>WNFI01613397.1_pt1 | contig 16033 bp, 16 predicted proteins | sample 5400471 | NCBI WGS metagenome assembly WNFI01 (sample SAMN13153348, study PRJNA577476) | soil metagenome | isolation source: 100 cm saprolite on Douglas fir-dominated hillslope | place: USA:California | collected 2013-09-17 | reverse complement strand
GCCTCTCGCGGGGCTGGGCGTCGTTCGTGCAAAGCCATCGCTGGCACCGGTCGCAGGAGTCGTTCGAGCGCGCCGGCCGGGTTCATGTTCGCCTCCGGGTCAGGCTCTGCCCCGAGGTCGTCGCCTGGATCCTCGGCTTCGGCCCCGACGTCCGCGTCGTCGAACCGCCGGCGTTGCGACGGCGGATCGCCCGCCTTGCGCAGCAGATGGCGAGGGCGCACCGCGAGCGATGATTCAGCCTCCAAGTCGGTGCCGCCGCTTCGATTCCTGCGGGTCGAACCTCGGGGCGATGCTCGGGCTTCAAGGCCCGCAGTAGCCCGGGCGCGCACTTTTCCCGATGGACGAACACCGACGCGAACTTTGACTCGCGGTCATTCACGATAAGCTTTCCGCAATTCCTGGGAGGCTTATGCGTTCCTCTGTTCTTTCTGCGCCGGTGCTTTGCACGTTGCTCGCGATGGGATGCCACTCGGGTCCGGCCGGCGGCCCGAACGGCACTGGCGGCGGAGTAGGGGCGGGCGTCTTCGATACCTATCCGCATGACGGCGCGACCGGAATCAATCCCGCGAGCGACGTCCTCATCGAGTTCGCAGCCGCGATGAACACCAGCACGGTACAGTTCACCTTCACGCCTCCGGTCTCGGGCTTCAATCCATTTTGGGACGGAAACTTCATGGAGCTGGCCCGCGGGCTGTCCGTCGCACTGGCAGGCGGCACCCAATACTCGGCGACGATCTCGGGGAAGACCCTGGCCGGAAGCTCCGTCTCGCATACGTTCTCGTTCACCACCGCGACCATCGCCTCCAGCACCGTCGCTCCGACCCTCGCCTCGAGCGCGCCGGTCAACGGCGCGCTCTCCGTCGACCCGATGAGCCACGTGGTCTTTCACTTCAGCAAGCCCATGCGCTTCACGACCGTCGACGCGGATCCGCAGCTCGGGGCCATGACCTGGAACGCGAGCGGCGACGTGCTCGACTTCGCGCCGCCGGCGGGCGGTTTCCTCCGGGGCAGCAGCCCGTCCATCGGCATCAAGGGCGCGGATCTCGCCTGGAACTATTTGTTGGCGACGCAGGTCTCCTTCAGCGTCCCCGAGGTGGTGCTCTGAGCTTCTCGCGGGACATGGATCCGGCGTCGACCGCCGCCGCCATCAGCTTTACCCCATCGAACACCTGCACCGCCTCGTCGCAGTGGATCAACCCGCGCATGTACCGCTGCAGCATCCTGACCCCCACCGCCGGGACGGCCATCACCGTGACCGTGAGCACGAGCGCAAAGGACGCGGCCGGCAATCCGCTGCCCGCGGCCTGGTCGGCGACGTTCACCGTGGCGTCCACCAACGACACGACTGCCCCCACCATCGTGAGCAGCACGCCGGCGAACGGCACCACCCCCGTGACGAACGGGACCCCGCTGGTGATCCAGTTCAGCAAGCCGATGGATCGGGGCAGCGTCGAAGCACACCTCCGGATCGCGGTGACCGGGCACTTCCAGTGGAACGCCGCCAACACGCAGGTCACCTACCTCCCGACCCAGGTCTACCAGCCGGGCTTGACCCTGCAATGGACGGCCGACTCCAGCCAGGACCTCTCCGGAAACACCATCTACGAATTCCCGGCGATGCACGAGCTTCGTGGCATCGGACTCGGGAAGCAGGACCTGGTGGTCAGCGCCCCGCAAGCGGTGACCTTGGGCACGCTGGGCTCCCGCGCCGACGCGCTCGGCATGCTGCTCATCGGAGACGACGCCCGCAACCAGGGCACCGACGCCTTCCTCAGCTTCGATCTCAGCGCGCTGCCGGGCGCCGCGACCTCGAAGGCGGCCGTGCGGCAGGCGTACCTCATCCTCAGCCGCGTGGGGTGCGAAGGCTCGGTCGCGAACCTCGGAGGGACGCTGCTCGTCGAGGGGATCGCGGCGGGCTCTTCGATCGCGTCCGCAGACCTCTCCTCGTCGCCTTTGGGCGTCGCATATCAGGCGCAGAACGTGTGCAGTGGACCCGACGAGATCTTCATCCCGGTGACGGAGAAGATCCGCGCAGACTTCTCCGCCGTGCCGACCCAGGGTGGCATCACTCACTTCCGGCTTCGGTTCGCACAGGCCACGAACGGCGACCACGTCCCCGATCGCCTGGTGCTCAACTGGCGCAGGCTGCTCGAGGAGCCGAAGCTGCGCGTCGTCTACGAGACTTATTAGTCGCGCCTGCCGCAAGCGGCTTGGCGACTACGCCTTGGCCGATACAATCGGAGATGCGTTCTACTCCTGCGTGGGCTCGCGCTTGCTCTCGTTTCGCATCCGCGGCGGCGGCGGGTCGAGCAGCTTCCCGTCTATGCAGCAGAGGTCGAGGTGCCGTATTTCGAGCGCGCCGCGCCAGTGCTCCTCGAGCACTTTGAAGAGCTTGGTGACGGCGGCGCGCGACGATGCCTTCCGGCGGTCGACCTCGATGCCTGCGTCGCTTTCGTCGCACCAGACGACGCGCGCTGCGATGGGGTCCACCGGCTCTCCCGGTTGCGGCGTCGCGAGCGCGATCTCCACCAGGTCGTCGCGCCCGAGGCCGGGCGGAACGCCGCTGATGCGGGCGCCGCCAAGGCTCAAGTCGGCGAGCATCACCAGATGTTGGCCGCCGCTCTGCCGGCGGAGGCGTACGACCTTGTCCGCCCCCAGGCGTCGCCCCTTGCGCTCGACGAGGTCGCCCTCGAGCTCCTCGCGGGCGAAGCGCGCCGTCGGCACGGCGAGCCACAGCCCCTGACCTTCCGCGCGCACGACAACCTTGGCGCGCACTACCCAGGTGTCCTCGCTGTTGTCGAAAGCGATCTCCAGCAGCGCCTCGGCGCCTATGGCAAGCGATGTCGCGGTATCGCGGAAAAACAGCAGCGTCGAGCCGTCTATCGTCTGCAAGTGCGCCCGGAACTGCGCAACCGCGACGAAACGTTGCCGCAGCAACGCCGTTTTCGCGCTCTTGTCCGCTTTCCGCGTGGCACACCCCCAACTCACAGTAAGGCGCCACCGCGCCCTGCGTCCAGTCTGCGGAAGGCATCGAGGCGGCCGGATCAGCACGCGCACGCTCGGGCACTTGCGCCGAAGCGCCTTCTGGATCTAGACACGCTCGTGGACTCGCACTCGGCCGCGTTGCTCAGGTACCGGTTCGGCAGCTTCGAGCACATGCAGAACCATCTCCACGTCATGGAGGGGCGCACGCTGTTCTTCCTGCGAGAGGCGCGAGCGCAGCTCGCCGGTGGGTCGCGGGTGGTGGTCGAGTTCTCCTTCGGCAACACCGGGCAGGCGACGACCGTGCGCGGCTCGGTGCTGGCGCGCATCGACGGCGAGAGCGGGCAACACGGCGAGTGGATCGAGTTCCCCGACGCGAGGCTGGCCCGGAGGCTGGAGCAGGGCCAGGCCGCACTGGCGGGGCGGGCCCAGCGGCGCCTGGGCTGCGACATGCTGGTGGAGGTGAAGGCGGGCGAGGTGGCGCGCCTGGGCCGGATGATCGACGTCAGCCTGCACGGCGTCCGCATCGTGGGCGTGATCGGGCTGGCGAGGGGCGACGAGGTGCAAGTGCGCATCATGGGAGCAGAGGCGCCGCTGCCGGCGGTGCTGGGCCGAGTCCAGGTGGTGCGCTCCGACCCCGGCGGCGACGTCGCGGTCAAGTTCGTGCGCACCGACGTCACCGCGCGAGTCGCCTCGAGCAAGCTGTACTCCGCGGTGCAGGAGTCGTGGCAGAAGGCGCGCGAGCTGATGCACTCGCCGCTCTGCTGCGCAGGCGGCGCCGTGCAGGAGCCGCCGGTGCCGCACATGAAGAGCCACACCTGAATGCGAGGGGCGATCGGCTCGGGCCGGTCGCGCAGCTCTTCGAGCTGGAGTACAACCTGCGCCCTATGAAGATCTTCGCTCTCGCGCTGCTCCTCGCCTGCGCTCGGCCCGCGGCGCCGCCGCAGGCTGTGGCCGTCAAGGAAGTCGAAGAGCCTGCGGTCGCCGGCTGCAAGAAGCTAGGCCGGCTCGTCGGCACCTCCGCGTTGCCGGGCGATGCCGGCATGGAACAGGCCCGCAAGCAGGCGAGCGCCAAGGCCGCCGCCGCGGGCGCCACCCACCTGGTCGTCGCCGACGAGTGGCAGTCGCCCGACGCCGCCAGCGCCGCGGTGAAGGCGTACGAGTGCGACGTGGGATCGACGCCGTAGTGATCCGGCTCGACTCCATCGCCAAGCAGCACGGCAAGCAGATCCTCTTCCTCGACGCGAGCGCGGTGGTCCACCGCGGCGAACACGTGGGTCTGGTCGGCCCCAACGGTGCCGGCAAGTCGACGCTGTTCCGCCTCATCGTCAGGGAGGAGGAGCCCGACGAAGGGCAGGTCTCGGTCGATCGCGGCTTGACTATCGGGTACTTCAGCCAGGACGTCGGCGAGATGAAGGGCAGGCCGGTGGTGGCGGAGACGATGGCCGGCGCCGGTCCGGTGAGCGCGGTGGCAGTCGAGCTGCGCGAGCTGGAGCATGCGCTGGCCGATCCCGCGCTCGCCGATCAGATGGACGCCCTGCTGCAGCGCTTCGGCGACGTGCAAGCTCGCTTCGATCAGCTCGGCGGCTACGGGCTGGAGGCGCGCGCGAGAGAGATCCTCGCCGGCCTCGGCTTCTCGCAGCAGCGGATGGACGAGGACGCCGGCGCGCTCTCGGGCGGCTGGAAGATGCGGGTGGCGCTGGCGCGAATCCTCCTCATGCGGCCCGACGCGCTCCTGCTCGACGAGCCCTCCAACCACCTCGACCTCGAGTCGCTCATCTGGCTGGAGAACTTCCTCAAAAGCTTCGAGGGCGCCATCCTCATGACCTCGCACGACCGCGAATTCATGAACCGCGTGGTCGGCAAGATTATCGAAATCGACAACGGCGAATTGACCTCCTACTCTGGAGACTACGAGCTCTACTTGCAGCAGCGGGCCATCGCCGACCGCCACGCCGCCGCGCAGTACGACCGGCAGCAGGCGATGCTGAAGAAGGAGATCGCCTTCATCGAGCGCTTCAAGGCGCGCGCCAGCCACGCCGCGCAGGTGCAGAGCCGCATCAAGAAGCTGGACAAGATCGAGAAGGTCGAGCCGCCCAAGACGCGCAAGACCATCGAGTTCGAATTCCGCCAGCCGCCGCGCAGCGGCGAGGACGTGGCCAGGCTGACCGGAGTGCGCAAGGCCTACGGCGAGAACGTCGTTTACGACGGCTTCGATTTCCTCGTCCGCCGCGGCGAGCGCTGGTGCGTGCTGGGCGTCAACGGCGCGGGCAAGTCGACCCTGCTCAAGCTGGTGGCGGGCGCGACCGAGCCCGACGCCGGCGCGGCGGCGATGGGCGCGAGCGTCAAGCTGGGCTATTTCGCGCAGCACGCGATGGACGTCCTCGACGGGACGAAGACGGTGGAGGAGATGCTGGTGTCGCGCTTTCCGCAGGCTTCGATCGGATCGCTCAAGACGCTGGCGGGCGCGTTCGGCTTCTCCGGCGACGAGGTGCAGAAAGCGGTGCGGGTGCTCTCCGGCGGCGAGAAGGCGCGCCTGGTGCTGGCGATGATGCTCTTCGACCCGCCCAACTTCCTCGTGCTCGACGAGCCGACCAACCATCTCGACATGGGGACGAAGGAGATGCTCATCTCGGCGCTGGGGAAGTTCGAGGGGGCGATGCTGTTCGTCTCCCACGACCGGCACTTCCTCGCCGAGCTGTCTTCGCGCGTCCTGGAGCTGACGCCTGCGGGCCCGCACGTCTACGGCGGCGGCTACACCGAATACGTCGCCCGCACCGGCCACGAAGCGCCCGGCCTTCGTTGACGAAAGCTTGCAAGAAAAACTACTCCGCTTTCAAGCTGTCAACGCTGCCGGCGCGGCTTCCAGCTCCCGAGCTTTTGCGGTGGGGAATGCCCACCGCCACCCTGCGCGTGACGGCGCTCGGGCGCCGGGCCGCTGCTGCCACCGTGCGCGTGCCGGCGCTCCGGCGCCCTGCCGCTGCCACCTTGCGCGTGGCGGCGTTCCGGCGCCTGGCCACTGCCGTGGCGCTGGTGCGGGTGCTTGGGGATCGAGGCGCGCCGCTTGACCTCGCCTTTGAACGCCTCGTTCTCCCGCGGCACCGCCGCGCGCTCCACCAGCTTGCGGGTGAACTTCTCGATGCCGCGCAACAGGTCGTGCTCCTCCGGCGAAGCGAAGCTCGAAGCGCGCCCGCTGGCCTCGGCCCGCGCCGTCCGGCCGATGCGGTGCACGTAGTCCTCCGGGACGTGCGGCAGGTCGAAGTTCACCACGTGCCCGATCTCGGCGACGTCGATGCCGCGCGCCGCGATGTCGGTCGCCACCAGCACGCGCGCCTCGCCGGCTTTGAAGGAGTCGAGCGCGTGCTTCCTCTGGCCCTGCGAGCGGTCGGCGTGGATCACCGCCACCTTGTGCCCCGCGCGCAGGAGGTCCTTCGCCACCCGGTCCGCGCGCCGCTTGGTGCGGGTGAAGACCAACGTCGAGAGCTCGTCCTCTTCCAGCAGGGCGAGCAAGAGCGCGGTCTTCTCCTCCTGCCCGATGAGGAACACCTGTTGGGTGGCGCGCTCGGAGGTCGTCCCGCTGCGCGCAACTTCGATGCGCACCGGTTCCTTCAGGTTTTCGCGCGCGAACTCCGCCACTTCGCCCGCCATGGTGGCGGAGAAGAGCAGCGACTGCCGCTTGTGGGGCACGTGCTTGAGGATGCGCCGCAGCTGCGGCAAAAAGCCCATGTCGAGCATCCGGTCGGCCTCGTCCAGGACCAGGATCTCGATCTGGTCGAGCTTCGCGGTGCGCGAGTCGAGGTGGTCGTTGAGCCGCCCCGGCGTGGCGACGATGATCTCGGTCCCTTTCTGGAAGGCGTGGATCTGCGGACCCATCCCCACGCCGCCGATCACCACCCCCGCGCGCAGGTGGTAGCCGTTGCGGAACTTCTCGATCTGCTCGTGGATCTGCAGCGCCAGCTCGCGCGTCGGCGCGAGGACGAGCCCGCGCGTGCCCGGCTTTCCGAAGAGCCGTTCCAGCATCGGCAGCACGAAGGCCAGCGTCTTGCCGGTGCCGGTGGCCGCCGCGCCGATCACGTCCTTGCCCAGCAGCGCAGGCGGAATGGCCTGCGCCTGGATCGGCGTCGGCGCCTCGAACCCGGCGTGCGCCAGCGCGGAGAGCGCCTTCTTGGAAAGCCCGAGCTCGGCGAACGTCATGCGAGGCCTAGCTTTTATTCGCTCCCCGAATTCTCAAGAAAGTCAGCCCGGCGATGGCGAGCACGCTGCCGCCGCCTACGAACCAGGGCAAGGGGCCGGCCGATTCCTTCTCCGCCGCTGGCAACTCCGCCAGCGTGGCCGGCTTCACCGGCTCGACCCCGATGGTCTTGTCCATCATCGCAAGCGTCGCATCCAGCTCGGCCATCGCCCGCGAATAGCCGAGCCGCTGGTCGGAGCGCGACCCGAAGCGCTTCATCATCTTCGCCAGCTCCTCCAGCACCAGCTTCTTGCGCTTCAGACCCTCGAGGTTGACGCCATCCTTGAAGTACTCGGGGTAGCGCGCCGACAGCGTCTCCAGCACTTTCCTCTCGCTGGAGATGAGCGCCCGCACGTCCTCGGTGGGCTGCTCGATGCGGCGGCCTTCCACCTCGACCGAGAACGACACCGACTCCGCCTGCGTGAGCGCGAAGAGGTCGTTGTAGATATCCTCCGAGAGGTCCGAGAGGCCCTCGAGCTGCTTCTTCAGCTTCTCCTGCTCGCCGATCTGGGTGGTGAGCAGCTCGTCCTTCTGCGCCAGCTGCGACTGCGCTGCGCGGACCTTCCTGCTCACGCTCGCGAGCTGGTCCTGGTAAGTGCCGAGCACCATGTCCTGCGCCAGCGCGAGCGACTCCTTCAGCGCCGTCGAGTCAAGGACGAGCTGCTTGTCGACGCTGTCGCACTCGAGCAGGCCCTCGCGCAGGTCGATGAGCATCATGCGGGTCTGGTCCATGGCGCGGTAGAGGTCGGCCAGCTCCGCGATCTTTCCGGGCAGCTTGCCGCGCTGGTAGTTCAGCTCGGCGACGGCGCTGCGCTCCTTCTTCACGGCCTCGCGCGCCTCGGCGATGGCCTTCTTCAGCTCGGGGCTGATGGCGCAGGGATCGGCCTGGTCCTGGTCCAGCGCCTCGGCCTGGCCGGGCAGCGTGCGCAAGAGGGCGCGCGCGTCGCTCCAGAAGACGCAGCGGTCGACGCTGCGGCCGACCAGGAGCTGCTTGAGGATCCTGCCGGCGCGGTGCGGCTCGGCCTCGAGCGAATCCTTGGCGGTGCCGAACAGCTCGCGCTGCTTCCCGTTGGGCTGGCAGGCGGCGTAGCAGGCCTGCAGCTTGTCCATCTTGTTGGTGACGACGCCGGAAAGATGCGCGGCGCGGGCGTGGTCCCGCATCTGCAAGAGCTTGTCGCCGGCCTCCTTGTACCTGAGGTACGCGGCCTCGCAGCCGCCGGACTTCTCGAGCTGCGCGGCGGTGCGCACCAGCGTCTCCACCTCGCTCGCAGGAATGCCGGGGACCGGGGCCACCACGCGGGCGGGCGCTGAGGCCTTGGACGGCGCGGCGGCAGGAGCCGGCGGCGGCTTCGAGCCCGGCATCACCACGGTCGCGGCCTGCGCCGAGGCGGCACAGAGCACCAACGCCGAAAAGCTAAGGGCAGTTCTTTTCATGGACCTCTCCGTCTGCGTTGACGTAGGCCTGCACGGGCGAGGCGCCCTTCTGCCATTTGAGCAGCGCGCAGTTGCCGCTGGCCTCGAGCGTGGCTGCCGAGAATCCCTGCGCGCCGGGCTCGAGCTTCAGCGGCTTGTAGTGCATTTCGTCCTTGCCTCCCGGCCACAGCTGCCAGGCGTGCCGGTAGCCGTCGCCGACGAGGAGGTAGGTGCCGTGGATCTTGATGATTTCGATCCTGTCGGTCTTCGCCTCTTCCTTCTTGATGGCGCCCAGATCGAAGGTCTCGCCCGTGGACTTGAGGCTGGCGTATCCGTTGGGCGCCAGCTTCAGCTCCTCCGGGACGAGGAAGGTCTGGTTGGAGATCAGGGCGGGCGCACAGGCGGCGAGCGCGAGCGCGGCGATGGGGATGCGCAACATGGGCAGTGGTCCTCCTCGAGAGCAGCGAGGGGGTAGCACGGGAGGATGCCGGGTTTGCATCGGTCACTTGCCGCTGCATGAGGGGCGGTTGACCGGCGGCGGCGGGCACGCAAATCTGATGTCGCGTGCTCACCGCCCTGATCCTCGCCCTTCCGCTGGTCACCAAGCTCGACGTGGTGCTGAGCGGCCCCGGGTGGACGTCGCCTGCCGCCGTGCGCCGGCTGATGGCAACCCGCGAGGGAACGCTGCTCGACGAGTCCGAGCTCGCGCGCGACCTTGTCCGGCTGCGCACGATGGGCATCTTCTACGACGTCTCGGCGCGCGTCGACGGATCGAGGGTGGAGATCGCCGCCAAGGACCGCTGGTCGCTCTTGCCGGTCATCGGCCTGCGCCGCGGAGGCGGGCGCACCACTGCTCGCGTGGGCGTCACCGATCACAACGCCTTCGGCCAGATCTTCACGCTCTACGGCGAGCTGAGCAGCAACGCCGACCTGCCTTTCATCGCGCGGCGCAGCTCCGATCGCGTGGGCAACCTCGTCTATCTAGAGGTCCCGCGCCTGTTCGCGACGCGGGTGACGCCGTTCTTCTCCTGGGCGCGCGACTTCCTCGACTTCGCCGCTTTCACCGACGCGGGCCCCGGCTACATCTACGACCGCGCCCGCTACCTGTTGCGCGGGGAGCTGCGCTACGAGCTGGCCGCCTTCGTCTCGATCATGCTGGGGGCCGAAGGGCGGCTGGACCGCTACCGCACCAGCGACGTCACGCATGCGCCCGGGACGCCGCCTCCGGCCGCCGACACGCAGTCGGTGCTCGCGGGCGTGACCCTCGGCTATGTCGAGGATTTCGTCTCGCAGCAGCGCGGCGTCGAGCTGCAGCTGGCCGGCGAGGCTGCGGCCTCCGGACCGCTGAGCGGAACGCTGCAGGCGCGAGGATCCTTCATCCTTTCCGAGCGCCATAACCTCTGCTTCAAGCTCCTTCTGCAGGCCACCAACGGAAAAGAAGAGTCCTTCATCTTCCGCTCCGGCGGCCTGCGCGAAATCCGCGGCTTCACCGACGCCTACTTCGCGGGCGCCCTCATGGCGCGCACCAACGCCGAGTGGCGCATCGACGTGCTGCGCGACAAGTGGCTCATGCCGTTCGTCGGGCAGGTCGCCGCCTTCACCGACGGCGGCTGGGTCTCGGGCCGCGCCAGCGCGGTCGCGGGCCTCGACTACCAGGGACCGATCCTGAGCGCAGGGGCGGGAATCCGCGTCATCCCGGTGCCGATCGCCCGGGCGCTCGCGCGCTTCGACGCCGCCTTCGGCCTCGTCCCACGGCGCACCTTCGACATCTCCTTCAGCGGCCAGCAGTTCTTCTAGCCGCGCACTGTCCCGCCGCCACCGCCGTGGTCCGCGCGCCGCGTGGGGCTAGCCCCAATGCTGCTCAATGAGCCGTGCTCGTGCTCGTGAACGTCCTCGTGCTCGTCTAGAGACACCGAGCACGAGCACCAGCACGAGCACGGACGATCGGTGCTAACTGATAGGCGCGAGAAGTGAATGGAGACGCCTTCCAAGCTGCCGTTTCCCGAGAGCCTCTGCCACCGCTGCGCCGCGCCGCCGCGCTACGTCCGCAGCGCGACCAGCGTGTTCATCCTCTGCCCGCTCTTGCCGATCAAGTATCCGCCGCAGCCGGTGCTGCAGTGTCCGCTCTTCCGCCCGCGCTGACTACAGCCAGGTCTCGACCAGGGCCGGGTCGTCCTCCGACGCCCGCGGCACGCGGATGAGGCCGCGGCGCGCCAGCGCAGAGCGCGCTTCGACGACGCTCTTGAAGAGGTGCCAGTCCGCGGGACGGAGCCCGCCGTCCTCGACCAGCACCTTTCGCACTGCGCAGTGCTCCGGGTGATCGGCGGGACGGTCGTAGACGGACCAGAGCTCCATGACCGCAAATCTAGGGCTTGCCTCGGAAACCGCCAGTTCTCGGCGGCCGGGGCTAATGCCAATGCTGCTCAGATTAGCCGTGCTCGTGCTCGTGAACGTCCTCGTGCTCGCTTGAGATACCGAGCACGAGCACCAGCACGAGCACGGACGATCGGCGCTAACTGATAGGCATAGGGCCTAATGCACCTTGCGGAACACGCCGACGACGACGCCGATGATCTGCGTCTCGCGGAAGTCCTCGCGGCTGACGTAGATGGGCTTGAGGCGCGGGTTCGACGGCTGGAAGCGGATGCGCTCGCCCTCGGGGTAGAAGCGCTTCACGGTGGCCTCGTCCTCGATCATCGCCACCACGATCTCGCCCGACGGCGCCTGCAGCTGCTTGCGCACGAAGATGTAATCGCCGTCGAAGATGCCGTCGCCGATCATCGAGTCGCCCGAGACGCGCAGCGCGAAGACCTTCTTGCCGCTGTCGCCGACCAGCATGCTGTCGATGCGCACGTGGTCGGTGATGTTCTCCTGCGCGAGGATGGGCGCGCCGGCAGCGACCTTGCCGACGACCGGGATCTCGACCACCTCTCCTCCGCCCGCCGGCGACAGCTCGCGCCGGCCCAGCTTGGAAAAGCGCCCCGGCGCAGCGCCGGACCGGCCGCCGTCGATGACGCTGAGCGCGCGGCTCTTCAATTCGCCGCGCAGCAGGTAGCCCTTGCGCTCGAGCGCCTTCAGGTGATCGTTGACGCCGTTGGTGGAGCGGATGCCGAAATGCTCGCCGATCTCGCGGATGGTGGGCGGGTAGCCCTGATCGAGGATGCTCTTCTTGATGAAGGAGAGGATCTTTTCCTGGCGCTCAGTCAGTGGTTCGCTCATGTGGCCACGGTACTGAACGCGTGAACACTGGTCAAGTTTTCAGCTTCTGCGCGGTGCTCACCAGGGTATACGGGCGCGATGCTGCGGGCGAACCAGGCGGTGCGCATCGGCCTGCGGGCCGCCTCGCGGAATCCGGAGCTCGCCTTCGGGCGGGCGCTGCTCGATCAGCTGGGGAATCTGCTCACCTTCCTGCCGCTCTTGCTCGCGGGCGTTTTCGCCCTGGCGCTCGCCGGCAACGAGTCGCTGCTGACGTCGCTCGCCGCCGTGCGCGCGCTGCGCTGGCCGACCCTCGGAGCCGTCGTCGCGGCGGCCGCCATCGCCTTCACCGCCGGGATCCTCTTCTGGGCCGGGGCGCTGCCGCTCGTCGCCGCCGATGCGGAGCTGGATCGCCGCCCGCCCTCGGGGAGCTTCACGCTCCTCGCCTCCCGCGGCTTCGCCCGCGTCTTTTTGGCCGGCCTGGTCGCCGGCGCGCTCGCGATCGGATTTTCCCTCGCCTGTACGGCGGCGCTCGTCGCCGGGATCCCGGCTGCGCTGCTCCACCCGACGCCGGCGCTGCTGGCGGGGGCCGCGCTCGTATCCACCATCGCCATCGCCGGCAGCATCCTGCTCGATGTGCTGGGACGGCTCCTGCTCGTCCGCGCCGCCGCGTTTGGCGAGGGCGTCAGCGCCGCCTTCGGGAAGGCCGCCTCGCTCCTCGGCGCGCGCTTGGGCGCGTGCTTCGCCGTCAGCGTTGCCTTCCTGGTGCTCGACCTGATCGCCGCCAGCGTCGCCGGAATGCTGAGCGGCGTGCTCTCCATGAGCTCGTTTCTCGATGCCGACGCGCAGCTGCTGGCGCTCTCGCCGCGCATCGCCGTCGGGTTGGCGGCTGCGGTGGTCTTCGCCTGGCTCGAGGTGGGGCGCATGGCCGCGCTCGCCGCGCTGGCGATGGACGCGGAGGGGCTGATGGCGCCGCCCGCGCCATCGTCGGCGACGCCATTGCAGGGCGTCCCCATCGCCGAGCCGGTGATCGAGGCGCTGCCCGTCGACGAAGAGTGACGCCGGCTCCTACGCCTGCAGCGCCGACCCCTGGCGGCGAGCCAGGTGCTCGGCTGGCAGCTCCACCTCGAAGGTGGCGCCTTCGCCCGGTTGGCTGGCGACGCGGATCGATCCGCCGTGCGCATCCACGATCTGCTTGCTGATGAAGAGCCCCAGCCCGAGCCCGCCGTATTCGCGCACCGACACCGCGCGGGTGAACTGATCGAAGATGCGCGCCTGCTGCTCCGCCGCCACGCCGATGCCCTGATCGCGCACCACCATCCGCACCAGGGAGCCGTCGCGCCTCACCGAGACGTCGATGGGCTTGCCACGGCCGTACTTGATGGCGTTGACCATGAGGTTTGCCACCACCTGCTCGATGCGCAGCGGGTCGAAGTCGGCGACCACCGGCCCCTCGTCCTCCACCTTGATGGTGCAGCCGTTGCGCGCCGCCTCGTCGCCGAACCACTCCGCCGCCTCCTGCACCACCGCCCGCAGGTCGCCACGCTCGAGCTGCAGCTCCACCCGCCCGGCCGCGATGCGCGAGACGTCGAGGAGCTGATCGACCAGCTTGCAGAGCCGGTCCACCGACCGCAGCAGCGTGCGCGTCGCTCCGCTGGCCTGCTCGCCGCGCGCGAGCTGCTGCGCCTGCAGCCGCAGCGTCGTCAAGGGCGTGCGCAGCTCGTGCGCCGCCACGGTGAGGAAGTCGTCGCGCAGCTGCACCGCCGCGCGCGCCTCGACGTAGAGCCGGGCCGCGCGCTTCTGCGCCGCCTCCGCCTCGAAGCGGGCCGCCCGTTCGCGCACCAGCAGATCGACGCGCTCGTCGTCGGCGCGCTTTCTGTCGTCGATGTCCGTGTCGGTGCCCAGCCAGGCGACGATCTCGCCCTCGCGGTTGCGCTCGGGCAGCGCGCGGCGCAGGTGCCAGCGGTAGATGCCGTCGGCGCGCCGGATGCGGCATTCGCACTGGAAGGGCGAGCCGTCGCGCAGCGCGGTCTGGAAGAGCTTCACACCCTTCTCGCGATCCTCCGGGTGCAGGAAGCCCCAGGCGCTCTCGGTAGTCATCCTTTCTTCGCCGCCGGTGTACTCGTACCAGCGCTGGTTCCAGTACTCGAGCTGGCCGTCCGGCAGCGACCGCCAGACGATCTGCGGGATCGACTCGGCGAGCTGCCGGTAGCGTCGTTCGCTCGCGACCTTCAGCTCCGCCAGCTCCAACGCCTGCTGCCGCCGCTCCGCCTCCTGCAGGAAGACCGCCTGCTCTCGCAGCTGCGCGGTCTTGCGCGCGAGGTCGGCGAACACCGCCACCTTGGCGCGGACGATCTCCGCCGAGATCGGCTTGATCAGGTAGTCGGCCGCGCCCACGTCGTAGGCGCGCCGGAGCAACTCCTGATCGACCCCCGCCGCCGTCAAGAAGAGGATGGGCACGTCGCGGGTGCGCTCGCGCTCCTTGATCGCCCTCGCTACCTCGAACCCGTCCATGCCCGGCAGGAAGGCGTCGAGGAGGATGAGGCAGAACTCGCGCTTCAAGAGCTCGCGCAGCGCGTCCGGCCCGGAGGCCGCATCGACGAGCTCGTACCCCGGCTGGTCGTCCAGGACCGCACGCAGCGCAGCAAGATTTTCCAGCCGGTCGTCGACCAGGAGAATCGACACCGGGCGCACTTCCCCTCCCATCAGGCAATCCTGCCCCAGACCTTGTAGGATTGCACCAGGCACGCAAGCGGCTGTCCGTCAGCCAACCTCTCAGCGGGCGAGCCGGCGCGGCGTCAGGGCTTGGGAGATCGAGCGGAGCGCGTGGGCGAGGCGGTCGCGCCGGCGATGCTCGGGGCGCGCGCCGCCGCGGCGGATGAAGATGAGCATGGCGTCCGCCGAAGCCTGTTTGCCGAGCGCGCGCTGCTTGACGATGAGGTTTTTGTCGAGGAGGAGCAGCCCGGTCTCGTCGAGCAGGCCCCAGCGGGAGAGCGAAGAGCCGTCCGCGTCGGCCAGCAAAGGAAAGCCGAGGCCGCGCTCGGCGCGCATGAAGGCGAGCGCGCTCGGATCCGCATGGGCGATGCCGCAGAGCGAGACGTAATTCATGCGCAACGCCAGCGTCCGGTCGCGGTACTCGCGCAGGAAGCTCAGCCCCTCCTCGTCGTAAGGACCGCGGAAGACGAGCGCGAGCAGCGCGCTGCCGCGGGCCAGCGACGAGATGTGGATCGGCTTGCCGGATTCGTCGAGCAGCGACAGGTCGGCCGCCTGCTCGCCCACTTTCGGCGCGCTGGGATTCCAGTGCATGCACCAATGCTAGTCACTTGAGAAAACGCCGCACGCTGATCTTCTTGAGCCGCCCGCTGAGCAAGGTCCAGGTCGTCGCCGCGCCGAAGAGCATCGCCGCCAGCGCGAGCCCGACCAGCGCCGGGATGGGCCACACGGTGGTCGAGGCGCCTTCCGACGCGCGCCCGACCATCGAGAAGGCGCCGACGATCAGGCTGGCCGCGATCATCCCCGCGAAGAGCAGGATTCCCAGCGCCTTCAGACTGGTGTTGAGCCTGGTCAGCTCGTCGTTGCGGACGGTGACGTGGAACTTGCCGCCCTCCAGGTCCATGAGGATCTGCGAGAGCTGCTGGGGCGTGTCCTGGAGGAAGCCTTGCAGCTGCAAGAGAATGCGCAGCATCCCGCCGCTCATCGAGGAGGGGTTGTACCGATCGTAGAGAAGCTTCTTGGCGTAGGGCAGCGCGATCTCCATGACGTCGAGATCGGGATCGAGCTGCCGGATGATCCCCTCGGTGGTCGCCGACGCCTTGGAGAGCACGGCGTACTCCTTGGGGATCCTGATCTTGTATTTCATCGCCAGTCCCACCAGCTCGCTCATCAAGACGCCCGAATCCACCTCGCTGAGCTTGAGGCCGAGGTAGCGCTCGAGGATGTCGTGGATGTCGGCGCGGAACTGGTGCAGGTTGATGCGCTCGTCGGGAACGCCCACCTTGTAGAGCAGGCGCGCCACGGTGTCCGGATCCTTGAGCGAGATGGCCAGCACGAGGAGGATGATCGATTCCTGCATCCCCTTGGTGAGCCGCCCGACCAGGCCGAAGTCGAGCAGGCCGATGCGGCTGCCGTCGACGACGATGACGTTGCCCGGATGAGGGTCGCCGTGGAAGAGCCCGTCGGTGAAGAGCTGGTGGAAGCTGGCGTCGAGGATGT
>WNFI01346497.1_pt1 | contig 16036 bp, 18 predicted proteins | sample 5400471 | NCBI WGS metagenome assembly WNFI01 (sample SAMN13153348, study PRJNA577476) | soil metagenome | isolation source: 100 cm saprolite on Douglas fir-dominated hillslope | place: USA:California | collected 2013-09-17 | reverse complement strand
TCGTGAAGGCCGAAATCACGAGTTATCGGGACCTTCCAAAAAATTTCTTCCAGATCGCGACCAAGTTCCGCAACGAAATCAGGCCGCGCTATGGTCTGATGCGGGCCAAAGAATTCATCATGAAGGACGCCTACTCATTCGACGCGACCGATGAAGGCGCTACGCAGAGCTATTTGAAGATGAAGGATGCTTACGGAAAATTTTTCATCCGCTGCGGAGTGAAAGCGATTTCCGTCGAAGCCGATACAGGTGTAATGGGCGGAAGTTTTTCCCACGAATTCATGGTTCCGGCCGAAGTAGGTGATGACGATGTTATCTATTCAGATGCCGGCTATGCGGCAAACCGCGAAAAGGCCACAAGCGCGATCGTTCCCAGCGATTGGGTGGACGCCGCCACGGTTGGTGCAGTGGAGGAATTCGCGACCCCGGGCGTGGTGACGATTGCTTCGCTCGAAGCGGCTCCTTATTCGGTGCCGGGCGATAAACAGTTCAAGACGCTGGTGTTCGTGGGAGACGGAAAGCCATTCCTTGTGATTCTAAGGGGCAATGATGAGCTCGAAGAGACTAAGCTGGGCTCGCTTGGCTTTACCGTGTTCCGTCAAGCGACACTGGAAGAGATCGAACCGGTCATGGGCGCGAAGCCGGGAAGCCTCGGTGCCGTTAATGGCAGCATCAAGAATCCATCTGCACTTGCGGGAATTTTTGCCGACCATGCTATTCGTTTAGTAGGCAATGGCGTCACTGGCGCAAACAAGGACGGTTTCCACGTGCGCAACGTCAATGTGACTCGCGATTTGGCGATTACGCGTTTCGGCGACTTTCGAAAAGTTCGTGCGGGCGAACCGTGCCCGAAATCGGGCCTGCCGCTTAAAGTGGAGCGTGCGATCGAAGTAGGCCACGTTTTCAAGCTCGGTACCAAGTACTCCGAGAACTGCAAAGCCGTTTACACGGACGACCAGAAGCAAAGTCACTTGATGATTATGGGTTCTTACGGCATCGGTATCAGCCGCACGCTCCAGGCGATCGTCGAGCAGAGCCACGATAATGACGGCATTGTCTGGCCGTGGAACAGCGCGCCATTCCAAGTTCTCGTCACTGTGCTAGATCCGCAAGATGCATCGGTGATGGACTTGGCCAAAAAGCTGGCTACAGCGGCAGAAAAGGCCGGTGCAGATGTACTGGTTGATGATCGTGCCGAGCGCCCGGGAGTGAAATTCAAGGATGCCGACTTGATTGGTGTGCCGCTCCGGATTACGATAGGCGGCAAAGGGTTGAAAGAAGGCATTATCGAAATGAAATGGCGTACGCAAAAGGAAGTGGCTAAGGTTTTGCTAGCAGATGCTGAAGCGCGCATTGCCGCAGCGGTCACTGAAGCCGCGGCCAAGGCATGATTTTCGCCGAGACCACCAATCCACGCCAAGACGAACGCACCGCCACGGAGCTAGATGTGGCAGGCCAGTGGCGCGTTGTCGTATTAAACGACCCGGTGAATCTCATGTCTTACGTAGTCATGGTTTTCAAAAAGGTCTTTGGCTATGACGAGAACCGGGCGCGTCGCCACATGCTCGAAGTTCACGAACAGGGACGCTCCATCGTATGGACAGGCCTGCGGGAAAAGGCGGAACATTACGTCTTCATCTTGCAACAATGGCATCTCACAGCGACGTTAGAACCAGATGAAACGAGTTGAGGTTAAGCTAAGCCTTTCAGTTGTCGCTCCGCTACTCGACGTAATGAAGTCTGTAGCGGATGAGTTGGATGCGAACTTGGCCATCTCACTGAACCACACGGAGACCGATGCCGAATTTCAGGACGCTTGGCGCGGGGAACTGATCAGCGCACAGGGCGAAGACTGTCGGTTGCTGCTGTCGTTGTTTGGCAGTGAGTTTTTTGCCACGGGCGTAATTGCGTTCGATGAGGAAAATTGCGAAGGGATTCTCCGTGCGTGTTCGGCGATACGATTGAGGCTGCGCGAACGGGACCTCAAGGGGCTCGAAGATGAAGCCTTGGAGACAGGCGGGGTCGAGTTCGAGGCTCTACCTGAACAGCAACGTAAGGCGTTCATGTGCTATTTATTCCTCGCTACGATTCAGGAGCTGATCATTCAGCACCTCGATCCGAGCATCATCGATTCGTGAGTTTTTTTATTCGAAACACGACGAAGATTCTGAACGAGTCACCTCTAGATAGCTCGCGCCAAGGCGCAAAGGCGCAAAACTCCGAGGTAATTGGACCCCATATCTTCCTGTTTTGCGCCTTTGCGCCTTGGCGCGAGTTATTCTGTTTTGGACAGCCCCAAACCTGGAGAAGGAGTTAGGCACGCCTCGATGTCCGACTCTCTTCTGCATCGATATGTCGTGCCGCCCGAAGTACGTCGCGTCCGGGCCGACAAGGCATTGGCGTCGGCTTTTCCGGATTTCAGTCGGACAGCCCTACAACGCGCGTTTGACGCAGGATTGGTGAGCCGAGGTGGAGTCGTACTTTCGAAGAGCGCGGACATCAGGGCGGGGGACGAAATTGAGTTTTCGCTTCCAGAAACGAAAGCCTCCGAATTAAAGGCCGTGAAAATTCCCCTCGATATTCTATATGAGGACGACGCGATGCTCGCGCTCAACAAACCGGCGGGCATGGTTGTGCATCCCGGAGCGGGCACACGTGAGGATACGCTCGTCCATGCCTTGCTCGCGCACTGCGCGGGCTCGTTGAGCGGTGTGGGCGGCGTGGAACGCCCGGGGATCGTGCATCGGCTCGATCGTGAGACGTCCGGCGTGATCATTGTGGCCAAGACCGATGCGGCGCACCGCGCTTTGTCGGAGCAGTTTGCACAACGGACGCTTCTAAAAGAATATTTGGCCTTGGTACGGGGTGTTCCGAACCTCGCTAACGGCAGCATCAAGAAGGCAATCGCTCGCCACCCGCAGCAACGGCACCGCATGGCCGTGGTTAAGAGTGGAGGTCGATTTGCCCATACGGATTGGAAAGTGGAAGAGCGATTTGGCGGCGCCTATGCGCTGGTCCGTTGCATCATCCACACAGGCGATTACAGGGGCGACGCTCGATTTACATGCAGGTTTGCCAAAGGATTTCGCCGACCAAATCGAGGTCTTCCGGGCGATCTCTTGACCGGTTTCCTTCGCTAGGAGATGTAGCGAGTGTCGCTGAAAGGATAAGGTGGGCTGGCCGCGTCCCTGCGACGGCTTTTCGCGATTGAAACGCTTATACTGCTTGCCATTGCCGTCGCAGGGACGCGCCGGCCCACCTCATTACAGGCCCTTGGTTTTTTACATCGCTTAAATAGAAAGTTATAATATGTATTTTTATTCTATTTATATATTATAACTACCTGTATTGATCATCCGACTTCTGGCTTTCCATGCCGCTAAACAGCAGAAAGTCGCTCTAGCATTTGCGAGGCGAGGCCGTACCGGAGGTTATACATCGAATGGCGGAATTCGGTAAAACCATTGAGGTGAGCAATAGTGAGCAAGGTCGCCAAGGCGGTAGGAAATACGTCGGCGCGAGAGGCAGGCATTCCTGGAATCTTTTGGCGCCCGGAGAGGGAGAGAGGGGCCACCTCATCAAGCATATGTTCCAACTCGGCTACCGTGACCGCCGCGCTGGTTTCAGCCCATGCTTTGCCGCTGCGAGCGCCAATGAGAACTCGAGTGGTCGTCACCGTTCCGCCCGTAGCCACAGCGGGCGACCCGGCGGGGAGTGAGAATTGGAAGTTGCTCTTGGCAAAGCCGTCGCGCGTGGCTGCGTCGACCGCTTTACGCGCCTCAGCCGAAAACGGCGCTGACGAATCCGGTACACAGCGTTCGGTCAATCGCACGCATCCGAGTTGAAGGCTGAGCGATTGCTGCACCTTGCGCTGTGCGAAGGCTAGACACTCCAGACTTCCGCCACCGAGGTCGAAGAGGTAAAAGTCCTGGAGGTTTTGAAGGGCGGGATCTGCCGTGAGGCCGCGTCCAATTAAATTGGCCTCTTCCGTCCCGGACAAAATGCTCACCGTGTGGCTGGTTGTGCTGCGGACTCGTTCACGAAAATCATTTCCATTGGTCGCATCGCGTACGGCGCTTGTGGCGACAAGGACCGTCTCTTGGGGCGCGAAAGGCTGTGCGGCGCTCAGTAGCGTTTGAATGGAGGCAACGCTGCGAGCCATGCCTTCTGCTGAAAGACTCGGATTTTTTTTGTTAATGCCAGCGCTAATCCGGGTTTCTTCGGTCTGCGACTTGAGAATCTCCAGCGTGCCGCGAGAATCTTTTTGCGCGACGAGGAGTTTGATGGAGTTACTGCCAATATCGATAACCGCGACCGAAGGGGACGACATATGCCCACGGAACACACGGAACACACGGAAGCAAAGAATTCTTTTTTTACCGGGAGGGCGAACTGTACTCGCTCAGAGATTTTAATGCGGGTTCTTACCACAGAGGCACGGAGACACAGAGGAGGGATGGGGTAGGGGCCGTCTGTTCTTAACGGCCTTCATTGCGTGCGCGCAGCTCCTACAAGGGCGATCAAGGACAGACCGACCCACTTTCCTTAATGGCTGCGGAGCTTGCTCCGCTGATCTTTACTTAGTTCGAATTGAAAAGACCGGAAATTTTTTTGACCAAATCATTATTTGATCTCTGTGTCTCCGTGCCTCTGTGGTAAAAAATCCGCTGCACGAGTCTCTTGCCAGAGATGTTTCGCCTCACTTCAAAGTACAAAATCTTCCGGGGCGATCAGGACGACGAATTCACCTTTTAAACTCGTTTTGGCCAGTCGGTCTTTTACCTCGCCTGCGTTTCCGATGAGAAATGTTTCGTGAAGTTTGGTGATCTCCTTTGCGACGCAGATTACGCGAGTCGGGCCCAGCTTCTCCACAATCTCGTCCACAAATTTGTCGATGCGGTGACAGCTTTCGTAGAGCGCCAGGGTAAAGTCGAAGGCTCGGTACTTATCAAGGAAGGCGTTGCGTGCTGAACTCTTGGGCTGAAGAAATCCGACAAAAAGAAAGCCATTGGTGGGAAGGCCGCTCGCGCTAAGGACGGCGACCAATGCACAGGCACCAGGTACGGGGACAACGGGTAAATTGCGTCGACGGCATGCACGCACCGCGCGGAATCCAGGATCGCTCAGGGCGGGAGTCCCGGCGTCGGTGACCAAGGCGATCGATTTTCCCTCGCCGAGAAGTGCGGTGATTTTTTCTGCCATTTCGGTTTCATTGTGATCGTGGTAAGCGATGAAATCGCGACGAATGCCGAGTCGCGTGAACATCGATCCCGTGGTGCGCGTGTCCTTGATTCAAATGAGGTGTTGGCGAAGTAATCTGTTATCCACGAATTTGCACGAATCAGAGAAGAACTGTGAAAAAGAAAATCTGACGACTTTTTGAACCACAACTCCGAACGCTTTTTAAAATCGGTTCATTCGTGTCCATTCGTGTATAACTGGAAAATAAAAAATCCGGCGTAAAGCCGGATTTCGAAAGCGTCACTGTTGTGCGACTTAGTGGCCTGTGCCCATGCCGGGAATTTGGCCTTCCCAACTCGCAGGACGGCTCCACGGAATGGAGGTGTCCTTGGAGTCAGCCGAGGTGCAGCCCGCCAAAAAGCCGGCCGCAGCCGCAATCAAAGAGACAAGGAGTAGGCGGGAAATGCGGTTCATTTTGAAATTAAGATGATGTCAGCCGGGCGGAAATGCAACTGAGCTTTGGAAGAATCTACGAGGCAGATGTGTAAGTGGATTCGTACCAAGGGGTCTTCGTCGATTTCTTTGCGACTCCGTTGACCGCCAAATGTTCAAGAATCTTGAAGGTCAGTTCGGTTTGTTCCGTTGCACCGATCTTTGCCGCGAGTGATTCGGCGGTGAACGTTTGGCCAGAGCCGGCCTTGAGGGCTGCCACAATCTTGAGCTTGAGCGCGATCACACCGGTGGCTGCCTTTTTGCCCGCTTCGACGCCCGGTTGATGGTATGCATTGATTCCGATCAACGACGCATAAAGTCCGACAACCCGCTCATAGAGCGCGATCAACATGCCTAGCGTGCGAGGAGAAACGTCGGGCAACGTGATCGTGACGGAGGAGCGATTTTTTTCGCTGAGCGCATCGCGTGTCCCAAGATAAAAACCCTGAAGGTAGTCGCCGGCCGTAACACCGGGCTCCACTTCCATCGAATTTTGTGCCCGGTCTTTGAGCACCTCGATGAAGGTCACGAAGAAATTATTCACGCCCTCGCGCAACTGTTGGACGTAGGCATGCTGGTCGGTTGAGCCCTTGTTGCCGTAAACCGCGATGCCCTGATTTACTACTTTGCCCTGCAAATCGAGTTCTTTGCCTAGCGACTCCATGACCAGTTGCTGCAGGTAGCGTGAGAAGAGGAGAAGGCGGTCCTTGTAAGGAAGGACGACCATGTCCTTTGCGCCGCGGCCGTCGGTTGCGAAATACCACATCAGCGCCAGCAGGGCTGCCGGGTTATCACAGGTGATCGCTTTGCGTGTTACGACGTCCATCGCGGCAGCGCCCGCCAACATCGCATCGACGTCCAAACCTTGAAGTGCGGCCGGTAGAAGACCCACCGCGGAAAGTTCCGATGTGCGTCCTCCTACCCAATCCCACATGGGGAAACGGGCGAGCCAGCCGTCTTTGATCGCCGTTTGATCCAGCTTCGATCCCGCGCCGGTAACAGCGACGTAGTGCTTGGTGTAATCGAGTCCCGCGGCCTTGAATACCGCTGCGGCTTCGAGCTGACCGTTACGCGTTTCGACGGTGCCGCCCGATTTCGAAATCACTACGACCAGAGTTTCGACAAGTTTTCCGGCCAGCGATGCCAAAACATAGTCGATGCCGTCCGGATCGGTATTATCGAAGAAGGTGACCGCCATCTTGTCCTTCCCCGGTTGACCCAGTGCATGAGACACGAACTGCGGTCCGAGCGCGGAGCCACCGATACCGACGACGAGCAGGTGGGTAAATTTCCCTTTGGGCCCTGCGATCGCGCCGCTATGGACTTTGGCCGCGAAATCCTTGATGGCTGCAAGCGTGGACGAAATCTCCGTTGCGAGTTCCTTCGTCGGAGCGAGCTGTGGAGCACGCAGCCAATAGTGACCCACCATCCGATTTTCGTCGGGATTCGCGATGGCCCCTTTTTCCAAAGCCGCCATGTCTCCGAACGCTTTCAACATCGATCCTTCCATTTGGCCAAAAAAGCCGTCGGGAAAAGGAATACGGCTGATGTCGAGCGAGACCGCTAGGTCGGCGTTATGATAGAAATACTTTTTGAAGCGGGACCAAGACATAGGATTTATGATTTGTGATTTACGATCTATGATCTGGCTGAGGGCAGAAAGTTATGGTCGAAGTCACAAATTTTTGTCGGTAACAGCGCCTTCGGAGGCAGTGCTCACGAGTTTGGCATATTTGGCCAGGGCGCCGCGCGTTTCTTTCGGTTTTTTCGGCGTCCATGCTTTGAGACGCGCTTTGATTTCCTTGGCAGGTAGGTTCAGCGAGATCTCATTCTTCTCTGCATCGATTGTGATGGGATCGCCGTTCTTAACGATTCCGATCGGCCCGCCCGTGGCGGCTTCCGGCGTGATATGGCCAACCACGAATCCGTGACTGCCGCCTGAGAAACGACCATCGGTGATCAGGGCAACTTCCTTGCCCAGGCCCTTGCCCATGACTGCGCTGGTCGGAGCGAGCATCTCTCGCATGCCAGGACCGCCCTTAGGGCCTTCATTGCGAATCACGATCACGTGGCCAGCTTTGACGCGGCCATCGAGGATCGCCTTGAGGGCGGTTTCTTCAGACTCAAAAACGATGGCCTTGCCGGAAAACTGGAGGCCTTCTTTTCCTGAGATTTTCGCAACCGAGCCTTCCGGCGCGAGGTTACCGTAAAGGATACGGAGATGACTATCCGGTTTGATCGGGTTCGAAAGAGGACGGATAACGTCCTGATCGGCCGGATACGGTTTAACACCCTTCAAGTTTTCCGCGAGCGTCTTGCCCGTGACGGTGAGGGCGTCGCCGTGAAGCAGACCCGCATCGAGCAGCATCTTCATCAACGGAGGCAATCCGCCGATGCGAACGAGATGCGCCATGCCGTATTTACCCGAGGGTTTTAGGTCAGCCAGCACCGGGACTTTTTTCCCGATCTTAGTGAAGTCATCGATCGAAAGCTTAACATTGGCCGCGTGGGCCATGGCGAGGAGATGTAACACGGCGTTGGTTGAACCGCCGAGCGCGATCACAACCGTGATGGCGTTCTCGAATGCTTTGCGTGTGAGAATATTTCTGGGCAAAATGCCCGCCTTCAACAACGAGAGAGCAGCTTCACCGGCGCGGCGACAATCGTCCTTCTTCTCTTGGCCTATGGCTAGTTGAGCGGAACTGTTGGGCAAGCTCATGCCGAGCGCTTCGATTGCGGAAGCCATGGTGTTCGCCGTGTACATTCCACCACAGGAGCCGGGTCCGGGAATAGAACAGGCTTCCACTTCGTAAAGGCCTTTTTCATCGAGTTTCTTGGCCGCGTGCTGGCCGACCGCTTCGAAAACGGAAACGATATCGCATTCTTTTCCGCTGGTGTGGATACCAGGAAGAATGGTGCCACCGTAAACGAAGACGGCCGGACGATTTAATCGCGCCAGTGCAATGAGGCAGCCGGGCATGTTCTTATCGCATCCGCCGATAGCTACGACTGCGTCAAATCCTTCCGCACCTGCGACGGTTTCAATCGAATCGGCGATCACCTCGCGCGAGACCATTGAGTAACGCATGCCAGGTGTGCCCATGCTGATGCCATCAGACACTGTAATGGTGCCAAAAATAATGGATTTCCCACCAGCGGCATCGATTCCAGCCGCTGCTTCCTTGGCCAGCTGATCGATATGCATGTTGCATGGCGTGACCATGCTCCAGGTCGAAGCGACGCCGACGACCGACTTCTTGAAATCCTCATCTTTGAATCCAACCGCTCGCAACATAGAGCGATTGGGTGCGCGGTCGGGACCGTCGAGCACGATAGCAGAGTACTTGCGCAAGGAGTCGGGCTTGGAGCTCATAGATAGACCCGCGAGCCAACCAAGCCGAAGGGGGAGGGGCAAGCTTCGTGTTTGTCGGAGAGGTTCGCGCAAGGGCGCATAGGCATGTTCACGATTTACGCTTTGCAGTTCTCGATTCCTAAGATTCGACGGTGCAATCAAACATCCCGTCCGATGCAGTTAACCGCAAACTGTGAACTGGAAACCGAAAACAATCCTTTCGAAACTCTCGCATTTGTACCGGGTACTACACGATGTTAGCCGGTAACAATTGTGGTTGCTTCACCTCTGGGGACGCGCAATGACATTGCGTTTGATTTTTCTGCATGGCCTTCCATCTCCCTAAGGTACTCAAAGCACTGCTTTTTTCGTCCAGCACACCGCTGACGATCAAAGATATCCAGACAACGCTCACGCGCTTTCACGAGCAAGCCGCATTGCCGCTCGCTCCGAAGGTTGAGGCCGAGGGCAGCGAAACGAAGAGTGAACCTGTCGAGGCGCCGGCAGCCGAACCTGCGGTCGAGAGCGAGGCCAGCCCTGTTGTGGAGGGCGCATCGGACGAGGTACTTGAGTTAAAGGATGAGTTCGCTGAGGACGCAGAGCTTTATCGAGACGTTCCTTCGTTGATCACCGCGGCGCAGATTCGCGAGGCGATGGATACGCTCGCAAATGAGCTGCGTGCGTCGAACGACATTTTTCTTTTGGTGGAAGGGAATAACGGCTGGAGAATCGTCACTCACCCGCGCTTCGCACGCTGGGTGCGCTTGCTCCGCAATGAGCCACCTCCTGTCCGGTTGAGTCAGTCTGCGCTCGAGACCCTGGCGATTGTCGCTTACCGCCAGCCCGTCACACGCACCGAAATCGAAACCATTCGCGGCGTGTCGGCCGAAGCAGGCGTCAACAAACTGCTCGAAAAGGAATTGGTTTATATTGTGGGTCGCGCGGATCTTCCCGGCCGTCCGATTCAATATGGGACGACCGATGCATTCTTGGAATTTGTAGGAGTAAAATCGCTCGATGAGCTGCCATCCTCCGACGTGTTGTCGCCGCGACAAATCGATGCTTGGTTGCAAACCGCGAGCAATGCCCGTCCTCTCGGCAACGCCGATGTGGGCTTGTCCGCAACACAAGAGCTTCCTTTGGACGCTGCGCCGGAACTCGTCAAGGCTCCTGCTGAAACGCCCGAGGAAGCGACTGCCGAGCCCAGCGCAACTGAACCCCCGGCTCCTTGACCATGGAACTTTCTAAGATCCGCGCCCAGATTGACGAGCTTGATAAACAGATCGTTACGACGCTTAACGAGCGTCTCGCGCTCGCAGCGGAAATTGGGAAGTTGAAGCGCAGTCAAGGCGGCCAGATTTATGTGGCCGAGCGCGAAGATGCCGTCCTCCGCAAGGTCGACTCGCTCAACGAAGGTCCGATCAAGGACGAAGCCTTGCGCGCAATTTATCGGGAGATTATGTCGGCGGCGATCGCGCTGGAAAAGCCATTGCTGATTGCTTACCTCGGCCCTGAAGCGACGAATACCCACGCGGCGGCAATGAAGAAATTCGGCGCCAGCGTGAATTATCACGCGATGGCGACGATCGGCGATATCTTCACGGCCGTCGAAAAAGGTGAAACCGACTACGCTGTGATTCCGATTGAGAATTCAACCGAAGGATCCGTGCGGGAAACGTTGGATAGTTTCGTCGAAAGCGATCTCAAGATCGTAGCGCAGATTTACATGGAGGTGACACACGCGCTGATTTCGAATTCACCCTTGGAAGAAATCGATAAGGTGTACTCGAAGGATCAAGCGCTTGCGCAGTGCCGCCACTGGCTTCAACGTCATTTGCCCCACGCACAGTTGATCGATGCGCCCAGCACCGCACGTGCCGTGCAAATTGCGAAGGATACGCCGGGTTCCGCAGCGATCGCCGGCGAGCTCGCTGCGCAATTCCATGATGTCCCCGTCGTTGAAAAAAACATTCAGGACAAAGCAGACAACACCACACGCTTTTTTGTTTTAGGCAAAAAGCCGTCCGGTCCAGTTGGAAGCGGGCGCGATATGACCAGCTTCCTCATTTCTCTTGGAGATGAAGCCGCTTCTCATTCCGGCGCTTTGCTGAAAATGCTCATGCCCATGGCCGAGCGGGGAATCAATCTTTCGAAGATCGAGTCGCGTCCCAGCAAAAAACGTCCGTGGGACTATTATTTCTTTATCGACGTGACCGGCCACTACGAAGACGCATCAATGAAAGAAGCGCTCTCCGAGCTGAAGAAATTCTGTCCCATGGTAAAGTGGCTAGGCAGCTATCCGTCGGTCAGTTAACGGACGCGGCGAGCGGCGGTGAAAAGAGTAAGGTTGCAGACTTAATGCACGCCCTCATGGGCGCGCGAGTTTTCCTCAACTCGTCACACATCACATTTGCTCACCATCAGGTGAGCAAATACTGCCACTGATTTTCGCGTGCGGCGCGTGCGGCTTTGAGGGCGCCGACGGCCACGTAGCGCTTATAGTCCTGACCAGCGAGTTTGACCTTAGGCGACTCGTAACCGTCGTCTGTAAGTTTCCTCTGAAGCACGGTGTCGATGCCTTTGATTTGGGACCCGCCACCTGTGATAACGATATTTTGCAGCAGGGTAACCACGGAATCGGAGGACGCGCGCGAAACCAAAGTCGTCAACGCCGGATAGATCTTGTCGATGAGCGTGTTGCAGGCGTTTCCGATGACTTCGCCCAATTCCAAGGTGTGGCCCTTGCCGCCGAGTACCACGCGGACGTCGAGTGGCTTCCGAATGGGGCCGACATAAGAATGGGTCTCTTTGATCTCGCGAAGCTTCATGCGTGAGAGGCCGTTATTGGGATAACTGCGATTCAGCTCCTCCTGCATGAGAGCTTCGATCGCGTCGCCTGCGAAAGGAATGCTAATTTGATCCTCGCGAGTAGGGAAATAACCCTGAACGAGACACAAGTCAGAGGTGCCGCCACCGATGTCGATGAACAGCGAATTGGTGACCGGATCGACGTAGTTGGCCTGTCCTAGGCGGCTGTCGTCGCGGAAGCCAAGTGCGGCGAGAAACGGCTCAGGAATGAGAAGGATCCGATCAAAGATTCCCGTGGCGCTTTGCCTAATATCTTCGCGAGCCTGCTCGTCCGCGTTCGCAGGCACGCCAATCACGGCGCGAATTTCCGAGGTGCCCGAGGGATCTGCGATTGAGCGAATGTGCTGCAGAAAATCACGAGCTTCCGTCCGATGGGCCACAACCCCTTGTTCCAGCGGTGCGACGATGTTGGCGTGCAAGCTGTTCTTTAATGCATCGTCACCGTAGAGAACGCTCGCGTTCCCCGCGATGATGCCGTCGACAATACCGTCTTTGACGTAACCTACCACGGTCGGCACGATTTTGCTCACGGTCATATCGCTCGAGCCGGCGGCGCCAGCGAGAACGCAGGACTTATTCGTTCCTAAATCGAAACCGACGAGAATGGTTTTGGTCTTGGCCGGCGAAGTGCGCGTAGGGGAGGGAATCGATGCATTCACGTTGGTGTTGGCACTGGTCACGGTGGTTTTTTCGTTTTTTTCGGTGGTCGCAGGAGTCATGGATTTAGGAGGTTTGAATTGAGCAGTTGTTGTTTTGTTGAACTAGGAGGCTCGTCGGCGCGGCCGACTGCGGGATTCAGCGCGCTCTTGGGAGAGCATGCCGTCGATCAAATCTGCGATGGCAGGTGGTGCCGTAGGAGGAGAACGTTCCGCTGCGGGAGCGTCCTCGACAGGAAAACGTTGAGCAGGTTCATTTTGAGTTTCGGCAGAAGCAGGTGAACCTAACTTAAGTCGCTTGGTAAGCTCGGGAAGGAGCAACTCGACGAGCACCGAAGCATTCGCAACGCGCTCGCGCTCATGCTGAAAAATTTCCTGGAGTTTTTTATCTGAGATCACCTCCGCGCCGTGTTGTTGTTGTGCGGAAGCGATGGCGGTGGAGAGTTCGGTTGATTGAAGTCGATTCGCTTCGATGCTTCTTCCGTTGACACGCATCACGCAAATCCGGCGATAGAGCTGCGTGAGCTCCGCCCAGGGTTCGGCGTCGGGAGAAAAAAAAGTAGGAGTGATCTCAGCCAATGGATGAGTAAATGACCAAAGTATCGGACACCGGTGTGACCCGTTCGGACCGGTTAAGTTCTCTGAAAAGTTGCACGGGGCTTTGACGGCCTTTGTGAAGTCCACAGTGTTACTGAAATGAGTTCTCTGCGGATTGGAATCGTCGGCGCCGGCGCTAACACACGCGCATTGCATATCCCTAATTTCCAAAAAATTCCGGAAGTGACGGTCGCCGTAGTGGCCAACCGGACACGGGCCTCAGCCGAGCGCGTCGCGAAGGAATTTGGGATTGAGCGAACGGTGGATTCGTGGCGCGAGGTCGTTGAAGATCCGACGATTGACTCGATTTGTATCGGGACCTGGCCTTACCTCCATGCGGAGGTCGCGGTCGCAGCACTTGCCGGGGGAAAGCACGTTTTGACCGAGGCTCGGATTTCGCGGACGGTATCGGAGGCAAAAGGAATGGTGGCTACACTGCAGCAATCGCAGGCGGCCAATTCACGACTCGTCGGACAGGTCGTTCCCGCTCCACGCACGCTCGCTTTCGATGCGACAATCGCGGATTTTCTGAGCAGCAATGAATTGGGTGTACTTCGAGAAGTGCTACTGACGGAAACAGGCTCACAGTTTGTTGATTCGTCGAAACCATTGCACTGGCGGCAGCAATATACTTTTAATGGAGTTAACACGCTCTCTCTTGGCATCTTTTACGAGACGGTGCTGCGGTGGCTCGGTGAGGAGGCGACGGTTGTCGCCGCTGATGCAACGATCTTTACCAAGGAGCGCGTCAACGAATCTGGTCAAAGCGTGCCCGTCACAATTCCAGATAGCGTCAGCTTTCTCGGGCGCTACCCAGACGGAGCGAAATTAGTCGGACATTTCAGCGGCGTTGAATGGGGGCCTCCGCGTGCGGAAATTCGATTGAACGGTGAACGGGGCAGTCTGCGGCTCGATATCGCGAAGCAAGAGCTCTGGCTCACGTCGGCCGGCGGTGCCGAAAAGAAAATTGAGCCTTTGCCGGAGAAACGAGGTGTATGGCGCGTCGAAAGCGATTTCGTCGCAAGCATTCGAGAAAAACGTCCGGTTACTCTTACCGACTTTGCGACCGGCGTGCGCTACATGCGCTTTACCGAAGCTGTGTGGCGAGCGTGGGGTGGCAAGGTGGAGTGAGCGTGAGTTCGCCGCGTAAGCTACGGCTTTTTCGATTTCACTAGAGGAGCCGAGTGCTGCGCTGGCGTTTCCGGTTCAGGATGAGGGGTGAGCAGGTAGATCGCGGTGAGCGCGAGCGCAATTAAGCCAAAGGCGAGAAAGAGATAGAGCACGCAACCACGTTTCACCTCCTTGTGCACGTCCGCTGGCTTTGATTGATATTGCTCGATCAGTCGTTCGATTGCGACGTCTTGGCTGTCCTGGCTAGTTGCCTGACCCCCGGACACACGGCTCGGCGCAAGTGACGCGGGTGTCGGCCCGGGCGCAGGTTTGCCTGAGCGTGCAGCGATCTGGCGGTCGAGCCAAGCGAGGTGTTGAGCGACGAGGTCGCGCTGTGCGCGGAGTTCGTCGAGAGGATCAGGCATGGCAAGGACGTTTTCAAAAATGCTCCGTACCGGCAAGACTGCGGTGCGGTTGCTGCATGTTTAAGCGCGTTCTAACCAAAATCTTACATAAGGTAGAGTATCGTCCATCGAGCTGTGGCAAGACCGTTTTAGAACGCCAGAGGGCACGGAGGCCGGCTTGGAAGAAGCCAGATGACATGAACCTATTTCTGGCCTCTGTCATTTTGTAATCCTGTTCCGATTTCCGTGTGATTCCGTGGGCCCTCAATTCATTGCTCCGTGCCCTCCATGTCTCCGTGTTTCCAAATTCAAACCGCGAACGGCTTACCAAGGAGGGTTCATCCTTGGCCCTGCCATTCGACGCAAAAAAAAGGCGCACCCGAAAAGGATGCGCCTGAAAGTGAAGTGGAGGCGAAACGTCTTAGACGACGTTCACCTTGCGGTGAGCTTTGTCGAACGAGACGCTACCATCTTTGAGAGCAAAGAGGGTGTGATCGCGACCCATACCGACGCCCTTGCCGGGATGGAGCTTGGTGCCGCGTTGGCGGACGATGATGTTACCTGCGATCACGCTCTGACCGCCGAACAGCTTTATGCCGAGCCGCTTGCTGTGGCTCTCGCGACCGTTCATTGATGTGCCCTGACCTTTTTTATGCGCCATGACGGGAAATAGTTAAGCTTTGATGGATTCGATCTTGATTACAGAGAGGTCTTGGCGGTGGCCTTGCTTGCGCTCGTGGCCCTTACGCTTCTTCTTCTTGAAGACGACGATTTTCTTGCCGCGCTTGTTTTCGAGGACCTTAGCGGTCACAGAAGCGCCGGGCAATGTGGGGGTTCCGACTTTGAAGTCAGCGCCTTCGCCGGTCGAGAGAACCTCATTGATTTCGACGGTAGCACCCTTTTCGGTGCCGGGAAAACGGTCAACGATCAGCACGGTGCCCTCCGTTACGGAGAACTGCTTGCCCTGTGTTTTGATGGTGGCTTTCATAAAATAAACCGCGAGATAAGACGCTTTTTTTACCGGGAAGCAAGCGCTAATTTGTAGTGGCGCGTGTCGAGCGAGAAAGAACGAAATTCCGAGTAGGAGTTAAGCTCGGTTTAGCAAGGTCTCTGCGCTTTTGGCTGAAGCCGCTCATCACCCATCACTTGTCACTCATCACTTCTCTTCGCCCTGATTACCTTCGCCGACAATCCTTGTCCTCCCGGCATCGCGAAGTCAGCTACCCCTGCGCTCGCTGCGTTCGCAGCCGCAAACGGAAGTGCATAGGCAACCGCTTCGGTGAGAGACATCTTGGATTGAAAAAGTGCGTGCAGCACGCAAGCGAAGAGGACATCTCCCGAGCCGGTGGCAGACAGTTCTTTCACGACCGGCGGCA
>WNFI01259901.1_pt1 | contig 16036 bp, 18 predicted proteins | sample 5400471 | NCBI WGS metagenome assembly WNFI01 (sample SAMN13153348, study PRJNA577476) | soil metagenome | isolation source: 100 cm saprolite on Douglas fir-dominated hillslope | place: USA:California | collected 2013-09-17 | reverse complement strand
TATCGTGTATTGTAGCGAAAACTATCGCGTGAAGCAACTTTTGAAGTTAGGCTTTTTCGAGTGGGAAGTTCTGGCTGAGCCAATCTCCTGATTTTTCCATAAAGGTTGGCTTGACATATTCGCGATAGGGGAGAAAATGAAGAAGGATAGTTTTTATATGATCTGGAGTGATATCACCAAGTGTTACTGTAATTTCCCCGGGAATAAGCGCGCGGGTCCGAATATGCAGTACATCTACATCAAAACGTTTTTTGAAGTAAAAATCGTATAGTTCCTGCCATAAGAAAAAATGATCTTCTACCATAACTCCTTCTGTACTGATGCGGTAATGAAAATCGTGGGGAGGGACAGTGGCTAACGCATATGCCACAAATAAAAATGAAGCGACAACAAGCATTAATAGGTATTGGGAAAAAATGAAAAGAATTATTTCAATCAGAACAGCAATCAAAAGGCTGCTTTTGAAAAAAGTTTTTGAGCGTATTTTAAATGGCCGCCCCGGTGCTTTCCAGGAAAGAAATGTAATGACTTTACCTGATGGGAAGCTTGGAGAGTCAACTGTTTCTTTGGCCGTTTGTATTGTCTCCTGTTTTTTCTGCGTTGGCATAACTTAAATGTATAAGAGAACATGCAAGAAGTCAAGAAGCGCGGAGTAAAATTGAGGAGGCTTGTAGACGATATTCAAACCTACTAGGTACAACTGTCAGCTTCACAACAGTATTATATACCAAATTTCCAATAATATTCTTGCTATAATCATGTATATCTATGAAAGTTACACTTTCTGTTTTGTATCAGGGAGGAAAATTGCAATTTACTCATCCTACAATTGCACTAACCGAATTATTTTATATAGCAAAAGAGCTTAAATTTGATGGTGTAGATTATATACTTACTATTCCTGAGGTTTTAACGTCTAATCAAAATACTCTTTTGTTAAGTAAACAATATAAGATACCAATCTTGGGTGTACATAGTCCAATGCATATTCTTTTTTTTACTCCCTCTATTCTTTTTCAGTTGCTAATAAACGTTATGCGTAATTTCCCAGATTCTGAAGTATACAATTTTCACCTCAGTGGATTTATCCACCCATTGCAGAAAAATAGAAAGAATCTTGAAAAATTTGTGGCATTAGCGAAAAATAACAATGTTTCATTAAGTTTTGAAAGCAACCCTCTTTTAGTAGGGCTTCAGTATTATCCTAGAAATACTTATGACCCTGAACTTTTTGCGGAATACTGTATTACACATAATTTATCCATTACATTTGATACGGCACATGTTGCGCATTGTGGATATAATATCGTTACTTTTTTCAGAAAATATCATCAACAAATTAAACTGATTCATCTAAGTGATAGTAGAGGAAGTATTCAACATCTCCCATTAGGTAAAGGTGATTTACCAATAAAAGAATTATTACAAGAAATAAAAAGAAAATCATATAACCAAGTCCTTACATTTGAAATCAGCAATTTTCCAAAAGAGACAAGCACAAAACAAAAAACTGAGGAGATACGGAAGAGTTTTGATATGGTAAAGAGATACTCTTTATAAAGAAAGGCTTGAATGTTTCACTCTGTGTAGACAATTTTCGAAGCTAAATTTCTTTGCGGAGAGGGCGAGATTCGAACTCGCGGTAGACTTGCGTCCACAGATGTTTTCAAGACATCCGCACTAGACCAACTATGCGACCTCTCCGAATGAGAGTAGTCCCCTTGTGGGAAGACCTCTCCTTACGAACAATGATAAATAATTTGTGCGGAGGAGACAGGATTTGAACCTGCGCGTGCCTTACGGCACAGGGAGTTAGCAACCCCCCGCAATGGACCAACTATGCGACTCCTCCCTATAAGGTGCTACGAGCAGAGTATAACATAGAAATAAGGAGAAAGACAAACAAAGCTACACTGTATATGCGTAAATCTTTCCCGGGGTGTGTTCGAAGGAGCACATTTCTTCAGTTGTTAAATGTTCAAAATATTTTCTCATGGGGCGCAAACTGTTGCCGTGAGCGGAAATGAAAATGACATCATCGGATTTTATATCCTTTAGCATATCATGCAAAAAAGGAAGTACGCGCGCTTCTACATCTTTGATGCTTTCTCCTCCTGGCGGTGCAACATCATAGGATCTATGCCATAAGGGATATTCTTTGGGATATTCTTTTTCAATTTCCGGTTTGCTTTTGCCAGTTAAGTCTCCATAATTGCGTTCTTTAATTCGTGAATCAATGATAATTGGTACATTGTCGTGATAGCCGTTTAAAACTAAATCTAATGTATGTTGTGAGCGTAATAAATCAGAACAATACGCTTTTGTAACTTTTTCGTTTTTTAATTCTTCTCCCATTTTTGTGGCTTCCGCTTCTCCCTCCGGTGTTAAATCAGGATTAGACCAGCCGGAAAACCTCTGCTCTTTATTATCAGTTGTTTGCCCGTGACGGAAAAGAAATATTTTTGCCATGCTTTCTATCTTACGCTTTTTTTTTCGTCATTGCGAGGAATTCCGCAAAGACGTGTTCTGATTTTGTTACACTACTATTATGCTTCTCGATTTTCTTTTTCCAAAACGCTGTATTGTTTGTAAATCATATGGAGAATATCTCTGCGCGGATTGTTTTGCCAAACTTTCTTTTGAAACATATGTCATTTGCTTGGTTTGTGGTAGCGGATCTATTGATGGATTGACGCATCCGCGGTGTAGAACAAGATACGCGATTGATGGTGTATTTTGCGGAGTGAGTTATAACGGCATTGCAAAAAAGCTCGTGTATGTTTTTAAATATCAGCCTTATTTGTCTGATACCAAACAAGTACTGGTAGACTTGTTATATGAATCGTTAATTCAAAAAGAATTATTTATGCAGGCTTTTTCTGCAACATCCGAGTTAATTCCTATTCCTTTATCAACAGGCAAACATCGCCAGCGGGGATATAACCAAGCAAAGTTGTTAGCAGATGGTTTAGCAAAAAAATTACAAGTACCTGTTGCAGATATTTTACAAAGGAGAAAAGAGACAATACCGCAATTTGGATTAACAAAGCTTCAAAGAAAAGAAAATGTCAAAGACGCGTTCGCAGTAAAACAAAAACTTGATTTACAACATAACAACACTGCATTTCTCATTGATGATGTCCTAACAACGGGCTCAACATTGTTGGAAGCGGGGAGAATGTTAAAACATGCCGGGATAAAAAAAGTGTATGGAATTACATTTGCGCGGGATCAGTAAGAATATTATTTAGCGTCAGGAGATTTCTTTTCTGATTTTTCCTCAGTATTTCCTTCTTTGGCCTCTGTTTCTGCACCTTCAGCCGGAGCTTCGCCTTCAGCAGCTACAGCTTCTTCTTTTGGTTCTTCTACTACTAACTCTGCAATTTTCGCAATTACCTGGTTCGCGTCATTTTTAATTTCTACACCTGTTGGCTTTTTCAAATCTGCGACAGTAATCTGATCATCGAGTGCTGCTAAATGTGTGACATCAACCTGGATATTTTCCGGAAGATCAGTGGGGAGCGCTTCGACTTCTACCTCAGATAAAGTATGTAACAATTGTCCAAGTTTTTCTGTCACTGCTGGTGCTTCACCAACAATTTCCAAAGGCACCATTGTGGTAACTTTTTCTTTCAAATTAACCTGATAAAAATCCGCATGCAGGGGTTTTTGCGCGCGATAATCAAATGCGACATTGTGGATTAGGACCGGACGTACTTTGTCTCCGGCAACTTGGAGGTCGACAAGCCCTGTAGAACCTGTGAGTTTAAATATTTTCTGGAATTCATCTATAGGTAGCTGTACAGCAAGAGATTGTAAGTCTTTACCATATACATTCCCTGGTAAAATACCTTCGCGGCGAAGTTGTTTGAGTTTTTTCCCCAGGACTTCCCGTTTTTGTACTGTAAGTACGTGGCGTTTCATTAAATTTAGTATACATGATTTGCTTAGTAATTTCAAATAGGATATTGTTGTACTATGAAAATATTAGGAATTGATCCCGGCATTGCCCGTACCGGGTGGGGTGTAATAGAAATGCAAAATGCAGAAATCAAAGTGAAAAATTATGGTTGTATTGAAACACCGGCTGATGAAGCTATGGAGAATCGGCTACAAACAATATACAGGGAGTTATTTGGCATCATAGAAACAAATCAACCTGAAGAATTGTCAATTGAGGATTTATTTTTTAACACAAATGCCAAGACTGCTTTAATTGTAGGACAAGCCCGTGGTGTAGTATTACTTACTGCTGCTCAAAAAAATCTTCCGGTTAGTGTCTATACGCCGCTTCAAGTAAAAATGGCGTTGACAGGGTATGGCAGGGCAGATAAAAACCAGATTGGGCAAATGGTAAAGACAATTCTTGGTTTACCAACTATTCCAAAACCAGATGATACCGCAGACGCATTAGCAATTGCGTTAACACACGCTTTTTCGAGAAAGCTGAAGAGAAAGGGTGTGCTATAATCACAATGTTTCTTCACTGTCTCTTATGATCCGACTTCTAAAAGGCACAATTGAATTAATAGATGACCAGCATATTCTTATTGACGTCAATGGCGTTGGCTATCATGTGTTTGCTTCCCGGGATGTGTTGACTCGAGCAGTAGTGAGTGCAGCTATCAAGGTCTTTATCTACGCGCATATACGTGAAGATATGTTTGATTTATATGGATTCGCAACATTGGAAGATTTAAAACTTTTTGAACAGGTTATTACAGTTTCGGGTATCGGTCCTAAAACAGCCATTGGTATTTTTGCTATTGGATCAAGAGAAAAAATTATACACGCAATTGCGACCGGAGATGTTAACTTTTTCATATCTGTGCCAAGATTAGGCAGAAAGAATGCGCAGAAGTTGATTATAGAACTTAAAAATAAAATTGGAAGTTTGGAAGACTTGGATTTGTCTTCGACAAGTGGACAGGAAGATGGGGAAGTTATAGAAGCTCTGAAGAGTTTTGGATTTACTGTTCGGGAAGCGCAGGAAGCGATTCGTTCGATTGATCAAAATATTTCTAGTACATCTGATAAAGTGAGGTTAGCTTTAAAGTTTCTTGGAAAATAATTGTTTTATTGCGCCATTGTTAAAGAAACCAAAGTGAGCCTCTGAAATTTTTCGCAGGATGAAAAGCTGTGGTGTATAGAAGTAACTAAATAAGCACTCGCGATCCAAGAAAAATTTTAGAGGCTCGCGACACAGAATTATTATGGATAAGAAAATAAAAGAAAAAAAAGAAACTACTGTGGAAGAAGAAGTTTTGCTTACTAGTCTTCGTGCAAAGACTTGGGGGGAGTTTATGGGGCAGGAGGCTGTGAAAGAGTCTTTGCAGATTGTCATAGATGCGGCAAAGAAGCGAGGGGAAGCAATTGAGCATATTCTTTTTTATGGTCCTCCAGGATTAGGAAAAACTACTTTATCCCATTTAATTGCCAAAGAAATGGGAAGTACTATCCGGGTGACCAGCGGACCGGCAATTGAACGGGCAGGTGATTTAGCATCTATTCTCACCAATCTGGAAAAAGGTGATATTCTATTTATTGATGAAATTCATAGGTTGAACAAGGTGGTTGAAGAAACTCTATATCCGGCAATGGAAGATTATGCATTGGATATTGTAATCGGCAAAGGTCCATCTGCGCGGACACTTCGCTTAGATCTCCCTCAATTTACGATTATCGGTGCGACAACACGAGTTGGTTTATTATCAGCGCCACTCAGGGATCGTTTTGGGTTAATTCAACGGTTACAATTTTATTCACCGCAAGAATTAGAGTTAGTGATTACACGGGCTGCTGAGAAATTACAAATTGTTATTGATAAGGAAAGCAAAAAAGAAATTGCTATGAGAGCAAGGGGAACGCCAAGAATTGCATTAAAACTCTTAAAACGTGTCAGGGATTTTGCTCAAGTACGGGGGCAAGGAGAAATTACCAAAGTGATTGCGCGCGAAGCATTGAAAATGCTGGCTGTAGACAGCAGAGGACTTGATATTGCAGATATTAGTGTACTCAAAGCAATCATTGAAAAGCATAGCGGCGGCCCTGTGGGCATTGAGACAATAGCATCGACAATTTCTGAAGATGTTGGAACCTTAGAGGATATGATTGAACCGTATCTCATGCAAATTGGTTTTATCAAACGCACTCCTCGCGGCAGAGTCGCAACAAAACTAGCCTATGAGCATTTGGGAATGAAGTTCACTGCAATAGAAGAACGGCAGCAGAAGTTGTTATAAGGAAAATTTTGCATTTTTCTTCATTTGCAACCGAAATGGTATAATATCTCTCCAAATGTTGTGGATATGTCAGCAAATTTTGAAACAGAATTATATTGTTTTATACATCATCAACCAAGGGAAGAAGAATATTTTCCTTCTCCTGAACGACGAAGACCACCGGTAAAAATAGCGCTTTATGATATAGGACATACACTTGTGTTAACAGAAGGAGAAAATGATCCTCATGCTGATGCATTTCATTATGCCTGGAAGGAAGTATTTAATATTGACATACGTAAAAAGGATATTCCTGATTATGCAGGTATGTTTGATATGCAGGTATTGTGGTTTGGAGCAAAAGAAGGAGGAGTAGCAACTGAAGATATAGAGAAAAAAATCCATACGGCAAAAGCCCATATGATTGAATACTTTTTAAGTCATCATACTGAAGCAGAATATAAAGCTACTCCAGGTGCGAAGGAACTAATTCAAAGGTTAGCTATAGAAGGTAGTCCTTGGGCAGGTCTCTTAACAGGAAATGCTGAAGTAATTGCAGGAGTGAAATTAGCTCGAGCAGGAATTAGTCCGTTGCTATTTGCTTTTGGTGCATTTGGAGATATTACGGAATATACCAGTATGGATGGTGAGCGATACTCAGTAAAATCAAGAAAAGATTTACTTGATTACGCGTATACTCAAGCGCATGTATTAGTCTTTAACCAAAGAACTATCAAACTACTTCATAGAGATATTGTTGTTATAGCGGATTCCCCAAGAGATATTATATCTGCTCGTGCATGGGAAATTCCTACAATTGGTGTTGAAAGTGCAAGATTTAGTAAGGAACGGTTAATTGCTGTAGGTGCTGATCTAGCAGTATCTTCTTTAACTGAGCAAGAAGAGATTCTTAGTTTTATGCGTATAACTACATAGAGAAGGATAAGTCAGATAACCCAGAATCTCTGCTATATTAGTTTTTCTCAGTATCCGAAGCACTGAGTTTTTTTAATTTATTCTCCTTTTTCTGCGAGAGGAAAAGTATAGAGGGCGTACAGCGATGCATACAATATGTGATAGTGCTGCTTTATATCTCTAAACCACTGCTGGGAAAATAATACAAAATATTTCATAGTCGGATATTTACTATAGAGGAGAAAAATGAAGGTTGTAAAGAGAGTTTTATTATGTTCTAAATCCCCAAACTATATCGCACTATGTCAGAGAAAATAATTGGTCTTAAAAAAAATACAATATATGTTAATTGTCACAGGTCAATAGTCAATTGTTAGTACCACAGGGTTCACTATGTTTTTCTACTTCTTGCACATGTTGCTTTGTGACAGCCTGCTGTAAGTAATTATCTACCTTGCCATGTGTACCGATGAATAAAACTAAACTATCATATGCAGTAATTGGCTGCTGTAAAGGGGCAGCAACCTTTTTGCTATTTATATAGCCTTCAGGCGGTTTGGTAGTATCAATGGGAAAGTTAATATTCTTAAATAAATCATTCCATATCACATGTTTCCTGTGCACATGGACAACGTCTCCTACATTATCGTGCAAATGCGCTTTTTCCAATTGTTCAATCTTGGGATTTTTCGAAACAGTACCGCAAGGGATAAGAGACATGTATGTATCAGCAGAAAAATCCTGCAGTTTGCCGTCAACATACACGTGAAAGCCTGCGTGATAATGGATTGATTTAGGCTTAATAGCTACTCTTATTGCATAAGCTGAGAGAGAGGTGATAAGTAATAGTATGATAAAAAATAACACAAGGCGCTTCATATTTCTATTTAACCTTAAGGGATTATAGCATAGAATTTAGAAATTTTTAGACTTCCATTCTTGGTCTATATTGTAACGCTTCCGCGATATGATTCTGCTGAATTTGTTCTGATTCTGCCAGGTCTGCGATAGTTCTGGAGAGTTTTATTATTCTATAATAAGAACGCGCTGATAAGCGCATTTTCTCTACAGCCATTTTCATCAAGGTATTAGACTGCTCGTCGAGCTTGCAGTATGTCCTGATATCTTTGCTGGACATTTCTGCATTGGCAGTAATTGGAGTTGCAGCAAATCGTTTTGTTTGTGTATCTCTGGCTTTTTGTACTCGCTTGCGGACAGTTGTTGAAGTTTCATTATTGTTCACGATTTGTTCTGTTGTTAATTTTTCTACTTTTACTGCAGGTACTTCTATATGTATATCAATTCTATCTAATAGTGGTCATGAGATTTTTTTCTGATACTGTAAAATCTGGAGAGTACTGCATTTGCACGTATGTGTCGAGTCGCCCAAAAATCCACAGGGGCATGGATTTTGCGCTGCAATGAGCATAAATTTTGCAGGAAATGCGACTCTTCCTTGTGCTCTGGAGATGGAAATAAATCCATCTTCCAACGGTTGTCGGAGAGCTTCCAAAACTATTCTCGGAAACTCAGGAAATTCATCGAGAAATAATACGCCGCGATGGGCTAAAGAAATTTCACCCGGCTTGGGGTTGGCACTGCCCCCAATGAGTCCTACATATGAAGTAGTATGGTGCGGAGAACGGTATGGGCGTTTGGTAAGTAAGTTTTCTTTGTTAAGTAAACCTGAGATACTGTAGATTTTGGTTACTTCTAGGATTTCGTCAAATGTTAAGTTGGGTAAAATAGAAGGAAGTGTTCGGGCTAACAATGTTTTTCCACTACCCGGAGGACCTTTGAGAAGTATATTATGTCCGCCAGCTGCAGCAATTTCCAAAGCACGCTTTGCACCTTCCTGACCTTGAATGTCTTGTAAATCATGCAAATATTCTTCATGATCAGTTACTGTCTCAATAGCTGTTGGTTCTTGCGGCGTGATCAAAACTGCCTTGGATAGATGCAAGTGGAGTTGTCGTAAATCTGTAACAGGATAAATGGTAATACCCTCAATAAGAGCTGCTTCTTTTGCATTCATGATCGGGACAAAAAAACTTTTCTTACCCTGTGCTTTTGCAAGCATGGCTTGCGGCAGAACACCGTTGGTATGCCGTAATTTCCCTTCAAGTGATAACTCTCCCATGAACATTGCGTCTTCTATATTTGCTTCTAATTGCTGTGTTGCCAAAAGCATGCCAACGGCAATTGATAAATCATAACTAGATCCTTCTTTGGGTAAATCTGCTGGTGCCAGGTTGACAGTAATTCTTTTTGCGGGAAAATCCGCGCCGGAATTTTTCAAAGCAGCTCGAACCCGTTCTCCTGCTTCTTTTACTGCTTTATCAGGTAGCCCGACAATGATAAAAGCAGGTAATCCTTGTGAAGCAATATTGACTTCTATTTCAATAGGAATCGCATCAAGGCCTACAACTGCCGAAGAAAAGACTTTAGCAAGCATAAGGATAATATATCAGGTTTCCGAGTTTTCTGGAATCTCCTGAATCTGTCTAGGTTGCGATAAGTCGAAAAATATGATACTCTCCTCATGCAAAATGCAGAGTTATTTTGGAAAATTTATCCCCTACCTCTTCATTGTTGTTTTGTTACTTACTCTGGCAAATGTTTTTTTTTCTTTTCAAGATGTTGCATTGATTCAACACGATGAACAAAGTTTGAAAGACAGCAACGCAGCGCTATTTCAGTTAGATACTACTATTTATAATCTCCGCGACGCCGAGGCTGCAAATCGCGCATTTATTATCACCGGCGACTCAACTTACTTATCTATATTTACTCAACGGTCTAAAGATGTATTCAAATCATTAATTCCGTTAAAGGAACATACTCGCGACGATATCCAAATAAAAAAAATTACTGACATTGAAAACGAATTACACCAAAGAATTACATTATTACAAAAAGGTATAGTAGTACGTAAGGAGCAGGGTTTAGAAGCAGCAATACATTTTATGTCGCAAGATCAAGGAAAACAGGTTATGGAGAATATAAAAAACAAGGTACATAGTATAAAAACACAGGAAAATCAAAAATTAGAAAAACAAGAACAAAAAGAACAGCAAAGTTACGATAAAACAAGAGCAAGAATTGCCGTGGGAGCCTTACTAAATGTATTACTGTTGTTTCTTGCGTATTATCTAGTAAGACGTGAATTAGACAAGCGTTCTGAAGTTGATAAACAGAAAGATAACTTTATATCCATGGCAAGTCATGAACTCAAGACGCCGATTACCAGTCTGAAAGTTTATACAAAAGTATTACGCAAGTACATACCGGAAGATAAAAAAGAAGGAGCTGCCTATGTCGATAAAATCGACGCGCAAATCAACAGGCTTATTGCTCTGATAAATGATTTGCTTGACGTTTCAAGAATTCAAGTAGGGAGACTAGAATATAACAGGGAATATATGGATCTGGATGAATTACTTGCTGATACTGTTGAAGCAATTCAGGGAACGACCCGTAAACACCAGTTTGTCATTAAAGGAAAGTTAAAGAGAAAAGTGTACGCAGACAGATATCGTATTTATCAGGTACTTATTAATTTACTCAATAACGCGGTAAAATATGCTCCAAATGGAGGGAAAATTATTGTTTCCCCAAGCAATGGAACAAGTATGGCAACAGTAGCAATTAAAGATTACGGCATAGGGATACCTGAAGAACATCAAAAGAAAATATTTGACAGATTTTACCGTGTGTCACAGTCGAACGACAAAAGTTATTTTGGTCTTGGAATGGGATTATATATTTCTTATGTCATTATTCAACGTCACGGAGGACGTATGTGGGTGAAAAGTAAAGAAGGAAAAGGTTCAACGTTTTACTTTACTTTGCCTTATGAACCGGAAAAGAAAGTGTCATTGATAAGGATATTACGTAAAACTTCAAATAAACAGTGACATTTCTTACCTATCTCCTACATACTTATAGGTACATGCTTACTCAATCTTACTAGTATAAGCGTATATGAATACTACGTTTTTATTACTAGAAATTTTAGCAGGAAGCATCATCTTCTCAAAAATATTGACTCTTCGGAAATGAAATTAAAAGAAAATTATTGACAAACTCCTTTCTGTGCGCTAATGTAAGTTATGGAAACCCCTATGTCCTTTGGTCTCACGTTTGATGATATTCTTCTTTTGCCTGGCTACGCTGATTTTTCCCGCGCTGATATTTCTCTTACTACGCAATTAACAAAAAGTATTTCTCTAAAAATTCCTTTTGTTTCTGCGCCTATGGATACAGTGACTGAAGTGGAAATGGCTGCAAAACTTGCAGAGCTTGGCGGCATTGGAATTATCCACCGTAACTTATCAGTAAATGATCAGGCAAATCAGGTTGCAAAAGTGGCGCAACGAAAACTGCTTACCGGCGCAGCAGTAGGAGGATCTGAAGGTTTTAAAGAAAGAGTTGAAGCGCTTGTTAAGGCAGGTGTCAATGTTATTTGTGTTGATTCAGCACATGGAGTTGGTATGGGACCAGGCGCAATTTGTACGACACGTATTATCTCAGGTATGGGTGTACCGCAAATTACTGCAATTCAAGAGACTGTGAGAGCTGCAAAAGAAAAAAATATTCCCGTGATTGCAGATGGCGGTATTAAATATTCAGGTGATATGGTAAAAGCATTAGCAGCAGGCGCATCGGCTGTAATGATGGGTAGTTTTTTTGCATCGTGTCTTGAAGCGCCGGGAAAAATTGTTGAGTTGCATCGTGATCAAGTACCACATCGTTTTCAAAGCATTTTTCAAAAAGATATTGATATGTACAAATTCAAAGAATACCGAGGTATGGGATCAATTGCGGCAATGCAGCAAGGTGCGAAAATAAAATCGGAAGACGAATATCATGGGAAAGATTATAAAGATAAAGTGCTTGTCGCAGAAGGCGTTGAGGGTTTAGTGCCGGTAAAAGGGACAGTAAATCAACTACTTGATCAGGCAATCGGCGGTATAAAATCCGGCATGTATTATGTAGGAGCAAAAAATCTCCAGGAATTAGCAGAAAAAGCACAATTCATCCAGATAACTCAAGCGTCCTTGACAGAGAGTCATCCGCATGATGTGTTGATTACTAATCCGGGAGAAAACTACTAAGAAGGAATTTGTAATTATTCTAATTTCTAATTGATCTAAATAAATTCCAAAGTTTATCAGACATTTCTTAGAAATTAGGTTAATTAAAAATTCTTTAGAGGTAGGCGTTTAATCCATCCTGAAGAGCAAACGCGGATTCAAAGGCAATCTGATTACATTTCTCTAGTTCTTCTTCAGTCAAAATTTTTTCGTCACGCAGCATTTTAAATTGGCGCCATAAATGGGCATCTTCTATCATTTCCGGCCAGTCGGTGTTTATTGTGAATTTCACTTTGTTTTCTACAAAAGTTTGTAATATAAATTTTAGTTCTTCTTTATTCTCTACAGCTTTTGTCATGAGATTTGACATGGGACAAATTTCTAAAACAATATCTTGCTTTACTAATTCCTGCATAAGTTTTTTATCATATGCCGCACGTATTCCGTGGCCAATTCTGTTGGGTTTAACAAACTCTATTGCGTCCCACATATCATTGTCAGATACTAATTCTCCTGAGTGCGTTGTAATTTTTAGACCTGCTTGTTTTGCTTTTGCAACAATATCTTTGTAATCCCGCAAATGAAAGCTGTCATTATTGACGCCGGAAAAATCTATCCCAACAATACCACGGTTGTGATATTTAATTGCTTTGTCAACAATAATAGCGTTTTGTTCGACGGTAAATTCACGGGCTAAACAAAAAATAATTCCAGCGGAAAGTTTGGAATACTCAAGAAGCGCGCGTTCCATCCCCCGAATCATTGCCATAATAATTTGGTCTAAATCCTGTTCTCCATGAGCATTATGCCTCATTGGATTATTTCTGATTTCAATCAAGGTAATCTGATTTGCGCGGTATGCGCCACTCATTATTTCATACATTGATCGTTCCACCGCGTAAGTGCCAGAACCTAATTTATCGAGGATAGGATGCATAATCTTTTCAAGATAGTCTTTCAAAACCATTTTTTTATGTGAAGACAAACTAATGTATTCGACAAATTCAAAGTAATCTTTCTTAGGTAATTTGAAGCCTTGATCATGAGCAATTTGCCAATATACAGCAGGACTCGTAGATGCGGATAAATGTGCGTGAAGCTCTGCAAGGGGATAGAGTGGATAAGACTTGTCTTTATGAATAGGATTAACCATAGAAATCTATTTTTGACTTTAGCATATTTTTCTCCATTTGTCATTGTCTCTATTGCTTTTATTGCGTAATCACAAGATAAATGGTAAAATAGGCACGTGGAGAACTACACACATACACTCATCATAAAAACATCTCCGGAAAAAGTATACGAAGCCATTAATACGGAAAAAGGGTTAGCAAGTTGGTGGACACAAACTGAAATTTATCCTGAAGTTGGCGGTACAGCGACATTTTCTTTTGAAAAAGATGTGTATGTTGTCATGAAAATAGCAAAATTGATTCCTAACAAAGAAGTTGTGTGGAAATGTGTAGAGCAGTATTTCCCTACAAAAGGAACGGATAAAACAAATGAATGGGTTGGGACAACAGTGCGGTTTGACATTGCAAAAAACGCTGATATAACCATAACTCTCTCTTTTGTTCACGAAGGACTAACATCTCAGCTATTTAGCTACAAAAAAAGCAATGAGGGATGGAATTATTTTTTGGGGAGTTTGAAGAAGTATCTAGAAACCGGAAAAGGAACCCCTTATAAAGCGAAATAATTTTATTACACCGTTTTTCTTCTAAAGAATTTTGTCTTTCAGCTTAAATTCAGTAATATTGGTATAATCAGGGTATGAGAATACTGGTTATTGAAGATGAACATAAGATAGCAAATTCCATTAAAAAAGGGTTGGAGCATGAAAATTATGCTGTAGATGTTGTGTATGGCGGTACAGAAGGGTTAGATTTTGCTGTAAGCGAAGAATATGATCTCATTATTCTTGATCGGTTACTGCCCGGAGTCGATGGACTGCAAATTTGTCGACAAGTACGCGAAAATGGAAATCATACACCAATTTTACTGCTTACCGCCAAAGGACAAATCGCGGATAAAGTAGAAGGACTTGATACGGGCGCAGATGATTATATGGTCAAACCATTTGCTTTCACCGAACTGTTTGCCAGAGTGCGTGCTCTTACGCGAAGGCCGAAAAATACCACAGGATCAGTACTGACTATTGCAGATTTATCTTTAAATACTGTGACGTATGAAGTTATGCGTAAGAATATAAATATTCGCTTATCGAGTAAAGAATTTTCTCTCCTCGAATATCTCATGCTGCATCAGAATAAAATTTTGACCAAGGAACAAATTATGAATCATGTGTGGAATTATGACGCAGATGTCCTGCCAAATTCTGTAGAAGTATATATCAAACATTTGCGTGACAAAATAGATGCACCATTTAAAGAACCAAATTTAATTCACACGGTGAGGGGGTTCGGGTATAAGATATGTTTCACTCAGCGCGCTTAAAACTAACTGCCTGGTATCTCTTTATTATCATGCTGATCAGCATGTTTTTTAGCATGGCTTTTTATAATGTTGCTACGAGGGAAATTGATAGATTTATTCATCGTATTGAGCACGATCAGCAGGAATCGTTTGTATTTCGTCCTCCTCCGCCTGTAAGCATTCAAGAATTGCAGGATTCAGAACAGCGATTACTTGTAACTTTAGTAGTAATTAACCTGAGTATTTTATTTATTGCGGGAGGCTCAGGGTATTTCCTGGCAGGAAGAACGCTTCGACCAATTAAAGACATGGTTGATGAGCAAAACCGTTTTATCACAGACTCTTCTCATGAATTGCGAACACCGCTGACTGCCTTACGGTCTGAAATGGAAGCATCTCTTTTAGAGAATAGTTTGACAGTAAAAGATGCTAAGAAATTGATAAAAAGTAATCTGGAAGAGGTAGTAAATTTGCAAGTGCTCTCTGATAATTTGCTGCAACTCGCACAATACCAAAAACAAAATACAAAACCTGAATTTAAAGAAGTATCATTACTTCAAGTTATCGAAGACGCCTTAAAAAAAGTGACACCTCTTGCGAAAGCAAAACATATTAGTATTCATAATACTATTGATGACGCAACTCTGAAGGGAAACGCGCATGATCTTTGTGAGCTTTTTGTTATCTTGCTTGATAATGCCATTAAATACAGCGCAGAAAAAACAACTGTTACTTTGACTTCTGAAAAGCAGGATCATTCGATAGTAATTGAAGTTACAGATGAGGGAATTGGTATAGATCCAAAAGATATCTCTCATATTTTTGACAGATTTTACAGAGCAAATAAATCCCGTTCCAAATCAGCCGCCCCAGGATATGGTCTGGGTCTTTCTATTGCGAAGAAAATTGTTGAAGAACATAAAGGAATGATTGCTGTAGAAAGTAAAATCGGAAAAGGTACAACGTTTACTGTACAACTGCCTGTTAATTCATAAAATATTTTTTAAGCTTCTTTTCAGTTACTTTCAATAAAATCTCACAAGATAGAGTGCGGCTATGAAAAAGAATTTACTGAATAGACTTAACTCCGGAAAGAGTTGGTTTGTAAGGACTTATTGGATAACGAAGCTTTTTATTATCGCAATTGTTTTGCTAATCGGCTGGTTCAGCGTGTCGCGTATTTTAGCTGCAAGCAGTAACAAACCTAAATATCAGACAGCGCAGGTACAAAAAGGATCAATAATCTCTACAGTAAATGAGAGTGGGAACGTTACATCTACCAGCCAAGCAGGTGTAGGTTCTCCTACAACAGGAATAGTAGAAGAAATATATGTAAAAGATGGAGATACAGTAACACAAGGACAAAAT
>WNFI01374473.1_pt1 | contig 16037 bp, 7 predicted proteins | sample 5400471 | NCBI WGS metagenome assembly WNFI01 (sample SAMN13153348, study PRJNA577476) | soil metagenome | isolation source: 100 cm saprolite on Douglas fir-dominated hillslope | place: USA:California | collected 2013-09-17 | reverse complement strand
GACCGTTGAGGGCAATGACTCAGGTGGTACAGGATCGCCGTTTCGCAGCCAGGTCGAGGGAGAAGTTGCAAACGGCTGGACGTGAAAATCCGCCGAGCCTTCCTCGACTTCGATTCGTCGATTTACGGGAAGATGCTCAAGAGTTTGAGTCAGGCCGCTGGGCCACCGGATGACGGCGCGGACGTCTCCTTCCGCTTTTCCGAGTCCGAAGAAAAGTTCCTTGGTGTGCTGCGCGAGAAATCCGGAGCCGGCTTGAAGATACTTGGTTTGACGAAGGCTACCCGCATCAACCGTGACAGCGGTTCCAATCGCGTCCCGATTGCTCTTGGTTCCACGCAGACGAAAAGCGATCGAGTACCCCAGGTCTTTCGCTACGCTGTGCAACATGCGGAGCTGCGGGGCATTTCGATTCTTGACGACAACTTCCAATCGACCGTCATGGTCGAGATCGGCGAGAACGAAGGAGCGACTGTCGTCCGGGAAATCCAAGCCGACTGCGCCGGAGACTTCAGAAAATGTACCGTCGTGATTATTCAGATACAAAACGTTGCGTTCGTAGCCGCTCCAGGAGGCGTCGGAACGAATTAATTCGTTAATCGCGTTCCAGCCCCGCTCATAGTTTACCGCCGGGATGGAAGTCGAGGGTGACTTGCCAACGACCTGCCGCCAAAAAAAACTTCCGAGATCGCGAGGGTCGGAGCCCGAAATATAGCCGTTCGCGATATACAGGTCGGAGTAGCCGTCGTGATCGAAGTCCCAGGCATCGGAACACCAGGCCCAGCGGCCCATCTCGACGCCAGTTTGTGCGGTTACATTTTGGAACTTCCCGTTTCCGAGATTGCGGTAAAGCGAATTTCCGCGGGCATGCTGGCGATAGAGGGAACGTGCATCTTCGGATTCGCTTAAGTGAAATTTCTTTTGTTGCGAAACTCGCAACCCGGCAGCGGACCACATGTTGGCAACATAGATGTCTTGTTTGCCATCATTGTCGAAATCGAAGCAGGTGGCGCTCATTCCCGCGCCGACATCGTTGACGTGGGCTTCTTTTGAGACGGCGGTGAATGTGCCGTCGCCGTTGTTGCGATAGAGATTGTTCCGCCCAAAGTCATTCGCTACATAGAGGCTGGGATGTCCATCAGAGTTGTAGTTGCCCCAGGCGCAAGCGAAGCTGTAGCGGTCGTTCTCGACATTTAGCCCGGCGGCTTCCGTACGATCCTGAAACCCGGCATTGCCCTCGTTGTGCATGAGGAAATTTGGAGGGCCATTTCTCGCGTCGAAGTACGGAGCGGGATAGTGATACTGATCGAGGCCGAGATAATACGAGTACAAGCAGAAATAAATATCGAGTCGTCCGTCGCCGTCGTAGTCGGCGATGGCAGTATGGGTGAAAGTTCCCTGAGGCGGCTGAGCAAACTTGAAGGCGTCTGCCTTGAGTTTAAATTTCCTATTGCCCTGGTTCAGGAACAACTGCGGACCTCCGGCCCCAACGACAAGAAGGTCCTGAAGGCCTTTGTTTTCGAAATCGGCGAACAAGGCGCAGGCCGTGCCGTCGAGCAAGCCAAGCCCTGATTCTTCCGTGATGTCTTCGAAGGTGCCATCGCCGCGATTGTGATAGAGCCGGTTGGGAAGTCCGGGGGCTTGGCACACGTAAAGATCGTCGAGACCATCGCCGTCGATATCTCCAACCGCCAGGCCATTGTTGCCGTAGACATCGATTCCGCAGGCGCCGTCCAGGATAGTGCGCCAGTAATCGGCGCCGTGGAGCATTTGGTTTTTGTACGATTCCGTCTGACCCAGCGCTTGGGTGGTAACATCGGCAAAAAGCGATTCGGGCGTGCGGCTGACGGTTTCGTCGGTTGCTTCCCATCGGACTGCGCGCCATCCGTGGGACTCATCACGCAACCATTGAGTCCGCCAGATTCCAATCCGCTCCTCCCGACCGGCGTCGAGGCGTTCGCCGACCAGATCGTAGCGGATGTCGACTTGCACAGGCGGCACGGAGACGTCCTGAGTTGGCTGTAACGGAGTGGCCTCAAGCGAAGGGGCAAGGAATGTTGCGACAAACGAGAGATCTGGCCGGGAAGACCTTAGGTGTTTGCTCCATAAGATGAGGAGATCCATGATCTCGGAGGCGTATTTCTCGGTTATGTACTCGTCCAGGCCGGGAGTGACCAGACGCAGAACATCATCCAGCGATGAAGGGCTAGGGTAGTGGGGTGTGAGATGAAAATCTTCAAGAGCGAGCAAAGCAGAGGAGCGATGTCCGCGGATTTCAGCGCACTGCGGTCTGAAGAACTCCTGAAAAGGTGCCGCGAGGAACAGCGATGGGGCCCAGCCAATGGTCTTCAGAAAATCTCTGCGAGAGAAGTTGCTGGTTTCGCGCCCGGAACGCACCATCCCTTAAACGTCCTCGACCCTGAGAGTTACGACGGAAATGTTAGCACTCTCGGCCAAGAATTAGTTCACTCCAGTGCGCAAGGTGGCATCTCCACGGTAGGGCAAGGCGACAAGGGACAGGGGACTAAATGCCGGGTTATTTCGATTTGGGTTCCAGGTAGTGCAAAACAATTAGTTTTTTATTGACAACAGGATTGAACGTCTTTTATTGTAGCGCATCACCCGAATGTACACGTTTACATTTTCCGGTCGTCGGTTGACCCAGCATTCCAATCGTTTGGGGCTACGCAAAATTCAGGAGGCACGGGCCATGAAGCCTTTTTCGTCGCGCATATTGCCAGCATTGTTGACTCTGGCGCTCGTTACAGTTCTGTTTGGCAGCGGCTCTTTGCAGGCCCAGGTTGACACCGGCAGTATCACGGGAACCGTCACCGACGCTTCTGGCGCGGTCGTAAGCGGCGCCAGAGTCACCATGACTAACGAAGGAACGGGTGCAACCCTCACCACCACGACCGGATCCGATGGAGTCTACAACTTTAGTCCGGTGAGAATCGGAAGTTACAAGCTTGACGTCTCCGCGGCAAACTTCAAGACAGAAATTCAAACCCACGTTGCGGTCGACGTAAGCGCGAGAGTCCTGGCCAATTTCAAGCTGCAACCCGGCGCCGTGAGCGAAACCGTGGAAGTTACCACGTCGGCTCCTGTACTCCAGTCCGAAGATGCGTCTGTGGGCCAAGTGGTCAACGAGCGCAGCGTAAATAATCTTCCCCTCAACGGGAGGAACTTCACCTTTCTCGCTCAACTCGCCGCAGGCGTAAACAGTCCTCAGGCCGACACTCGTGGCAACGCCGCCAGCGGTGCTTTCGCAGCCAACGGCAACCGGCCGGCCCAGAACAATTATCTGTTGGATGGCATTGACAACAATTCCGACACCGTGGACTTCCTCAACGGTACAAATTACGTCGTGCTCCCCCCGGTCGACGCCATCCAGGAGTTCAAGGTCCAGACCTCTGACTTCAGCGCGGAGTACGGGCGCTCAGGAGCTGCGGTTCTCAACGCCACGATCAAGTCCGGCACCAATCAGATTCACGGTTCGGTCTGGGAGTTTTTCCGCAACGATAAGCTCGACGCAGCTGACTATTTCGAGCAAGTAAACGGCGTCACAAAGAAGGGCGAACTTCGCCTGAATCAGTTCGGAGTTTCGGGCGGCGGCCCGATTATCAAGAACAAAGTCTTCTTCTTTGGAGACTATGAAGGATTGCGCCGGCGGCAGGGTTCGCCGCATCAAGGGACGGTGCCCACGGCTTTGGAGCGCAGCAGTGGGTACACCAACTTTCAAGAGTTAATAACGGAGCAAACTGGTACGCAGACCGACTTGCTCGGTAGAACCATGCCAACGGGGACCATTCTTGATCCTGCAACGACGCGGGCCGTGACGGGAGGTTTTGTCCGCGATCCTTTCGGAACTTGTCCAGCGAGCACAACCAACTTTGACATTGCGGGCTGCAATCTGAATATACTGCCCGCGGGTCGTCTAGATCAGAACGCCATCGCGCTGCTCAATCTTTACCCAGCGCCGCAGAATGGATCTCTGACCTCGAATTTTCAGAGTTCCCCGGCCCTAAGCGAAAATCGCAATGCATTCGATACTCGCGTAGATCTGAATCTCAGCGACAAGAATCAACTTTTCTACCGTTTCAGCTATGTGGACGATCCGCAGTTTATTCCGGGAATCTTCGGTGGTGTGGCGGATGGCGGCGGTTTCCAGGAAGGACCTCAGACTGCCCTGGCCCAACAAAGTGCATTAGCTTGGACGCATGTCTTTTCCCCGAGTACGGTCAACGTTGCCCGCGCGGGACTCAACTATCTCCATACAACACGGGTCTCGCCCAGCGCCAACGATCTGAGCGGCCTACCCGCAACTTATGGTGTCCAGGGTATACCTCAGCTGCACGAAAATGGCGGCCTTCCCGCCTTCGGCATCCAAGGTTTGCAGACTTTGGGGAGCAACGCCTTCTTGCCCTCCGATGAAGTCAGTTCGACTTTCCAGGTGACGGATGACTTCACTAAGATTTACGGCAAGCACACGTTCAAAATGGGCTTCGAGTGGCAACATGTGAAGTTTTCCACGCTTCAACCACCGTGGTCTCGCGGACAGTTTAACTTCGACGGTGTCTACACCAACATTCCGGGAGCAAGTCCGTCATCGGAAAACACCGGCATCGCGCAATTCTTGCTCACCCCCACTACGTCGACGGTGGGAGGTCCCGACTACGTCGGAGGTCCTGGCCAACAGAACTCTGGCACCAGCGTCTTTGTGTCCAATATCTCCTTGACGGACAATGGGAAGAACTACTACGGCAGCTATATCAATGACGACTGGAAGGTCAGTCCAAAGCTGACTGTAAACCTCGGCTTGCGCTGGGACTTCTTCGGACTGGTCTTCGAACACCATGCAGCGCAGGCTAACTTCGTTCCGGGCGGTGCACCCACCGGCGGCGCCATGTACTTGCTCCCGCCTGGGGCAAGCACCTCCAACCTTTCCTCAAGTTTCAATGCGTTGCTGGCGGCCGACAATATCGCTCTTAAAGTTGGCGGCTACGGAAAGGGCTTAGGCAACTCGCAGAAGTCGAATTTCGCGCCCCGTGTCGGCTTTGCCTACCAAGTCACTCCCAAGTTGGTGGCTCGCGGGGGCTTCGGCATGTTCTACAACGGATTTGAGAACCGAGGTTTTTCGCCGAACCTCGGAGAGAATTATCCGTTCCAGTTCAACTTTTCTTTTGCACCGGCCAATGACAATACGCCGATCACCTATTCGGGCTGCAGCAGTCCGGATGCAACGCCTATTGGCAGCGCGACGCTGGAGACTGGCTTCACTTGCACTCCGCTTAGCCCGACGACGGTCCAGGCCAACGGGTTGGGGCTGCGTGGAATTCAGTTCAACTACAGCACGCCTTACTCAATGGCAGGCAACTTCACCGTTCAGTATCAGCTTCGTCCGACTCTGAGCGTTCAGGCTGGTTATGTGACCTCGCTGGCGCGCCACTTGGAGGTGTTCCCCAACTCCAACCACCCTACGCAAATCCAGCCCACCGGTACGCAGTTGAACAATGGCGCTGGCAACGGCGGTCTTCCTGGCTGCCTGAAGGTGGAAAAACAATTTGGCGGCGGTCTGAATTTCCTTGCCACCTACACCTATTCTAAGGCACGCACAGATGCGGGCGACTTGCTCAATGGCGGCAGCACTGCGGGCTTCCGGGCTCCGGACGTTATAGGAGCCGGGATCAAATACGACTACGGCCTGGCTTCATTCGATATTCGGAACGTCTTTCACCTCAGTGGGGGTTACGAGCTTCCCTTCGGGAAGGGCAAGCGCTTCTTGGCGAACAGCGGCGGGATGGCCAACAGAATCTTTGGAGGCTGGAGCATCAATGCCAGCGGAGTTCTTCAGGGAGGCCAACCGATTACCTTGAGTTGCCCGGACGGCACAGCCGCCGGAACAGGCTGCTACGACTTGATTGTCGCGGGCCAGTCCCAGAAACGCGGCCTGCATGGCGACTCCAATGGGCGCCTGAGCTTCTTTGGGAACCCGGCGGCATTCAGCGAGCCAGCTAAATGTACGGTCTCGCCCTGCGCGCTCTCTACCTTGGGCGGTCCGCCGACGCAGGTTACCGGCGTGCCCTTCAAGCGGCTCGACTTCTCGACCTTTAAGGACATGCATCTCAGCGAGCGCTTCATGCTCCAGTTTCGAGCTGAGTTCTTCAACATTCTCAACCACCCCAACTTCAATAACCCTGGATTCGGAGGCAACGGCGTTGTAGCGATTTCAGGTGCAACCAATTACTTAAACTCCAACTTTGGAGAGATTGGCTCCACGCGCGATGCTCCTTACGATCCGCGGCAGATCCAGTTCGCTTTGAAGCTGTACTACTAGGTCGGAGTTCAGGCTTAAAGGGGAGGGCGCTTCACTTTGCGTCCTCCCCGAATTATTTTGCGTCTTTGATTGACTCTCCCGTCGGGCAGGGCAGAGTGCTACCATGCGAAGATTGTGAGTCCGAACCCCCGGTCGATGTGGTCTGTTGTCCTGTTGGCTTGCCTGCTGGCCGTAGCTACGGCCCAGGACAAAGGGAAAGATCCAGACCGCGAGTTTCAGGCGGCGGTGGCGCAGTACAACGTAGGTAAATTCGCGGAAGCTGCCGCGAAGCTGGAGAATCTGGTGCGTGCCGTGCCCGAGAGCTTCGAGATACAGGAACTCCTGGGGCTGGTCTATTCCGCTCAATCGCAAGACGCCAAAGCCAGCGAACATCTGGACAAGGCAGTTCGGCTACAGCCCGGTTCGGTGCCAGCACGAACAAACCTGGCCGCCAATCTGGTGCGGATGGGAAAACTCGATCCGGCCGAAGTGCAATTCAAGAAGGCGGCCGAGCTTGATCCGCAGAACTTCGATACCAACCACAACTTTGGCGAATTTTATGTGCGAGTTGGGAAACTTCCTAACGCAGCCGAGTTTCTCGAGCGCGCTCAACGCATCGATCCCACCTCTTACGACAACGGATACGATCTGTCGTTAGCTTATATTCTGACGGGGAGACTTTCTGACGGCAGGCAACTGATCCATAATCTTCTCCAGCGCAAGGATACGGCCGAGCTTCACAACCTGCTGGGCGAATTAGAAGAGAAGGACGGCCAATTCGTCACCGCGGAGAACGAATACGAGGCAGCCGCCCACCAGGACCCAAGTGAGAGCAACCTGTTCGACTGGGCAAGCGAACTTCTACTGCACCGCACGCTCGATCCGGCGGTCAAAGTCTTTCAGCAGGCCGCTGACCGCTATCCCAAGTCGCCGCGGCTGCTGATCGGTCTCGGCATGGCTCTTTACTCGCGCGGCAACTATGACGAGGCGGTCAAGGCCCTGATGAAAGGAGCGGATCTGAATCCATCGGATGCGCGTTGCTATCTTTTTCTGTCGAAGGCCTACGATAGTTCGCCCGGCCAGGCGCAGGAAGTGATTCAGCGATTCCGCAGATTTTCAGAACTCGAACCAGGCAACGCGAAAGCCTTTTATTATTACGCGATGAGTTTGTGGAAGGGCAAGCGAGCAGAAGATTCGGACCTCAACTTCCATCAAATCGAATCGTTGTTGAAAAGATCCGCGGCCATCGATCCAAAGTTCGCGGAGGCGCACTTGCAGTTGGGCAACCTTTATTCGGCTCAGAACAAATACGCCGACGCGATACCAGAATACGTACGCGCTCGTGAGCTGAACCCAGACCTCGCTGACGCTTATTATCGGCTCGGGCAGGCCTACGTTCGGTCGGGCCAAAAGGATCGTGCGCAGGAGCAGTTTCAGGCCTATCAGCACCTTCGCGAACAGCATTTGGCTGACCTCGATAAGCAGAGAGCGGAGATTCGGCAATTCGTCTTGTCGGAAAAGGATGGGTCGTCGCCGAAACCCTGAGCTTGTCCCTATGCAGCGCTTTTACAAAACCGGAACTGTTCGCGAGGCCTCAAGACAACTTGCCTGGAGTCGTCGAGAATTCCTGCGGAATGCCACAGGCCTTGCCCTCGGAAGCGCATTGTTGGGCTCCGGAACGATTGCTCGTGCGGGTATTGCATCGAGTAAAAGAAAAGTCATTGTCATCACCTTCGGCGGCGGCGCGCGCGATCAGGAGACGTTTGCCCCGGAGGGGCAGGAGAATATTCCGCACCTCGTTCGTGAACTCATCCCCCAGTCGACTTTTTTCACGCAGGTGATTAATCGCGGAATTCTCGGGCACTATGTGGCTACCGCAAGCCTGGCGACCGGAGTCTATGAAACCATCAACAACTTCGCCTCGCTGCCTCCGGAGCATCCAACAGTCTTCGAGTATTTCCGAAAAGATCTGAAGCGCCCGGCCTCGGACGCTTGGGTTGTGGCTCCCAGCAACGGTTTCAACCGCATCGGCGAGAGCAGCCATCGCTCCTACGGCGACGGTACGGGGGCAAGAGTGATTCTCCCCAAGCATTTGCTCACCGCTGCGCTCTCTGGCGGCCACAGCGATTACCAACATCTGCTGCGTGACAACTACGAAACACCGTTCTACGCGCCGGAACTTGGAGGCAGCGAGTTTGAACTGAAGCAATTGGAAAACATATTGAACCTGTCGGTCGACGACTTTAAGGCTCACGCGCGAACCCTTTCGAGTCCTGACGAGCTCTCGGTTTACGTGGTGCGGCAGCTCATGCGGCAGGAATCCCCCAGCCTTTTGTGGATCACGATGCATGACATTGACGTTGCACATGCCGGAGCTTACTCGCTCTATATCGATGGCATCCGCCGTACGGATCGCCTGTGTACCGACATATGGAAGACGATTCAGAGCGAGCCCGAGTACGCAGGGAAGACGACGCTTTTCATCCTGCCCGATTTTGGACGCGATTCAGACGAGGATTCGGGCGGCAACGGATTTCAGCACCATCGCACCGGGGATGTAGCATCGCGCACGACCTGGATGATGGCTTTGGGTGCGGGCGTACGCGAGGGAGTTGTCTTTGACCGCTCGATGGATTCTACCGATCTGGTGCCGACGATCGGAGCGATGCTAGGCTTTTCTCCGTCGCTCGCACAAGGCAGACCGATTCCGGAGTTGGCGTAACTTCTATGCTTCCGCGCGATCTAAAGCCGGAGCTCTTTAATGCCTACCCTCCAGAGGCAAAAAAGCTAATCACGAGTCACCTCGCCGCCCTTCGACCGCTTCCTCTCAGCTTTATACCAAACATATTGCGCGAAGTTATCGATTACGATTTCAAGTTTCCAGCCGAACGCCGGGCATTGGAGAGGGAACTGGACAACCTTGAATCACTTTCCGCCGATGGTTCCGCAGAACTTCAGAAAGAGTGGTTCCAAGGCTTCGCCCAGATTACACTTTCCGCCCAACTCGAACAGTTTGGCTGGATTAATTCGCCAGCTCAGTTTGTCGAGCAGCTTTCCACACACCTCTGGGCGACGCATCAATTGGATGCGTTTCGCAAGGCAGCCAACGATTATGCCGACCGTTTGCGTGGCGCTGCGCCGCCGGAAACCCCAGCGATCAGGCGACTGGGCATTGCTGTGATTGGCCAGGGAGTTTCAACATCGGATGAGCCACTTTTTCGCAAGTTGCGGCCTCATGGCGGTTATTTTAGCCGTGTCAAGCCAGAGGGAGGCATTAATATCCTGCTGGATGCCGTGGCTGATCGTGCTAAGGCGCATCCGATTTCCTATGGACATTGGTACGTTGATGGTGGGGAAGAAGCGGAGCATTCTTCAGCATTGATCTGCGTTTCGTACCACGCTCTGGAACCTGTTCGCAGCATATTGCTTCGGAAAATGCGGTCGGAAATCGAGACGCCGGGCATGGGGCCGGAAGCGCTACGGACGATGCTGGCACAAATGAATCCGACTGAGCTTGGGCTCGGTAAAGCTGGAGACGCGGTGCTTGATCGCTTCCAGGTCAAGCTTTTGACGGAAGGCTCAGGAACGCAAATTTTCAGCACTACCTTCGCGCAATGGACTGCCCGCGAGGCCCTGCGGAGGGCCCAGCCGTGTACGTTGCTGGTACGATTCGCGCCCCGCCAGCGGCAAAAGCCAATGAATGAACTGCTGTCGGAAGCCCAACAGCATATGGAATTCGATCCCGCCGGATCGTTGATGGATGCCGATCTAGGTGCGTACTACAACTGGATTAATCAGCAACGGCTGCCAGGAGCTGAGCAGGCCTCATTCCTCGCATGGTTTGAGAACCATAACGAAGCTGTAGCTATCGGACCCTCAATGCCACGAGGGACCGAATCGACTACCACGACCGATCTGCACGAATTGCTTTCCTGGATAACTTAACGTCTTAAGGACGAACCCTCGCTGCCCACCCGCCTCCAGGCGCCAAATGGATCTTCAGTTTCGTGGATTTAGTCACCTGGATTTTTTCTCTTTTGTAATCGCTGGCATTGCGGTCGGCATTAACACCATCGGAATACTCGTCGAGCGAGAATGTCCCTTCGGGTAAGAAGGAAAAATCGACTATGAGATCGCGCGGCGTCCAGTCTGACATCGCGCCCAGATACCAGTCTTTGCCTTTTCTCCGGGCTACGAGAGCATATTCGGCCATTTTCGCATCCAGCGCTTTAGTTTCATCCCAAGTCGTGGGAACGGTACTTAGAAACTCCAGGGCGTCTGGTTCGCGCAAATAATTCGACGGAACATCAGAAAGCATGCCTAGCGGACTGTCGAAGACGACATACATCGCGAGCTGATTGCAGCGCGTACCCATTGCCATGGGCTGGGCGGAAATCGGAGCAAACGTCGCCCGTGTAGCGTTGCGCATCGCGCCCGGCGTGAAATCGATGGGGCCCAGAAACATCCGGGTGAAGGGCAGCGTCATGTTATGTTTCGGCTCTGACTCCCAGCTCCACTTGCTCCATTCCATCCCACGAACTCCTTCCGTGCCGATAAGGTTGGGCCACGTGCGTGTCATCGACGCGGGTTTCTGGTCACCGTGAAAATCGAGAAGCATCTTGCGTTTAGCAGTCTCGCGGCTAACTTTGTGAAAATAGTTGATCATCAGTTGATCGCTGCGCTGCATGAAGTCGACCTTTATGCCCTTGACGCCCCACTTTGCGTATAGATCGAGGGCAGGAATTAGTTGATCGTCGAGCGACTTCCACGCCACCCACAGGAGAATGCCAACGTTCTTTTCCTTTGCATAGGTGCTTAGCTCATCCATATTGAGATCCGGAACTACTTCCAGAACATTTCCGAGCTTGTACCAGCCCTCGTCTAAAAGGATGTAGGAAAGGCCATATTTGGCGGCGAAGTCAACGTAATATTTGTAGGTGGCAGTATTGACTCCAGCCTTGAAATCCACCCCGTAGAGATTCCAACCGCCCCACCAATCCCACGCAGACATGCCGGGCTTAATCCACGAGGTGTCTTGTACTTGGGAAGGTTTTTCCAGCAACCAGACCAGTTGATTGGTGAGCAGGTCGCCGTCGTGTTCGGTAATGCCGACGAGTCGCCACGGGTACGTGCGCGTACCGGATGTAACCGCGATATAATCGGCGGCTTCGGTGACTCTGAAATCGCGGTCGCTGGTCTGTACTTCTTTTAGTGGATAAGGAGGGAACGCCGCAACCAGCCCAGGTCCGCCGGTTCCGCGCAGCCACATTCCGGGATAATCTTCCACATCTGATTCCGCGATGGCTAGCTTCGCGCCTTCGGCAGCTTCTGCCACGGCCGGGAGGGTAGCAAGAAAGTCTGGCAAGATTTCGCTGGTGCGCTGCGGGACATACTTCCGTTCATTGTGCGAGTAGAAACTATCTTCCTGCGGATAGTAAACGACCGTATTCACTCCCACAAAATTGAAATGCGCCTCTTCGCCGTAGACTTTTACTTGAGACTGTGGAAGGGAAGTTTCGAAACGGTATGCTGTTCCCTCGTTGTAGGCGCGAAATGTCACAGCATAACCGCCGTCCATCTCGATCCGGATCTCATTGTAGTTTTCCAGGATTGTCGCGGATTTCTGATGCACGACTGGCTCCAACACTTGATGAGAACTACGTTTCTTAGCGGCGAGCACCTTTGCGTCCAGCCCCAATTTCTTGTGATCAATGTCGAGAGAAAGCGGGCAATCCTGGAGCACGGCGGTGCCATTGAGCACTACGTCGTATGTGATTTGCTTGGCGGTGCGGATGCGCAGTTCGATGTGATTATTCGGCGAGCGCAGGTCATAGCTCGATTGCGCCATGCAATTGCCAGCCAGGAACAACGCCGGTACGATCCACAGGATCACTTTTTTCAGCAGCATGTTCATCGAGATTTATCCCTTCCGATTTTGAATAAATGGTGTGATTGCCTGAAATTTGACAATGGCTTCTTCGGCGTAAGCATGTACCTATACCTCGGGCCGTTCAAAAAATGGTCCGGAGGTTCGAGCCGCCTTTCGGGGTTGACATCAGCCAGATCCCGCCGTATGGTTTGAGAATTGTAAACGATTACACAGGCTATGAAATCGTTTTTTCCGCAAAGGATGGTTACGAACTTAGGCCGAATTCGTCCTCGGCCCAGTGCCAGTTAATTTTCCAGGTGGTTGCGTTGAAAACAAACGTTTACCGTACCGTCAAAATCTTCCACTAGAGGGTCAGCATGCTCGGACGCCGAGAGTTTCTTCGCAAGAGTATGGCGGGCGCTGGAGTCGCTCTCGCTGCCAGGACGTTCTCTCCTTTTTCCTGGGCCGATTCCAAAGGCACTGGCTCTCGTATCGAAATTCTCATGGATGAGCCACTGGGAACGATTTCCCCCAATCTGTACGGCCACTTTGCCGAGAATCTCAGTGGGGTTGTCTACGACGGTATCTGGGTGGGACCGAAATCGAAGGTGCCGAATGTCGACGGCATCCGCAAGGAACTGATCGATGAAATGCGCAAAATTAAGGCTCCGGTCGTGCGTTTTCCTGGGGGATGCTTCGCGGACAGCTACGACTGGAGAGACGGCATTGGTCCCGCGGACAAGCGTCCGCGACGCACCAACTTTTGGGCGGGTGGCGAGTCTCCTCAAGCTCCGGCCAGTCATCGCTATGATCCCAACGAGTTTGGGACGAATGAATTTGCACATTTCTGCAAGCTGATTGGAAGTGAGCCTTACCTTGCAGCCAATTTGCGGAGCCTTTCGGCCGAACAGTTTTACCAGTGGGTGGAATACTGCAATTCTCCGGCCGGAAGTACGACTCTGGCTGACGTCCGGGCTGGCTCCGGTTTTAAGGATCCGTTCAACGTACGATTCTGGGGCGTAGGAAACGAATCGTGGGGATGCGGCGGAAACTTTACTGCACAAGAGTACGCAGTGGAGTTCCGGAGGTTTGCGACTTGGGTTCCAGGCTACGGTCAAGAGCTATCGTTCATCGCATCTGGTCCGAATGTGGACGATTGGTCGTGGACGCGTGGATTCTTCGAAGAGATGGTACGCAAGGGAAAAGGGCAATTGCGCAGCGTTTACGGCTGGGCGCTGCACCACTATGCATGGAATCTGAGCCGTGGCCGCACAACAGACTGGAACAAGGGAAAGGGCGATGCCTTAAGCTTTGAGGCTGTGGATTGGTATGAACTGCTGCGCGAAGGCGACCGGATGGAAGGACTCATCAACGGCCACTGGCAGGTGATGAGCGAGCAAGACCCGGACCATTCTGTAAAGTTGGTGGTCGACGAGTGGGGACCCTGGTACCGCCCCGGCAGCGAAGCGACTCCAGGCGACCAGTTGGAACAAATGCCAACGATGCGGGACGCAGTCTTTAGCGGAACGACTCTCGACCTTTTCAATCGTCATCCGGAGAAGATCGCGATGGCGAATTGTGCCCAGTTAATCAACTGCCTGAACAGCCTGTACCTGGCGCATGAAGACCGGTTTGTTGTGACACCCGTCGGGCATGTGTTTGCTATGTATGCCGCCCACCAAGGTGGCCAAGCGTTGCGCGCGATCTTTTCCGCACCCCCAGTCGAATATGACCGGGACGGCAAAAGGGCGACATTGTGGGGGCTGAAGGGATCGGCATCGCTGCGAGAGAAAGAACTAACGCTAACTGTAGTGAATCCTCACGTGAGCGAAGCGCGGGAAACTGAAATCAGAATTCGAGGCGCGAGCCTAAAGTCGGGGTCGATAACGACCTTGGCGCATGCTGACATTCACGCTCACAACACCTTTGACCAGAAGCAGGTCGTCGTTCCGGAGACAAAGGGCATCGAGGTGGGGGGCGGGTCGCTCAACTATGTATTTCGACCGGCTTCTGTCACTAAACTAGCGTTGACTCTGTCATAAATCAGGCGGCAGGGCAGACCAAATGATGTCCAGGAACCCCCTAAGGAATCCTCGTTATGGATCGATTCGTGCGAAGATAACTTCATGGGTTGTCCGGCTAAAGGGCTGATTGAACGAAATCGAGGTTTGGAGCAAACCTCCAGTTGACATAAATAAAATCCCATCTTATGGTTGCACATTGTAAACGATTACAATCCCTCTATGGAGCCCTTTTTCGCTCAAGAGACAGGTTCCCAGAAGCAAGACGAACTCGATTCTGAGTTCCGCCTTCCCCTGCCCGGTCTCGGGGGCTACAAGGTATGAGTTCCGGCCAGATCGTCCAACAGTTTGAGGATGAGTTCGCTGTTTCTCCCCGACTTTTTGCGGCACCCGGTCGCGTCAATCTGATCGGCGAACATACCGACTACAACGATGGGTTTGTCTTGCCCTGCGCCATCGGATTCACCACACAGGTGGCGATTGCTCCTCGTGCGGACCGCAAGTTGGTGCTGTTGTCGGAAGGCTTCACAGAGCGTTTTGAATTCGATGTGGGGGATCTCCCCCAGACTCGCTTGGGAGCATGGTGTGACTATGTTCTGGGTGTGGCCGTAATCCTCCGCGATCGGGGACAGCTTCTGCACGGCGCCAGCGTTCTGGTTCGAGGCGGAGTGCCGATTGGATCTGGCCTTAGCTCGTCGGCTGCGGTCGAGGTTGCTAGTGCTCTCGCCTTTCTAAGTCTGAATGGAGCGAGTCTTCCCATGCCAGAAGTGGCGAAGCTTTGCCAACGCGCTGAAAATACCTTTGTGGGGGCGCGCGTCGGCATCATGGACCAGTTTGTCTCCTGTCTTGGCAAAGCCGGTCATGCACTCCAACTCGACTGCCGTTCTCTTGAGTACAAGCTGGTACCCATCCCGGACGATGTGCGGCTGGTCATTTGCAACACGATGGTCAAGCATGATCACGCAGGGGGCGAATACAATCGGCGCCGTGACGAATGTGACGAAGGAGTACGAATTTTGTCGAAGTGGTATCCGGAAATCCGCGCGCTGCGCGACGTAACCATAGAACAACTCGAGAAACATGCCGCTGATTTGCCAGAGATTATTTACAAACGCTGTAGCCATATCGTCAGCGAAAACCAGCGAGTGCTCGATGGGAGCCTGGCGCTCATTCAAGGGGATCTGAGCCGATTTGGCGAACTGATGCGAGCTTCCCATTACAGCTTGCGGGACTTGTACGCCGTGAGTTGTGAAGAGCTTGACCTGATGGTGGAAATGGCAGAAAGGCTGCCGGGCCACTATGGCGGACGCATGACTGGTGGCGGTTTTGGTGGTTGCACCGTCAATCTTGTGAAAGCAGAAAATGCCTCCTCGTTCGCCGATGAAGTCAGCCGCCGTTACTTCGAAAAAACTGGAATCAACCCCGACATTTATATCTGTTCAGCTGCCAATGGGGCGAGCGCCGAACTAAACGTCCGTTGAGCCGGGTAGCAGGCTTAGGGTTAAGTGGGGAGCAGTTTAAAGCCTACCTGGCAGTGGGCCGGAACTTCGTGGTGACGCCTACTGTGAGATACGTAATATCTTTGATGGTTTCCTTTGCGGCCCCCTCGACTTCAAGACTGGAAGTATTCCTGGGAACGATGAGTCCATCCTTGACGACCAAGCTGCTCTGCACTTTTGCGAAAGCCGAGAGCTTGTCGCTGGGCATGATGATGTACATGCCCCTTTTCAGCCGGAGTTTTGAACCCTCAAAAGCATCGCGGGCTTTCTTCGTGGCGTAAAAGGATACGTCGGGACTTTGAAACAACCACTCGGTACGTTCCTCCTTAGTAATCTCC
>WNFI01035676.1_pt1 | contig 16041 bp, 23 predicted proteins | sample 5400471 | NCBI WGS metagenome assembly WNFI01 (sample SAMN13153348, study PRJNA577476) | soil metagenome | isolation source: 100 cm saprolite on Douglas fir-dominated hillslope | place: USA:California | collected 2013-09-17 | reverse complement strand
GCGGCGCTCCACGATTCTGCCGGATTTCGTCGGGCTCACCATCGCGGTCCACAACGGCAAGCAACACGTCCCGGTGTACATCTCGGAAAACATGGTGGGGCACAAACTGGGCGAATTCGCCTTGACTCGCATTTTCAAGAGCCACGGCATGGCGGACAAGAAGCTTCTGGAAGCCGCCGCGGCCGCGAGAGCCGGCGGAGGAGGGCCCGGGGCGCCGGGAGCTCCGACGGCGCCGGGGGCAGCCGCGCCAGGCGCCGGCCCAGCCCCTGCCGCGCCCGCCGCGGGCGGCGAGAAGAAGTAAGGAGCAGGCATGGAAACCCGCGCGACGCTGTACGGGGTGCGCCTCTCGGCCCAGAAGGGGCGGCTCGTCGCCGATCAGATCCGGGGACTTCCGGTGGAGAAAGCCCTCAATCTGCTCGCCTTCAGCCCCAAGAAGGGGGCGCACATCATCAAGAAGGTGCTGGAATCGGCGATCGCCAACGCCGAGCACAACGACGGCGCCGACGTCGACGAGCTCAAGGTGAAGACCATCCTCGTGGAACAGGCTATGTCGCTCAAGCGCTTCCAGGCGCGCGCCAAAGGCCGCGGCAATCGCATTATGGTACGCCAACAGCAGGAACTTCGCCACGATGCTGAACGAGGACCTGAAGGTCCGCGATTATCTGAAGAAACGGCTTTCCCATGCTTCGGTCGGCAAGGTGATGATCGAACGGCCGGCCAAGGACGCCAGGATCACCATCCATAGCGCGCGGCCCGGCGTCGTGATCGGCAAGAAGGGCGAGGACATCGAAATGCTCAAGGCCGATCTGCGCAAGCTCCTCGGCGTGCAGATGGTCCACGTGAACATCGAGGAAATCCGCAAGCCCGAGGTCGATGCGCAGCTCATAGCGGATTCGATCGCGCAGCAGCTGGAGAAACGGATCATGTTCCGCCGCGCCATGAAGCGCGCCATGCAAAACGCCATGCGCCTGGGCGCTCAAGGAATCAAGATCATGAGCGCGGGGCGCTTGAACGGGATCGAGATTGCGCGTACCGAGTGGTATCGCGAGGGGCGCGTTCCCCTTCATACGCTGCGCGCGGACATCGACTACGGCTTTTCCGAGGCGAAGACGACCTACGGTGTGATCGGGATCAAGTGCTGGGTGTACAAGGGCGAAGTGATGGCCAAGGGCGACCAGCCGGTCGCGCCTCCGGTTCCGACCCCCGACGAGGTTCTCGCGGCGAAGAAAGTGAAGAAAGCGCCGCCCAAACCGGTCCCGAGCGCTCTCGAAGAGAAACCCGAGCCGATCCCCGCAGCCAAGACGGCGTCCGATACGGGGAGTTCCGCCGCGGCCAAGCCCAGGACCGCTCGGCCTGCGGTCGCCGCGAAAAAGGCAGTGAGCGATGCGAAGGGAAAGGCCGAAGCGAAGTCGGAAGCGAAGCCGAAAACCGCGGTGAAGAAATCCAGAAAGCCCAAGGCCTAGGCGAGGAGCGATTCCATGCTTCAACCTGCTCGAACGAAATACCGCAAGCAACAGAAGGGACGCAACAGGGGCGTCGCTACGCGGGGGACGAAGGTTTCCTTCGGTGAATACGGCCTGAAGGCGACGACCCGCGGACGCCTTACCGCGCGCCAGATCGAGGCGGCTCGCCGTGCCATGACGCGCCACATCAAGCGGGGCGGGCGCATCTTCATACGCATCTTTCCGGACAAACCTGTTTCGCAAAAGCCTGCAGAGGTGCGAATGGGTAATGGCAAGGGAAACCCGGAGTATTTCGTCGCCGAAATCAGACCGGGCAAGGTGCTCTACGAAATGGACGGAGTGGACGAGCCGACTGCACGGGAGGCCTTCGCCCTTGCCTCGGCCAAGCTTCCGCTGCGCACGATGTTCGTGTTCCGTCAGATGGGATGAACAAGAGGGCATGATCATGAAGGCCAGTGAACTCCGCGCCAAGGATCCGGCGCAGCTTTCCAAGGAGCTCGAGGAGCTTCTGCGCGCTCAGTTCGGCCTGCGCATGCAGAAGGCGACGCAACAGCTCACCAACAGCAGCCAACTGAAAAACGTGCGCCGTGACATCGCGCGGGTGCGCACCATCCTGAAGGAAAAGGCGGAAGTGAAATGAGCGAGGCCAAGACCACCCGTACGCTGACCGGACGAGTCGTCAGCGACAAGATGGACAAGACCGTGACGGTATTGGTCGAGCGCCGCGTCACCCATCCGATGTACGGAAAGATCGTGACCCGCTCGAAGAAGTACCATGCCCACGACGAAAAAAACGAGTGTGGCGAGGGTGATTTGGTCGTGATCGAGGAGTGCCGCCCGATCTCCAGGACCAAGGCGTGGCGGATCGCCAAGCTGGTCGAGAAGGCACGGGCGGCATAGGCAGATTTGGCTTGGCAGAGGTTTTAAGGCTTGGCAGAGGTTTAAGACTTGGCAGAGGCTTTGATTTCGCGTAGACTTCGCTGCCTTTTCACGTCCCGGACGGGATCCAAAACTGCCTGCCCGTAGTGCATTCGGGCCGGACAAGTTGGAGACGGAAAAATGATTCAGATGCAGACGGTGCTCGATGTCGCCGATAACACCGGCGCGCGCGCTGTAATGTGTATCAAAGTGCTGGGCGGCTCGAAACGCCGCTACGCCAACATCGGCGACGTCATCAGGGTGAGCATCAAGGACGCGGCGCCGCGTGGCCGCGTCAAGAAAGGCGAGATTTACCACGCCGTAGTGGTGCGCACGGCCCAGGGCGTGCGGCGCGCTGACGGCAGCCGCATCCGGTTCGATTCCAACGCGGCGGTCTTGCTCACCAGCAAGATGGAGCCGATCGGCACGCGCATCTTCGGGCCCGTGACGCGCGAACTTCGCAGCGAGCGTTTCATGAAGATCGTGTCGCTCGCGCCTGAAGTGCTGTAATGCCCCGCCGCAGCTGACAGCTGGAAACAATGGAAAAAATCAGGAAAGGCGACAACGTCATCGTCACCGCCGGCAAGGACAAGGGAAAGCGGGGGACGGTGCTGCGGATAGTGGATGCTAGGCACCTCGTCGTAGAGGGGGTCAACCGCGTCAAGAAACATCAGCGCCCCAACCCCTTGAAGAACCTCACCGGCGGCATCGTGGACAAGGACATGCCCATCGATGTCTCGAACGTCTCTCTGTACAACCCGCAGACCAAGAAGGCCGACCGCGTAGGGTTCAAGCAGATGCAGGACGGGCGCAAGGTGCGCGTGTTCAAGTCCAACGGTGAAATGGTAGACGCTTGATCCCCTAGGACTTCCAAACCCATATATGGCTCGCCTACAAGACTACTACCGCAAGGACGTGGTTCCCGACCTGATGAAGAAGTTCGGGTACAAGACCTCGATGCAGGTGCCTCGCATCAAGAAGATCACTCTCAATATGGGCGTGGGCGAGACGACGACGGACAAGAAGATCCTGGACAACGCGGTCGCCGATCTCACCAAGATCGCCGGCCAGAAACCCGTGGTTACCAAAGCCAAGAAATCGATCGCGACGTTCAAGGTCCGCAAGGGGTTTCCGGTCGGGTGCATGGTGACCTTGCGCGGGAAGCGCATGTACGAGTTCCTCGATCGTCTGGTCACCGTCGCGATCCCGCGTATCCGCGACTTCCGCGGCATCTCGAGCCGCGCATTCGACGGCCGCGGCAACTACAGCCTCGGCGTCAAGGAACAGATCATTTTTCCGGAGATCGAATACGACAAGATCGACGTTCTTCGGGGGCTCAACATCAGCATCACCACCACCGCGAAAAACGACGACGAGGCGCGCGCGCTGCTCGCCGCTTTCCACTTTCCGTTCAAGACCTGAAGGATCGCCATGGCCAAACTCGCCGTGATCAACCGCGACAAGAAACGCCGCAAGACGGTGGCAAAGTTCGCCGCCAGACGCGCGGCGCTGCTTGCAATCATCAACGACTCCAGGCGTTCCGACGAAGAGCGCCAGGAGGCGCGCGAGAAGCAGCAGCAGCTGCCGAGGAACGCCTCGCCCGTGCGGCTCCGCAACCGTTGCAGGCTGACCGGCCGGCCGCGCGGTGTGTTTCGCAAGTTCGGGCTCGGACGCAACAAGCTGCGCGAGATCGCGCTGCGCGGCGAGATCCCGGGTCTCATCAAGGCGAGCTGGTAGGAGGCTTCCCGCATGAGCATGACCGATCCCATTGCCGACATGTTGACCCGCATCCGCAACGCCCAGATGGTCGGAAAGACCGCGGTCGGCGTTCCCTCCTCCAAGCTCAAGATTTCCATCGCGCAGGTGCTGAAGGACGAGGGGTACATCGAAGGCTTCACCGTTCGCGAGAACGAGGGCAAGCCGGAGCTCGAGATCGGCCTCAAGTACTACGCGGACAAGCCCGTGATCGAGAAGATCGAGCGCGTGTCCACTCCGGGATTGCGCGTCTACAAGGGGCGCGACGAGCTGCCCCGCATCATGAACGGGCTCGGCGTCGCCATCGTCTCCACCTCCAAGGGCGTCATGACCGATCGCAAGGCGCGCGCCACCGGCCTCGGCGGCGAAGTGCTCTGCATCGTCGCCTAGGAATCGGCCATGTCCCGGATCGCAAAATTTCCCGTTACCCTGCCCAAGGGCGTCGAGGCGACGCTCGCGGCTGAAGCCCTCTCGATCAAGGGGCCGCTCGGAACGTTGTCGCAGCGGCTGCGTGGCGACGTGAGCATCGAGAAGGACGGCGACAAGCTGGTATTCAAGGCTCTCGAGGATTCGGACGAGGCGAACGCCATGTCGGGAACCCTGCGGGCGCTCGCCGCCAACATGGTGCTCGGGGTGACCAAGGGTTTCGAGAAGCGGCTGACGCTGGTCGGGGTCGGCTATCGCGCGCAGGCGCAAGGGGACAAGTTGAATCTCACGCTGGGTTTTTCGCATCCGGTGGTACACCCGATGCCCAAAGGGGTGAAGGTCGAGACTCCCTCGCAAACCGAAATCGTGATCAAGGGGTTGGACAAGCAGCAAGTGGGACAAGTCGCCGCCGAAGTGCGCGCTTACCGGTCGCCCGAGCCTTACAAGGGCAAGGGTGTGCGCTACTCCAACGAGCGGGTGATCCTCAAGGAAACCAAGAAGAAGTAGGGACCGCGATGATCGACAAAAAAGCGGCAAGACTTCGGCGCGCGTCGCAGACGCGCCGAAAAATCCACGAATTGGCGCGAACGGCGGCAACAAGGCGGCGGCGGTCGCGGTAGGCAGGCGTATCGCCGAGAAAGCGAAAGGTTTGGGCATCGAGGCCGTCGCGTTCGACCGCTCCGGCTACAAGTACCACGGCAGGGTCAAAGCGCTGGCAGACGCCGCGCGAGAGGCCGGCCTCAAGTTCTAGATTGGCGGCCAATGGGAGGCCTTCCTCCCAAGGTCCCACTAGGCGAGCAAAGGAATCACGATGGCGAGAATGCAACCCAGAATGCAGGGCGGCGAACAGCGTTCGGACGGCCTGAAGGAGAAGATGGTCTCTGTGAACCGCGTCACCAAGGTGGTGAAGGGCGGACGTATCCTCGGTTTTGCCGCGCTCACCGTGGTCGGGGACGGCGACGGCGCAGTAGGCATGGGCAAGGGCAAGGCGCGCGAGGTGCCGGTGGCGGTCCAAAAGGCCTTGGAAGAGGCGCGCCGCAAGATGTTCCGCGTGTCTCTGAAGAACGGCACGCTGCAGCACGCGGTGATCGGCAGGCACGGGTCCTCTAAAGTGATCATGCAGCCGGCTTCCGAGGGGACGGGAATCATCGCCGGCGGCCCCATGCGCGCGGTGTTCGAGGTGATGGGCGTGACCAACGTGCTCGCCAAGTGCATCGGCTCGACCAATCCCTACAACGTCGTTCGCGCGACGCTCGACGGCTTGAAGAGGATGAACACCCCCGCGCAGATCGCGGCCAAACGCGGCAAGTCGATCGAGGAAATCACCAGCTGAGGGGAGGACGCATATGGCCGACAAGAAAATCCGCGTGACGCTCGTCAAAAGCACCAACGGCTGCAGGAAGGAGCATCGCGCCACCGTGCGCGGCCTGGGCCTGCGGCGGTTGCGTCAAACCGTGGAGCTCAAGGACACGCCGCAAGTGCGCGGAATGATCAACAGCGTAATTTACCTGGTGCGCCTAGAGGGATAAATGCAACTCAATACGCTGAAACCCGCTCCAGGCTCGAAGCACGTGCGCAAGCGCGTCGCCCGCGGCATCGGTTCGGGGACGGGCAAAACGGGCGGCCGCGGGCACAAGGGCCAGAGGGCGCGGTCCGGGGGCTTTCACAAGGTGGGCTTCGAGGGCGGGCAGATGCCGCTGCAGCGCAGGCTGCCCAAGCGCGGCTTCAACTCCCCGACCCGGGAGGATACCGCCGAAGTGCTGCTGTCGGATCTCGAGCGAGTCAAGGCCGAAAAAATCGATCTCGCGGTGTTGAAAGAAGCAGGCGTCGTTCCGGGATCGGCCAAGGCAGCCAAGGTGATCGTCTCCGGCAAACTCACGCGCAAAGTGACGCTAACCGGTGTCGCGGTGAGCAAGGGCGCGCGTGCCGCAATCGAAGCCGCGGGCGGCAGTACCGATGCGCCCATCCCGCAACCCAAACCTAAACGCGAGCCGAAGGTTGTTCCGGCGCCCCAGCCTCAGGCCGAAGCCCGCAAGGGGAAGGAAGACGGACCTGAAAAGCACGCGGGCGATGCCGGGCAAGCGAGCGAATCAAAAAGCGGACGCGCCCCGAAAGACAAGGGCGAAGGGAAAGACAAACGCGAAGCGAAGGAAACGCGGTCCGGGCCGGAGGGCAAGAAGGGCGGAAAAGCCTAGATGGCCACTCCGAACCCGCAGCTCGGCAAGACCGGCAAGTACGGCGATCTGAAGAAGCGCCTGACGTTTCTGCTTCTGGCGTTGGTCGTTTTCCGGATCGGCGCGCACATTCCGGTGCCGGGCATCGATCCGATCCGGCTTGCCGAGTTGTTCCAGTCGCAGCAGGGCGGAATTCTCGGCCTGTTCAACATGTTCTCGGGCGGAGCGCTTTCGCGTTTCACCATCTTTGCGCTCGGCATCATGCCCTATATCTCGGCCTCGATCATCATGCAGCTCATGACCGCGGTGTCCCCGCAGCTCGAGCAGCTCAGAAAAGAGGGTCAGGCGGGCCAGCGCAAGATCACCCAGTACACGCGTTACGGAACGGTCTTTCTCGCCCTTTTCCAGGCGACCGGTATCTCGATCGCGCTCGAGTCGCAGCCCGGACTTGTGATCGACCCGGGACTGATGTTTCGCTTCACCGCCGTCGTCACGCTGGTGACCGGGACCATGTTCCTGATGTGGCTAGGCGAGCAGGTCACCGAGCGTGGCTTGGGCAACGGCATCTCGATCATCATCTTCGCTGGCATCGCCGCTGGACTCCCCAACGCGATTGCCGGGATGCTGGAGCTGGTGCGGACCGGTGCGATGCATCCCCTTACTGCGCTCTTGATTTCGGCGGCAGTCGTGGCGGTCACCTGGGCCGTGTGCTTCGTCGAGCGCGGTCAGCGGAAGATCCTGGTCAATTATGCCAAGCGCCAGATCGGCAACAAGGTCTACGGCGGACAGGCATCGCATCTGCCCTTCAAGCTCAACATGTCGGGCGTCATACCGCCGATCTTCGCCTCATCGATCATCCTGTTTCCCGCGACCATTGCCGGGTGGTTTACGAGCGGTGTCGCAGGCAGCAACACCTGGGAACTGCTGTCGAGGGGACAAGTCGGGGCGGCGTTCAGCCTGATGATCAGGGACCTCGCATCCACGCTGACGCCAGGCCAACCCGTATACGTCATGCTCTACGCAAGCGCGATCATTTTCTTCTGCTTTTTCTATACGGCGCTGCAATACAATCCGAAGGAGACGGCGGACAATCTGAAGAAGTCAGGCGCCTTCGTTCCCGGCATCCGGCCCGGCGAGCAGACGGCCAAGTATCTCGAGAAGATCCTGTTGAGACTGACCTTGGCGGGTGCCCTTTACGTGACCCTGGTTTGCCTGTTGCCCGAGTTCCTGATTCTGAGGTGGAACGTGCCGTTCTACTTCGGCGGCACCTCGCTCCTCATCATCGTTGTCGTGACCATGGACTTCATGTCGCAGGTGCAGGCGTACATCATGACGCACCAGTACGAGAGCTTGCTTAAAAAGGGAGGGTTCGGGAGAGGGGGATTCCCGACGACCCGGTGACGGGTATGGGAACAAGGGGGCACGACGCTTCAAGATCCCCGTTTAAGAGGGAAGGGAAAAAGTAGCGAACATGGCGAAAGAAGACGTGATCCAGATGCAGGGAGAGATCATGGAAACCCTGCCCAACGCGACCTTCCGGGTCAAGCTGGAAAACGGACACGTCATCCTGGGACACATCTCCGGAAAGATGCGCATGCACTACATCCGGATTCTCCCCGGAGACAAGGTGACGGTCGAGCTGACACCCTACGACCTGACTCGCGGACGCATCATATTCCGCGCGAAGTGAACCGATCGAAAGGATACACGCATGAAAGTACTTGCCTCTGTGAAAAAGATTTGCCGCAATTGCAAGATCGTGCGCCGCAAAGGGGTGGTGCGTGTCATCTGCAAGGAACCCCGGCACAAGCAGAGGCAGGGGTAGCAAATCGGTAGTTAACGGACGGATTTCACGTTATAATTTCGGGTTTCCTTTTCGGCGAATAAACGGAGCAAGGTATGGCCCGCATCGCGGGAGTCAACATTGCGAATCACCAGCATGCCGAGATCGCGCTGCAAGCGATCTTTGGCATCGGGCGCTCTCGCGCGCAGGCGATCTGCGCCTCAGCAAAGGTCAATAAGCATTCTAAAATCAAAGACTTATCAGAGTCAGATATGGAGCGCCTGCGCGAGCAGGTCGCGAGATTTACCGTCGAGGGCGATTTGCGTCGCGAGGTGTCGATGAACATCAAGCGGCTGATGGACCTCGGCTGCTATCGCGGCACCCGTCATCGCAAGGGTCTGCCGGTTCGCGGCCAGCGCACCCGCACCAACGCGCGCACGCGCAAGGGTCCGCGCAAGGCCGCGGTCAAGATTACCGCCGCGGCCCCGAAGGCCGGCTGAGCAACGAGGATCCCGTACATGGCAAAACCGCCCGTCGCACCGACCGCCGCAGCACGCGTTCGCAAGAAGGTGAAAAAAAACGTGGCTGAAGGCATCGCCCACATTCACGCCTCGTTCAACAACACCATCGTCACCATTACCGACCGCCAAGGCAATGCCTTGGCGTGGGCCACCTCGGGCGCCGCGGGCTTCAAGGGCTCCAGGAAATCGACGCCGTTCGCCGCCCAAGTCGCGGCCGAGCAGGCTGGCCGCGCAGCACAGGAGTGCGGCGTAAAGAATCTAGAGGTGCGCATCAAGGGGCCAGGCCCCGGACGAGACCGCCAGTGCCGCCGCGAGGGGGAGAAGCTCTTCCTCAAGGGCGAGAAATGCTTCACCGACAAATGCGCGATCGAGCGCCGCAGCTATGCGCCGGGACAGCACGGACAGAAAAGCGGGGGCCGCATGTCCGATTTCGGCAAGCAGCTGCGAGAGAAGCAGAAACTGCGCCGCATATACGGGCTCCTCGAGCGCCAGTTCCGCAAGACGTATGCAGAGGCCTCGCGCAGCAAAGGCGTGACCGGTGAGCGTCTGCTGCAGCTGCTGGAGTCGCGCCTGGATACCGTCTCGTACCGCATGGGGTTCGGTGCGAGCCGCACCGAGGCGCGCCAGATCGTGCGCCATAACGCCATCCTCGTAAACGGCAAGCGCGTCAACATGCCGTCCTACCAGGTGCGGCCGGGCGACACCGTCGAAGTCGCCACAAAGGCGAAGGAGCAGCTTCGCATCAAGGGCGCAGTCGCTGCTGCCGAAACGCGCGGCTTCCCAGAGTGGATCGAGGTCAATACAAAGGAAATGAAAGGCAGGTTCAAGGCGCTTCCAGCGCGTTCCGATCTGCCTTCCACGATCAACGAAAGTCTGGTGGTCGAGCTGTATTCGAGATAACGCCGCACTCGAATATGCGGTGCAAGCCATATCGTATCGAGGGTCTTACATGCAAACCAGTGGATTTCTGAAACCGCGCATCATCGATGTCCAGGGCATTGCCCCCAATCACGCCAAAGTCGTGATGGAGCCGTTCGAGCGCGGGTATGGCCACACGCTGGGTAATGCGCTGCGCCGCGTCCTGCTTTCGTCGATGCCCGGATTCGCGGCGACCGAAGTGCAGATCGCGGGAGTGCTTCATGAATACTCGACGATCGAGGGTGTCCAGGAAGACGTCGTGGATATCCTGCTCAACCTCAAGGGCGTGGTGCTCAAGCTTCACAACCGAGAGGACGCGCTACTCAACCTGAAGAAGAAGGGCGAAGGTCCGGTGGTCGCGGGTGACATTGAGGCCACTCACGACGTCGAGATCATCAACCCCGAGCACGTGATCGCGCATCTCTCGCCCGGGGGCAAGATCGAGATGCAGATCAAGGTCGAGAACGGCCGCGGATACATCCCGGGGAATCTCCGCGTCGTCCCGGAGGAATCCAAGGGGATCGGCAAGATCATACTGGACGCTTCGTTCTCGCCCGTCAGGCGCGTGTCTTATTCGGTCGAATCGGCCCGAGTGGAGCAACGTACCGATTTGGACAAGCTTATCATCGACATAGAGACGAACGGCGTGATCGAGCCCGAGGAGGCGATCCGTTACGCAGCGAGGATACTGGTCGATCAGCTTTCCGTTTTCGCGGCTCTCGAAGGCACGGCTCCGGCGGTCGAGGAAAAGAAAGCCCCGCAGGTCGATCCGATCCTTCTTCGTCCGGTGGACGATCTCGAGCTCACGGTGCGCTCGGCGAATTGCCTCAAGGCGGAAAACATCTATTACATCGGCGACCTGATCCAGCGCACGGAGACCGAGCTTCTCAAGACGCCCAATCTGGGTCGGAAATCGCTCAACGAGATCAAGGAAGTTCTGGCCTCGCGCGGGCTGACACTCGGCATGAAGCTTGAGAACTGGCCGCCCGCGGGTCTGGAGACTGCGCGCACCCCGTAGTCGGGACGAGGGACAAAAGACCATGCGCCACCGCCACGGACTCAGGAAGCTCAACCGCACCAGCAGCCATCGCCTGGCGATGCTGCGCAACATGACCGTGTCGCTCCTCAAGCACGAAGTTATCCAGACGACCCTGCCCAAGGCAAAGGAGCTGCGCCGCGTGGTCGAGCCGATGATCACGCTCGGCAAGCAAGCCACGCTCGCCAACCGACGCCTCGCCTTCAACCGCCTGCGCGACCGCGGCATCGTTACAAAGCTTTTCTCCGAGTTGGGGCCGCGCTATGCGAAGCGAAACGGCGGGTACCTGCGCATCCTGAAATATGGATTCAGGAAGGGAGACAATGCGCCAATGGCGCTGGTCGAATTGCTCGACCGGCCTGAGCCTAAGGAAGAACCCAAATCGGCCGAGGCCAAAGCGTAGTCGTTTCAGTTGCCCGAAAGAAAAAAGGCCGGAGCGATCCGGCCTTTTTTTGTTGCACTCTCAGCGGCTGCAGAGAACTGTCCGCCTCAAGCGGCCATTAGCATCGGCACGCCGAGCCGAGCGTCATTTGCAGCGCGGACGCGTGCACCGGACGCAGCTGCGTTTGCAGCCCGGATGCGTGCACCGGACGCAGCTGCGTTTGCAGCCCGGATGCGTGCACCGGACGCGGCTGCGTTTGCGGCCCGGATGCGTGCACCGGACGCGGCTGCCTTCGTGGCCTGGATACGAGCGCCGGATGCCGCTGCCTTCGTAGCCTGGATACGTGCCCCGGACGCAGCTGCCTTCATGGCCTGGATGCGAGCACCGGACGCGGCTGCGGTTTCAGCCTTGATGACATCCCCGAACCAGGCCGCATCCTGTCCAGCCCCATATTCGTGTTCGTAGAGGCGCCGGGTTTTCTCCGCTTGCACTTCCCTTTCTGCGATGTCCGCGGGAGTGAAATCGCCGATATGGGGAGCATGATGAAGGAAATTTCCGAACACCTCCTGGCAGTCGTCGGAGTACTTGATGGTTTGCAGGATATGCGTATGCCAGAACTCGTCCACGTCCTCGCTCAAAAGAATGTCTTCGGTGTCCTCGGGGTATTTCGCCAGCATGGTCAGATAGGTCTTGTACGCGAGTTCGATGCTGTCGGCGTATTCGCGCGTCCAGCCTTCTCCCCGCACGGGGTCCATCACTCTGATTTTGACGGTTTCAAGATCAAGCGCCTGTATGGCGGCAATAACCTGCGGCACGGGTCGGGTGGTCAATCGGGCTTCCATTCTGGTCTCCTCTACTATTTTAAAAAAAAGAACGGAGTCGACGGAGGGTGACTCCCACCGTTCAAGCTCTTCTCCGCGGTTCTACAACATTCAAATTCGGTTTGTGAGAGTGGTTTTTCAGTAGTGCTGTCACCTCCTCCGCGGGGAGCGGTTTGCTGAACAGATAGCCCTGTATCTCATCGCAGTCGTTGCTGCGGAGGAAATCCCGCTGCTCCACCGTCTCGACGCCTTCGGCAACCACTTTCAGCCGAAGACTGTGCCCGAGAGCGATCACGCCCTTGGTGATCGCCATGTCGTCGGCTTCAGTCGGAATGTCCTTGATGAAGGAGCGGTCGATCTTGATGCAGTCGAGCGGGAACCGCTTCAGATACGCGAGCGATGAATACCCGGTGCCGAAATCGTCGATCGAGAGGCTGATCCCCATGGCCCTGAGCTTATGCAGCGTCTCGGCCGCGCCCTCGGGGTTATGCATCACCAGGCTTTCGGTGATTTCCAGCTCCAGACAATCCGGGGTCAGGCCGCTCTGAGCGATGATCTTGGCGACGTCGCTCACCAGGGTCTTTTGCGTAAATTGTCGCGCGGAGAGGTTCACGGCGACGCGCATCGGTGGAATGCCCTGTTCCCGCCACTTCCGGCTCTGATCGCAGGCGGTCCTCAGGACCCAGTCCCCGATCTGGACGATCAGCCCGGTTTCCTCGGCAAGGGGAATGAATTGCGCCGGCGAGACCATGCCCCAATCGGGGTGCTTCCAGCGTATGAGCGCTTCCACGCCGGCGATCGCGCCAGTGCGCAGATCGAGCTTGGGCTGGTAGTACAACAGGAACTCGTCCCGCTCGATCGCTCGGCGCAAGCTGGATTCCATCGCCAGGCGTTCGAACGTGTGCTTGTTCATCTGCGCCGAGTAGAACTGGTAGTTGTTGCGTCCCTGGTCCTTGGCGCGGTACATCGCGATGTCGGCATTCTTGAGCAGCGTGTCGGCGTCTTTCCCGTCCTCGGGGAAGGTGCTGATACCGATGCTTGCGGACATGAGGAACTCCTGTCCGTCGACGAAGAACGGCCTTGCCAGGCCGGTGAGTACTTTTTGGGCGACTGCGATCGCATCTTTCGGCGCGGTGAAGTTTTCGACCATGACCACGAACTCGTCTCCCCCGAGGCGTGCGACCGTATCGCTCTCGCGCAGGCATTCGGTGAGCCGCTTGGCGCTGTCCTGAAGCAGGCGGTCCCCTGCGCCGTGCCCTAGGGAGTCGTTGACGACCTTGAAGCGGTCGATATCGATGAACATCACCGCAATGCCGCGGCTGTAGCGCGTGCCTTGGTGCAGCGCGTGGCGCAGCCGCTCGTTGAACAAGCTGCGGTTGGGCAGTTCTGTCAGCGAATCGTGGGTTGCGATGTGCCGCAGTTGATCCTCTGCCAGCTTGCGCTGGAAAGATTGGCCGACCTGCGCGCTGACGGAATGTAGCAAATGAATCAGCGCCTCTTCGGAACGGATCGCTTGCGCGCTGAACAGCTCGATGACGCCGAAGGTCTTTCCGGCCGATGTAATCGGGAGGGCGAGCGCCCCACGCAGTCCCGCCTGCAAGGCGACCTGCATTCGGCTGAAGCTTTGCTCGGAGGCGATGTCCTCGACAAAAATCGGCCCGCCCTTCGCCCAGGCGCGCCCGGGCAGGTCCACGCCGGAGGGAGCCGACATCTTCTTGGTGAGCGCGAGAAACTCCCAGATTGCGGGATTACTCTCGCCCCAGGAGGCTGTGCATTGCAGTAGAGCGCGTTCCTTGTCCTGGCCCCAATATGTGCCGCACTCCCAATACAGCCCGGTACACAAAGTTTCGATGATCCGGGGCATGACTTCGTCCGGATCGGTGGCGCCGGCGATCAGCTGGCCGACGCCGTGTTCGACCTGCAGACGAACGGCAGCAAGCTTGCCCTCCGTGATATCCCGGATGGTTCCGTGCAAAAGTGTCCTCTGACCGTGCTGCTCGGGTTTCACGATGGTGTGTACCCAGCGGGCCTCTCCCTTGCCCGAGGAGATGCGATGATCGACTTCGCATTCCCGCCCGGTCTGGGCCGCGCGCTGCAGGGCCTGCTCCAGGGCAGCGCGCTCCTTTTCGTGCACCCGGCCAAGGAGTTCGCCGTAGTGCGGGGATGCTGCCGACGGTTGCAGGCCGAGTATCCGGTAAGTTTCCTCGGACCACGTCATGATTCGGGAGACCGGGTCCAGCGACCAGTTGCCCAGCTGAGCTATACGCTGCGCCTGCGCCAGGCTCGCTTCGCTCTGGCGCAGGTCTTTGGTGATTACGTTAGCCATTTCGACCGCGCGGCTGCGCGACGACGCCATCGAGTAGAACACCGCGAAGAGCAGGAAACTCGACAGCAGCCCTCCGATGAGTACTAGCCAGGGCAGAGCCGCGTCGACGCTGCCGATCACGGTTTTTGTCGGGATGCTGAAATGAACCTCCCAAACCCGCCCCGCCACTTCTATCGGCAGCACGGTCATGAAAGAAGAATCTTCGCCGCTCGAATCGGCAACCGTACCCGCGGTTTTGAACAGGTCCTTGCTGTCAAATAAGAGGCGATCGGTGCTGACGGTAATCCTTGCGGCCCCATAGCTCTCCGCCGGACCCGCTTCGAAAAGCTTGAAGCGCATAAATTCCAGCGCGTGCTCGTCCAGGACGCCTTGCATCAGCTCCTTAACGCGGAATCCTGCGCCGACCGAACCGAGGTAAGCCGCGCGTCGCTGTTCCACGGTCTCCACAGGCATGCCAGACCGGTATACCGGTAGCCGCATGGAGAGGCCCTTGGAGCCCTCTTTTCCCTTGATGCGAAGCAATTGGCCTGAAGACGTCAGCTTGCCGCTGTCACGAGCAGAGGCGAGAGCATCTGCAATGCTTCGCGGATTGGCTGCCGAGGGATTGTTGGAGATGTCGAGACCGAAAACAGATTCGTTTCCAGCCATCGGCTCGACATAAGTCAATACGTAGTATTCCGTCCGGTTTCCGGGCGGAATGACTGCGAATTTCGGGTAGCCGCGCGGATCGAGGCTGGTATCCTTCCGCACGCGCGCCTCGACGCTCGCCTTGGCTTCGTGGCGAACATACTCGGCGTAGTTAAAGGTCCAGAATCCGGGGTAGCGGTGCGTCAGTTCGAGACCTGCTACATAGCGGTGAAACTCCGTGCGCGAGACCGAAGAGGCGCTGAACATCGCTCTGAGTCCGTACATGACGTCGGCGTAGGAATGAATTCGCGCCGCGATCACGTGTTGCGCGTCGCTTGCCTGGCGCTCGAAGCGCAGTTTGGCTTCGTTCTCGATGTTGTCCCGGATCACGAAGAACAGAACGCAGGAAACCGCGATCCCGATCCCGAGCGCGAAGGCGGGCGCCAGCGTCTTGCCGCGTGGTATGCGCGCCTCGTTGTCGTGCACAGTGGGAGCCATTTTCCTTGCCTGCGCTTTCTCGGAACTTCCGGCGCTTTCCCCTCGGGGGTTCCAATGCTTGGTGCTGTCTCATGGTGGGTCAGCCGCCATTCCCGGTACATTGGGCGATCTCTTAAATCGGCTACGAAAAACCCTGGGTTACCCCTAGGGGAGGGCCTGAAGGGTTTACCCGATCGGGTATACCCGCTTCATTTCTCTTGACAGAATTTGGCCGGTCGCTCTCCAAAAACGGCCCCGACCGCTAGAATTCGATCTTTCCTGGTGCTTTCCGAGGTCGCACTGCCGAAATCCGAAGGCTCCCTGAAAATCTGGACCATCGGCCACGGTACCCGCCCCGTGGAAGAGCTGGCCTCCATACTGGGGAGCGCCGGTGTCGAACTGCTGATTGATGTG
>WNFI01674216.1_pt1 | contig 16042 bp, 25 predicted proteins | sample 5400471 | NCBI WGS metagenome assembly WNFI01 (sample SAMN13153348, study PRJNA577476) | soil metagenome | isolation source: 100 cm saprolite on Douglas fir-dominated hillslope | place: USA:California | collected 2013-09-17 | reverse complement strand
TCGTCGCCGATATCATCATTGTCCCGGTTGTCGGCTGCGACCGCGCGACGGGCGACATCCTCACGATAGCCCATCTTGCTTTCGATGTAGGCCCACCAAGCATCACTTTCAGGACGGTATCCTTTGTCGACCGCTTCATTGTTCGCGGCAATAACTTGGGAATTCTTGGTTTTGTTTGTCACGCACTCAGGATGCCGGCGCAACCAATCCTGAATGGGATTGGAGAACTGCGCGAGATAGTCCTCGAAAGCATCGCCAGTCTTTTTCCGCGGCTCCGGCTCAGTGCGCTCGATTCTTCCCTCAGTGCGTTTGGGCTCATCGCCAAGAGCGGTCAGGCCGCCTTCCAGATTTTTTAGTTCGGCCGCTTCTTCTGACATGCGGCGTTGTGCCGCAGAAACTTTCTTGAAATCACCGGCCTCCATCGATGTCGCGAGTTCGGTTTCGAGGCTGTCGAGCGCCTGCTTCTTGGCCGCGATTGCATTTTTGATGGCGATGCGCTGGCCTTCGGCGCCTTCGGTGCGTGCCATTTCAGCATCGCGCCGAGCCGCGTCGGCGTCTGCCGTACTCTGCCGGGCTCGCCCTTCAGCTACCTCACGGGCGCGCCGGTCTTCTTCCCTGGCCTTGCGCTCGTCGTCGCGCTCCTTGTTGGCACGATCGAGCTGCTCCTTGAGATCGGTGAATCCGATATCGTCAACTTCTGTGAGCGCTCTTACGCGCCGCGGGCGCGGATCTTCGTTGCTGTCCGCAGTGACATAGTCGTCATCTGGGACCGTGATCGTCTTTCCTTGCGCCATGATCAGGCCTCATAAGGGGCCAGCGGCTTAACCGCCGGTCTCTTGTTCCAAGGTTTAAAATTGAGCAAATCGACGGGTTTAAACTTCGACCAGTCGCCTTCAAAGCACACCGCGCGATCGTCGATCGTCAGGAACGCCGCGGGTTTTTCGGACGCAAACTTGATCGGATAATTGTCGAATGGCTTCGCCGCCATCGGATGGTTGTGGCCGAATTCATCGGCGCTGTGAGCGCTCATCCACGTAAACATTGCGACCCGGCCGGCAGTCGTCTTTGACCGCGACGAGTAGATTTGCACGTCAAACCATTCAGTCGCTTTCCATAGCCAGCGCAACGCGCCAGGCACAGGCTTATCCGGAATGGTGTACTCGTCGACCCACGGCTGCACATAGGAATGTACCACACCATCGAAATCAACACAGAGAATCGGCTTTTTTTGCATTTCACCACACATCATCGGGCGAGGTAACTCGCATCCGAATAGCCGCCTCGGTTACCATTCGGCATAGGATTTGATTCCGCGTCAAGATAAGCGACCAACCTTCCGACGGACGAATAACAACCCAATCGCCAACCTCGACATTCTGACTATGAAATTGCACATGCTCGTCATCGACAAAGGCCATCGGGCCTTTCTTGAGCACCAAACCGACTTTGCCTTGGAAACGGTCTTCCTGCCGCGTGGAATCAGCCAATTCCAGCGTCAAGGTTCCGAATTTAGCTGTCTTCGGCCGCTCGTAGACGGCGATCAGGATTGCATTGCCGTACAGCTCAAAATCTTTGAGCTTCCCGACCTTCTTAAGAAGTTCTTTGGCGGGATCAGATTCGTGAACGGCGTGCAAAGCGGGCATTTCAATCCTCTTTAACGGTGCGGGCCTTCATAGAGTGGACGCACACGATCTATCCGCTCAGCGACGCGCTGCGGTACGGCCCGATTGGGATTCGGCTGTTGGTCATCGGGCCGCATCAGATCCGCATGGACCTCATTGACCCACTGACAAACATCCCTCAAAGCTCTGATGTAGCCCACCCTCTCGCGATACTGCGCGATTTCGTCTATGCCCTTGCCTTGAGTTAGGTTCTCGACTTGAGAGGCAAGGGTCTTGTCAACGCGCTCCATGAGGTGGCGGAGGAACAGGCTTACGGGGTCCATCGGCGCGAGGCGTCCCGGGCTATTGGAAGACCCTGCCACTAAAGCCGATTATCTTAAACAAATCAACGCCGCCATTGTTAGGCAACGGGCATTCGACCAATTGCCGCCAGAATTGCGTACTGCCCTCAATTTTGCCAGCGCGAGCATCAGCTCTGCGCAAGTCCTCGATTTGCTCGCACGGGGCTATAGCGAAGGCACGATTCTGATGTCGCTAGAGCAACAATATACACCGCCGATGAAGCACGATCGGCTGATCTATGCCCAGGTCAAAGCCGCAGTCGATGTATGGCTTTTGCGGCGGCGCGACGTAGCTTTTTGAAATCGTCTCTCAAATCAAAAGCGAAGAACACGAGCCGATCCAGCCAATTAAATTTCGGCGGCAGCAATTTTGCGAGCATGCGCCTCACGGCTGAATTCTTCTCCAGGCCTTGGCTTTGTCGGCGATCTGATTGAAATCCTCGCCCTGACTGACGGCACCGGCGACAGATCGCAAGAATTCAATTTCCTTAATCGCATCTTTAAGCAAATCGATTGAAACGGTGCGAACCATCACGTTGATGTCGCCATCCGCCGTTCCTGTTCTATCGCCGAACCCGCAAGCCTTCTTAAGCCTCTCGAGAACGTCGCTCATGTTGCTGCCCTCCAAGCGAGCGCAAGTGCTCGATTTCCTTGATAGCCCAATCGATAGCACTTGCCGGAACGGAAACATTCACGAGCTGGAGTTGCTCTTGCGGTAGCCCGGCAATGGTCTGCTTGAGCCTGTCGATGATGTCTCTCACGCAGCCCTCCGCACCGACTCGATGCACTCGGCCGGGCATTCGCGATCATACCAAATGATGCCACCGCAGCGCTCGCAAATTCCAACCCACCCCGGCGACGTCTGCCAGTCGCAACTAGGGAGCGTTCCCGCCGTGAGCCTCATGAGCCTTTTGAAGACGTCCCACACCTGATTTGCCTCCTGCCTGACCGCGATGACCGAACATCGGTTTCGCTGGCGGTGCTGCCCGCGACGTGAAATCCATTGCGTAAAGCGGTTTGACTTTCCTCGATACAGGATCGGCTTCGTGCTTCAACGGCGGAATCGCGTGGCTTGTTCCACGCGCAACACCGCCACCCTTGGCGTACGTGATTGGTTTGCCGCGGCCAATATTCGGCCCGTCGGCCTTGCCGTCGGTATGCTGCACCGGCGTCTTGTTCTTCTCGCTTGAACGCCAGCCGGCGCCGTCTTCACCTCGCGGACCTTCCGGCCCCTGGTTGCGCACGCCGACTCGGCCGCCGCGCTTGCGAGGAGGCATTCCCGGAGGCATTCCAGGCGGCCCCCCGGCGCCGATACCAGGAGGCCCTGCCATCCCCGGCGGTCCGCCCGGAGGCGGCATCGGTGGCCTTGGCGGGGGTGCAGCGAGAGCAGGCGGGGGCATCATAGGCGGAGGCCCGCCCGCCGGCCTGTTGCCGCCCCCCTGCGGCGCCACAATGACATTGGTCGTGACATGGCCCTTCTTGCCGTGGTGAGCTCGCCCGCCGGCAGCATGGCCCTTGCGGTCGTGCTCCTTCAGCATTTTCCCGAAAAGCTTACGATCCTCGGCCTCATCGCCATGAGCGCGGCCGCCCTTGGCCCGGTGCTTTCGGTCAAGGCGATGTTTCCGCTTATGCCCGTCGACGTGTCCGCCATGCTTATGAGACGGGTGAGCTGTCGAAAGATGGTCTTGGCGCTTATGGACATGGTCGTTGGCAACGGCGCGATCGGTTTCAAAACTGTCATCCTCCTCGGCCTCGGTGCCGCCGCGGTGCTGGACGCTGCCGCCCGATGCATAGCCTAGCCGGCCGCCGGCAATCCGGTGTGCCCGCTCCTTCTCAACCTTGTGGGCTCGATGTGCGTGAAACGGATGCGCCATTGTCACGATCCTTACGAGGGGTCTAATTAACCAATTACCCACTCTAACACAAAAAAACCGCGCCCGGTAAGGGACGCGGAGTATGGAAGAACTCAGTCACAATAGGCCGTTTGTACGCTCATCGGTGCAACAGGGCAATAATGTCGCCTATCACCATGAACTTCTCGCCGTCGGTGAGCTCTCCCCACGGAATCGCAGATCTTTCGCCATGGAGAGCCCGTTCGGGCGCAAACGATCCGCACACACTCTTGGTAATGCCCCTATCGGCCAGCGGGCCCGGCACGGCCGAAACCGTGACCTGCAACTCGCGGTCCTGATCATTCAGGTCTGCTCTGACGAGGTGGAAATTGGCGGATCGTAGTGCCGCGGATATACGGGTGATGTCGTCGGCGGTGAGCGCCATGTCTCCTCTCCATGGAGGTAATTGATGTAATTATGAGCACCCCGCATACGGAACACAGTCCCGCGAGGAACCTGCATCCGGCGCTTGATTCGCTCAAGCGATTCGCGCGCGTCATCGACCTTGGGATGCCTGATTTCAGCCCAACAGGTAATCCATTCGCACGTTCCAGGTTTGCGGTACTGCAAAATAAATAGAGCCATCGCTATGCACCGGCGACCGTCTTGTTCGAGACAAGAAAACGCGAATAGACCTTCCATTGGTTTTCCCACTGGTCGATCTCCGGCGGTATGCGCCAGTAAAGCGTATAAGGCTCCTCGCCAGCCAGCGGATCGAACCGGGTCGCGTAAATCATGGCCTGCTCCTCCCACGCCGCAATTGCCTCCTCTGGCGTGGCAAAAAGAGGTGTGCGAGTAGTGCGAGTGGGGTGGGGCTCTTCCCGACGGATGAGGCCGGAGAGCACTTGAACATAAGGCTCGCCCGTCGGCGCCCGGATCATGCCCTGACGCGGAAAGACAATAAATCCCGTCTCAAGCCGCTTTCTCGCTTCGTCGAGGAGCTTCTGCACGGTCTCCCGCTGCCGGTTGAAGTCTTCTATGCCACTCATCGCATCCATCCCTTCTTCCGTCAGGGCCGGCGGCTGGCTTGTAGCGCTTGCGACACCATTTGAATCCCTGCTGACCGTAAAAATGACACGTGGCGCAGACGCGTCCCCTATAGTCGTCGATGTCGTGCAGGACGGTGAGGAGGTCGGCGTCGACGCGAACGTGGCTGCTCATTCCGCCGCCTCCGCAAACAGCGGCGCATCATTGAAGATGCGTTTCCGCGCCATCTCGGCATAGGCTGGATTGAGTTCGATTAGGATGGCGTTGCGCTGGAGGCGATCGGCGACGAGGCCAGTGGTGCCGGCGCCGCCGAAAGGATCGAGCACAGTGCAGGGGACGACGGCGGCGGCGCATTTGCAGGTGGCCCGCCAGCCGAGTATTTTCGCATCTCGCAGCAAGTTGTTGCCGCGCCAGCCTTGAGAACCATAGCTTTCGCGCGCCGATGCGAGCCGATCTTTACCACGCGATCGCGGATCATCGCCAGCAGATGGCCGGTTCTTCTTGTAGTCGACAGTTATTTCCCGCTCCCACGGCGCCCCGCACTTCGCGCAGCACCCGCGCTCGCTGGTCCCCGCTTTGATGCAAGGCTCGATCAGCTCGGGCGGGAAGGTGGCAAAGTGGGCTTCCGGGAAGGGAGCGGTGGCGACGATCCAGACTGAGCGCTTGTTGCGCTTGTACCCATCGGGGGCATACGTGTTGCCGGTCTCCTTGCGGGGCCCAGGCCTGCCGCCAACGTATGAACCGCCACGGAATCCCTTGGCTAACTCAACGCGATTACCGCTATGTGGCTTCTGCCCGGGCGCTTCATAGCCGGCACCTGTAGCATCGTGTTCATTACGCGCATCAGCGGCTTCCTTGATCGCCTCCGCATCAAAGAAATACCGCGCTGACTTCGTGAGCAGGAACAGATACTCGTGCGCCTTAGTGCAGCGATCCGTGACGCTCTCCGGCATGGGATTCGGTTTGTTCCAAATTATATCCTGCCTCAGCCACCAGCCATCGGCCTGGAGTGCAAAGGCTATCCTCCACGGGACGCCGCAGAGGTCCTTTTCCTTCAGCCCGGCCGACCCACGCTTGCGATCAATCGGCTTGTTTCGTTCCTCGTGATTGTGAACCGATTGACCGCATTGCCCGTTGCGGAAGTTGTTATAGCTATCCCCCAAATTCAACCAAAGACTGCCATCCGGCCGCAGCACGTGATGGACGGCCCTGAATATCTCGACGGCGTTGCGGACATAAAGGTCTATGGTGGGCTCCAGGCCGTGGGCATCCTTGCCAATGCCGTAGTCCCGCAGCCCCCAATACGGCGGCGACGTCACCACGCAATGCACACTGTCGGCCGGCAAGGTAGCCAGCACTGCGCGGCAATCGCCCTGGATAACCCGCACCGTCACACCGACCCCTCGCCTTGTTCTTCTTTGAAAATGGCCCTAACGATGTCCCAGGCCTCATTGAAGCCCATAATCGAATCGTCATAGTTGGGTTTCATCTCGCAGAGATACGCATCAAGACGCGCATCAATTCTGTTTTTGAGTTTCTGAAACGCGCGGGACGAGACATTGGCATTAGGAATTCGCAAGACAGCGTAACCGTCGTCGCGTTTGATCCACTCGCCGATTTTGATGCTACGGCCTTCTCCATTCTCAACCTCAACAAACCGCGGGCCGTCGTGGCTTGGCAATCCGTCGAAAACGATGTCTATGAATTTGGGCATGGTGTTCCTCGTTCGATGCTCATGCCGCCGCCTCGTTGGGCTTGTTGATCCCGCCCGCCACATCCATCGCCGCATCGTGGGCTGCGGAAGCGGCGTCGAGGGCGTGACTTCTCAGGTTGAGGCCGTGCGCGGCCTGCTTGATCCCGATGTCGGCATGGGTCTTCATCGTTTGCAAGCCTAATTGCTGAGTTTTTATATTCCGGTCGGCTTCCGCATTGGCTCGATCGCCAGCATGAATTACCAGCTCCTTTGCCAGATTGGTGTTCGCGACTTCCTGCTCAGCCTGCATTTCGGCGATCTTTATCTGCGGATCGAGCGTGGTGTTCTTGGCCTTCGTCTGCACATCTGTCGCCTTCGCCTGCGCCTCGATCATCTTGGCGTTGGCCGTGATCTGCTCAGGCGACGGCTGGGCCGGAACCGGTTGCGGCGGGGCAAGATATTTCTGCGTATCCTTGAAGCCGAGAATTTCGAGGATTTGCGTTGCAATCTGCGGAATATTGAAGACGCCAGGTGCGGTCTGCGCCATCTGCCACAAGGCAGCCGCCTTCATGATCCGGTGCAGATGAGAAGGCGTATTGGGGTCCGACCGCGGCACGAGGTCGTAATCGTTGAGTGCTTGTAAAACAAGCTCCTCGTTCCATGTTGTCGTCTGGCCACGCCGCTTCGCTTTCTTCTGATTGCGGAATAGAGCGCCCGGGTCTTGGCGCAAACGTTCAATGAGAAGTTCGAGCTCCTCGCAGGTCGCCCGGTGCATCCCCTTATGCACAGCCGATTCGATCTTCGTCGCCTGTTCGATCAGCGCCAGGATCGTGCCGACCGGAATATCGGCGCGGCCTTCGCCAACAGGCAGGTCGGCAGAGCCGCCCACCGACTTGACGAACTCCCGCACCTTGTCGATGAGGATAAGAAAACCCTGCTTGATGTCCTGATAGGGCATCTGCATGACGACTTTGCGGATGTCGTCGAGGCCCTGCATGTCGATGCCGACATATTGCCCAGGCCCGGCGATGAGCTCGTTGGAGCCCTGCTTTTGCCCGGGCAACTTCGCCGTCAGGCCACCAGGGAAATTCGAGAACATGCCGTTGTCGATCGCGATCCTCAGCATCGCGGTAAGCGCCATCGTCAGATTGCCAATGATGTGCAATAGGCCGATGCCGTAGAAGCCCATCCAGTCAATGTAGGAGAATTTGACGAACGTTCGCCCCCGATTGCAGTCCTCGTCGTCCTGTCTCCAATCGCGGTAAATCGCGACGATGCGACGCGAATCTTTCTCGATCGACACCGAATAGGGGAGCGGCACGCCGGCCTTTATTAACTTGCGAGGCGCGAATCGATCCCATTCGAGCTCACACTCGCAACGGCATTCAAAGACGGTATAGGGCTGATCTTCAGGCCGGGTTGAACCATGCGCTTGAATTCGCTCTTGCGCATTTCAATGATGTGGGTCACCCGGTCGGCGTTCATCAGATCAGTCGCCGCATTCGAGACCACAAGATCCTTGGCGTCGACGCTCTCGGAGACCGGCCGTTTGCGCAGAGGGCAGTGATAAACCTTTTTGAAACCGGAACCGCCGAAGTAAATCCAAGCGAACATTTGCTTGGTATCGGGATAATATTCGGTGGCGACGTCAGTCAGGTAATAGTTGAAATCTTTTTCAAGAAGTTGGGCGAGTTTGTCCTGATCCTGATCGCCGACATCTTCGACCTTGACCGGCCCTTCGGCCGGCAAGAATTCGCCAATGGCATTCGCTTGGCCGCGGATGACGGCTTCCAGCAGGGAAGGGTCTTTGGCGGTGGACATGCCGGAAAGGGGCGCCGAGCCGCCCCCGGGCCCGGTCCTTGGCTTCTCGATCTTCATGCCCAGAAGATCGACGGCGCGGTCGCGGTTCTCAATCCACTCCTCGCGCGAGCGCAGGTCGGCGTCAATGCCTTCGAGAAGATCCTCGGAAAGCCGGCCGAGGTCCAGGTCGTCCATCATTTCTGCGAGGTTCGACGAGAACTCGTCGTCACCCTGCGGACGCGTCTTCCCTTCCGATAGATCGACAATGGCGCCGCCGTCTTCGGTGCGCGTGATGTGGATGATGTTGTCTTGGTTGTTGGAGGGGAACGGGATTACGTTCCCGTCGTCCTCGATGGTGATGATGGTGGGCTGCGGACCCCCGCCTGCATCGGGCCGGCGGTTGAAGGGAACGTCCCAAAAGGCGTCGGGGGCTGCCATGAAAAAATCTCGCGCTAGTCATCCCGGCGCGAGACTACCATACTTAGTATCGTTTAGCCGACAGACTAAATTTAGCCCTGTTGCGCTTGCTGTTGCTTGGCCTGCTCTTGCGGATTAGGAGGGGGCACAACGAATGATCCCGCGGGCAGGCGGGCTGGGAACAACTGGCTGAGAATGCCGAGCGCAGCGTTGAACATCGCAAGGAAACTCTTCGCCTCGCCGATGTACTGCGGCGCAGCTTGCTCGATTTCAGCGATGACCAGGCTTGGGTAATGAGCTCCCTGGGCGGCGGTGGCAAGTGCGTGGATATGGGTCTCGTCAAGTTGCGGGGGGGCAGGTTGCCGGGTGCCGGGGTTCGAACGTTCTGATAACCTCGTTCACGGCGTCGCGCAATTCGAACATGTATGCCATGCCGCGATTCGTGACGGCACCGAAGCCCATCCCGCGGACCACCGAACCGAGGCGTACCTCAACACCGTTGGTAACGGCCTTCTCGTTGCTATTAAGGTGAATGATAACCGCCTTGCGAACGGTCTCGGACATCTCGGCAATGACCGCGTCGCGGTACATCTGCCCCAAGACGCGCGCGGTAATGCGCTCACAGCGCCCCTTGGCGATTCGCACGCGCGGCTTGGCGGAGATCGTGACGACGAATTGGCTCATTGCATTGACGATGCACCCGAGGGCAATCTGTTTGAAATCTCTCGCGTCAGACATCAGCCAACCCCCGGCGGCATCGCTCCAGCCGGAAGGTTCCCCGGGCGCAGAATGCGGGACTGAGCGTAAGGTTGACGGCTTGCTTTTTGCATCATGACCGCCTTGACCATGTCTTTGAGCGCATCGGCGCCGAAATAGATTTCGAGCATGTGGGTCATCGTCCCGCGGATATTGAGGTTGCCCGGACCGCTGATGACAACCATGCCAAACGAGGCGATCCTGCCCGCCTTGGCCTCGGCGAGAAGGCCTTCAAGCTCTTTAACGACGTCGAGTTGGTCCTTGCCGAGGGGTTGCTGGCCGGGGTCGGCACCATTCACATCAGACATAAAAATCCTCCGAGGGGATGCGCTTCACCGTAATGCCATCGGGGTAATTATAATATACCTTGCGGAATTCCCACAGCAGAGCTTCTTCGGTCAGGTCAACGGTCGGCCTTTGATCACCGGATCGCGCGGCTTTGTCTGCCTGATCCGCGCATGCGATCTCCTCGACTTCGATCGCGTCGCAGAGGTGTGCCTTGACGCTGGCGATGATCTTCTCCAGCGCATCGCTGGTGAATCGGCAGCCCTCATTCATGTGGTCCGCGAGCGTGAGGTTGATGGCGTTGCGTAACGAAAGGCCTTGGTCGAGATAGCGCGCAGCGATGATGCCGGCCGATGAATGTTTCTTGGTCATATGGTTTTCCTTTGCTGTTTCCACCGCGCCCATTTCACCGTTTTCTGTCCTGACGGTAGAACTTCGATGATGCCGACGCCAGCCGCCTCTTGCGATATCACCCCGGCAACAACCGACGGAGCCCGCTCACACATTTTGTCGAACTTGCGCTTGTTGCGCGCGTCCTGCCGGACGCTGGAATAGGGGTAGCGCGCACCATACAGCACCATGCCGACCGCGCCCAGCCACGCGCGCATCTTGCAGCGGCGCTTGCCGACGCGCTGTGGCCGCCCCCCCTGACAGCATTCGAATGTGGTTTCTCGCTCTAGCCATTCACCGGCCCGATGAGCGCAAAGATTTGCTCGGGAGTTTCGCGCACATGCTCGTGCCAGCCTAGACCCTTAAGCGTCGTGCGATCCATTCCCTGCGGGCGGAATATCGAGAAGATGGTGGCAGCATTGACCCATATTGGCGTGCCGCTGCCGTGGTCGGTGACCTCGATGAATTTGGGCATGTTATTTTTTCCCTTCCGTTTCTTCAATCGCCTGATCTGCAAGGGCGACAATGAATAGCAAAACCATACGAGCCAGCAAGTCGAGTTGGGAATGCACCCCGACGGCGTCGGTGCGCTTGGCCTCTTTCCGCAAATCCTTAAGCTGTTGAAGTTTAAGCAGATCAAGCATGATTTGACATGCCCCCCCCTATTCGATCACCGGGAACGGCGCATTGCCGACGGTTCCCCTGACCAATTTAGTTCTCTTGTTTGCGCGCCGCAAATTCCATGCGCGTATAATTTTTGCGGCTGCCTCTGAATGTTCCAGACCACGTTTCGATTGTCGTTGCTTGATAAATTCTTCGCGGATGAGATAGACAGGATCGGTCTGTTCCAGGTTTAGCCCAGACCCAAGATCATGAAAAAAGTTGTCGGCGGCCACTGCATCTATCTCCGAAAAAAGAAAATGCAATGCGCCGGCAATCCCGCCGGCAATCATACGAATGACCTTGTTGGTTGTGGCCACGGAATGATCAATTTGCTCTTGGTGAGCGAGATAAAATGCTTGGATCGTTTCATTCTCGGTGGAAGATCTGTTTAGCGCAACTCGAGTCGCCCTGAAACGATAAATCCATTGAACAACCGCGGCTGTACGGTTAGCATTTTTCACTTTCATGGCACTCAATACATCGCCGCCGGACCATGATCTGCCGGCATCCATCGTTGTCGCCACATCCGGATCAAGCCCGCGATCGACACGGGTCGTGAATGGCACATTGGCTCTAATGCAAGCCATCAGGCGATGCTGGCCAGTGACAAGCCGACCATTGGTGTCGAATGCGATCCCCTGAGAATTCAGTTTCCACTGCTCCTTACGCATGATGGCCGCATAACGCGCTACGAGCGGTTCAGAAATTGCTCTGTTATCTCTGTTCCGGAGCAGATACATCTTTGCTATCTCGGGAGTGATCGTTTCGGTAGCAGTCCAAATTCCGCCACCCGCTCTTTTATACGATTCGTCATCGCGGGATTTCGTCTCAATGGTCATAGGCATGAAATTTCCCCTTTTTACGCATGATACAGCACCGGCGGCGGCTTCTTGAACTCGCTGCGGGCCCGCACAAGCCGCGCTATTTCCTCGGGCCGCTGGATAAGCCCCATGGCTCTCAGCCAGCCGATGGCCTGGGTCGCGCTGTCGGTCAAGTCTTTGTATCGCCCCTTAGGGAACATCAGCATTTCGTTCTTGACCATATCAGCCCAATCGCGCGCTGGCGCATGGACAATCTCCTGGCTGAAAGCTGGCTGCACACTGAGAGCGCGCGAGACCTTATCCCGCGGAGCCTGCCGGCCGATCGTCGTCCACCGCTCGTTCTTATAGATACGCTGCATTTCGTGGATCACATCAAGACCGGAAGCTTTCGCTTCGATCAGCAAGGCGTCGACGTCGAAGCGCCGACAGGAATGCGCGACCCACTCGCACAAGCCCCACTCCTTCTGTGTGCGCGCAACCCAATGATTGTAGGTTTCGTTTGCCCTGCGTTCGTCATGTGCACCGTGGATTCTGAGGTGCCTGCGCCACGCGGTCATCAACATCAACTTCGGAGTAACACCAACAAATCTTTCAGGGGAAAGTGCTTCAAGAATCTCCTGGGGCGACATATGGGTGCCTTCGCGCAACGAGCGCTGCAAGCTTTCTTTTTGCGCCTCTTCATCAATCCAGACACCCCAGACCGTGAAACCGGAAGGGTCATTTTCTTCTTTTTCCGTAAATGCCGAGTCCAGGGATGCGACAATGAACTCCATAGGCGGGAATTTGCCATTTTCGGGCGGCTCCCAAAGCTGCCACCACGTAATGTCGAAGATACCGCCCTTGCGCGGGCGCGGGCTCTGATCGTACTGCCCAGCGTAGGCATACGGACCCATGTCGTGCTTGGTTTCCTCGACGACGCTGGCCGGGAAGCGCTCCGGCCATGCGAGTTCGCCTGCACGGTCTTCCATGGCAGCCGGGGAGAGCAGCTCGCCCTCTTCGATCATTCTCGTGCAAGCGCTGCATAATGATGACAATGGCAGAGCGACGCATGTCGTTGAGGCGGTTCGCCATGCTTTCGCGACGCCACCGCACCGTCTCGTCGCGAACCTTGTCGGACTCGATTTCCTTAACGTTATGAGGATCATCGAGGATGACGCGGTCACCGCGCTCGCCGGTGCCGACGCCTCCAATGGACGTCGCGAACTTAAAGCCGGTCCGATTGTTTACGACCTTTCTCTTGCTGGTTTCCGTGAGGGTAAACCGGTCTCCCCACAGTTGCCGGTAGCGTGGCGACGATATCAGGTCCCGGAACTTGGCATTGTCGCGCTCGGTCAGTTCTGGCGTGTAGCTAAACGCCACGTACTGCATATGCGGCATGTCCATCGGCCCCCATTCCCAGGCGGGCCAGAAAACATCCACGAGCAAGGATTTCATAAACCCGGGCGGGACGTTTATCAACAGCTTGGTGATATCGCCGCGGGTCACCGCGTCAAGGTGGAGACACATCGCCTCGAGCGCCCAGCCCTCGACGAGGTCCTTGGCGGGTTCGAGGACCGACCAAAAATAGCGGATGAAGTTGAGGAGGCCGGCGCCGTCAGGCTCGTGCTGGCGCCTGCGCTCGGCCTCGAATTGGGCCTCACTCTGGAGGCGGTACTGCTCTTCGCGTCTGCGTTCGAGCTCGAAGTCTATGGCTTGAACGGAGGGCAGGCGGGTCTGGCGGTGTGGTGTGTCCAGCATTTGTGATCCGGCCGCAAGCGTTGGGTCGGGAAGTCAAGCATCCTGGTCAAGTTGACAAAAGTGTTATCACGCTATTTTGCCCATCCTACGCCGGACGGTGGCTCACTAGGGACCTTTCGGCCGCCCTCACCCTTGGTGCACAACAGTGAGAGCCTGTTAACTTAGTGAGCCACCGGTTGCCCACCTTACGCCGGGCAGCGGGCCGCTGCCAAGCCTAACACGGCACAAGGGAACCGTAGACGTTGCGGCACCGGCGCCCAGGTGCGCCCGGATACTCGTACCGTGGCTCGACCTGGCGGCCTTCCCAGCCGCGCCATTGCTGGTAGCATGGCTCGCCACGGCAATCGTTCCAGCGCCGAGGCGCCACGATGCGTGGGGGCATAGGCATGATGGCGCCCGGGCCTGGTGGCCACTCTTGCACGCGCTCGACCGGCGGCGGCGGCGGCGCGGCTTCTATGATCGTGTCTTCCACAACCTGCGGGTTGACCAACACCGGAGCGTACATCGCCAGGCCAACGAGAATTTCCTTCATTTCCCATCCTTTCTAAATTTTAATCAAAGCCTTCATGTTTATCAGCGGATTCACACCAGACTTTGCCGCAATCGTCGCAAGCCCATTCGATAAAGCAGCCGAGGGCACCAATTGCGCCCACACCGTGTTTCCTTTCGTGCTTGCAGTTCTTTAGGCGAGTCGCTTCCCGCACCTGCTCAACGGCCTCAAGCATGGCTTTGGCGTCTGAACGATATGCTTCCCGAGCAAGTTCAGTCACGCGCTCCCAGGGGACAAATCCGTTACGAGCATGGATCGTTCTCGCCGCCGCCTCGATTTCCTCACGCGTCAATCGAATCCTCCATGGTCGTGGGGCTTGCCGTTTCCGTTCGCCCGGGAGGTAGATTGGCGGCCGTCCTGGCGGTTGTAATTGACATTGCCTTTAAGAAGGGTGCCGAACGGTGCCTGTCTGCGATGATCCTGCGGTGGTGGCGGGGCGAGTGCCGTCGGCGCCGGAGGCTTTTGTGAGGTGTCGTCCGGGTGCGGCTCGGTCTCGTGTTTGCTGTATTTGATGCGCTCCCGGAAGTCTTTCCGCAGGTCGACCGGTTCGGTCGGCAGCCAGTTGTAAATTTTCTGGGCCCACAGGACCTTGCGCTTGGCGAGGTCGAGATTGGTATGGTCGTAGGTTGCGATTTTATCCATAAAATCAAACTGCTTGCGGTCGTCGGCGGCGAGGAAGCCCTTGGTTATCGTTTCGTGATCGACCGGCAGAGGTGCCGGCGGCGCCTTCCCGGTTCGCTTGTCCAATTCGCTTTTAAGCTTGTCATATTCGGCTTGCAGCTTGTCGATGGAGGCCTTGAGGCGGCGGTTTTCTTCCCCTATGTGGGCAATGTCGCGCTGTTGCTCGATTTCCATGAAACACCATCCGGTCTCGGCCAGGATGGAATTGACCATGGCGTCCCAATCTGTTTTGCCGGCCTGGGATGGCGGGGCGGCAGATTCCTGGGAGGGATGGTCTACCGCCCCGCTCGGAGGGGTCACCGCCAGCGCAGAGGCGACCAGCTGCCCTCCCTTCGCGGCGCCGGTGTGGCGTGCGCCGCGAGAGCCTTTGCCTGGACCACCGCCGCCCGACGAGCGGCTAGATCGGCCAGTTCCCTTTGATGCTGCGACTTTGCAATCTGCAATACTCGACCCTTGAGATTGCTTGTAAATTTCCAAATACCGATAGGCTGTGGCGGAAGAAAATGAATATTGCTCGGCGAATTCTTTTTCGAGCCATTGCATCCAATAACCGTTCTTTTTAAGAATTGGCTCAACCTCCGTAAGGAACTCGCCAATGCGTTCCTTGCAACGATGCTTGCGCTGCAATTCCACGCGAATTTTTTCTGCGGCGTTGTCAAGTTTTTTGGCGTCACGCTTTTCATTCAAATCATGGACAGTGGCCTTGGCCATGGCAGACTCCAAAAATAGGTGCGACCCCGGTCAAGCTTGGCGGCTGATGACCGGGGTCGCTAGATGCCGAGGGGTCGGCATTAAAATTCTGGAAAAGCCGCCAAGCCTTCCCGTTCAATATGGTTTGCCCCATCGCGTTGTCAAGCGCCCCTATCCTCCGCCTTCGGTGACCGGCTGCGCCTTTAGGATGGTCCGTCTCAGAAATGCAAGCTCCGAATCGGTCAAGGTGCTCAGATCGAACAACGGCGCATCCTTGTCGCCTTGCAGTTTGGTGACTTGCAACTTAGGATGTACATAGGGGGCCGCGGCTTTCGCCATATCCATGCGGTCTTCCTGAGTCTGGCTCTCGTCGCGCAGGATTGTGAGCATGTACTCCAAGGGCGTGATGCCGGCGGCTTTAGCCCTATCCATGATGGCCTGGGCCGACCCGGCCAAGGTGATTTTGTTTTTGCCGCCCTTTTTCCGGCCGCCGCTTTTAGGGTGCCCCGGAGGCCTGCCTTCGCGGTGATCACCCACTCTTCCCATCATCCCACTCCCTTCCGCATTTCTCGCACCACCAATCAGAATCGTCGGCACGCACGCTGCGGCGCCACCAACGCCGATGTAGCCACCGACACCATAAATCTCTCATGTTTTCAACTCCTAGTGCAAGTTCAACCCCGATTAGCCCGGATCACGGCAAGATGCAACATTTTG
>WNFI01304969.1_pt1 | contig 16042 bp, 14 predicted proteins | sample 5400471 | NCBI WGS metagenome assembly WNFI01 (sample SAMN13153348, study PRJNA577476) | soil metagenome | isolation source: 100 cm saprolite on Douglas fir-dominated hillslope | place: USA:California | collected 2013-09-17 | reverse complement strand
AAGGTCGGCCTTGGCTAATATGGCACGGGCGGATTTCCGAACCTCATCGAGGTCGTGGATCCCGACATTGCCGATCGTGTAGAGGCGTTGGCGGCCGTTGACGCGATAGCGCACCACGAACGCTTTGTGTCCCGCCGCCGTCAGTCGGATGCCCAGGCCCGCCATCTTGGTATCCCACATAAATTGCAGTTTTCGATCTGTGCGGGAGTAGGCTAAGGCCTCGAGAGCTCGGGCGGTAAAATGCATGGCGCCGCGATGGCGCGGGCGACGCGTCGGAAAGGGGACGACATTGGAACTCGGCAGCGGGGCCGGCTGGGTCATGGAATACCTCTCGCGTATGAGCACTGTATGAGCATTGTATGAGCAAACGGCGTGATATCGAGTGTAGCAACGTGATACGTGAAATGTCACGAAAAGCCTATAAAAATAGGCCTGTCAGAGCCTGGTGGGGCGAGCTGATACACTCTGAGACAAGTGCCTTTTCAGCCTACGAACCAGAAGGTCGGCAGCTTGAATCTCTCCGGGACTGCCCACTGGGCGTAGTACCCTGTGGGCTGAAAAACCGATCAATCTGATTTAGGAACGCGCATGACTAGAGCGATGTATACCCACTCCGTACCTGTTTTCAAGCAAATGCTGGCCGCCCTGAAAGCGATACTGGCGCAGGCCGATGCGCAGGCGGCTGCCAGGTCGATAGCGCCTGACGCCTACTTACAGGCACGGCTGTATCCGGACATGTTCCCGCTGATCAAGCAGGTGCAGATTGCTGCGGATTTTGCTCGTGGCGTGTCGGCGCGGCTGGCGGGTGTTGAATTGCCCAACTACGAAGGGAAGGAGGGGAGCTTTGCTGATCTTGACGGACTGCTGATTCGGACATTGGCGTTCCTGGATGCCGTCCCAGCTTCAGGATTTGAAGGGAGCGAGGCGAAGGACATCGTGCTGCGTCCCGGCACGCCAAAGGAAAAGAAAATGAACGGCGAAGCGTATCTCGCGCACTACGGTCTGCCGCAGTTCTTCTTTCATGTCACCACCGCGTACGCCATTTTGCGGCACAACGGATTGGCGATCGGAAAGCGGGACTATATGGGGGGCGGTTAAGCGCACACTGAGGGTCTCGGGTGCCGCCTGGCGTGGCCCACTTGGCCTCAAATCTCGATCCCGCGCGAAGTGCCGCTTGATGCACCAGATTAAAATCGAGGGGTCGGCTGCCAATCGACCGAAGTTAAAGTGCCCATGCAGTGGGATCCAGGGGATCCGAGCACCGCCCTACAGATCCATTGAAGTAGTGCAATCAGTTGCATAGCTACTCCCATTCATGCTACAGTATGCGGGCGGGCGCATCGTGGACGGGCGCTCGCGGTTTGCCGCGCGGGCTTCGGGACCCCGTCGGTCGTCGACTCTGGTACACAAACGCTAAGACTGCCAAGAGGGGCCATGGCAACGCAGACCAGCGACTCGCACAGGATGTACTTAGGCGGCAGCCTCGTCTACGCGGCGATTTACCTGCACTACGGGGTCACGTCACCGTTCTTGCCGGTGTGGTACCAGCACCGTGGTTACTCGCCCGATCAAATCGGTGCACTTCTGTCCCTGCCAATGTTTCTGAAGCTGCTCGTCATCGCGCCGATCCTGACGTTTGCCGACCGCGTAAGGCGCGTTCGCGACATGACGTGGTATTTTGCGTTTAGCGCCGCGATCCTGCTCGCGGGTATGAATTTTATCGAAGCATTTGCGGCGATGCTCGCCTTGACGGCGGCCTTCGCAGTGTTCTGGGATACCATGCCCGTCCTCGCCGATGCCTATTGCGTCTCGGCAGCGCGTGACAAGAACCTCGATTTTGGCCGGATGCGGCTGTGGGGTTCAGTCGCGTTCGTGGTCGCCAATTTCCTGTCCGGTGCCGTGATCGAGAGAATCGGTGCGCAGCGGATCGTTTGGCTCGCGGTTGCATGCCTGAGCCTGCCGCTGGTCGTCCTGCCCTTCCTGCCGCGTGACAGCCTGTTCCAGGGTGCCCGGCCCGCAGCCGCGCGCGAGTGGCGAACCCTGACCAAGAACCGCGCACTGCTGCTTATGATCACCAGCGTGTCGCTGATTACGGCGAGCCATGGGCTGCTGAACAATTTCTCGTCGGTACACTGGCTGAAGAGCGGATTGTCGAACACAACGGTGGGCGCGCTGTGGGGAACAAGCATATCGGCGGAGGTCGTGCTGCTCTACTTCGGGCGCCGGCTGCTCGGCGAGTATCCGCCGGCGCGCCTAGTGCTGATCGGCGGCTGCGCGGCCGCTGCGCGATGGCTGCTGATGAGCTTCGATCCGCCCCTTGAACTTCTGTTTCCGATTCAGATTCTTCAGGCGTTGTCGGGGATTGCGCCCATCCTGGCGATGATGATCTACATTGAACGCAACATTGCACCGCATTTGATTGCCAGTGCTCAGGGCCTGTATGCGCCCGCGTGGAGTGCCGCACTTGCGGTGGCGACGCTGGGGAGCGGTCCGCTCTGGCGCATTTATGGCGTGCACGCCTACAACGCGATGGCACTCATCGCGGCAGCAGGTGCGCTCATCGCATTTCTGGCGGCGCGTGAGCACGCGGCAGCGACTCCATTGCCATCGGCGACAGCTCACTAGGCGGAGCCGCAGGTCGGCAGCTGGTCGACGACATCGTACTTTGCACCGCAGGTATGTGTCGCTTGAAACACGCCATTGAGGGTACTTAGCCAGCGTTGCGCGATTATTCGCGCCAACGTCGCATGGCCATACTGCTCAAGCCCGGCGACTGCGATCCATTGCAGCGGTGCCCAGCCGTTTGGCCAATCCCATTGTTCACCAGTCTGGCGGAGCGTTGTGACCACGCCGCTAGGCTGCAGGAGTTGTGCTTCAGTCGTCTCCGCGACCCGACGCGCCTGCTCCGCCGTCGCGAGTCCAAAGAACAGCGGATACAGGGTCGCCGCGGTCAGCTGCGGGCGGGCTATTCCGCGATGGGCTTCGTAGTCACAGAAATAACCGTGCTCCTCGTTCCATAGATGCCGCGAAACGGCGGCTCGGCGAGCCTCGCGCAACCCGCTGAATATGCTGGCCCAGTGCGTCTGCCCGGTGCGTGTCGCGCCTTCCACGATGGCCGACTCCAGTCCGAACAGTATGCAGTTGAGATCAATCGGCACGATGTCCGTGGTTTTGATTGTCTCCATGTGCTGAAAATCGTCGAACCATCGGGACGACAAATCCCACCCGCTCTCAGTGGCCGCCCGAATGCTGCGATACACGGCCGCAGGCCCTCTCCCGCTGCGTTGCGCGGTGTCGCGGTCTCGCACGAACGACTCGTCGCGAGGGCAGACCTGGTCGTCCCAGTATCGATTGAGTACCGAGCCGCAGTTCATCACCACGGTGCGGCGTTCGGCCCCGGAACCCATCCAGAATGCTCGCTCATCAGGTCCCTCAGATGCGGGCCGAAGGCCGCCGGCGCACCGCCCTCATTGAGCAGCCCCACGAGCGCGTGGAAGAAAGGGGGCTGGGACCGCTATAGAAAGTAAGTTCGATTGCCGTTTGGGATCCGGCCGAACCGTTGCAACAGGTATGCGAAATTGCCGACCAGCCCCTCGACGATATCCGGTCTCTCCTCGTGCGGGCCAAGCGCCGTGAAATAGGCGTCCCAGTAATACACCTCGCGAAACATGCCTCCGGGAACCAGATAGGGGTAGGGGAGTGGGATTAGCGAGGACGCTGTGGCGCAGGGGTCCCCCGAGCGTGACAAGCTCGACCAAAGGCTACGAATATGCCTGATTAACCCGCCGGCTGGCCGGGGTTGCGCCGGGTTCGCCTCAGTGTGGACAACGCTGGGCGGCACCTCGAAGTAGCGACTGACGAATGCGCCAATGGAGCCATATCCCATCGGCCGTTCGCTGTCGTAAGCCGCGAGGATGCTTCCGGGGTCAGCCTTCTAGCGAGCGTCTGGCCAATCCTTTGGTGCCGCGAACACCCGGCTCTCGGCTACAGCTTCGAACAGGTCTGAAAACAGGCTCGACGGCGCAACTAGGTGCAAATCCAACTCCTGGCGCTCGTGACCATCAGTTTAGGGGGCCTGGAATAGGTCCTGAGACTTACGATCCAAGTGGCGTTCCCGCGCGAAGTTACCCGGCAATTAGGCGCTAATCCGCCAACGCTGACAAGCCCCACAGTCCATCCGGTCCGCAGAACCGCGCTTACCAGCCGCGCGTGAGCTCGAGCGACGAGCTTGCAATTAGTTGCATGACGTGTAAATATCGCTGATAACAAGCAGCTGTCGGTGACGCCAGATACGGCACGAGCTATCTCGTATCGGGCCCATCCGCAAAGCAAAGAATCATTGGCTTCGCTGGGATCGAGGGGGAACTTATGAACAGCTGTAAGCGTATGTTGGCCGCGCTGTCAGCCGCATCAATTCTGGCAATAAGCATTGGTGTGGCACGCGCGGAAGGGCCTTCTGAGGTCGCGGCAGCGTCCGAGCCGGCGAGTGCTGACGGACTCGGTCTTGAGGAAATCATTGTGACAGGCGTTGCCACGGGCGCCCGGCGCAAGATCGATGCGAGCTTCGCGATCAGCACGCTGAATGCGGACCAGATAGCGGAGTTCGCGCCGCTGCATACCGGTGACCTGTTCAATTCGACGCCGGGTATTCTGGCGGAAAACACCGGAGGCGAAACGGGAACAAACACGTTCGTGCGCGGCTTTGCGCAGAGCAGTGGGTCCGGCTTTGTGACCGTTCAACTGAACGGATTGCCGATCTATCCCACCAGTGTGTCGGGATTCATCGAGAACTCGGCCCTGTTCCGCCTCGATGAGAGCGTGGAACGCGTCGAAGCATTGCGAGGTGGATCGGCAGTGCTGCTGAGCAACGCTCAACCAGGCGTCACGTTCAATTTCCTGCAACGCAAAGGCGGACCAAACTTCGAGGGCATTGCGAAGGTTACAACGACCGACTACGGGTTGCGGCGCGTCGACTTCCTGGAAAGCGGACCACTGAACGAATCCACCTTCTATAGCGTCGGCGGTTTCTACCGATCATCGCCGGGCATTCGCGACGCCGAGTACATCGGCGACTACGGCGGCCAGCTGGATTTGCAGCTTACCCATAAGGTTGATGGGGGCGAGGTCAATGTCTGGGCGCGGCATACCGATGATCACAATAACTGGTATCTGCCCATTCCAGTGCAAATTGGCGCGGACAATAAGTCAGTCACCGAGTTTCCCGGCTTCCCAGCGGGCAGCGGGACGTATCAGGGCAACGACAATCGCTTCGGAGTCATTGAAACCGGCCCAAACGGTGAAACGCGAGCCCTGGATTCAAAGGACGGCCGTGCCGTGAAACTAAGCATCCTGGGCGCCTCCCTAGAGCGGGATCTGGGAGGCGGCTGGAACCTTAACGCGCGTACGGGTTACACCAGCGGATCGGGCGGCTTAGTGGGCCCGGTCGGCGGGGGGAACCCGCAGACACTGCAGAGCTTCATTGCTGACACGATTGCGGCAGCGAACGCCGATCCAGCGGTCGTTGCCGCGGCCGGGGGCCCAGCCACCAGCGCGGTCAATCTGCGGTACACAGGCACTGGCGCCGCCATCACCGATACGTCCATAGAGGTGATGCCGGTGGGGCTCTGGTACGTGAATCTCGATTTCTCCGCCTTCGTCGCCGACCTTAGGCTCGCGCGCACAATCGGCAGAAATACCATCACTTTTGGTGGATACCTTTCCGACGAGTCGTATCAGGACGAATGGAGCCTAGGAAACAACCGTCTGCTCACCGCGACGCCGCATGGACAACGAATCGACTTCGGCCTCGACAACGGCGTCACTGTCACACGTGACGGATTCATTGGCGCGTCCTTCTATAGTCGGAGCATCGCCGTCGACACGCGCGCATGGGCGGCATTCATGCTCGACGAGTGGCAAGTGACGACCAAGCTGCGCCTTGAGGCAGGCGGGCGTTACGAAAAACGCAACTATGCCGGGAACCAGCGCGGCATCGTGTTTGGCGCGGACCTCGACAACAACCCCTTGACGCTCTATGACAGCGGCGCCGCCTATCTGACGGGCAACTACTCGCCCGTGTCCTTCAAGGACGATCACCTCAGCTGGACGGCGGCGGCAAATTTTCAAGTTGCGCCGACCTTCTCCATGTTCGCCCGGGCCTCGTCTGGAGCCCGCTTTCCGGACCCCGACAATATCGTCAATGGCCAGGTGTTAACGCAGAGCATCCGTCAGTACGAAGCAGGCGCGAAGCTGCTCAGGAGCCGCTTCAGCCTGTTCGCCACATTGTTTCATAACGATTTCTCCAACGTGCCGTTCTTCGAGCTCATCAATGGCAACGCTGTTTTGTCCAGCTCCGGGAGCAGGGCGAGTGGCCTGGAGCTCGAGGCCGACGTGAGGCCCTTCAGAAAGTTTAGTGTTGCATTGCTCGGAACCTACGTTGACAGCAAGCTGGTTGGCGGAGGCAACCCGGGAAAAAGACTCTTCCGCCAACCAGAGTTCGCTGTGAAGGTGACACCCAAGTGTGAATTTGTGGTTGGCGGCGTCGGCGGCGCCGTCTACGGCTCGGTGACGAGCTTCTTCGGAGATCGATACTCCGATCTTGCGAACGAGCAACCCATCGCGCCGTATGCGCAAGTCGACATTGGCGCATACGTAAAGATGCACGAGCAGTTTACGGCGCGTGTCTCAGTCGACAATATCTTCGATGAACTAGGGCTCACGGAGCGTAACCCGCGCGCATCCGGCACCGGGGTCACCAGCGGACTGACACTGGGACGGCCCATCTTCGGGCGCACGGCTCAATTTTCGCTTGAATATCACTTTTAGCCCATGGCTGGTGGCGAACGGTCCGGGCTGCGCGAGCCGGCGCGCAGCCATCGTCGTCAGGAGCCGCGGACGACCAATTCAGTGGGCAGAAGTGCAGACCGCGGCCGTAGCCCCTCGATCCGCTGCATCAACTTCTCCACCAAGAGGGCGCCTCCCTGGCTGGTATTCTGCCGGATAGTCGTAAGCGGCGGTGTCATATGAGTCGCGAACGGGATGTCGTCGTAGCCGACAACGGACACGTCATGCGGTACGCGCAGTCCCCGTTCGAAGAGCGCCGCATAGACGGTCATAGCCTTCGTATCGCTCGCTGCGAAGACGCCGTCAGGAGGCGGTACTCCGGAGTCAAGCCACGTCCTGACGAGCGCGAGCGTACTCTCGTACGCCAAATCCACGGAATGAATGTCGATAATGGTCGCGTCGCTCTTCACCAGAGCGAGGCCGTCTTCAAGCCCGGCCCGCCGCAGCTCAAATTCGATATGCCCTTCGGCACCGACGAACAAGATTCTCTTTCGACCCAATGCCGCCAAGCGTTGGCCCGCGAGGCGGCCGCCCCGGAAGTTGTCTGTTCCCACCGCACAGTAAGGGGTGTCAGCCTGAACCGCACCCCAGACGACAAAGGGCACGGCTGTTCTGCTCAGATCGCGCAGATACGCCTCGCGCGCCCCCTGACCCAGGAAGACGATGCCATCTGCGCCGCGAGAAGCAATCAGATCCTCGTATCCGCGGGCTTCATCCATTCGCGGCGAGCACAGAAGAACCTCCTGCTCCCGAACAGCAAGTGCCTTCGCCACATCCGCGAGCAGTTCAAAATGAAACGGGTCGGAGAGCCGACTGCCTTCGAGCGCCGGGAAGTCGAGGGCGATCGCGATGGTATTTGTACGACCGGTGAGCTTCCGCGCGTTGCGATTGACACTGAAGCCGTGCGCTCGTGCCAGTCGCTGCACCGCGAGTGTGGTCTCGCTGGATATCAGCGGGCTGTTAGCCATTGCGCGCGACACCGTCGACTTTGCAAAACCCGACAATTCGGCAAGGTCATCGAGGTTGCGGATTCGCCCGCGGCTCGCCATCTTTCGCTCGTGCTTCTTGGCCAGTGCCGTTCTCCTTTGAAGCGGCTGTCCTGTATGACGCCCGCGCCCGCATGCAACAAGAATGCAACACGGTGCAACGTGATGCAACCTGTATTGTGCCGAGGAGCCGTGGTCCGCCATTCAGCACCTCCCATTTGTGGAATCAACATTCGCCGACGATCCGTCGTCGCCGGTTACTTCTCAGGAAGAAGGGTCCATGTCGAAGTCCGAATTCAAGAGCTCCCCGTCCATCTCGCGTGAGGCTGCGGCGTATTTCAAGGAAACATTCACTCGAGCCGCGCGTGACGGGTTGTTCTATCCGGAGCCCGATGATCGCGAAGGATGGACGCGGTTCAACGAAGCGGCGATTGCGGAGCGAGCCGGATACAACGCGGCGTTGATCCGACGCTACTCGCCGCAGCTCGAGCGCCGAACAGTCGCGGGAGTCCCGGTTGTAGACATCCGGCCGGAGGAGTGGCGGCACAAGGATAAGGTAGTCGTCTACACACACGGAGGCGGATACGTCGGGGGACAGGCGGAGGACGCGCTCGATAGCACCTTGCCGCTGGCGACGGAATCGGGCCTGAGGATTATCTCAATTAGCTACACACTCGCGCCGCACGCGAAGTTTCAACGCGTGACAGACGAGACCGTCGCCGTACTTCATGGGCTACGAGCCGAGGGCGTCGCTGTCCAGGACATCGCAATTCTCGGTGACTCCGCGGGTGGCGGGCTGGCCGCCGCGACGGCCCTGAAGTATCGCGACATCCACCGCGAACTACTGGCCGGGGTTGTGCTTTGGTCACCATGGTGTGACCTAACGGGAGGCGGAGACAGCTACGCGACGCTTTCAGATGTGGAGCCGTTCTTCACCTATCCAGAGCATCTGCGCAAAGCGGCGCTCGCGTATGCAGAGTTCAACCAAATGAGCAATCCTTATGCGTCTCCCCTGTTCGGAGACTTTGCTGCGGGATATCCGCCCACGTTAATCCAAGTTGGTACCCACGAGTTACTGTTGAGCGACAGCGTGCGGTTGTATCGCTCTCTGCGTGCCGCGGGTCAGAGTGCCTGTCTCGACATATATGATGGCATGTGGCACGTCTTTCAGTTCAAACCCATCGACTCGCCGGAAGCTCAAGCAGCGCGCCGGAGAACAGCAGAATTCTTGCTTACCCAGTTCAGGGAGGCGGGGGCTTCCCACGATTCGTCGACACCGCCCTAAGTTAGTTGCTCTGGACCCAGTGCGCCCGGCCGAGAAGTCCCGACCTCCTGGTCAAAATCGGAAGATCTCTCATCCTAAAAAATGACCAGAAGGTTGCGTGACGTTTGCGGGTTTCAGCTGTGCTTTGTTGTACTCAGTGGTGCTGACAGTGCAACAATGTCCCGGTGGGTTCTGGTGCGTTAGCGGCGAGCGTCGTCACGCCAGCATTTGGCGACGACGAACTCGTTGATTGATAAGGGCGGTGGTTCCGCCTGGCGTGGCTTACTTGGCCTGAAATCGTGGTCTCGCGCGAAGTGCCCTTTAACGCACCAGATCATAAGGGCTAAGTTGGAGCGGCAAGGGACGGATCCGGTCCGTAGAATCTCGCGCCTTTGCCTCGAGGCGCTCCATGACCCGCCCGATCCAGCGCGATTCCCTCTATCGGCGCCGCCGCTACTCCCGTGATGTGATCGAGACTTGTGTCCGCTGGTACGTCTCCTACCGCCTCAGCTATCGCGACTTGTCCGCGCTCATGGCAGAGAGGGGCGTTCGCGTCTCCCACTCCTCGATCCTGCGATGGGTGCTGCGGTACGTGCCGGAGTATGAAGCGCGCTGGAATCGCCGGGCCAGGCGCGTGGGACCCTCGTGCCGCGTGGACGAGACGTACATCAAAGTCAGAGCCAGGCCGTGCTTCCTCTATCGAGCCTTTGATAAGAAAGGCAAGACGGTGGACTCGCTCCCACAGCCGAGCCGGAGCTTCGGTGCGACACAAGCGTTCTTCCCAAAGGCCTTAGGGGGCAATCAGGGCCGGTGGCCGAAGAAGATCACTCTGGACGGACACGCCCCGAGCCACTTGGGGCTGCGGTTGCTCAGGCGAGAGGACTTCCGTTGGAAGAATGTCCTGGTGCGCAACAGTCCGTACCTCAACAACATCGTCGAGCAAGACCATCGCGCCATCAAGGGCCGATGCCAACCCATGCTCGGGTTCAAGTCGTTCAGGACGGCGGCCGTGACGTTTGCCGGCCTCGAGCTGGCCCTTCGGATCCGCAAGCGCCTGTTCGCGTTTGGACCGCGACGGTGGAGTGCCTGGTCGCTGAAGAAGCAATGGGACAAGGCGCTCGCCTGAGGGAAACGGGCGACCACAAGGTCGCGACCGCTTATCGAGTTCGCCAATTGACCACGCTTGAACTGCTAATGCACCAGAACCTGGATGATCTCCTCGGTCGTAAATCTTTGTTTTGCCATGATCCACGGCTCCTTGTTCCACCATTTTGGGAACATCAACCTGGACAAAAAATACCGGGCCACGTCAAGAACGCAAAAGCGGTCAAAACTGCAGCAAGGGTGGGAAAGACGTAAGGCGCGTCTCGTGTAATTCTAGACCAGTCCTGAAAATGGGAAGACGATATGAGGAACACCGATCTCTTTAGGCACGAGGAATGCGCACTGGTTTTGATCGACTATCAACCGGAAATGTTCGAGCAGGTGCGCTCAGAACCTTCAGAGAGTCTGATCGATCTCAACGTACGGTTTCTCATCGGCACGGCAAAAGCGTTCGATATGCCGATCGTTCTCTCGACCGTCGGTGTGAAGTCGGGAGCGAACCATCCCACTAAGGCGTCTATTCGCTCGGCGGTTCCCAAAACAGTCGAGGAACTTGACCGGTCAACGATGAATGCCTGGGAAGATAACGCGTTTCGAAATGCCGTCACCTCAACGAAGCGAAAAAAGCTAATCTTCGGGGCGCTATGGACAGAGATATGTCTGGCGTTTCCCGCCCTCGAAGCGATGAAAGCGGGCTACGACGTTACATTTGTGGTTGACGCTATCGGCGGTCGTACGCAGCTGACCCACCAAATCGCAATTCAGCGCCTCGCCCATGCGGGCGCCGTTCCGAATACCTCAATGGCTCTCGTCTGCGAACTGTTCCGCGACTGGGGATCGCCACTGGGTGGCAAGGCGACGGGGGTCGTCATCCCCTATTACAAGGAACTGGGTGGTCAGGTCCTGCGAGCCGGGTCTACGTCGGCTGGCGTCGCTTCGTAGTCTCCTACGCAACTCGGCGAACAGAGGCTGGTTGACCGGCACGCTCTGAACACTTTTGTAGTTGCCAGTCGCATTCTCGGCCGGCAACAAGGAAAATGTTGTGCGGGATCGCATCGCTGACCCTGACTCAGCCCGACAGATAGGAGCCCACCTTAGAATAGCCCGCCAGCATCGCTGATCGTCGGCTTTGCGCGCTTTGCCTTCGATGCTGCGCGCTCTTCTTTGGACATCTTCCAGTCGATGCCTTCCACCGTCGTGAGGCACGCCTTGGCCTTATCTGGTGAAGCACCGCTTTCGCCGTGTCCAGCGCTTATGTCTGCGCAACGTGCGCGCGTTGCAGCGCGGGTGCGGTGTCGTGGGGCGCTTGGCAAACACCAAGGAGCGACTTAAGGGAACGCAACTCCTAGTATCGCACCGTCGTCACGTTTCGCGGTTCTCAGGTTGCGTGAGCTTCTCAATCAAGAAATCACCTAGCACCTTGACGCGCATCGGCAGCGGTCCCTCTGACGGTGTCCCCCAGTAAATAGCGCCCAATGGTATAGACCAATCAGGCAGTAATCGCTCGAGCAGATTGGACTCGAGCGCTTCGCGTAGTAAAAAGTCCGGCAAGATACCGAGGCCGGTACCCGCGACCAGCGCAGGCATCATCGCATCACCATTGTTCGCGCGAAGCGGACCCGAGGGCCTCACGCTCGCGGAATTACGGCCCTTGGTGAAGCGCCAGACCTCGTTGGTCATGGTGTAACTGTAGCTAATGCACCGGTGTTCTGCGAGGTGAAGTGGGTGTTTGGGCCTTCCATGTTTATCTAAATAAGCGGGCGAGCCGACCAGGTAGCGCGGCATTTCACAAAGCCGCTGAACAACGAGCGAGGTGCCAGGCTGGACGGCGATGCGGATCGCAGCGTCAAAACCGTCTCCGACCAAATCCGTCAACGCGTCACTCAAATGCAGGTCAATCGATATCTCGGGGAAGGAGGCTAGAAACTCTGGCAGCAGCGGAGCCACGTACAACGTACCGAAGGACATGGGCGCCGCTAGACGCACCAATCCCCGTGGAGTTCGAGCTTGGGCCTGAGTGACATCCTCAGCTGCTTCACCCTCCGCGAGGATCTGCGCGGCACGCCCCACGAGCTGTCGTCCGGCATCTGTGAGCTCAAAGCGGTGAGCCGAGCGGACGATCAGCCGCGCGCCGAGCCTTGACTCAATCCTGCCAATTGCCTTTGACACGGTCGCCTTCGAGAGCCTGAGCTCCGCCGCGGCGGCGGCGAAGGAGCGACACTCGGCAACCTTCGCGAAGATCGCGAGTCCCTCAAGATCCGGTAATCGAGCCATGATTATAGTTTTGGAAACCGATGGTTTCGAGAGTTTCTATTTTAAAATTGAGCCGTTGTCAATAAAATCACGTCGGGCGGAATCCTCTACGCCCCGCGATATCCGCGGAGCGGAGACCGGAGAGCGGAAGGCCGCCACAGGGGGATTTACATGGAGCTGCGAAAACACGATATAAGAAAGTATCCTCCGACATCAGCTCTGCTGGCTTCATCCGCCGGGCTCGGTTGGTCCACGATATCCGTGGAGCTCCGTTCTCACGGGGTCAGTGAAGTGCCGGCGTTCGTTCCTCAGCATGTGGAGGTGTGCCTGGTTGTTGCCGGCAACAATGACGGTCTCGTGAGGCGAACTGCAGCTGGATGTCGCCAGGAGGCGATGCCGAAAACGGGTGCGATCTGGTTGAGCCCAGCCGGGGATAGCAAGGGGATCGAAATCACTGCGCCAATCCCCCAAACAATGCACTTGTACCTGCCCACAGCGCTGTTTGAGCGATTGGAAGACGATTTCAATCTTCCTGCCGCACCGGCCCAATCGATCCGTCATGCCGGCGGCATCGGCGACGATGTCATTGATCACATTGGACGTTCAATCCTCTCCGAGCTCAATGCCGAGACAGCCGCAAGCCGCCTGTATGTCGAAGCAGCCTCTCTGACGCTTGCGGCCAGACTTCTTCGAAAATATTGCGATAGCGGGGCATGCGCGTCCACCGGGTCCTCCGCGCATAGTTTCGATCATGTTCGGCTGCGCCGCGTTCTAGACTATATCGCGGCGAACATTGGGGACGATATCTCGCTGGTAAGTCTCGCTAGAATAGCGGGTTACAGTACATTTCATTTCGCGCGCAAGTTCGCACTTGCCATGGGCATTCCACCGCACCGCTATATAAGCCGCATGCGGCTGGAGAAGGCGATGGCAGAATTGGCAGCGGGCAAACTGCCGCTCGCGCAGGTAGCGCTCAATGCGCAATTCTCCTCGCAGGCCAGCTTTACGCGCGCGTTTCATCGCGCAACCCGCATGACGCCCAAGGAATATCAGCGCCGGCGACGCTAGCAAGAGCGGTAAAAACATCCGCAAGCGTGGGAAAGACAGAGCCGCGCCCAATGCTTATGTTTCCATTCTGAGCTTCGCCCTCCCTTAGGCCGACGTGCAGGATAAATACTATGGCTCTGACATCGGCCTGACGGTCGACATCTATGCCGCCGCCTTTCCGGATATGCACAGAGAGCTCGATAGCTTCTATTTCGATGACAATGTCGTCGTGGTGGAGCTATCGCTCAATGGCACGCATAAAGGCGATCTGGCGATGCCGGCGGGAACGATTGCCGCGACGGGAAAAGAAATACACGCGCCCTGTTGCGACGTCTTTCATTTGCAGGATGGGAAAGTCGCTTCCTTTCACTGTTACGTCGCGGTTCCCATTCTTCTGGGACAGCTGGGTGTGCTCATGAATCTCGGGGCAGCCTTCAAACGCTGATTAGGGCTGTCGCGATGATTGAGCGCAGGCCCTTCGAGGACCTCCCAGGCGAGGACCTCGGCTGGCTCAAAGCCCGGTGGCATTTCTCCTCCGCCACGCAAACTGATCCATCGCCAAGGGGCTGGGGATGCCTGCGTGTGTGGAATGATGAAGAGATCGCGCCTAACACGGGCTTCGCGCTACAGGTGCATGCCAACATGGAGATCATCACGTATGCCCGCGAAGGCGCCGTCACTCACAGAGATAGTCTAGGCAACGATGGCAGAGTCGAGGCGGGAAGCATTCAGGTCGTGAGCGCCGGCACTGGTATCCGCCATGCCGAATACAACCTGGAGCAGGCGCCAGCACGGATTTTCCAAATGTGGATCACGCCCGCGTCGTCCGGTGGCTCGCCCGCCTGGGGGGTTCAACCCTGTCCCGAGGCCGAACGCTCTGGATGTTTCGTGGCAATCGCGAGTGGCTTTGACGGCGACGGCGATGCACTGCCGATTCGCGCTTGCGCTCGCTTGCTAAGCGCCAGGGTAAGGATCGGCGAATCTATCGACTATGCGCTTGGCGAACCGCGGCTTGCGTATCTGGTGCCGTCGTCGGGGGCCGTTGACGTCAACGGCGTCAGAATTTACGCCCGAGATGGCGCGGCGATCAAAGATGTCGACATTGTCGCTATCACGGCAATCGAGGACGCAGACGTGGTCATGGTCGCTATTCTCTAGGGCATCGACGGCTGCGACAACATGCGTGAGAGGGAAAATGCACGTTGAGGGCGCTAGTGCTCCATTACTCGTCATACGGCCGTATCGAGGCGATGCCTCGCGTGTGCGGACCGGGGGCGAGCCAGTGGGAGCGCGCTATCGGGGTGCAAGATTGCGGAGATCGAGAACAAGCTGCACAGCTGATGCCACGCGAATGAGGTCGGCCTGACAAACACTTTCCGACTCCAGGTTAGAGGGGAACGAGCTATGCAAGGATCTACCATAGAGCGCACAACGAACGGTTTTGCCGCAATACATCCGCTCGATCCCGTAGACGCAGCGATCACCGGCGCCATGCGCGTCATGGTCAGCTCCAGCAAGGGTGCGCGACAAGGAATCGAAGCGCGCGGTCAGTTCGACGCCTTCATGGAGAGCGTATTGCCACGCAGCGACGTGACGTTCGAAACAGACACACTCGGCGGCATACCGGGATTGTGGGTACGTCCGGGGAATTGGCGGTCAAACGAGGCGATCCTCCATCTGCACGGTGGTTGGTTTACCTTTGGATCCGCCAAGGCCTACCGCCATCTTGTCGCGCATATTGCTGCGAGGGCGGGGGCGAGGGCGTTTGTCCCGGACTATCGGCTTGCTCCTGAACACTCATTTCCGGCTGCCGTGGACGATGCGTTGGCATGTTACCGAGCACTTGCCAACAGTGGCGTTCATCGGATCGCCGTTACGGGAGACTCCGCTGGAGGCAATCTGGCACTGGTACTGGCATCGCGTGTTACCGGAGAGGCTGCCTCCATCAACGTGACTCCTGTCGGAGTTGCCGTGTTGTCGCCGGTTACCGACTTGACTCTGTCGGGCGCGACCTACGAGACGCGCGCTGATGCCGATCCCCTTTTTACTCGCCCGCAGGTCGCGGAACTCGTGCATTCCTACTTGGGGAGCGCCGACGCGAGACATCCACTGGCTTCGCCCCTTTACGGTCGATACTCCGGCATGCCTTCCACCCGCATTCATGTCGGTGACGACGAAGTGTTGCTGGACGACTCGCTCCGGTATGTTGAGCGTGCAGTAGCCGAAGGCGTCGATGCCCGAGTCGATGTGTGGATGGGGATGCCGCACGGGTTTCCCGGAAGCATCGGAAGATTGAAGGCGGCAGCACAGGCGCTGGATGCGATCGGTGCTTACCTCGCTGAGAGGTTACGGGCGCACCCGAGTCTGTAAAGCTCCTGTGAGATCAAGTCCAACGCCGCCAGATTGTCAACACTCATCGCTGGCGGCGATTGCTCGCAAGAGCGGTCAAAACAATCGCAATGGTGGGAAAGTCGCGAGTCGCGCCGCGAGCCACCCTAACAAACGATGTGTCCGCTAGAGAAGCCTTGGAGGTAGACATGAAAAT
>WNFI01673819.1_pt2 | contig 16045 bp, 13 predicted proteins | sample 5400471 | NCBI WGS metagenome assembly WNFI01 (sample SAMN13153348, study PRJNA577476) | soil metagenome | isolation source: 100 cm saprolite on Douglas fir-dominated hillslope | place: USA:California | collected 2013-09-17 | reverse complement strand
GATCAATCTGATTTTTGAACATGGCTTTCCTTTGGGGTGGAGACAGGCGTGTTCGCCTGCCTTCACGAGATACAAAGGAAATCGAGGCGCCGAGTTTCAGAGAAGCAAGGCGAATATAGTTTCCTTATTTACGTTCGGCTCAGCTTTTTGTTATTGCTGCGTACAGCAACGCCGTTGCCAGATGCAAGGCAGAAATCGTTGTCACTCTCAATCTCACGCACTCCGGGACCGGAAGTAAACCCGACCTGATTCTTGCCTCTACGTTGGTTGGAAACAGCGAGCTTAGACGTACATAGATAAGAATAGCAAACTGCCCTGGCCGCTCGTCTCTGGCATCCTCGATCTGTTATTTTCGTTGGCATTGTGGTCAAAGCATCGCCGACCGTAACAACAACGATTTCAGAAACCGGTCTATGATTTTCTGACGTTCTTGTCGCGCCATTTACATTTCTCCGGTGACGTATAGGACAATCCTAGATTTGCGGCGTTGCTCACTCGTCGTCAGTAAAGGATGATCCAACTACCGAACATTTGTGAATTGGGTTCCGGGTTCGCCCGAAACGGTCCTTGTGATCAAGAATTGAAATTAGAGAGCGGCCCATGCCAATACGTCATTCTACGTATTGACTCGCCCGGCTTAGAGGCGTTCCATTGGCGCTGTCGCACGACAACCTTCTTAACGAAAGGCGTTGATCCTTCCGCCCTCCCGGCGACGCGGCTGTTACCGGCGACGTAAGAATTCCGCAGCAGGTCGTTCGGCGATGATTCCAAACTCCGGGAGGAAAAATGAAAATCCGCTTACTACCAAGCATGGTTGGGCTGGCAATTGGCTTTGCTGTGCCAGCCCTTGCCCAAGAGAAAGAAAGAATCCGCGCGGCAACCTTCACATTAAAGATGATGGCTGCGCTGCTGTTCCTCGGGAGCGTCACAATTGCTTATGGGCAATTGCCAAACGCCCCGGCAGTAAACAAAAATTATCTGGGCAGTTCTTCGTACAACCTGTTTTACGGCCGGAACCCAAATCCGGTAGCACCGGGACCGCCCTCGTCGGAACATGGAGGCGGCCCACCGCCCAGAGTTGGACCTAATGTTAGGGTTAACGCCCCAGCCAGCAGCTTCCCCAATGGCCTCCTGGGACGAAGCGAAACGACCATAGCTCAGAGTGGAGACGGAAAATTCTTGGTCGTCGGTTTCAATGATGCGCAGGGTTTCTGTGGTTTTCCGTTTGGTATCCCCTGCACCCCGGAGTCAAACCCCGGGATTTCTGGTTACGCATACTCAACGGATCGGGGTAACAGCTGGACCGACCCAGGCGTGCCGCCGGCTTTTGGGCCTGGTGTCATCACGCTAGGGGATCCCTCCCTGGATGTTGGCGGTCATGGCAAGGGTACGTTTTACTACTCAAACCTGGCGTTTATTTCATCCGGTCCGATGGGAGTGAGCGTGCATCGGGGTTCTTTCAGCGGACAGTCGTTCAGTTGGAATCTGGGGGTCACCTTCATACCGGCGCCCGCCGGCGGTTTTCTGGACAAGGATTTGCTCGCGGCAGATAAAAATGGATCCCGCTCCAACGTGTACGTTTCAGTAACCAATTTCTCCGACCCATTTTTTAACGGCCAGATCGAGGCCTATAGTTCCACCGATGGCGGTATCACCTTCACTCGCAGCATCGTCCAACCTGGCGAATCGGCCATCATCAATCAAGGCTCCCAACCAGCGGTGGGTCCTGACGGCGCTGTATATGTGGCGTGGGAGCGTGGCTGGCAGTCGCCGATTCCGCCCGAGATCCGAGTGGCAAAATCGACCGACTTTGGTGCTACTTGGGGGCCGCCAATACTGGTCTCGCAGATCTGCTCGCAGGCATTTACCCCGCCTTTTGGGTATAACCGAGGTGTGACCAACGACTACCCGCGTATCGCTGTCGCCGAGAATGGCCCTTGGCGTGGCCGCGTCTACGTAACGTATCAGGACGGCCGGATCGCCGCAGGCGGCGTCCCGCCCAACGGGTTCATTACGAATCAGAACACCGATGTCTATATCCGGTATTCCGACGATGAGGGTGCTACGTGGAGCGTGGCGACGCTTGTTGCCGGCGGACTGGACCCGCAGTTCTTCCCGGTTGTCAGCATCGAGGACGGCGGAAACGTGGATGTGGTCTACTACGACCAGCAAGCCGGCACGCCGCTGGTGGATACGTACTGGGCCCAATCGACTGACGGTGGAGCGACTTTTAAAGCGCCGGTTAAGATAAGCACCGCGACCTCCAACTGGGAAACCGCTGCGAGTGACATCGTTCCGAACTTCGGCGACTACATCACAGCGGTCAGTGGCGGCAACAAAGTTTTCGCCACTTGGGCCGACAGCCGTAATGGTGCTCCCGATGCGTTCTTCGCCCCTATCGATGGGGCCGGCAAGTCGTCGCACTAGAGATGAAACGGGGGCAGAGAGTTCTACCCCCGTTAGCTCAGGCATTAGCCCTTGGAGCCTGTCGGATTTGAAGGCGGAGCTGAACGGTAGCTTGCTCATCTAATCCGAAAGCCTGTGCCCCTCTCGACAGGCTCCTTAAGCTCCGCTTCGCGGAGAGAATTCCTTAACTAGGATGCTCGGTTTCTGAAGTTGTACCGCATCGCGGGCACTTCCTGGCTCGCCAAGTCAAATGGCACTGAGTGTGAGCCTACGCAGGGTTAAGAGAATAACTCCAATTAGCTCGAACGCCGGTCACAGATAATTGCGCGATAGCGGTCCGGTTACGGCAAGCAGCTCTGAAAGCTTCTCGTTCGCCCGATTGAATATACTCAAGACCAGCTCGCGATCGCAATATCTATCCGGTATCGCATAACCAAGCAGTACGCCGGTCATCCGCGCAATGAGGAGAAGCTCTTTCGCCGAGAGCTCGATTGTGTGCTTTTCCATTCTGGTACTCCAGGGTCAAGGACTACCACGGCGGCAAAGTAACCGTGGTAGTTCCGCTTGGTCAGATGAGTGATTTAGAACTGCTCTAAGAGAGCTATCCGGTTGTAAGTCGCCTGTACCCGGTCATCCAAGGACAGTGTATCTTTCCAATTGATCCAACGGATCTCATCAGCCTTCAGACGCTGTTGTGCCGCGAAGGACAGGCGGTTATAGAGACTCCAGTACACGTGGTACAGTTGTCTGTCGGCTATGCCGTACTCACTCAGGCCGCCACCGACCGGGGCGGCGTGGAGCATTTGCAGCGGCGCTGCCAATGTGAAAATACTTAACAGAAATAACTTTCGCATAGTTCATTTCCCTTTTTCTTTTGTGTGTGCTGATCTGTTTTCGATTGTGCGCAGAAAGAGGCCACTTCTCCCTTCAGTTAGCGCCAATGAAGGACACCGCGGCGATCTACCCAGACTGACGCGCTTCCGACAATGTTGACTCCTCTGCTCCACTCGCCGTAGCTGCCGTCATTGAAAACGGCCCTGAAGTCGTAGTTGTCATCGTCGGAGTTGAAGCACACCGAAATGTCTTCGGAATCACCGGGGTAAAGGACGTCACTACCTAGGAGATCGTTACCCCAGTAGCCGGATGTAGACGGCGAAACATAAAGGTACCGAATGGTTCTATCGCTTTCGTTATCGAATCTCAGACGGATGCAATCAGCATGCGCGGCTTGCATCCCCATGATGGCGCTGGCACCGAGTGCGAGCGCGATTGTAGCTAACTTTTTCATTGTAATTTGTGTTTTGATTTTTCGGCTTATTTTTGCTGGCCAGCGAATCTCAGTCGCCGGCCTTCGAGAGGTATAAAGGAACTGCGAACAGCAGGTTTCAGAACTTCCAAAGGAAATCCGCTACAACCACAGATGTGCCGTTCTCCAGTTTGAGCACCCCGCAACGCACCACCGGGCACGATTCATTCTTAGTAGGCAAAATTTCGGTCATTTTCACGCCGCGGAGGTGAATTACGGCGAACAACGAGAAACCACCGGTCGCTAGCCTTCAGCTGTCTTACCACGCTAATAACCGCTCAACCCGCCAAACGCTCGGCGGAGAGGGAACAGAAAACCTTTCCGACCATGGCAACGAACTCGATCTGGGAAGCACTGCGCAACCTGTCTCAAGAACATATTAGATTTTGAGAATAAAGCGCTCAAAGCGCGTAAGCGCACATTCTTCAAACCCTCCACTGCAACACTTCCGTATTTACGTGCAGGTCCGCTTTTGTTATTGCTGTGGTCAGCAACAGCGGATTCGGGGAAAAGAGGAATCGTTTAATGGCTAATCGTGGATCTATTTACCACCAAGCAGCCTTGGTTGGCTGCCTCTATTTGAGCGTCGCCGTAATGCTCTTTCTACCTGCCCGTTTACAGGCACAAGCCCAAGGCACAGTGTCAAATAATCCCGTAACCCCCTTAGGTGTATCACCGATTAGAATCGTTAATTACCCTCAGCCCATTCGCCATGGATTGCACCTTGAGAACATACCTCTTAAAAACCTGTTCACCTCGTATTTGGAAAATTGGTCGTCCACATTCTCAGCATCATATCAGTTTTTGAACCAGAGAAGCAGAGTGGGTGGCATTTCGTTAGACAGTGAGTCTGTGGCAGTCGATTTCGCAGCAGCCCAAATCGATGGGCCATTCACATCTTTCGATATCTCTTACGCGTACTCATACGCGAGTGGCTCATCGCCCACAGGCACGAGTCAGACTGTAAATCAACATGTGGGCTCAGTTCGTGTGCTACAGCCGTTAGAGCCCTTTATTCCGGGTTGTAGCTCATGGTTACCTGCCGTTCGGAGTTTCGTTGAATCCCACAAGACGTTGAATAGTCAGTTTGGCATCATCCTTGCGGCTGGCTACGGGGGCTCTCTAAGCTCTACCGATAAACCTCGTTTGCCTACCATTCATAGTTCCGCCCAGACATTTATTGGAAATGCTCTTTTGGATTACCAATTTGCATGGTGTAAGAATCCTTTATCGGATATTTATGCCGACTTCTTTTTCGAGTTTAGTTCCGGAATTCAGTTTAGCACGACACGCTTGGACTCTTCTGATCTTGCTTCCGTAACATCTGGCAGACAGTTAACTTACCAGAATATTGGCAGCTTGAATTATTCATTTTGGCATCGTTTCGGCATTCTCGTTGCTGCAGAATGGGACGCTCCGCTTGATAGCAATCCTTTGCGCGGTTCGAAACCTTACTATTCGAACATAGCTGTTTTCACTGTTGGCCTGACTTATAATTATAATCCAGGCGAGCGTCCCGCCCCCCAGCTTCGCATGTCAGATCTTTCGAACTCGAATCGCTGGAGCTTGGGCTTGTTTTATTCGTATACTGCCTTCGACCCATTTACCGAAACCAATCAGCTCCAAGTTCAAGTGTCGTATTCATTTTAGCTTCTATGATTCTGACGAAAACGACCAGACTACCACAGCACCGCTCGAGCGGGTTATTGAAGCCCGAGACCCAACCAAGCTTGTGGCATTGGCGTCGCGGCCGCGCTGTGCTCTTCGGTCGATTCGCAGACACGGCGCATGTGCCACCTTTGTGAGGTGTTGTTTTAGATTTGGAATCTCCTAGTCTTTGGATTGTCGCAGGTTCCCCAGGTCCAGAACAAAGATCGGCGTGTCTGTCCTCAGTATATCGCGAAGTCGATCGATTGAACTGTCCTGAGTGTCCAAAAGTCCTCCGTGAGGCGGCTGGTAAAGTATGCATATGGCATATAAAAGTAGCCTCCTTCTTGGTGGGTTTCCCCCCACGAATTACGGCAGAGAAAATGACCTTTGTCATCGTTATCATTATACCCCACAGCCAGGACATAGTGACGACCCTTCGATTCCTCATGGGGTTGCGGCAGAGGGATCCGCACGAGAGGTTTGTCTTTCGAAGCAAAAAAGCTTTCGTACATCGTAAAGCCGAACATGAAAGGATATCCGTCCGCTAAGCTCGCTTTCAGCTTCTGAAGATCGTGATCTATAGCTATCGAAAGAAGTGCACGATGTGGCAGCGCATCTGCGTAGATATTGTCACTGGGTTGCTTGGCTGCTAGGTTACCCCTAGGGAATGCGCCTGTTGCGGGATCCACGGGCCGCCCATCATAGGGCCACTTCTCTTCTGAGCAAACTCCGAATTTTTCCAATGCCCGCATCGCGTCTCCGGCCGTAACTCCCGTATCGAACCGCGGCCTGTCGCCAGCCATACGGCGAGCGTTGAAATAAAGAAAAAGTCGTGAGGGCGGGAAATCAGGATTCTGGCCGTGTTTCTTTCGAACGAATTGGACCATGGTCGCGAGCGCACAGGGTGTACAGCAGAGGATCTTTTCTTGATCGTACACTTTCGGCATTTGATCTCGAAGGTTGACCGGATTCGGCAGCGATCGCATGACAGAAGCCGGTGCGACATAGCTTCGGCGTCCGATTTCCGGAAAATCGCGGACCCATCCGCAATAGAATCCGTTGATGACATTCTTTGATGCAACTTGGCTCGAGTCCTGGTTCTCCACCTCGTCGGATTTTCCGATGGTAGCTAGAGAGGCAGCCATGGGCGTTGCAAGTAGTTTTGCAAACGATCGTCTTGATAGATTCGTCATATGTGAGGTTGAGTGGCTTTTTCGAATAGGAGGCGGGATGAAAGCCTCACAGATTACTAAGCGCGGCTTGAATTTCTTCTAAGCGACCTTGATCAAGAGCGCTGAGTGCAGAACGCTGCTTGAGGTCGAGCAATATGTCTCGAGCTCGTGTCAGCATACCTCGTCTCTCTGGGTCAGGACTAGTGTCTGTTCGGGCCAGGGTCATGCCAAGCTGAAAACACGCCAGTGCCGTATCGGCAGCCCACTGAATATTCTGCGGATCTGCTTTGTTTAGCTTTTCACAGATGGCGAGCGATTCGCGGAATTTTTCCAAGGCCCTCTGGAAGTTTCCTAGTGCAGTAAATGCCTCACCATTTTTTTCGCGAATAGTTGCCAAATCGCTCTGCCACTCATTGTTGGTCGGGTCTGATTTGGCCAACTGTTCGGCGATTGCGAGCGATTGCTGATAGCTCTGCAGTGCATCTTGAAAATTCTTTTGCGCAAGCAAGATGTCGCCAATCTCTTGGTAGCTCCAGGAAAGATCGTTTTGCCACAACGAGTCAGTATGGTCCCGATTTGCCAACTGTTGCCGAATCGAAAGTGAATCCTGATAACTTTTGAGGGCATCAGGATATTTACCTAGGGTTTTCAGCACGTCGCCGACCCTTTCGAGGCTGATCGAAAAATCGCGTTGCCACATGGCGTTGCTTGGATCCTTAGTGGCGAGCGCCCGAGTAATGTCGAGTCCAGCACGATAAGCATCCAACGCCTCCTTTAGATCCCCTCGGGCGGTCAATTCATGGCCAATTTCGGCGAAGCACGTCGACAGATCATGCTGTAGACCTGCATTACCAGGGTCTTGGCTCGCCAGTTTCCGTCGAATAAGTAGTGCACGGCCGTAGTCTTCCAAGGACTTTTTCGCGTCTCCCCGGATACCTAACACATCTCCCATTTCCGCGTAGCTCCACGACAAATCGAGTTGCCGCGCGGCATTAGTCGGATCTTGAGCCGCGAGTTTCTCGCGGATGACCAAAGACTTTTCAAACTTTTCCAGCGCCCCATCAATGTTTGCTCGTGCCTTCGCCACTTCGCCTATTCGCTCTAAAATGGTGGATAAATCGCCTTGGAGCCCGACATTATTCGGATCTTGAGCCGCGAGTTTCTCACGGATGGGTAAAGACTTCTTATAGTTTTCCAGCGCCCCATCAATATTGCCCTGCACTTTAAACACATCGCCTATCTTTTCCAAACTGTCGGACAGATCGCGCTGCCATTCTGCGTTCTTTGCATCTTGGTTGGCCAACTCTATTTGTGTCGCAAGCGCATCCCGGTAGTTCTTCAGTGCCCCAACGAGATCACCCTGATCTTTTCGGATATCGCCATAGTTGACCAGCGCAACGCTCCGCTGCCGCAGTATCTCAGGACTATTGTCGTTCCCCACCAAATGGTCGTAGTAGGCTCGCACGCGCCGGTTAACCTCATCCAGCAAGTCGAGCCGGCCGATCGGTTTCAATTTGTCGCCGGTACTGACGAAAGCTAACCACCCCAAAAATGACCGCCACGATCAGCGCTGCGGTGATGCCAGCCATCACTCCATAACGGATCCGTTCTCGAATCCGTTGCCGCCGTTTTTGCTCAGAGACGCTTCCATGAACGTAGTCAGTCTGTCCCCGGCTCAAAGACGGTCCGAAGTCTTTGACTAGCTTCTCACCTTCGGCCAGGGGAAGCCCCGGTCCGAGCAGATCATCCTTTTGCTTTCCACGGCTCAGCCAAAGCTTCAGGCTCGAATCCAGGCGGTCCCGCATCCGCAGGAACTCACGGTTCTCGGTTAGCCACTCCTTAATCCGTTGCCATTCTCGCAGCAGCGCTTCATGTGTGACGCTCACGGTGACTTCACCCCGCGGATCGGTGTCCGCGACCAAGAGCCGTTGTCCAACAAATAGATCAACAAAAGCTTTGGCACCGGATTTCTGATCAGAGTCGGTACCGCCGTTAGCGACGAAATCACGGTACGGAACCGTCCGCCGATTTGGAACCTCCTCTTCTCCTTGTCCCAACGTGACCAAGTAACGCATGACCAATGGGAAGGCCCCCTGTTCATCCGGTTGCAACGTTCCAAATACAGTCTCGGCGTGCTTGGCCAGCGCTCCCTTCAGTCCGCCTAGTTCGCGATAATCCGACCAGCGGAGCAAATGATCGCCCCGACCCGCCTGCAGGTCGTACAGTAACGACAAGACATGCTCGAGTAATGGCAGGGATTCCGGGGTGGCAGCGGCCGCATCACGCAACGCTTCATCCAACCGTTGACCCGTCGTCCGATCCTGCTCGAAACGTAGGCCGGCGGCTTCGGCCGGGAGGCGAATCATGTTCCCGATTTCGTACGCGGTGGGAGGCCGGAGGTCGATCTTTCCGCTCGGCCGAGTAAGCTCGATCAGCTCCGGAAACTCTTGATAGGAAGAGTAAAAGTCGCTTCGTAATGCTGCCAGAATAAAGACTCGGCCACTGCGAACCAAACCAGCGATCGCCGAGATATACCTCTGTCGAACGTCCGGTGAGAAACCGCTCGTGAATAATTCTTCCAACTGATCAACCACCAGTACCAAGCGGGTCTTCGGCAGCTCAAGCGCCTCGTCTTGCCGGCGAACCAAGTTCGCCTCGTCCGCTCGGTCTGAACTGCGCAGTTGTCGCTCTCTTTCCTGCAGATAATGGGACTGCCGAATCTTCCATTCCCGTGCCGCGTGATCGAGCGCGTCCCGGACCCGGAGCGCAACGGCATCGGAGTGTTCCCGCAATTCGGCTGCCAGATCACGGATCGCGCTCAGTGATTCCAGGTCCTCCAAGGCCGGCAACGCAGCGGGCTCGAGCAGCGCGGCCGCCAAGGCATCGAAACAGTCACCGCCGCTTCCACCGGCTCCGGGCCTGGTCACAGCCCAGCGCCAGAGTCCGATCCCTTCAATCGTTCCCGGTTGCGTTAGCAGCGGAAGCACGCCCGCTCGGACCAGCGAGCTTTTCCCGGAGCCGCTCGCGCCCACCACCAACACAAACGGTCGTTGCGCTCTGAGTTGTTCTTCCAGGGCTTCCAACACCTCCCCGATCGCTTTCGTTCTCCCGTAGAAGATAGGCGCGTGTTCGAAATCGAAGACCTTAAGTCCCCGGAATGGGCTGGACTTCCATCGGCAGGCTTTCCTGCCCGATATTCTCCCCCCAACCTCCTGTTCCAACCGGCCAGCCAGAAAGTCCCGGAACCGTTCCCGGAAGAGCTCCTCGAACTCCTCCAGGCTGTGATAGTTGTCGACCTTGCCGGCGAGGCCCCCCTCGCTGTTCTTCTCCCGATGCGCAAAGAACTCTTGCACGCAGTCCCATTGCTGGCCGAAAATTTCACGCTCCTCCTTTGGTTCCAACGGCGGCGTCGGCTTCGAACAGTTGCGGTAAACGCGCAAAACTGGAAGACCGCCGCCTTTGCTTGCCCGGTCCAATGCCCATGCAACTTCGTATTCGGTTCCCGAGTCCGGCGGGCTGCCATCCGGCATCGTTAACATCGGGGCCACCGGATAACCGAGGCGCGACCAAAGGATACAAAACACCAGATCAAATCGGCCGGTGTTCGGGATCTCTCCGTGATTACCCCGACCTGGTCGAGAGCTTTGGTATTCCCAAAAAAAGGGACACAGAATCAACTCCCCGTCATTCTCCGGTTCAGTTTCGGCCGCATCATGGGTCGGCCCCGCCTTCGCTTCGGCCAAACGTTGGAAATTCGAGTCGGAGTCGCTCACCGATAAGTCGAACTCGGCGGCGATCGAACGGATAACTCGGTTAGCCAGGTTCCGCTCCTTTTGAACGTCGCCGCTTGAGGAGACAAAAACGCGAATCGTTTTCATGATGCGACGCCCAGTCTCGATCGCATCCTTCACCATTGGCATTACCAGCAAGAGTTCGGCCGGTGTTTGGAAACGCCGTGCCGGATTCTTCTCAAGAAGCACCTCAATTAAAGCGATGGCTTGCTGCGAGACATCTCTGAGTTCTTCTAGCGGCAGAGGTGCATGCTGATGCTGATTCCTTACCTCATTGGAAGAGCCTCGGAACGGTGTTTGGCCTACCAGCATCTGCCAGAGCACCATGCCCAGTGAGTATAGATCGGAGCGGATATCAACCCCGCTGCCCACGAATTGCTCGGGGCTGGCGAACGCGGGGGTGCCAACAAAGGCCCCAGGTGCCGAGATCCCGCCCTCAGAAGAGGAATCAGACAATGGTTTGGCTAGCCCCAGGTCGATAATCTTGACGGTTGGAGCGCCACCTTCCTCCAAGCAGACCATAATGTTAGAGGGTTTGATGTCGCGATGTACGAGGTTCTGTTTGTTGACCGCGGCCAACCCGGCAGCTACTTGCGTCACGATCTCGAGCGCCAACTTCGCCTCGAGCCGTCCGGAGCGTTTGATGAGGTCCTCGACTGTCTCTCCCTCCACAAACTCCATGGCGTAGAAGTAGTTCCCGCCACTTTTGCCAAGGTGGAAAACCGAGGCGACGTTGGGATGCCGGACACTGGCCGCGACGCGAGCTTCGCGCACGAATCGCAGGCGCGCCGATTCGTCACCTAGATAGCGGGTATTGATGACCTTCAGCGCCGCCGGGCATAGGAGATCGACATCAAACGCTTTGTAAGTTACGCCCATGGCGCCGCGGCCAAGCTCAAATGGTTTCCCATCTTCCCGGGTGAGGACCTTATAATGTCCGAACCGCAATTCTGACGGCGAAGGAGTCGGATCTGCAGCGAGGTCGCTAGTCGCCTGGTCATCACCGATGGCCCCTCGTAAAACACAGACGGGACAGAAATCGCTGGTGGCGGGAAAGGGCGTACCACAAACCTGGCAAACGCGTTTATCTTCTGCTTTCATGGACTCAATCGTCCTTCTGCGGCGATGAGCGCTTCGCAGAGTGCATGAATCTCTTCATCTACCTCTTTCGGGTCCGTCACCGTGCGGGCAACTTCCTCACGCAAAAGTTCGGTGTACCGTTTCCGCAAACGATGAACCAGCGTCTTCACTCCTCCAACGCTCAGGTCGAGCCTCTCTGCGATTTCCTCGTAGGGAGGCAATTTCTGACTGCCGGCAGGACCGAGAAATGGTTTAAGCGTCTTGAAAATCCTTGATTTTCGCTGAGCAACGTACTCTTGCCCCAGGCGCCTGAGGGTCTCGTCCAGAAGAGTCATTGCCCAACGGGCATCGAAAATTTTCTCAGCGGTCAGAGCCTCGTGAGGTTCCGATCGGTACCGTTCGTCACCACTTTCGAAATCGAGAGGAACAAACTCGATGTTCCCTCCTCTTTTTAGGCTCTGCCCCCGGTCGAACTGGTCCGAAAGATAGTTTCGAAGTGAGGCGAGTAGAAACGAGCGAAATTTTCCCTTCAAAGGCGTGACTTGGCGGAGCGCGCCTCGCCGACGAACAAACGCATAAAGCGGGTACCAATAAAGTTTGCACAAATCCGAAAGCGCCGCTCGCGAACCAGGTGCCTGGCTCTGAGCGGAAAGCAAAACCGCACTCCACTGAGTGGTCCGGAACCGACCGGCGCCGTCACCCACCGAACTATCATCTGGTTTCACCTGCGCTCCCGTTTGCGGCGGAGTCTACAAGATCGATTCCGAATTTGGAAGAAGACATTCCAGGGGGAGAAATGCGGATTGCGGATTGCGGAATGCGGAGTCGGCAGGCCGAAACTCGAAATGGCGATCCCTGAAACCTCCAGACCGGAAATCCTTTTTAGTCGATGAAGGTCGGAAAGTCGGCCCGGAAAGGAAATATGAACTCGATCCCAGACCCAGCTTCAATCGCTCCGTCAGCACCTGATTCCGGTGCGGTACTGCTTCCTCCGTTGGCGGTCTCAGCTAATCCGGATGAAGAAACTTGCAGCCATCGCAACTGGTCCAGCTTCTTTGTCGCGGTTCGAGCCTTCCTTTCCGGCTTACTCGATGATTCCGCCTATCAACACGTTTCTTTGGGTCGCGAAATTTCCGTCGTTTTCACCTCGAACGGACCGCTGGTTTATCGAGTGGAGACGAATAACGATGTCCAAAATAAGCCGGCTCGTTCGTCGAGAAATTGAGTATGAACGCGAGCTGGACAGCACTAAGGAATCCCACCTTCCGACGATTGTGGATTGCCGGCGTCATTTCCGGAACCTGCGTGGCGGCTCACGATAGCGCGGCGACCTACGTGATGAATACATTGGCCGCTTCGCCGTTTCTTATCTCGCTCATGTCAACAGTCGCATCGCTCCCTTTCTTTCTGTTCACACTACCGGCCGGCGTGCTGGCCGATCGTGTGAACCGAAAGAAATTGGCGTGCGTAATCAATGTCTGGTTGGCGGCCGTAGCCGTCGCCCTGGCCATTCTCGGTTGGCTGCATCTTCTCAATCCTTGCCTCATTCTGATCAGCGTCTTTCTTCTAGGAGGCGGATTTGCTTTTAATGCACCGACCTGGACGTCAATTGTGCCTCAGGTGGTCTCAGACAGCGAACTTCCCTCGGCTGGGACGTTGAGCGGTTTGCAATTTAATATCTCGGGCATTATCGGCCCAGCGTTAGGTGGTTTGTTGGTTCCGTTGATCGGAGTGAACTTTGTATTCGTTGCCAATGCCGCTTGTTTCTTCCTGGTGATTCTCGCGATTCTGCAATGGAAACAACCAACCGTGCCGCCACAGATTTCTTCACCAGGCTTCTCCTACTCTATCGGGACTACTATCCGCTACCTTCGTTGCGCACCCGAGCTTCAGATTGTGCTAGTCCGAAATTTTCTGTTCACGCTGTTCATTTCAGCAATCCCGGCGGTAGTACCGGTGGTTGGCCTCAAAGAATTACAGCTCAACTCATCTAACCTCGGTCTCTTGTTCACGAGTATGGGAGTCGGCTCGGTGATCGGGGCCCTAGGTGTTGCACCGTGGTTCAGAGCTCGCTTCTCGCCCAATGCTCTTACATTATCGGCGAACCTGCTAGTCATCTTGGCCTACGTGTTGATGGCATTCGTCCGTCAGACTGAGTTATTCTTTCTAGTCGCGGCGCTGGCTGGCGTGGGATGGACGATCTCTGCCTCCGAACTCTGGGTGGCGGCGCAACGCGCCGTCCCAGACTGGGCCCGAGGCCGCATGAACGCTACAATCATGATGGTCTCGCAAGGAGGTATGGTGATAGGCGGTGTAATCTGGGGTAGCTTGGCCGCAACTACCGGACCTGGTTATACGTTGTTCGGAGCGGCGGTTCTTTTCCTGGTCAGTCTGCTGCTGAGCGCTCGCATTTCGGTCAAATTCACGGCAAACCTCAAAGAGCGGATCTCGAATGTTCTACCTGTAAATGTGAAATCTGAAGAGATGGCGCCCCTAGCACTTGCGACTGATTTATCCGCAGCTGAATGCTAAGGTGAACGGAATAGCCGCAAAGGACCCGCCCCCATTCGCTACGCGAAAGCGTTGCGGGCGGGACGCAGGGAACACGGCGCGACAGGCCGCAACGAAAGTGATTGGTGAGAAGTGACTGGAGACTCACGCATGCCGACTTGTCCGACAGAGGGAGAATCCTCGCAAAAAACAAGAATCGGAACTAGCGTAGTACACGCTTTTTCCCAGACTTCGCCGGGAAAAGAAGGTTCTCCTTCAGAGAACAGCCACTTTCATTGCCTAGTGATCAGAACAGAAGAACACATCTAGACAGAAGTAAGCAAAAGAGGTTTTTAAACAAAAGGAAGCAAAGGTAGCAAAGTTTCAGACGGGCGCCTTTTTGCAAAAAACGGGTTTGTCGCCGCCGCTAACCAGTGCCTCTGGATTACTAGTCCAAGGACCTCCTTGGGAGTCTGAAACTTTGCTACCTTTGCTTCCTTTTGTTCAAAAATGTTTTCTCTGCTTTTGTCGTTTCGGCTCAACGTGCCTCTGCGGCCTCGAAGCAGCCAGATACTATTCTTGACGCTTCGAGCAACATGTTGGTCTTAGTTGGTCGCTAGCAAGACAAGACAAAGCGCCCGGTAGGTACGAGCTCAGCTCGTCCGTTCAGCCTGTTTGTGAAAACCGTGAAACTCTTGGTCCGGAAAGCCTCTGTAACGCTTGAAAGCCGGTTATCCGGCTAGACACCAAACACAATAAATCAAACCGGAGCAAGCGCCATGTCTGCCATCATCGAATTCGTCCCGCCCGCCGAACTGTTGTTCCAGCCGGCTGATAAAAAGAGTCCTTTCGCGAATCGGAAACTAAGACCGATACGGCTGAGCCCGATCGTTGAAGTCGAACCGCGATTCTGGCGGCGGTCCGCGCGAGCAGTTTCTCCCAAGCTCGCGATGATCGAGTTATTCGTCCTGGTGCTGTTTCTGCTCGTCGCGCTGATTGGGGTAATCAGCTGTTTTGCCGAATTATCGCACCTGCTTGGGAGCGACGCCATTGGACATGTGGCGATGAAGGTGGTCAGTGGAGGCGTATAGCGTCGCCTCGGGACCTTGGCGAATGCCGCACCTTCTTCGCCGGGAGCAACGCCTCACGACGGAGGGGAGTAGCTTGGGCTCATTAATTGGCAATGATCCGGATGACGCGAAAAGCTGGTCGGACAGGTGCTGCTCCCGCGAATTACCCCTGATGATGCGACGTTCTAAATCGTTGGGCTCGATTCCTCGGTATACGCTGGGTAGTTCCCGGGCGTCGCAAGCGACGCACCCTCCGAAAAATTGGCAATGATCCGGATGACTCGAAAAGCTGGTCGGACAGGTGCTGCTCCCGCGAATTACCCCTGATGATGCGACGTTCTAAATCGTTGGGCTCGATTCCTCGGTATACGCTGGGTTCGTTTCCGGGCGTCGCAAGCGACGCGCCCTCCGAAAAAATGCTGGATCGGGCGACGACTGGCTGCCGCCACATCCCACCGCAAGCGGGGCAGGTCCGTTTGCTGCCCGTGCTCACGACCCCAATCGGCCTTCGGAGGCGATGAGTGCCTCGCAGAGAGAGTGAATCTCGTCGTCTACGGCTTGCGGATCGGTCACTGTGCGAGCGACTTCTTCCCGCAGAAGCTCGCTGTATCGTTTGCGCAAACGATGAATAAGCGTCTTGACTCCAGCCAGGCTTACCTGGAGCTGATCGGCCACTTCCTCGTAGGAAGATAACCGCTTACAGTTGGTAGAATCTAGAAACGGCTGGAGCGCGTCGATTGTCGCGGTCTTGCCTTGCGCCGCATACTCCTGGCGAAGCCGTCCGATCGCGTGGTCCAACAGTGTCATTGCCCAACGGGCATCGAAAATTTTCTCGGCCGTCAAGGTATCGGCCGAATCGTCGCGATAACGTTCTTCGCCACTTTCGAAATCGAGCACCACAAATTCGATTTGGCCGCCACGCTTGAGGCTGTTATCGCGATCGAATGCGTCGGAAAGATAGTTTTTCAACGAGGCCAAAAGAAACGAACGGAATTTACCTTTTTCCGGGCCTACCTGTCGTAGCGATTTGCGTTCGAGCAGACTGAGAAAGAAACCCTGCGTCAGATCTTGCGCATCTTC
>WNFI01014117.1_pt1 | contig 16046 bp, 15 predicted proteins | sample 5400471 | NCBI WGS metagenome assembly WNFI01 (sample SAMN13153348, study PRJNA577476) | soil metagenome | isolation source: 100 cm saprolite on Douglas fir-dominated hillslope | place: USA:California | collected 2013-09-17 | reverse complement strand
CATGTACGAGCCGCCGCGCAAGTATCTTTTTCCGGTGCGCGCCAGCTACCGCTCCGAGACCTTCAAGATCGTCAACCAGCTGGCCACCATGGGAATCGCAAAGATCGCGGTGGTGTACACCGACGATTCATTCGGGAAAGACGGCCTGAGCGGGGTGCAGCAGGCGTTGAAGGAAAAAAATATCACGCCGGTCGCCGTCGCGAGCCACCCGCGCGGAACCACAAAAGTCGAGGAGGCGGTCGCGACGATCGCAAAAGCCGAACCGCAGGCGGTGATCATGACCGTCCTGGCCGACGCCGGCGTCGCATTCGTCAAGCAGATGAAGAAGACCGGCCAAAGCCCGCTGTTCCTGACGCTCTCGAACAACAGCTCGAACGCCTTTATCAAGAACCTCGGAGAGGACGGACCCGGCGTCGCCGTCAGCCAGGTGTCGCCCTACCCCTTCTCAGCCACGGTACCGATCGTCAAGGAATTCCAGGACGCCATCAGCGGCAAAAAGGACGTGGCTGCTTCCTATGCCTCCATGGAGGGATTCATCGCCGCCAAGGTTCTGGTCGAGGGCTTGAAGCGCGCCGGTCCAAGGCCGACGCGGGAGAAGCTGATCGCGGCTCTGGAATCCCTGAATCGTTTCGACTTGGGCGGCGTCGACGTCACCTAAGCGGCTGCAGGCCGTCGGCTTCGAACAGTTCCTGCAGTTGCGCGGCGGCCTCCTTGGAAGTCTGGATGAGCTGCGCCTCGTCGTGCTGTACGGCGTACTGCGCTTCGAGCCGCTGCTCGTCGTGCTGCTTGAACAGCGTCACCGCGCGCTCGGACGCGGCAATGCCGAAGCCCAGAGAAAGCAACGCGTGACGGGCCATGTCGAGGCTCGTCGGAAAAGTCTCGCGCCAGACGAGCTTGACGCCTAGGTCGCGCAGGCGGAACAGGTGCACGCGGTTGCGCGCGCGCGCGAGGATCGGAACCTGCGGGAAATGCTTGCGAACGACGGCGGCCGTCTTCACCGAGGCCTCGACGTCGTCGATGGCGAGCACGAAGAGCTTGGCTTCGCCGGCCTTCGCCGCCTCCAGCAGCTCGAGGCGCGAGGCGTCGCCGTAGTAGACCTTGCTGCCGAAGCGCCTCACGAAATCCACCTGCTGGTAGCTCGCCTCGAGCGCCGTGAAAGGCACGCCGCACATGCGCAGCACGCGCGAGACGATCTGCCCGACGCGTCCGTAGCCGGCGATGATGAGCGGTGCCCGCCTCGAATATGCCGAGGCTCCCGGCCGCGACGAACAGAACGAAGGCGAATTCGCCGCCCTGCGAAACCGAAACGGCAAGTCGCTGCGCAGTGTCGTTCGGCGCGCCGCCGATCCTGGCGATCGCGTACATCAGTGCAAGCTTCACGAACATGAGGCCGAACACGAGGCCGAGCACCGTGAGGGGCCGCTCCCAAACGAGACCAAGGTTCGCGCTCATGCCCACGGCTATGAAGAAAAGACCGAGCAGCAGACCCTTGAACGGCTCGATGTCGGCCTCCAGCTCGTGGCGAAATTCGGAATCGGCGAGGAGTACCCCGGCGAGGAAGGCGCCGAGCGAGGGCGACAGGCCGATTTTCTCCATGATGAGCGCGGCGCCCACCACGAGCAGCAGCGCCGCCGCGGTAAATACCTCGCGACCGCCGTAGCTCGCCGCCGCCTTCAGCACAGGACGCACGACGAGCCGGCTTGAGACGATGACGACGGCGATCACCGCCAATCCCTTCACAGCGGCCATCCAGCCACCCGCGGCGTGCGTTCCCGAATCGCTGAGCAGCGGCAGGAGCGCGAGCAGCGGGATCACCGACACGTCCTGGAAGAGCAGCACAGCGAAGGCTTCGCGCCCGTGGCGCGTGGCGAGCTGCTTGCGCTCGGCAAGCGACGCAAGCACGAGCGCGGTCGAGGACATCGCCAGGCCGAAGCCCGCGACCAGGGCCGCCTGCCAGGAGAAGCCGAACGCGAGCGCCAGGGCGGCGAGCGCGATGCCTGTCGCGAGCACCTGCGCGCCGCCCAAGCCGAATACCGGCCGGCGCAGCACCCACAGGCGGCTCGGCTGCAGCTCCAGCCCAACGAGAAAAAGCAGCAGCACCACGCCGAACTCGGCGAACTGCAGCGTCGATTCGACCTCGCCGATCATGCCGAGGCCGAAGGGACCGATCAGCATGCCCGCGCCGAGGTAGCCGAGGACCGCGCCCAGCTTCAGGCGCTGGAACAGCGGCACGAGCAGCACCGCGGTGAGAAGAAAGATGGCTGCCTGTTCGAGCAGATGCATGGCGAGGTCCGGGAGGAAGGAGATTCGCCGCATTATGCGCGAGCGGCGCGGTACTTGAGAACGGAGCTAGCTTGCGGGCATTCCTGCGGCTGCGGTGAGCATGCCGAGCGACCCCATCTCGTAGCCGTCCACGGCGAAAGACATCTCCTCGTCGTTTCTCTGAAGCGCGGCGATGTAGAGCAACGGCAGGTAGTGTTCGGGCGTCGGCACCGACAGGCGCGCGTCCTCACCGAGCCGTTCGAATTCGATGAGCGCCTGATGGTCGCGAGTAGCGAGCGCCTCGCGCACCTTCTCGTTAAAGCGCACCGCCCAGTCGAAAGCCGGGCCGCCTCCCCGCTTCATGACGCCCAGGTTGTGGACGACATTGCCGCTGCCCACCACCAGCACGCCCTCGTCGCGCAGCGGCGCGAGCCGCTTGCCGGTCTCGTAATGGAATCCCGGCGGCTGCGTGCCGTCTATGCTCAACTGGACGACAGGAATATCCGCATCGGGATACGCGTGCTTCAGTACCGACCAGGTGCCGTGATCGAGTCCCCATGAATCGTCGAGCTGCACCTCGATGGGCTCGAGCATCTCGCGCACGCGTTCGGCGAGCCGCGGGTCGCCCGGCGCTGGATACTCGACGTCGAACAATTCCTGCGGGAAGCCGTAGAAGTCGTGGATCGTCTTCGGTTTTTCCATCGCGGTCACCGCGGTGCCGCGCGTGTACCAGTGCGCCGAGACGCACAGGATCGCCTTGGGAGCTGCAATGGACTCGCCGAGTTTCCGCCAAGTCTCGGTGTACTTGTTGCGCTCAAGGGTATTCATCGGGCTGCCGTGCCCGAAAAACACTGCCGGCATTCTGGAGCGGGCTTTCGCCATAGCGAGCCCTATGCCAGGTCAAACAACAGGACTTCGGCCTCTTCGCCTTTTTCGAGCGCGATCTCGGAAGTATTGGTGGCTTTCAGCGCGTCGCCGGCCTCGAGCGGCTGGCCGTTCGCCGTAAGCCTGCCGCGCGCCACGTGCAGATAAGCGCGGCGGCCGGGTTGCAGCTTGTGGGTCGCGCGGTCTGCGCCGTCGAGAAGCGCCGCGTACACATGGGCGTCCTGGTGGATCGTCACCGATCCCTCGCGGCCGTCGGGCGAGGCGACCAGGCGCAGCCTGCCTTTCTTCGCCGCGGCGTCGAAATGCTTCTGCTCGTAGCTCGGCGGAATGCCCATGACGTTCGGCTCGATCCAGATCTGCAGGAAATGCGTCACGCCGTCCTGGGCGTGGTTGAACTCGCTGTGCATCACGCCTTTGCCCGCGCTCATCCTCTGGACGTCCCCCGGCACGATGGCCGAGCCGTTGCCCATGCTGTCCTTGTGCGCGAGCGCCCCTTCGAGCACGTAGCTGATGATTTCCATGTCGCGGTGGCCGTGGGTGCCGAAGCCCGTGCCGGGCTGGATGCGGTCCTCGTTGATCACCCGCAGGTGGCCGAAGCCCATGTGCGCGGGGTCGCGGTAATCGGCGAAGGAAAAGCTGTGATACGAGCGCAGCCAGCCATGATCGGCGTAACCGCGGTCTTCGCCTTTTCGGATTTCAATCATGGGGCGTCATATTGGGACGCGCGGCCAGTTCATCAAGCGCTGATGATCTTCAGATTGAACGCGCGCTCGATGAGCCAGATTCCGGCGACCGCGACGATCGCCAAGGAGCCGCCGATAAAGACCAGGCGCCGGTAGAACCAGCTTCCCCTCAGCCAATACGCCGCGGGGAGGAACGCGCTCACGATCGCGAGCTGCCCGACCTCAACGCCGAGGTTGAAGCCGACCAGCGCGATGAGCAGCGCGCCCTGCGGCAGGCCGAGGTCCTTCAGGACGCTCGCGAAGCCGAATCCGTGGATAAGGCCGAACGCGAACGCCACCATCCACCGCCGTCCATGCACAAGCGGAAAAACGTTGTTGAGCGCGGCGAGCACGACCGAGGTCGCGATGCCCGACTCGACCAGCCGGGAAGGCAGCGAGACCACGCCGAGCGCAGCAAGGCTCAGCGTGATCGAGTGCGCCACCGTGAACGAGGTGACGATCTTGAACACATCCCAGAAGGCCGGCGGGAAACGGCCGATCGCCTCCCACCGGCCGCCCGCGAGCGCGAGCACTGCGGGCAGAAGCAGCGACAGCAGGAACAGAATGTGGTCGAAGCCGATCCAGATATGCCACACGCCTTCGCGGCCGTAGTCGAGGAATTGGGTCAGCGCCGAAATCCTCGCGAGCTCGAAGCTTTGAGTCGGGCGCTCGGGTCCGAAGATCGCGGTGCGCGTGCCCGCGCCGTGCTCCAGGCGCAGGAGCCCCTTGTGCTGCGGATCGAGGTCGGCGAACAGGCTGTAGCCGATTTCGAGCGTGGTTACCTCGCCCGGGCAGGTCGCGGCGAAGCGCATCACCGAATAGGTCCCGTCGCTGTGGTCGTCGACCAGAAACCCCGTCGCGCGCGCCGGGCAGTCGGCGCCGTCCGAGCGCAACCTCAATCGCGCCAGCGCGTACGCGGCGATGTCCGGGTGGTGCGCCTTCACCTCGCCCCAGGTGATGTCGCCGTCGCCGCTCGAGTCCAGGCCGATCGCGAAATCGAGGTCGCGCAGCGCGATGTCCCACTGGCCGTCGACGCTCGCGCCCTCGACGCGGATCGCGAGATAGCTGTCGCTCGGCTTGTGCGCGAGCGCGTGGGAGGCCGCGAGCGCAAGCACTATCGCGAAGAGCGCCCTCATCGCTTGAGCGCCTTCAGCTTCTCCGCAGTCCTGCGAAGACCGGGGTCCTCGTGTCCGGAGCGCTCGAGCCAATCGAGCGCGTCCTTGCCGGCGCCGGGGTCGTTCATCGCGAGGGCGGCTTCCAGCAGCATGCGCGCGTCGCGGGGCTCGCGCTGCAGTTTCCAGTTCTCCTGCGCAAGCGCGAGCGCCTTTTCCTTCCGCCCCAGCAGATAGAGATTGAAGCGCGCTTCCTCCTGCTGGTGCAGCTTGTCGCCGCGGAGCGCCGCGGCGTCGAAGCGCGATCTCAGCGCCTCGATATGCTCCTTCGCCGCCGGCGCGTCGAGCGCCTTTTCGGCCAGCGCAAGGCGCAGGAGCAGAATGTCCGAGCGCACCCAGTCGCGCAGCAGGGCGATGACTTCGGCGGGCCGGCCCTGGTCGAGCAGGAAGTCGGCGTACGCCGCGAGCAGGAACTGGTCGCGCACGCCCAGCGCAAGCGCGGCGCGGAAGTGTTCCTCGGCCTGCTTCACGTCGCCCTGCCGCAGCGACATTTCCGCAAGCCGCGTCAGCACCCACAGCCGCGTTTCCGGCGAGGCGTCGCTGCTCCGCGCGAGCGCGGCGGAGAGCGCGCGATGCGCAGCGGCCGCCTTGCCCGTGGCGCCGTCCAGGTAAGCCGTGCAAGCGACCGCGCTCAGCTCGCTCTCGACGAGCTTGAGCGCCCCGCAATCGGCGCGCGCCGCGGCGTAATCGGCCTGCACCATGTGGATCGCGGCTCGCCAGGACCAGGCCAGGGCGTTTTTCGGATCTTCGTGCGTAGCGGCCTCAAGATCCTGCAGCGCGGCGGAAAAGTCGTGGATGGACTGCTTGAGAATGGCGCGCATTACGCGTGCCTCGAGGGGCGGGTCGCGCAGCTCCCACCAGGGCCTGAGCCCCGCTTGCGCGTAGCCGATGTAGCGCGGGTCGCCTTCCGCGCCGGCGAGCTCGTAATAGCGCTCGGCGAGCCTGAGCGCCGTCTCGAGGTTCTGCGGGTCGCGCGCAAGCTCCGCGCGCAGCTGCCGCAGCTCGCGCGCGACCGGATCGCCGGGCCTCACCGGCAGGCGCTCGAGCACCGTCGCGTCGTCCTTGGGCAGGTAAGGCGCGGCCTGCACGGCGGCGGCGAGCGAGGCGAGCGCCAGAACGCGGGCGATCTCAGTGGAGGTGCCGATGATGGATGTCCGGGTAATGCGGGTGGCTGTGGCTGTGCGGCTCATGCTCGTGCGGATGCGCGTGCGGCTCCTTGCCGTCCCAGTCGAAGGCGTGCCTGTGCCGGTGATGCTCGTCGTGCGAGTGGGCGTGGTCGTGCGTCAACGCCTCGTGCCTGTGCAAGTGATGATGATGCTCGGTGAGATGGAGGATCACGCCCGCGGCCATCAGGACTGCTGCGATCCAGAAAAGCGTGTCCGGAGCTTCGCCGAGCAACCCGAACGACAAGGCGGCGCCGATAAAGGGCGCGGTGGAGAAATACGCGCCGGTTCGCGCGGTGCCCAGGTGCCGCAGCCCCACCACGAACAGCACCAGGCTCACGCCGTACCCGAGCAATCCCACGAGGGCCGCCGCAGCCGCGAGCTTCGGCGCCGGCAACGCGGCCCCGAGCGCCGCCGAAACACCGAGGCTGATGGTCCCGGCGACCAGACCCTTGACCGAAGCGATCTTCGCTGCGTCGCCGGCGGATATCCTGCGGGTGAGATTGTTGTCGACCGCCCAGCAGAAGCAGGCGAGCGCCACGGCAAGCGCCGGCCAGGAAAGCGCGAGCTCGCCCGGCTGCCAGCCGAGGATCAAGCCCCCGAAGATGATCAGGAGCATGCCCAGCACGACGCGCCGGTCGAAATTCTCGCGGAACGCGAACCAGGCCAGAAGCGCAGTGAACACGCCCTCCAGGTTCAGGAGCAGGGAGGCGGCGGAAGCGGAAGTCGCGGCAAGCCCGTACATCAGGAGCACCGGCCCCAGCACGCCGCCCGAGATGACGGCGCCGGCGAGCCACTTGTAATCGCCCGGCGCGAAGCGGGCCCGCCCCGCTCCGGGCGCGATCAGGCCGCGCAATCCGAGCCACAGGCCGAGCCCCAGTCCCGACCCGATATAGAGCAGTCCTGCCAGCAGGACCGGCTGGATTTCCCCCAGAAGGAGCTTGGCGACCGGCGTGCTCGCCCCGAACAGCGCCGCGCCGGCCAGAGCGCAATAGATGCCTGCGTTCATGCAAACGCCCGAGCGGCTATAAAGGAAACTTTCGCGTTTTCAGCCATTTCTGCTAGGATACGCGGCGGTTAACCGGTTTCCGGTGACCGGATCATTCTAATAACGCTCAGCAGAGGAGATATCGAATGAAGAAGCTCGTGTCGCTGTTCGTGGCCGCCATATTCGCCGTTTCCAGCGGCGCGGCCCTCGCCCAAGCCCCCGCCGGCGCCAAGCCGATGGACAAGAAGGATGAAATGAAGAAGGACACAAAGAAGGGCGATAAAAAGACCGCGAAGAAGAAGGCGGCGAAGAAGGAAATGAAGAAGGACGAAATGAAGAAGTAAGCGTTTTGATTTTTACGAAGAGGCAGGGAAACTTCCCTGCCTCTTTTGTTTTTCCTCAATCGTTTTCCCTCAATCGAAGCGTAGGGACAGCGCCCGGAGCGGCGGACCCGTCTCGCTAGGCCTGCTTTTGCGCTCCGGCGTCGCGTTCCGCGATTTCCTTGTGCACCGCCGCCATGTCTAGCGCTTTGCCTTGGGTGATGACCTGCTCGAGAGCCGAGCCCGGAAGGGCGCCTGCCTGGGAAAACAGGATCACTTTCTCGCGAAAGAGTATCAGCGTCGGAATCGAACGGATATTGAAGGCCGCGGCGAGCTCCTGCTGCTCCTCCGTGTTCACTTTGGCGAATACGATGTCGCCGTGTTTTTCCGAAGCCGCCTCGAACACCGGCGCGAAACCCTTGCACGGTCCGCACCAGGGCGCCCAGAAATCGATCAGAACCATATCGTTTCCGTTCACGACCTGGTCGAAATTGTCCTGGGTCAGCGCGACAGTCGCCATGCGGGGAAATCTCCGGAATTCGTCGAAGGCCGAGTATAGCAGGGGTGTTCCGGCCCCCGGACCCGGTCCTCCGTCGCCACCAGGCACAGGAGGGGCGCATCGACCTGCGGCGCGAGGGCGAGCGAGTCGAAGCGGTGCCGCAGCAGCAGCGACACCGGCAGAAAGGGATAGTGCCGCTTCGCCACTTCGACGATGCTGTCGTAGGGCGACACGAGTATTACGCCGCGCAAGGGGCGATGCGCCGCGAGGTGAACGGCGACGCCGCTCCCGAGGCTTCGGCCCATCGCGACGATGCGCCGGGGATCCACGTCCGGGCGCCGCTTCGCATGGTCGTGAATCACCAGCGCGTCCTCGAGAAGTTCCTTCTGGCCGGGCCTGCCCTCGCTTTCGCCGTAACCGCGAAAATTCACGAGCAGCAGCGACCAGCCTGCGAACTGGTCTGCGACCTCGGTGAGCCAGGAAACTTCCTCCGCGTTGCCGCCGAAGTAGATGACAAGGGGCGCGGGGACGGCGGCCCCCTTCACGAGCCAGCCGCGCAGCTTTACGCCGTCGGCGGCGGCGAAGGTCACGTCCTCGACATTGGGACGCGGGGTCGGGCGGGAGTCGACCGGCCTCGGAAAGAAAATCATCCGCTCCTGAAAGAGCCACGCGAGCAGCGGCACGCCGATGGCCACCGCGAGAACGATCTTGACGAGCGAGGCGAGCATCAGTGCAGCTTGACCCGCGGCTCGGTGCCGCGTTTCAGGAGCCGCGCGAGCGCATCGAGCGCAACGCCCAAGGGCCCGTACAGCGCGTACAGGTGCATCCTGTACAACGACAGGTACATCAGCCGGGCGAACCAGCCCTCGACGCGGTAGCTCTTGCCCGAGAGAAAACCCATCAGCGATCCGATGGTGCTGTACCGGCCGAGCGATACGAGCGAGCCGAAGTCCCGGTAGCGGAACGGCCGCGGCGGCTCCCCGCGCAGCCTGCGCTCGATCGTATCCACCATGTGCGAGGCCTGTTGGTGCGCCGCCTGCGCCGCGGGCGGCACGGGCGGCATCCTCCCCTCGCGCGGAAGCACCGAGCAATCGCCGAGCGCGAAGATGTCCGGGTCGCGCGTCGTCTGCAGCGTCGGCAGGATCACCAGCTGGTTGAGGCGGTTGGTCTCGAGCCCGTCGATATCATTGAGGATATCGGCTCCCTTGATTCCAGCCGCCCAGACCGCGATGTCGGCGGGAAAGGACTTGCCGCTCTTGGTCTTCACCTCGCCCGCAGCCACTTCGACCGCCAGCTCCGAGCCCACCACCCGCACGCCCAGCCCTTCCAGGGTCTCGGTCACCGCCTTTGCGATGCGCTCGGGCAGCATCGGCAGGATGCGCGGGCCGGCGTCGATGAGCGTGACATGGAGAAACCGCTCCGGATCGATATTCTCCAGGCCGTATTCGGCGAACATGCGCGTGGTGTTGTGCAGCTCGGCGGCGAGCTCGACGCCGGTCGCGCCGCCGCCGACGATCACCACGCGCAGCTGCGTCGGCGCGCTGCCCTTGGGCCTGTAGTTCGCCTGGATGCAGGCGTTGATGAGGCGCCGGTGAAAGCGGTCGGCTTCGGCCGCGGTCTCGAGCGCGAAAGCGTGCTCGGCGACCCCGGGCACGCCGAAGGTGTTCGCGACGCTGCCGATCGCGATCACCAGCGTGTCGTAGCGCAGCGTGCGGCGCGGGATGACCTCTTCGCCCCGCTCGTCCATGGTCGGCGCGACCGTGATTTCGTGCCGTGCGCGATCGAGGCCTTCGAGCGCGCCGCAGCGGAAGCTGAAGTGGTGCCAGCGCGCCTGCGCGAGGTAGTCGAGCTGGTGCGCGTGGATGTCCATGCTGCCCGCGGCGACCTCGTGCAGCAGGGGCTTCCAGAGATGCGTCTCGTTCCGGTCGACCAGCGTGACGGCGGCCCGCCCTTTGCGCCCGAGCCGGTCGCCGAGCCGCGTGGCGAGCTCCAGGCCCCCTGCCCCGCCGCCGACGATGATGACCTGATGTCTATCGCTCATGAAAGTTTAAACCTTGACGCAGCCGGGGCGCTGATATGATTTCCCTGCCGATTATGCATGACCCGACAAAATCCTATCGAGGGCGCTTCGCGCCTTCTCCCACCGGGCCGCTGCATTTCGGTTCGCTCGTGGCGGCGGTCGGCAGCTGTCTCGATGCGCGCACGCGCGGCGGCAAGTGGTTCGTGCGCATGGAGGACCTGGACCCGCCGCGCGAAGCACCGGGAGCCGCCAGGGCGATTCTCCGGACGCTCGAGGCGTACGGCTTCGAATGGGACGGGAAGGTCGTGTTCCAGAGCCGTCGCGGCGCAGCCTACAGCGAGGCGCTGGCGCGTCTGGAACGCGAGCACGCGGTGTTCCGCTGCGCCTGCACGCGGCGGGAAATCTCCGACTCGGCCCTTTCTGGCGATTTCGTCGTGCGGCGCGCCGACGGCCTCTTCGCCTACCAGCTCTCCGTCGTGGTGGATGACTTCGAGCAGGGCATCACCGACGTGGTGCGCGGCTCGGATCTGCTCGCCTCGACGCCGCGGCAAGTCCTGTTGCAGCGCCTGCTCGGCTGCCCGATGCCGCGATACATGCATCTTCCTGTCGCGGTGAATCGAAGCGGCGAGAAACTCAGCAAGCAGACGCTCGCCCGCCCGCTCGCAATCGAGGACGCACCGGAGCAGCTCGTGCGCGCGCTGCGCTTTCTAGGGCAGGCGCCGCCCGCCGATCTGGCCGTCGCGGACGTCGCGGAGATCTGGAGCTGGGCGCGGCCGAGCTGGCGCAGCGACACCATCCCGCGACAACGCAGCCTCCCGGAACCCGAGGCTCGCTGAGGGCGAATCAGGCCGCTTGGCGTTGCGGCATGAGCACGACCGCAAGTGCCGCGACTACCAGGGCGAGCGCGGCGAAATCGCTCCATTGCGGGCGCTCCCCGAGCACCAGCATCCCGCTGAACACCCCCACGATCGGGATCATCAAAGTGGAAAGCGAGGAAACGCTGATCGGCGCGTGGGTCGCAATTTTGATCCACGCCCAGTTGCAGAAGATCGAGCTGACGATCGCATTGTAGATCAGTCCCCACAGGGGCCAGGCGGTGAGCCCGAGCGGCGAAAAGCTTCCGTTCTCGAAAAAAAGCGCGCCGGAAAGTACCGGCACGAGTGCAATCAGCATCTGCCAGCCGGTAAAGGAAGTGGTCGGCAGATCGACCGGCCAGCGCTTCATGATGGCGGTGCTCACCGCCCAGCTGATCGCCGAGGCGATGAGCAGCAGCGCCCCCGTGGGCGAGCGGCCGACGGCCTGGAGCTCCTCCCCGAGAAGCAGCAGCATCCCGAGCAGACCCAGAATCACTCCGGCGAGCCGCCTCCCGGTCAGCGGCTCGCGCAGGAACCACACGCCGAGCAGCACGCTCCACACCGGAAACGTATAGGCGAGGATCGCGGCGCGGCCCGATTCCATGAACGTGACGCCGTAGACCGCGAGCACGTTCCAGGCGGCGACGTTGAACGCGGCGATCGCGACAAGGCGCGGCCAGCTCCCTTTGGGCACGCAAATCGGCAACCGATTGGCCTGAGCTATCGCGAACAGGCCCACGGCGCCCGCGATCAGGCACAGGACGCGAAAATGCAGGGGCGCCATTTCGGTCATCACGACCTTCATCACCGGCCAGTTGGAGCCCCAGCCAAGGGCGAGCAGAGGCACCAGCACGACGATCGACGGTGGCAGCGCGTAGGTGCGCGCGCTCATGGTTCCGGCCGGTTCATTTTCGAGCGCAGAGGTTCCAGCGCCGCCCGCGGGGGGAAATTACGCGATTCACATTAAAAACAAACCTTTATCTCGAAGTATCCACTGACTTTTCGAGTCCTTGTTCAGAACGGAAAGAGGCAGAGTTCCAGGGTTAATCCTCTGTTTATATTTATTTTTAATCATTCTTGCGTCCGGTTTTATTGCACTGCAAAAATAATGCTTGACATGGCATGCTTCTTCAGTAGAATTCGCCATGTTGCAGTGCAATAACATGATGGAGTTGAGGCAAGGGAAACACCTGGAATTCGCAGCACCGGTTTCTTTTTCAATGCAACCTGTCTATGGAGATGATCATGTACGTCACGCCCGAACAAATCGCCGCCACGAACAAGGCCGGCGTCGAGGCCCTCCTCGGTTTTGCCAATTCCCAGTTCGCCGCTTTTGAGCGCCTGTCCGCCCTGAGCTTCAATGCGACCAAGTCCGCGTTCGAAGAAAGTGTTGACCACGCCAAGTCGCTGCTCGGAGCGAAGGACATCCAGGAATTCGTCAACCTGAATACCGCGGTTGCCCAGCCAACCCTGGAAAAGGCCATCGCCTACTCGCGCAGCGTGTACGAACTCGCCTCCCAGGCACAGGGCGAGGTCGCCAAGCTCGCCGAAGCGCTCGGCCTACGACAGCTTCAACAAGGTGGCGAAGCAGGCCACCGAGATCGCCGAGGCGAACTTCGCCGCAGCGACTTCGACCGCGAAGGAAACCCACAAAAGGCAGCGCGCGGCAGCTTAATCTCGGCAAGTTTCGCGTCCCACAGTCCTCCTCCTCCTTTCTGTGGGCGCCCTAAAGCCCTGGCGCAAGCCAGGGCTTTTTGTTTGCCTCTAAGGCTTTTCCTCCCACCGGCCGCCGAGCGCGGCGACTCCCGCCTTCATCTGCTCGATGGCGGGCTTCACCTCTTTCGGCACGCCGCGCACGCCGAGCTCGATGTGGCGGCGCACGCCCGCTTCGCCCATGCTGGGCAGGCTGAACGATTTCAGCCCCCGAAAGCGCGACTCGACTTCGAGCATGAGCGGCGTGATGGTCGATTCGGGCAGCTCGTAGACGAAGATCGAGGCATCGGCCTCGGGCGTGCGGTGAAACAGGTGCGCGTAATTTTGGTCGAGCACCCACTCGACCATGGGCCAGGCCATGACCGGGAATCCCGGCACGAAGTGATGATCGGCGAGCGAGAACCCCGGGATGCGGTTGTACGGATTGGGGATGATGCGCGAGCCGCGCGGAAACTCGCCCATCTTCAGGCGCTGCGGCGTGATCTCCATGTCGGTGCGCGAGCGGATCGCCGCCTCCGCGTCGGGGTGCAGAGCGAGCGTGACACCCGCCGCTTCTGCGGCGCATGCCCGTGTATGGTCGTCCGGCGTCGCGCCGATGCCGCCGAAGCTGAAGACGATGTCCTCGGATGCGAGCGTGCGCCGGAGGGTCGCGGTGATGAGCCCGGGCTTGTCGCCGAGATACTGGCACCAGTCGAGCCTCATTCCGCGCGCGCGAAGGATCTCGATCAGCTTGGCGAAATGCTTGTCCTCGCGCTTGCCGCGGACGATCTCGTCGCCGATGATGATCGCCCCGATCCCCATCTCACACCCGCGTCGCCGCGCCCTCGATCGGCTCGCCGCGCAGCTCGCCGAGGCGCTCGAGGCCGTAGTGGATGAAAGCGAGCCCGCCGTACACCGGCATGAAGAGCCCGAGCACGGGGACATGGCCGACGAGCGCGAGCGCGACGCCCAGCAGAAACAGCTCGCCCCGATGGCGGCGGACGATCTCGGTGATCTCGGCGGGGGTGCCGTGCTCGGCGAGGGCGTCGTAGCGGAACACGCGCTGGTTGAAATAGCCGAACAGAACGATGGGCAGCACCGGCCACAACAGCGGAACCAGCCACAGCGGCAAGCTGACCGAGAAGAGCAGCGCAAGCAGTACCAGCGCAGCGGAGGCATTCCAGAGGCTGCCGGTGATCGTCCCGCCCCTCCGCCGGGCGAGCCCCGGGTAGTCGCGCCCGCCGACGTGGGCGACCATCGCCGGCATGGAAACGACGCTGATGATGAGCACCGCCGTGATCAGAACCACCGGCACGAACAGCAGCAGCAGGAGGATCCAGCCGAACCATGCCGCGACGAGATTGAGGGGCCAGACGGAGACCGCCCATTCGTACGGCGGCCACCGGTGCAGCTGAGCGGCGATCCACTGCGCGGCCTCGCCCCAATAGAGCACGGCGAGCGTCGCCCAAATGACAAGCGCGACGATCACCGGCCATACCATGAGCCAGAGCATCTTCGGATGCAGCAGGCTGACAAACCCTCTAACCAGCGCTCCGGCCACTCTCTCCACTTGAGGATCCTCTGGACTTTCGCGAGATGAGCGGCGACGATGTTTGCTCGATCAAATAATTCGTCGGTCCGCCGCCGGTCGATCTCGCGGAGTTAAACCGGCGTCGGCGAAAGCTGACGTCCGGTTTTAACGCCTTATAGTTTGCCACATCTTCGACAGCCGCTTCACCGAAACCGGCGCGGAGGTCTTCAGCTCCTGGGCGAAGAGCTGCACGCGCAGCTCCTCGAGCAGCCAGCGGAACTGTTCGAGCTGCGGGTCGCGGTTGCCCGACTTGAGCTGCCTCGCCTGGTCTCTGTGCCACTGGGCGGCGAGCGGCGCAAACTCCGCGGCGAGGCGCGCATCGCGCTGCGGATCCGCGCGCAGCTTGTCCAGGCGCAGGCTCGCCGCCTTGAGGTAGCGCGGGAAATGCTGCAAGCGCTCATAGGGTGTCTGTCCGATGAACCGCCTGGACAACAGGCGGGAGACGCTTTCCAGAACGTCGCGGCAGGGCTCGGGAAACGCCTTGGAGAGCTGGTGCAGCTTCTTCTGCAGCGCCGCGTGCTCGGCGAGGATCGTCCCGGCGAGCCGGGCGATCTCCTGGGCAAGCAGCGTTACCCGCGAGCGCGCCTCGTCGCGGCGGCGCTCGAACTCCGCCCGTATGCGCGGCCAGGGCTCCTGCATGCAGGCACGGTCGAACGCGGCCGCGAGCAGCTGCCCCTTCAGCTCCGCGGCGTCGCCGAAGGCCGTGAACTGCATCGCCATCGCCTGCAGACCCGGCAGATTCTTCTCGGCGTAGCGGGCCTGTTCCTTGAGCTGAAGCATGAAAAGCCGCCGCAGCCCCGAGCGGTGAGCCTCACGCGCTTTGTCCGCCGAGTCGAACACTTCGAGGCTGACCGAGTCGCCGTGGTCGACGAGGCCCGGATAGCCGATCAGCGTCTGGGAGCCGCGCCGGATTTCCATCACCTCCTCGAGATCGCCGAACTCCCAACCGGTGAATTCTGCGACCGGCACATCGGCCTTCACGATCTCGGAAAACTGTTCGCCCGCCTTTTGGCCCAACTCGGCGCGCAACTGCGCAAGATTGCGGCCCATCCCCAGCTGCCGGCCGTGCTCGTCGACGATGCGGAAATTCATCGAAAGGTGCGCGGGGAGCGTCTCCGGCCGGAAGGCATCGAGCGGAACCGCGAGGTTCAGCTCGCGCCGCGCATGGCGGGCGATGGCCTGCGCGAGCGGCGCGTCCCGCGTTTCGTTGGCCGCGAGGAATGCGCCGACGAACTCCGGCAGCGGACCGAGCTGGTGCCGGAGCTTCTGCGGCAGCGACTTGGCGAGCCGCGTGATCTTCTCGCGCGCGAGCCCCGGCACCAGCCAATCGCAGCGAGCGGCATCGATCTGGTTCAGCGCGAGAAGTGGAACGGTCAGCGTCACGCCGTCGCGCTGCGAGCCCGGCTCGTGGTGGTAATCGAGCGCGAAGCTGCGTCCGGCCATCTGGAGCTCGTGCGGAAACTGCACCGTGGTGATCCCCGCCGCCTCATGGCGCATCAGATCCTCGCGCTTGAGGAACAGCAGCTTCGGGTTTTTCGCTTCCGCTTCGCGGCGCCAGCGGTCGAAATCCGCGCCGTTGTGGATGCCTTCCGGGATGAGGCTCTCGTAGAACGCGCAGATCAGCTCGTCGTCCACCAGCACGTCGGGCCGGCGCGACTTGTGCTCGAGCTGCTCGATCTCCCGCACGAGCCTGCGGTTATGCACAAAAAACGGCGCGCGCGTCTCGTAGTCGCCCTCGACCAGCGCCCGGCGGATGAATACCTTTCTCGATTCGACCGGGTCCATCGGACCGTAGTGCACGCGCCGCTTTGCATACAGCAGCAAACCGTAGAGCGTCCCGCGCTCGAACGCGGCGACGCGCGCCGGCTGCTTCTCCCA
>WNFI01219548.1_pt1 | contig 16048 bp, 19 predicted proteins | sample 5400471 | NCBI WGS metagenome assembly WNFI01 (sample SAMN13153348, study PRJNA577476) | soil metagenome | isolation source: 100 cm saprolite on Douglas fir-dominated hillslope | place: USA:California | collected 2013-09-17 | reverse complement strand
TGCGAACAGCCCCTTCAACAACAATCCGACCTCGCAGGCCGACTTCGGCAACGGCTTCTTCCTCAACCAGGGTTTCGCGATGGCCTGGGTGGGCTGGGGGGCGGACGTGCGACCCGGTGGCGGGGGCCTCACCCTCCGGGTGCCGGCTCCGCTGCATCCCGACGGCACGCCCGTCACTCAGCGGATCACCATCGAACTGGCCGACGAGTTCAGCTTCCCCGAGGGAGGCGGCACCAGCTGCGTGCCGCTGAGCGGCTCGCCGGGAATCAAGGGTTATCCCGCCGTCCTCTCGGAGAAAGCGAACGATCAGCTGTTCGTCCGCCCGAGCGACTCGCCCCGGCCTTCCGCGCCTCCGATTCCGGCGGGCACCGTGGTGCCCAACACTCAGTGGTCCTTCCCCGACCGCGACCACCTCTGCGTCGCCGGCGGCTTTCAGACCGGGATGGTGTACCAGCTCGACTACGTCGCCGAGGACACCCGCATCATGGGACTGGGATACGCGGCGCAGCGCGATTTCGCCTCCTTCCTGAGACACCGGACGGCGGACGACGCCGGCATGCGGAATCCGCTCGCAACTCGCGGAGGGGTCAAGACCTCGATCCTGTATGCTCAATTACCGATTCGGGCAGGTCCATCCCTGGTCCACCGAGCACCGCGACCGCTTCATTCCGCAGGTCACGTTCCCCTTCAACTTCGGCGTCCGCGTCAATCCGCTGGTCGCGCTCGGGATCGAGAAAGGGCCGCTGACCGACGGGATCCTCAAGCGGCCGGCGACCGATCCACTGTTCGTGCAGACCGACACCTCGAACGAGTACCGGTGGGCGCAATCCTCGCTGGTCGACACCGACGGCTTCGGCCACGAGGTGGAGCTGCCCGAGAACGCGCGGCATTACGTGCTCGCGGGGCTCCAGCACTTCAGCGGATTCGGTTCGGTCCCTGACCGGGGTTTGTGCCAGCAGCTCAACAATCCCGTGTACCCCGGGCCCGCGCTGCGGGCGATCTTCACGGACCTCGACGAGTGGGCGACGAAGGGAATCGAGGCGCCGCCGAGCCGCCGCGCGACGGTGGACGAGGAGTTGCTGGTGCGCCCCGAGGAGCCGGAGGAAGTGGGCTTTCCGGCGATCCCAGGTGTGAACGACACCACGCTCTACAACGCGCTCGGCGAGTTGGACTTCGGCCCCTTCGTCTCCCAGAACCGCGGGATCATCACCAACTGGGGCCATCCTCCGGTCCTCGCGACCTACCGCGTCCTCGTGCCGCGGGTGAGCGAGGTCGGAATCGATCTCGGCGGCGTCGAGGTTCCCGTGGTCGGCGTTCCCACCGCGACGCTGACCGGATGGAACCTTCGCCGCGCCCCCTACGCCGAGGGCGAGCTCTGCGAGTTGAACGGCATGTTCCTGCCCTTGCCCGTGACGAAAGAGCAGGCCGAAGCGGCGGGTGATCCGCGGCCCTCGCTCCAGGAGCTGTACAAGAGCCACGAGGGCTACGTGAAGGCCGTCGAGCGATTCGTCCGTCGGAGCGTGAAGGAGCGTTTCCTCCTTCCCGACGACGCCGACGCGGCCGTGCGCGACGCCGACGCGAGCGACGTGCTCGTCGGCGTCGGCCACTGAGGTTCTCTTCAACTCCGCGGGGAAAGCCGTAGCCGGGTGTAACCGCGGGCGCCCGCCAGACGGCCGCGGCTGAGCGCGGTATTGTCCACGAGATGGACGTGCGCGCGCACCGAGGCGTGAGCCGACAGCGGCTGCATGTGCGGAGCGCGCTCTCGGCTCTGCTGGTCCTGTGCCCGCTGTCTGGAGCGGCGCGCGCCGACGAGGTGGCCGCGCTGGCGCCAACGCGCGCGCTCAAGCTGGGCGCGTCGGCACAATACCTGGTCGGCAATCCGTTCGCCGGCAAGTCGTCCAACGCCGGACCGGGGCTGGCCGCGACCTACGAGTTCCTGCTCTCGCCGCGCTTCGCACTCGGTATCGCGCTCGGCTACAAGCAGTATTTCGGCACCGAGGCGGTCGGGCAGATCGTCTATGGCCTGGTACTCAAGCATTACCTGCTCGCGCCGCCGCCGGATGCGCCGGCGCCTGCGCTGCGGCCATATCTGCAATACGGACTCTTGCAACAGCTCCTCCACCAGAGGGGGCACTCCGGCGAGGCTGTCGCGTACGACGCGGGCCTGATGGCGGGTACCGACTTCGCGCTCGGTCCCCTGCCCCTCTTCCTCGAGGGCGCCTTCCACGTGAGCCACCTCTCATTCATCGACCTCGCTCCGCGCAACCAGAGCTATCTGGAGGTCGGCGCGGGCGCTCGCATCGTCTGGTGAGGGCAAAGTCGTTCGCGGAAAGAGGTCACCGAACAGGGTGCAAGCCCGAGCCAACCAAGCCGCCCCGGAGGCGGGCGTCTGCTGGTGTGGTGCCGGTCCATCGTTTGAATGCGCGATGAAAGGCGCTGGGCTCGGAGTAGCCGACGAGATAGGCCACTTCGGCGATCGCGATCTTCGGGTCGGCCAGGTAGCGCAGGCAGAGCTCTCGCCGGAGATCCTCCAGCAAGGTGTCGAAGCTGGCGCCCTGCGCGGAGAGCCGCCGCTGCAAGCTGCGCTCGCTCATGTGCAGCCGCGCCGCCACCTTTGCAAGCGACGCCTCTCCTTCGCCCAACAGGCCGATGAGCAGGCGGCGCACGCGCTCATCGATGCTGTCTGAAGGCTCCGGCTGCGCCGCGAGCAGGGCCTCGGCGTGCCGTTCGACGACCCGCCACAGTGCGGGGTCCGCCGCAGGTGAGGGCCGATCGAGCATCTCGCTCGCCAGCTCCATCGCGTTCACCGCTGCGCCGAAGCGCGGGCGCACACCGAAGAGGCGCTGGTGCTCGTCCAGGCGCGGCGGCGGCGGGTGGCGAAACTCCACCGCGCCCGGCCACAGTGGCACTCCAGCGATCTGCCCTCCGATGACCACCAGCGATGCCATCGTGAATTCCGCCGCGTGCCGCGACTGCGTGCCGGCGATGCGGAACGCGTGCTCGACGCGCAATGACTCCCCGAGGTCGATCAGCGAGAACACTGCCGCGTCGTGGACGAGCCGGTTGTAGCGCGCGAGCCGCTGCAGTGCTGCGCGCAGCGTCGGCGCCGTGCGCGCGGCGTAGTCGACTACGCCGAACGCGCCCGGGCGCAGCAGCTGCGCGGCGTGGAGGCCGAAGCAGTCGTCGCCCGACAGCCGGGCCACCTCGTCCCAGAGCTCCGTCTCGCGCTCCAGGGAGATGCGCGCGTCGGGGTCCGCGGCGATGGCCGGATCGAATCCGGTCGCCGCCTTGAGGTCCACCCCCGCGGCGGCCGCGGCGTGCGCGATGAACGCGCCGACCCCGCAGAGATCGCGATCGTTGCCACCTGCCGACGCTACCACGCTCGCTGGCGCCATCGGTCAGTTCTTCAGGCGCCTCCGGTCACGGCGTCCGGGCGCGGGTACGGACATGCTTGCTCGCGTCACCAGCCACCCGGACAAGACCATGACGAAGACCTTGCTCGCAGCCGCCGCTCTTCTTGCCTTCTCTCTCCCCGCTGGCGCCGCAGCAGTGCGCGCCGACATGGAGGTCGATCCGACCGCGTACGTGCTGGGCGGATACTCGGTGCACGCCGGCATCGTGCACGAGCGGCTGCGGGTAGACATCGGCGCGTTCGCCATGAACGTGCCGCAGTTCCTGCACGGCAACTCCAATTTCAGGGAGTCCTTCGACGGCTATGGCTTGAAGCTCCAGTACTTCCCCTTCGCCGACCAGGCGGGCGCGTTCGCCGGCGTCGATGTGGGGCTGGTGCGCGTCCGCCTCCGTCGCGTGGGCACCGACCTCGCTTCGCAGTCCGATCAGATCGGCGTGGGCGTCCACGCCGGGTACCGGTTTGAGCTGGGAAGAAGCTTCTACGCGACTCCGTGGCTCGGTGTCGGCTATCAGTTCAACGCCGGCGCCACCACTCTGGGAGGACAGACCTTCACGGCCGATCGCTGGAGCATCTTCCCCGCGGTTCACATCGGATATCGCTTCGACTGAGAACAATGCGGGGAGCTCTACTGCCGTCCAGCCTCGTGGCGACGCGATTCGGCGTCCAGGCGGAAGACGTCATTGGTGAGCGAACGCGCCACGCGCACGGCGAGGTTGGGGAAGAGTTGCCCGAAGGCGAAGGTGAGCCGCGAGGGACCGGGGCTCACGGCGACCTCGGCGAGGTCGCGCTTCACCACGCGCACGACCGCCTTCGCGACGGCTTGCGGCGTGGAGGTACCGAGCAGAGGCGAGGGCCTCGCGCCTCGCGTCCGCTCCAGTGTGCGCTGGTACATCCCGGCCTCTCTGATGAAACCGGGGCAGACCACCGAGGCGCTCACTCCGGTGCCCAGGTACTCGGAGCGCAGCGCGTGTGAAAACTCGATCAGCCCCGCCTTGCTGGCGCCGTAGGCTACCTGGAAGGCGGGCCCGAACTTCCCCGCGAGAGATGCGATGCAGACCACGTGCCCGCGGCGGCGCTCCAGCATCCCGGGCAGCACCAGACGCGACAGGCGCATCGGCGCCACCAGATTGACCGCGATCATGCGCTCCAAGTCCGCGATCGGCGTCTCGTGGAAGACCGACGCCTGCTCGATGCCGGCGTTGTTGACCAGGAGGTCGACGGGTCCCAGCTCGCGGCCGACGCGCTCCACCAGCTCTGCGGCGCTTTCGGGCGCAGCCACGTCGGCCACGAAGGCCTGGGCGCGCACGCCTTGGCCAGACAGCTCTGCGGCGAGCGCGTTCAGCTCAGCCGCAGAGCGGGCCGCGAGGGCGAGCTGCATCTTCTCACGGGCCAGGGCCCGCGCAATGTAGACGCCGATGCCGCGGGAGGCGCCGGTGACGAGGGCGATCTGTCCGCTGAGTTCGCGCATGGGCTGTGGATAGACGAGTCGAAGTGAAAAGTCGAGGTTCGCCGCGGGGGACCATGGCCGACGTCAGCGAGCGGCGCGATAGAGAGCGCGATCCTCGATCCAGTAGGCAAACTTCGAATCGAGCGCCACGCGGCTGAACCATGCGCCGCTCGAGCTCACTGTCCCCGTGTGACCGGGAGTGCCGCCGGCCAGGGCGCCGCCGTGAGCAGTGATCTGGCTCCCGTTTCCGCTCACGCGTCGAAGTTCCAGGTCGACTGCGACGCGGGCAGCGTCGCGATCTCCTGCCAGCCTCCGCCCAGCTTCGGCATGAGGCGCACCGACAGGGTCTGCACGGCGCCGACGGGCAAGTGGATGTAGAAGATGCTGCTGCCGTCCAGCGCCATCGAGGTCACGTGGAATGAATCAGCGAGCAAGGTACGCGCGCTGCCCGAGCCGTCGGCCGGCGCCGCCTGGATGCCGTCGCTGCCGGCCCAGTACACAAGCTGGCCATCGGTGGCGAGCGAAGACACCCCGTTCGCCTGCGCGAGCAGCACCGGGTCCTGGCCTCCCGCCTTGGGAAGGCGCCAGATCAGGCTGGAGCCATTGGTATTGCTGCCGCCGGTGAAGTCGCGCGCGGCGAGATAGAGATTTCTCTCGTCCAGCGCCATCGAGACAGCGATGGCCTGAACGTGCCGGTTGCCGATCAGCTGCACCGGCGCACCGCCAGCAAGCGGGACGGCGAAGACGCTCAGCGCGGTGGCGGCGACGTCGCTCGGCGCGGCGTAGACGTTCGCGCTGTCGACCGCGAGCGGCGTCGGCCAGGAGCCTGGGTTCGACGCGACCGGGAGGGTGGCGATCTGGGTTCCCGCATGCCCGCAAGCGAGGAGAGCAATGAAAGGCGCCAGGCGGGCGAAGCTCATGCGCGTAGACTGACACAAACGCTTTGCAGGAGAGAAACGAAGTCGAGGCGGACGGAGCCACCTCCCGCACGAACTCAATCCCCCGGATGGATCTTGACGTCGTACGGGGGCGGGCGACCCTCGGCGCGCTCGACCCAGTTCTTCAGGCTCATCAAGAAAACAGCCCACTTGGTGCTGCAGTGGTGCATGAACTCGACCGGCTCTCGCCAGCCTGCGTGGCTGAAGAGCACAAAGGTCTGGTCAGCTTCCTTTCGCAGGCGAAAGGTGAGCTCGGTGCCGATCCACTCGTCGGGGCCGGCGACGCAGCTCCACTTCACCACCTCGCCCGGCTTCGACTCGAGCACCTTCATGTCGAAGCCGCCGCCCTCCGACTTGAAGTGAATGGTCTTGCCTGCCTTGGTGTCGCCGGTGGTGCCGACGATCCACCAGTGCGAGAGCCCGTCGAGCGTCGACAGCGCCTGGTAAACCTTCTCGGCCGAGGCCTGAACACCTACTCGATGAAGGATATCCGGCATCACTCCCTCCCTCTTTCTGCGCGCGTGGGCGCACCGACGAGCCGCGCCAGGCTCGACAAGCATCCTTCCCATCCGCTCTGGTGCTCGGAGCGGTCCTGTTCCTCGCGGAGCCCGGTCTGCGTGAGCACGAGCTCGGTCGTTTCCCGGCCGATCGGTCTTAAGCTAAGGGTCACGACCGTCTGGTAGTCGCGCTCGGCGTTGGCGTGCCAGGTGAACACCAGCCGGTGCGGCCGCTCGATGGCGAGGTATTTGCCGGACACGTGGCAGTCCGGCCCGTCGTCGGCATGCATCACGATCTCCCAGGCTCCGCCCACGCGCACGTCCGCGGCGATCACCTCGGTGGTCCAACTGGGCCTGGCGTGAAACCAGCGAGCGAGCAGCTTCGGATCCGTCCAGGCGTCGAAGAGAAACTCCGCGCTCGCCCGGAGGACGTGCCGCACGACCAGGGTGAGGTCGCCGTCGCGAGAAGCCATCACCGCCGCCTTCCAGGGAGGTAGTTGGCGCTGACGAACGCCTCCAACTCGGCGAAGCGTGCCTGCCAGTACTGCCGGTGTTTCTCCAGCCAATCGATGCCCGCCGACATCGCCTGCGTCCGGAGCTCGAAGATGACTGCCCGCCCATCCCGCGGATCGGCCCGGCGCCGGATGAGCTTGCCGCGCTCGAGCACTTTGACGTGCTTGGCCACCGCTGGAAACGACAGCTTCGATCGCCGCGCGAGTTGCGTGAGGTTGACCTCGCCGCGCGAGAGCGTGGCGAGGATGCTCCGCCGCGTCGGATCCGACAGGGCGTAGAAGGCGTGATCGAGCTGCGAGGTGGCGTTCCTGGAGCGCACCTTGCGGTTACTACACCATATGGTTCTACACTTGCAAGCCTCGCACGATAGCCGCCACGCTCGCTGGCGGCCCGGTCGCAGGTGCTCTCCCGCGCCGTCTTGCCGGGACGGATGAGCCCCAGGTCCTTGTCGAGGCCCATGATGCGGGCCGCGCCGAGGGTGGCGAGCTGCAAGGCCCGTTCCGCGGGAATGCCCGCCTGCACGTCCAGCTCGAGCTCGCGATGAAGCGTGAAACCAGCCAGCCCGTCGGTCCCCGCCTCGATGGGAATTCCCGCCGCCCACAACTCGTGCACGAGTTGCAGCGCCTTGTTCCACGATGCCCGGTAGCGCTCGTCCGTGCCCTCCGACATCGGCAGCTGGCCCGCCAGCAAGCCGCGACGGATCTGCGCGGGGAGCCGCGCAGCGATGGCGACGCTGCCTGGAGGGATCGCGCCCGGCCGGGCGAGGAACATGTTCTCGAAGGTTGCCAGCGTCAGGTCGAGCCTGCAGTTGGGACTGGCTCGCCGGTAGCGCTGGGTGGAAGAGGTGCGGCGGTCGCGCCCGGCGAAACCGGAACGGGGGGGGCCGTTCGGAAGGGACGCGCGCGCACCGCCGCCGGACGGCACTGTTACTTCAGCATCGCATCCACGTCGAGGTCCGCGGCGGAGTGACCCATCGGAGTAGCCGTCAACACGATCACCGGGATGTCAGCCCAGTCCTTGTTGACCCGCAAGGAGTTGAGAACCTCGAAGCCGTTCATCGTCGGCATCATGAGGTCGAGGACGATGAGATCCGGCACCCCTCCGGAAGCCACCATCTCCAAGCCTTCGCGGCCGTCAGCTGCGGCGATCACCGTGTAGCCCGCCTTGACCAGGAAGCTGCTGAGAACGCGTCGAACCGCCTCCTCGTCGTCTATCACTAGAACTCTACCGGGGTGGTGCACCACGGATTTCTACCAGCCATCTGCGCGGAGGGGCGAGGTATGTGCAAAACAGAGATTTTCAAACCGGCCAGGAAGCTGGCTCCCTCGGCCAATTCTTCAGCCGCCCTCGTCGCGCCGATGCGCCAACCTGCTCGAGGCTCGAGCGAGCCGGATGCCCCGAGTCGTGGTCCAATGGAGGCATGGCATTCGTCCGCCTGGCGGGTGGGATCCTCTGGCGCGAGGGGTCGGCAGGGCCGCGGCTCGCGGTGATCCACCGGCCGCGCCAAGCGGATTGGAGCCTGCCGAAGGGGCGGATGGACGAGAGAGAGTCCTGGGAGCAAGCCGCGTTGCGCGAAGTGGAGGAAGAGACAGGTTGCGAGGCGCGGATCACATCTTTCGCCGGCGCCGCTTCTTACGTCCAGCGCCGCACTCCCAGGCTGGTCCTCTACTGGCACATGGCGCTTATTCGCGAAGAGCCGTTCGCGGCGAGCAAAGAGGTCGATGAGCTGGTCTGGCTCGCGCCCGCCGACGCTCTGGCGCGCCTCGACCACGAGACCGAACGCCGCGTGCTGCAGCGGTCCCGGCCTCCGGGCGTGCAGAGGCCCGCGCCAAAGGCGACGGGCGCGCTGACTGCCGAGCTCGCCGCCGCCCGCGCCGAGATTCTTCGTCGTGTCCTCTCGCTTCCCGCGAAGGGCAACGCAGCCGGCCTCGGGCCGGCCCTCGACCTGCTCGATCGCGCCGAGGAAGCCTGGGCAGGGGGCGCGGCGAAAGAGGCGTCCGCGATGACCGCGGAAGCGAGGCGAATGGGCCTGCTCGCGCTCTCGGAGCCGGAGCTGTCGTTGAGGGCGCGCGCTCTCCGCGAGGAGGCCCGCGGGCTCGCCCGCTCGCGCCGCCGGGCGATTCGCCGCCTCCTGTCTCCGGCCGGAGAGGTGTCTCCCGAGGCAGTCCATCTCGCCGCCGGGTTGCGCGACCAGGCCCTCGCGGAACGCGTGCGGCCTGCGAGGCCCATCGCGGCCATCTTTGCAGCGGCCGTCGCCGCGCTGGCGCTCGTCCTGTGCCTCCGTTCGTCCTCCGAGCGCGGACACGGCCTCTTGGCTGCGCTGTGCGGCACGTTGGCTGGTGCCGCCATCGCTGCGCTTTATTACTCGCGCTCCTTTGCCAAGGAGCGACAATGAGGTGGTGGTCATGACGCGCGCATCGCTCTTCGCCGGCCTGCTGGCCGCGCTGGCTGCCGGAGCGCAGGAGACGCCCGAGGTGAAGCCTTTGGGCGCCCGCCTCGAGGCCTACGCTTATCCATACCCGACGCAAGACTTCGCCGTGCACAGCCAGGGGCAGGAACTGGCCATGGTCTACATGGATCTCAAGCCTGCCAGGCCTGACGGACGCGCCGCGGTGCTGCTGCACGGAAAGAACTTCTGCGGACCCTATTGGATCGCGACCGCCGAGCGACTGCGCGATCAGGGGTATCGCGTCGTGGTCCCAGACCAGATCGGCTTCTGCAAGTCGTCCAAGCCACGCGGCTATCAATACAGCCTGCACCAGCTCGCCGCGAACACGCATGCGCTCTTGCAGAGCCTGGGAATTGCGAAGGCGGTGGTCATCGCCCACTCGATGGGCGGCATGGTCGGATCGCGCTACGCGCTGATGTTTCCGGAAGCGGTGGAGAAGCTGGTGCTGGTGGACCCCATCGGCCTCGAGGACTGGAAGGCCAAGGGCGTGCCCTGGCGCAGCGTGGACGACTGGTACAAGAACGAGCTCAAGACCAGCTTCGCTACCATCAAAGCGTACCAGCTCAAGAGCTATTACGACGGCAAGTGGAAGCCCGATTACGACAAGTGGGTGGCGCTGCAGGCCGGCATGTATCAAGGCGAAGGGCGCGAGGTGGCGGCGTGGGCCGGCGCGCTGACCTACGACATGATCTACACCCAGCCGGTGGTGCACGAATTCCCGAACCTCAAGGTGCCGGCGGTGCTCATCATCGGCCAGCGCGATCGCACCGCATTGGGCAGGGACCTCGCGCCTCCCGACGTGGCCGCCAGACTCGGCAATTATCCGGAGCTGGGCCGTGAGGCCGCGAGGCGCATTCCCGGCGCGCGGCTCATTCCAATGGACGGCCTGGGGCACTCGCCGATGATCGAAGCGCCGGAGCGCTTCTATCAAGCGTTGGATGAGGCACTGGGCGACCGCGCACCCCGTTGAGTCGTTTGGGCGCATGGACCGCGACCTGGACTTCGACCGCGACTGCGACCTGCGACCGCGACCGCGACTTCGACCGCGACCGCGACTGCCATTCAGAAACCGAGGCCCACCAGCTCGCGCAGGATCTCCTCGTATAGCGCAACGGCGTCGAACTTGAGCGACCAGCCCACCTGCGCCCAATGGTCGGCCTGGATCTCGCGCAGCACCTTGCCCCATCTCTGCGAGGTGGCCGGCACCAGTCCGTCGTTGGGGCCGCAGCGCTTCGACAGGTACGCGTGCGTCGGCCAGAGCAGCGGATTGGTATGCGCGAGATCGGTCGCAGCCACGATGCTGCAGTACGCGACGGAAGGGAGATCGGGCACCTCCCGATTGAACCGCTCCAGCGCTTCGATTCCGAGGTCGCGCAGCGCCGCGAACCTCAGCAGGCGCGCGGACGCGCGCGAGAGCGCGAAGTCGGCGAGCGGCGTCCCGCGGTGCGGCGACCCGATGGTCACCAGCGAGGCGACGCGATCGGAAAGCCCCCGCCGCGCGATGGCAAAGCGCGCGTCGAGCCCGCCCATGCTGTGCGCGATGACGTTCACGCGCTGACCCGGGAGGGCGCGCACCAACGAGACCAACGCGTCGGCGCGCACCTCCACGCCACCTGCCGGTGGCAGGCGCGGGTGATGAAATTCGGCCCCCAGCGGCGAAAGCTTTTCGGCGATGTTGCGAAAGTAGCGATGGCGGCGGCCCGCGAAGGCGATTTCGGAGAAGCCGAGCACGCCGTGCGCGAGCACCACCGGATGGCGGAGCCGCGCTGCGCGCCTCGCGGGAATGCGCTTGCGCAGCCGGCCGCGGCGCCACGCGGCGACGAGAGCCAGCGCCAGCGCCACCAGGAGCAGCGCAGCGAGGCCAAGGAGGAGAAATCGCACGCCGTCAGCCTAACCCGTCCGCGCGCGGGTTGCCGCGCTCCGCTCAGGCCAACTCGGCGTGGAAGCGGAGCCGCGCGTGCTTCGCTTCCTTCAGCTCGGCCGCGGAAGGCAGCCGGTCTTTGGGATGCGCGGGGTGGTGAAGACGCAGCGTCGCCGATGCCTTGCCGCCCGCGACCTTGGCCGGCAAGGTGGCGAGCTCCGTCCATGTCCCGCGCAGCTCGTGCTCGACGACGAAGCGCATCGCCCTCCCTTCGAAGCTCGCAGGCGCGGAGCTCCTTCGATCGCGGCTCCCTTGCCAGCGGTCGCGGTGCTGCCTTCGGGCGTCCGCACCTTGTAGCGGTATCCGTCGGGCCGCTGCCCGCCTTCCGCGCTCATTTATGATCCCCGGCCCACGACGCGTGGGCGACCTTGAGGATGCGCCCGGTATGGTCGTTCAACCGCTCGGGGTCGCAGCCGATGCCGAAATAGAAGTCTTCGCCGAGAAGCTCGAAGGAGCGCGCGAAGGTATCCGCGTCGAAGTGGAAGAGCTCCTCCCAGTGCTGCAGATCGCTGGTGGCGAAGACGTGCATGCTCGTCTCTGTCGTCGTCACCGCGCTGGAGGCGAGCGCGTGGAGCACGCCGCCGTGGACGGCGAGCGCGCGCGGCAAGGCGCCCCCGGGGAGCGGCAGCTTGCGGGCCTCGTCCGCCGCGGTGGCCGCGAAGAGGCCCAAAGGCGCCCAGTCGTGATCGATGATCTTGCGCGCCCCGATATAGACCACCTGCTTCGCGAACGCCGTCGGCCGCGCGGCGAACGTCTCGACCAGAACGTCGTCCTCGACGCCGGGGAAGAACTTCACCGGCATCTCTCCGAAGTGCTCCTTGCCGTCCCAGCGAAAGATCTTGCCCGCGTTGGTCGACGCATACAGCCGCGGTCCGGTGTCGTCGTCGAGCACGAAGAGCGAGCGCGTGCGGCCCCAGGGCCAGGGCTTGGAGAGCGCGTCGCGCCAGGTGTGCCCGCGATCGGTGGAGTGCGCCACCATTCCGCCCGCAACGGTGCTGATGGCCGCGAAGAGATCGGGGTGCCCTGGCTTGCCGCCGAAGTCATATGCACGGCCGTATCCAATAGCCTCTTCATATGGGCGAGCTTGCCCTCGCCCTTGACGCGCCCGTCGTCGCGCCCGGTCACGTGCGAATCCTCGCCGGGGATCCACAGCCCGTCGGAGAGAACCGGGAACACGTCTACCTGCTCGTCGTCGACCACGTATTCGACGCTGAAGCCTTTGCTCTCGACGTCGTCCTTCTTCTTCGGATCGTAGACCCAGAGATCGATGGGGCCTGCGTTGGGCGCGGGGGGCGGATTGTTGGCGTTTCCGCTCCCGATATAGAGGCGGCCCTCGAACGCGCGCAGGCTCCACGGATTGCGCGCGTAGACCCACTCGCCCGAGGGCCAGCGCTTCGCGGTGGGGTTGCCCACCAGCACGAGCTCCTTGGTGACGTCCCTGCTCTGCTCCTCGGGCGGCGCCGCGTCGGCGTTGACGTCCTGCTGCCCCCGCACCAGCACCTCGTCGATGTGCGTCCACTTCGCCTTGTTCGCCTCGATCTTCGCGTGGAAGGCGAGCGGTGACGCGTTGGAGGCGTGCAGGTCCAACCCTGCGGGCATCTCCACCTCGTTGGAGAGCATCTTGGGCTTCTTGGCCAGCGCGGCCGCGACCACCGCGGACTGGAAGACGGCGATGACGAACTGCGAGCAGAACATCTTCTGGAAGAAGGCCGGTCCGCCCGGGCGCCGCGACTCCTCTCCGAAGACGAGCGCCTCGCCGTGCGCCTCGACGCCGAAGCTCGCGAGATGAAACGGGACCAGCGCGGGCACCTTGTACTTCATGCGCCCGTTGGCCCAGGTCTGCGCCACCTCGGCCGCGGCCAGCGCCTGCGGTCGCCCTTCTTGATCTCCTTGTGGAAGAGGCCGGAGAGCGCGCGGACCATGCTCTGGCCGCCCTCGATGACCCGCTCGGTCCGGGTCGCTCCCTCGGCCGTGCCCGCGAACTTGATGAGGACGTCGCCGCGTTCCAGCACGAGATCGGCGCTGGCCGCGTCGACGAGCCCATCGGGGGCGGCGTAGCGCGCGGGGGGCGGATGGAGAACGGCTTCGGCGTAGGCGTGGGCGTGCGCGGCCATGCAGCGAGCATAGGCACATGCGCGACCTGAGGAGGAGAGCCCCGGCTCATTTTGATTTCACACGCAGTCGTCCGATGCGTTAGCGCGGGCGATGCGAGCGACCGCTGCTTAGAGATGGCGGTCGAGCCAGGCTTCGAGCATCGGCTTCGAGAGCGCGCCGACTTGCTTGTCGAGGAAGAGCGGGCCGCGCTGGAGTTGCAGCATGGGGATCGACTGCACGCGGTGCGCCGCCGCCGTGCGCGGGTTCTGGTCGACATTCAGCTTGACGACCTTGAGCCGGCCTTTGCGCTCTCGCGCCAGCTGCTCGAGCACCGGCGCGACCGCGCGACAGGGCCCGCACCACTCCGCCCAGAAATCGACCAGCACGGGAATGGGGCTGTCCTCGACCTCGCGCTTCCACGTCGCGTCCGTCGCGGCGACCGGGTGGTCCGGGAAGACGCTCTGCTTGCAGCGGCCGCACTTCGGGTCATCCTTCACGCGAGTGCGCGGGATGCGATTCGTCGCGCCGCACGACGCGCACGGGTACTCGATGAGATCGGCCTCGCCGACTGGCATCTGATCCAGCATGGCCGAAGCGTAAGGCGTAATGCACGACCGTCAAGGGGCGGCATGCGTTCCGCCAGCCCACCCGCCAAATCGTGGTTCAGCGGGGTTTCTTGCGCCCAGGCCTACGCCTACCTCAGGATGAAGGAATGGGGTCCGCTTCAGAGTGGGATACGTCCGAGGAGCAGCTGGAGCTGCGGCTGCGGCAATTCGCCATTCCGGTCGCGCTCGCGGTGGCGTGGGTTCTCGTCAAGTCCGATTTCGGGCGCTTCCTGCTGCGCACGTTTTGCACGATGTGGGTGCACGAGCTCGGGCACGCGGTGGCGGCGCTGCTGTGCGGGTATCCGGCCTTACCGGGACCGTGGCGCACGTTCACGGCCGAGTCGCGGTCGCCGCTCTTGGCGGTGCTGCTCTTCGCCGCGCTTGCCTGGGGCATCTTCTGGGCCTGGCGGACGGCGCGTCCGCTCCTCGTCACGGCTTTCGGAGCGCTGGCCCTGGTGCAGCTCCTCTGCACGCTGGCGCTGTCGGCTCCTCGCGCGCGGGAGCTGATCCTGTTTGCCGGCGACGGCGGCGCGCTGGTGCTCGGCACGCTCCTCATGCTGACGCTCTACGCTCCCGAGGGCAGCGCCTTGAAGCAGGGCTGGCTGCGCTGGGGCTTCCTCGCCATCGGCGCCGCTTCCTTTGCAGACGTGTTCGAGCAGTGGTGGTCTTCGCGCCACGACCCCGACCGCATCCCCTTCGGCATGAACGAGGGCGTGGGCCTCTCCGACCCGAGCCGCCTCAGCGACCAGTTCGGCTGGAGCGCGGACCAGCTCGTCTCGCGCTACGTGGTGCTCGGCTGTCTTTGCCTGCTGGTGTTGGCTTGCGCTTACTTCTTCGGATTGCGCCAGCGGCTGGATGCGGTCGCACAGGAGTCGTAGCGGAGGAGCGAGAGCAAGAGCTCGCCCCGCTCCACCGCCAGGCTCTACTTCGCCGCTGCGACCAGGTCGGGAATGAGCTTCGCGACGTTGGGCGTGCCGATGCCGGTCGCGTCGTCCCAGCCAGGCGCGGCGCTGAACCCCACCGGCGTCCCCAAGAGCCGGTTGTTGCCGACCTTGATGTCGTGGAAGTCGCGCGCGTACGTCGTCGGGTTGTTGAGCAACTTGTAGAGCGCCGGATTGATGTACCCCAGCGGGCCGTGGTTGTACTGGTTCGCCAGCGCGACGATGCCGGCCCACTGCGGCGAGCCCGCGCTCGTCCCTCCGACGATGAACACGCTGCCAGCGGGAAACACCGTCGACCAGGCGACGAGCACGCCGCCGTCGACGGCTGCGTTGTACGAAACGTCGGGGATCGCGCGCGCACTCAACCCAAGGCCGGCCTGAAAATCGGGCACGCCGAAGAAGAGGCTGGGCGCGCCGCCGCCCGCGGCCCCCCCGCTCAGGATCGGTGGGCCCTCGTTCCAGACCTGCTCGCCACCGTAGGTGTACGGGCTTGCGGAAGTGCCGGCGCCGGCGACGAGGCCGAAAGGATACGGGTTACCCATCGTGCCTCCCACCGCGGTATTGAGCGGGTCCGAGGCAGGGAAGCCGGCGTTCGCGAAGCTCGCGCCGTTGGTCGCACCGGAGTCGCCCGACGAAGCGAGCACGGTGATGTTCGCCGCCCGCGCGAGCTCGTAGTTCTTGATCCCCTGCATCAGCTGGTTGTTGTTCGCGTGGACGACGAACTCGGGCACGCCGAAGCTCTGCGACATGACGCTGCCGGGGAAGAGGTCGATGGCCCTCGCCTCCGCGACGTTGATGGCGTTGCCCGACGAGGTCGAGGCCACGACCAGCACGATGTTGGCGCCGGGAGCGATGGCGTGCGCCCACTCGACGTCGAGGCTGGTCTCTACGCTCCAGCCGATCTGGTCGTGGTGCGTGTCCGTGGGATCGAAGGCGGGGCAGCCGTCCTCGGGGCAGAGGATGGTGAAGGAGGGCGGAGCGGGCAGGCCGAAGGCCGCGTCGAAGATCGCCAGGTCCCTGGCGATGGTGGGACTTCCGAAAGCGTCGACGATGAGGATGGTCTGTCCAGTGCCGTCGAGCGTAGAGGGGACGTTGTATGCAGCCCGGATGGGTCCGGGCGAGTAGCAACCGAAGGTCCCGCTGCGGCAGCGCGTCCGGTCCGGGGTGACGTCGGCAGCGTCCGCCTGCACCCGGAGCGGATTCACGATGTACTCGAAATCGCCGTTCGACG
>WNFI01277554.1_pt1 | contig 16049 bp, 10 predicted proteins | sample 5400471 | NCBI WGS metagenome assembly WNFI01 (sample SAMN13153348, study PRJNA577476) | soil metagenome | isolation source: 100 cm saprolite on Douglas fir-dominated hillslope | place: USA:California | collected 2013-09-17 | reverse complement strand
CCCCGCGACCGACCCCGGACCGCTGACCCACATCTCGACCCAGATCTTCACGAAAGCCGCGAACGGTCCGAACGCCTCGCCGATGACGTGATAGCTGGCGCCGGCCTGGGGCACGAGCGTCGTCAGCTCCGCCACGGTCAAGACTCCGCACAGGGTGATCCCCCCGCAGAGCCCCCACAAGAAGTAGACCTGCCAGCGGGATTCGGCCACCGAGGCGACTTCCCCGGGCGTGAAGAAGATACCCGCGCCCAGGATGTCTCCCACGACGAGAGCGGCCACGGCGGCGAGGCCGAGCTGGCGGCGGAGGCCACCATCCGTTTGGGGGCCGATTTGCAGGGCCGGACGGGGGTCAGGGGCCAGGGAGGAGATTGTAGCGCCGGCCCCGAGGGAAAAGGCACTTGATATCCGAGGCGATTCGCTCTACAAACAGCCACCTTTTCCCGGTTGAAGGTCCTTCCGTTGGAGGTTGGCATGAGCGTTTCGAGACGCGTCGTGTCGTGCGTCCTCGCTCTGATGGTCGCGGGCGTGGCGCCGGTCCTGGCACAGACGTATCACGGAGGTCTCCGCGGACTCGTCCGCGAGCAGGGCGCCGTGGTTCCGGGAGCGGGGGTGGATCTCATCAACGAGTCAACGAACGGCACCCGCCACACCCAGACCAACAGCGTCGGCGAGTACGCCTTCGTCAACGTGGATCCGGGAACCTACACGGTCAAGGTCAGCATGCCGGGTTTCAAGACCATCGAGAACAAAGCCGTCCGCATCGGCACCCAGCAGTTCGTGACGCTGGACTTCGCGCTCGAGGTCGGAAACCTGCAGGAGGCGGTCACGGTCGAGAGCCAGGCCACGCCGCTCGAGACCTCGAATGCATCCGAGGGGAGCACGCTGGACAGCAGCACGCTGCAGACCCTGCCCACCGCGGGCCGGAACCCGTTCTTCCTCGCGACCATAACGCCCGGGGTGACCCACACCGGCGACCCGCAGTTCGTCCGGCAGCAGGACCAGACGAACTCCTCGCTCCTCTCCCTGGGCGGCGGACCGCGGCGCGGCAACAACTACACGCTCGACGGCGTCTCGATCGTCGACATCCGGAACCGCGCCACGGTCATCCCCTCGATCGAGGCGGTGGAAGAGGTCAAGGTCCAGGTCACCACGTACGACGCCGAGATGGGCCGCACCGGCGGCGGCGTCTTCAACATGACGGGCAAGTCGGGCGCGAACAATTGGCACGGGAGCCTCCTGGGGCAGAACCGGCCGGCCAAGACGCGGTCCTTGTCCTACTTCGCCCGCAAGGCCTGCGAGGAGGGCACGGGGTCCTGCGAGAAGCCCGACACCTACTTCTACCTCTACGCGGGCTCGATCGGCGGGCCGATCGTCAAGGACAAGACGTTCTTCTGGGCGTCGATCGAACCCGGGCAACGTCATCCCGGCGAGTCGCATCAGCCCGGTGGCCAAGGCCATGGCGCCGTACTGGCCGAAGGCGGGCCCGGCCAGCTCGGAGCTCGTGGACCGGTCCCGGACGGCCACGGGCAAGCTCGATCAAAACTGGAGCGACAGCTTCCATACCTCGGCGATGTACGCCTACTACCACTCCGTCGAGCCTCAGCCTCGTTCGTACCTGAAGGACGGCATTACCCAGGAGATCGGTGCGAACCATGCCGACCCGGGTGACGGAGCCCTCTACCGCACGGTGCACGCCGTGGCGATCAACAACACCATCACGCCCAACTCGACGACCGCCGCGCACGTGCGCTTGGGCTATACCAGCTTCGCCGACGACTGCGTCCCTGTCGCCGGATTCGATCCGGGGACCCTCGGCTTCTCGTCGAGCTTCGTCAATCAGGTTCCCGTGAAGAAGTTCCCGTACTTCGCCATCGGCAGCTACGGCACGGACTACAACGGATACATGTTCGGCGAGCGCCCCATCAACAACATCACCTATTACTCCTGGGACGCCAACACCTCGATCTCCAAGTTGTGGGGCCGGCACACGGCCAAGTTCGGGGCCTCCTACCGCAAGATCGGGGTCAAGAACCTCAATCCCGGCCAGTCGAGCGGCAGCTTCTTCTTCGACGGCCAGTTCACGAGCGCCGATCCGCTGCAGGCCGACGACCGCGACCCCTATGCGTTGGCGGCGTTCCTGCTCGGGTATCCGTCGAGCGGCTCCATTCCCGTGTCGGCGCCGATCAACGCCTATATCAACTACTTCGCGGGGTATGCCCAGGACGACTTCCGGGTCAACCCGAACCTGACGGTCAACCTCGGCCTGCGTTATGAGTTCGAGCAAGGCCTCCAAGAGAAGGACAACCAGATCACCGTCGGGTTCGACCGTGATCGATCGTGGCCGATCCAGGTGCCCGGCGTGTCGCTGAAGGGCGGCCTGGAATACGCCGGGGTCGACGGGTACCCGAACCATCAGAGCGACCCCTCCAAGGCGAAGTTCGCGCCGCGCGTCGGCTTTGCCTGGTCGGCGGGCCCGAAAACGGTGGTGCGAGGCGGATACGGCCTCTTCTGGGCGCCGCATCAATACGCGGGCATCAGCAGCGCCGGCCTGGGCACGCGCGGCTACACCCAGACGACCGACCTCGTGGCGACCACGGACGGGGGCCTGACCCCGTGCGCTGGCTGCAGCATCGTGAACCCCTTCCCGAACGGCATCTCTCAGCCGACCGGCAACGCCGGCGGCATCCTGACCGGCGCCGGGGGAACCGTGCAGTTCAACGATCAGTTCCGCAAGTCCGCCTACGTCCACCAATACTCCTTTGACGTCCAGCACGAGTTGCCCGGGCGGATCGTGGCCGGGATCAGTTACATCGGCGCGACGTCCCGGCATCTCGGCCTGGGCGGCAACGACAATGCGACCTTGAACATCAACCAGCTCGATCCGAGGTACCTGAGCCTGGGCTCGGCGCTGTTGGACCAGCTGCCGAACCCGTTCTTCGGCAACCCGGCTTTCGGCGCGTTCGCGGACCGGAGGACCCTCACCCGCGGCCAGCTCTTGCGGCCATACCCACAGTTCGGAGATCTGCTGGCCGCGCAGGTCAGCGGCGGCAAGGCCCAGTACCACTCGGTGGTCGTGAGGCTCGAGCGGCCCATGGCGAGCGGCTGGGGCGGCCGCATCAACTACACCTACAGCTCGAACAAGAACAACATCTTCGGCGAGCTGAACCAGTTCAGCAACAACAGCGGCAGCCGCAACCGGCCGCTCAACAGCTACGACGTCGAGGCGGAGTACGGCCACTCGATCACGGAGCAGCCGCATCGCCTCAACTTCGCACTGACGGGCGAGCTTCCCTTCGGCAAGAACAAGAAGCATCTTTCCGAACCAGGGCTGGCCCGCGTCCTCTTCGGCGGCTGGGCGGTCACGGGCGTCGGGTACTTCCAGAGCGGCTTCCCGGCGGCCATCATCCAGTCGAGCAACAACACGGGCCTGTTCACGCGACTTCAGCGGCCGAACGTGACGAGCACGAGCCCGGCGACCTCGGGCAACACCGATAGCCACTACGACCCCTCTTGCGGCTGCATCGCGAACTGGTTCAATCCCGCCGCGTGGTCGTCGGCTCCGGCTTACACCCTCGGCAACTCTCCGCGCACGGAAACCGCCATGCGGACGCCGTTCAAGACCCAGACCGACGTGGCGATCCAGAAGGTCGAGCCGCTGGGCGGCACCCGGCAGGTCATGGTCCGGTTCGAGCTGATCAACGTCTTCAACAACACCCAGTTCAACGGGCCGGACATGACCTTCGGGTCGTCGTCGTTCGGCACCGTCACGGCCACGCGCGGCTTCCCGCGGTTGCTGCAGTTGATGGTTAGATTTTCGTTCTAGGCCAGGCTCTGACGCTTGGGCGGCCCCTCCGGGGGCCGCCCTTTTTTCGTCTGGGCCGAGCCCATGGGCTAGGATCGAGCCCGTGCGCCGGTTCCTCGTTCTCCTGGGTCTCCTCGGTCTTCTCTCCTGCTCCAAGCCTCGGCCCGCCATCCGCAACGTCGTCCTGATCAGCATCGACACGCTGCGCGCAGACCGCGTGAGCGCCTACGGCTTCCCGCGGCCGACGACGCCGAACATCGATGCCGTGGCCCGGGAGGGGGTGCTGTTCAGGAACGTCCACACCCCCGTGCCCATGACCTTGCCCGCGCACGTCTCCATGCTCACGGGGACCCTGCCGCCGACTCACGGTCTGCGCGACAACCTGCTCCGCCGCCTGCCGGAGGGCAGCCTGACCCTGGCCGAGATGCTCAAGGCGAAGGGCTTCACGACCGGCGCCGTCGTCAGCAGCTTCGTCCTCGATCGCCGCTTCGGCACCAGCCAGGGCTTCGACAGCTACGACGACCGCTTCCAGGCCGTGCACAAGATCGGCGACCTCAGCGAGCGCAAGGGAGATGAGGCGGCTCGAGTCGCCACGCAGTGGCTGGACCAGCACAAGGACCGGCCCTTCTTCTTCTTCGTGCACTTCTACGACCCGCACGAACCCTACGAGCCATCGTCATCACCGGGGATCACGGGGAGATGCTCGGCGAGCACGGTGAGCTGAACCACGGGTTCTTCATCTACGAGGGCGCCCTTCGGGTGCCCCTCGTCGTGCGGGTGCCCCACGCGGACGGAGCGCCGCGGCAGGTCGATCTTCCCGCGAGCCTCATCGACATCGTGCCCACCGTGCTCTCCCTGGTGGGGGCCGATGTCCCCAAGGAGGTGCAGGGGGTCGACCTCTCGCCCTGGATCGCCGGCCGAGGCGCGGGCGGGGGAGCACGACCGCTCTACGCGGAGACGGTGACGCCCACCCGCTATTACGGCGCCAACTCCCTGCTCGGCGTCATCGCCGACGGCTGGAAGTACATCGAGACCACCCGCCCCGAGCTCTACGATCTCCGGAACGATCCGGCGGAGGCGGTGAACCTCATCGGGCGCGAGCCGGCGCGGGCCGATGCGCTGGGTCGCACGCTCGTCGCGATCCTGGCCGCGGCCGGCCGCGCTCCCGGACCGGCGCCGCAATCCGCGGCCCTGGACGAGGAATCGAGGCAGCGCCTGGCCTCACTCGGCTACCTGGGCCGGGGCGGCGATGTTTCGTCGAACGGCTTCGACCGGAGCAAGGAAGACCCCAAGGACCTGATCGCGTTCTTCCGAAAGGATCAGCAGCTCAACAAGCTCGTGGAAGACAAGAAGTACCCCGAGGCCCGAGCCCTCTGCGACAACATGCTCCGGCAGCGGCCGGGGTTTGCGGACTGCCATCTCCAGATGTCCAAGATCGCCGCGGCCGAAGGCAACCTCGGCGCGGCCCTGACCGCGGCGGCCAAGGCGGTCGCGGTGGGGCCGAAGAACGAACTCGCCCATCTGCAACTGGCCGCTCTCCTCCGGGAGCGCGGCGACCTCGACGGGGCCATCGCCCACTTTCGTCAGGCCCTGGCCCTCGAACCGAGCAACCCCGACACCCGCGCATGGCTGGGCCGCGCGCTCGCGGAGAAGGGGCAGCTCGAGGAGGCGGCGAGCCTTCTCGGCCCCGCCGCCACGGGCCAGCCGGAGAGCGCGATGGCGGCGACCCAGCTCGGCTACGTGCTGGCCAAGCAGGGCAAGCTGCCGGAGGCCGTCGCGAGCTATCGCCGCGCCCTCGCGCTCGACCCGGGCTCGGCGGAGGCGCACGCCTATCTGGGCTCGGCCCTCGCCTCCCAGGCCCAGTGGGACGAAGCCATCACCCACTTCGAAATCGCGTTGAAGACCCGCCCGGACAACGCGGAGCTGCACGACTGGCTGGGGATGGCCCTGCGCGAGAAGGGACGGCCGGACGAGGCCTTCGGCCACTTCCGCGAGGCGGTGAGGCTCGGGCCCGGCCTGGCCATGGCGCACTTCAACCTGGGACGCGGGCTGAAGCAGCAAGGGAAGCTGGACGAGGCGGTGTCCCAGTATCGGCGTGCCCTCGCGATCGACCCGGGCCTCGCCGCGGCCCACAACAGCCTGGGCAGCGCGCTGGGGTCACAGGGCCAGGTGCGCGAGGCCATCCGGGAGTTCCGCGAGGCGCTGCGGCTGCAGCCCGACAACGAGGAGGCCCACAACAACCTCGGCCTCGCCCTGCGGATGACCGGGGAGCGCGATCAGGCGCTCACGGAGTTCACGGCCGCGCTCGCCCGCCGGCCGGACTGGACGGGGCCCATGAGCGAGATCGCGTGGATCCTCGCGACGCACTCCGACCCCGCGGTCCGCGACCCGGTCAAGGCGGTTCGACTCGCGGAGCGCGCCGCGGAACTGACCGGGCGCCGCCAACCCGTGATCCTGGATACGCTGGCCGCGGCCTACGCGGCCGCCGGTGACTTCGAGCGCGCGGCCACCACCGCGCAGGACGCGGCCTCTCTCGCGGGGGCGGCCGGCGCGAGGGCCCTGTCCGCCGACATCGGCGCGCGCCTCGCGCTCTACCGGCAGGGAAAGCCGTATCGCGAGACGCGCGCGGCACGGCGGTGAGCCGCTAGTCCCTACGTGACCGCCAATTGGTGCAGGTCGTTCAGTATCCCGGCCGCCGTCACCTCCGGACCGGCCCCGGGTCCCGTGATGACGAGGGGCTCTCTCCGGTAGCGCCGGGTGGTGAAGGACACGAGGTTGCGCGTGCCCCTCAGGGCGCCCACGGCGGAGTCGACGGGCAAGGCGACGAGCTGCGCGCGCACGCTGCGGGGTGTCGCCACCACGACGTAACGCAGCACGCGGCCGCGGCTTTTCTCGAGCTCCACCCGCCGCCGCCACTCCTCGTCGAGGGTCGAGAGCTTCGCCAGGAACTCGTCGAGCTTCACCTGCCTCAGCGCGGGTGGCACCAGATCCTCGGCCACGGGTGGCGGTCCGGTGTATCCGAGCAGCCGGCCGAGGATGAGGCCCTTGCGGCCGGCGTCGCGGCCGGAGAGGTCGTCGCGGGGATCGGGCTCGGCGTAGCCGAGCGCCACCGCTTCCCGCACCGCGGCCGAAAAGGGCTTGCCTTCGGAGACCGATGACAGCACGTAGCCCAGGGTGCCGCTGAGGCAGCCCTCGACGCGCAGGACGTGGTCGCCGCTGTCCACGAGCTTGCGGTGCGTGTCGAGGATCGGCATCCCCGCGCCCACCGTGGCCTCGAAGCGCAGCCGGCGCCCGGAGCGCTGCACCGCCGCCAGCAGCCGCGAGTATTCCTCGAAGGGGCCGGCGAGCGGCTTCTTGTTGGCGAGCACGAGGTCGAAGCCCTGGCCCGCGGCCTTGAGCAGCAGGTCGCCCGTCTCCTCCGCCGTCACGTCCACCACCACCGGGCGCGTCACCGCGTGGTTGGCGATGTGGGCCAGGGTGGCGTCGGCATTGGCCTTCACGCCGCCGAGGTTTGCGACGAGGGCGCCGCGATCCTTGCCCAGGGCCAGCGTGAGGAGGCGCGAGCGGGAGAGCCCCCGCGGGTCGAAGACGTAGCCGGACCGGTCGAGCAGCCCCACCACCTTGACCCCGGCGTGGCCGTTGCACGCGGCGAGGGCGGCCAGCGCGCGCCCGACATGCCCGAAGCCCAGCAGCACCACGTCGGTGCGCAGGTGCTCGGGGCTCTTCCCGCCGCCGATCTTCGCGAGCTGGAACGTGGTGTGGATCCGGCGCGCGGCCTCCGCCAGCTGTGAGCGATCGACGACGAAGGTGATATTCCGCTCGGAGGAGCCCTGGGCGATCGCCAACACGTTGACCCCACCGCCGCCGAGGGCGCTGAACACGCGGGCGGCGATGCCCGGGGTCCCCGCCATGCCTTCTCCCACCGCGGCCACCACGCCCACGCCTGGGCGCGCGGTCACGCCGTCGATGAGGCCGGAGGCGATCTCGTCCTTGAAGACGCGGCGCAAGGCTTCCACCGCCCGCGGCGCGTCCTCCTCGGAGAGGGTGAAGCCGATCGAGTTCTCCGACGAGGCCTGGAAGATCGTCGAGACGGAGATGCCCTCGCCGTGGAGCGCGCCGAAGGTGCGGGCGGCGATGCCGGGCACGCCCATCATGCCCTTGCCCGCGACGGTGACGAGGGCCTGCGAGGCCTCGACGGCCAGGCCCTTCACCGGGTAGCGGCTGAGCGTGCGCCGGGCGGACACCTCGGTGCCCGGAGCTTCGGGACACAGGAAGGACCGCACGTGGAGCCGCACGCGGCTCCCGTCGAGCGGGATGAGCGCGCGCGGATGCAGGACCTTGGCGCCGAAATACGCGACCTCCGCCGCCTCGCGGTAGTGGAGCTGAGGGATGAGCCGCGCATCCGCGACGTGGGCGGGGTCCGCGGTGAGGATGCCGGGTAACTCCTTCCACAGGACCACGCGCGAGGCGCCGAGGACGCGGCCGAGAAGGGTCGCCGTCAGGTCCGTGCCGCCGCGGCCCAGCGTGGCGACGGTCCCGTCGGGGGCGCGGCCGAAGAAGCCAGGGACGATCGGCGTAATGCCCTGCCGCAGGAGCGCCGGGAGGGCCTTCCGCGCGCGCCGCCGCGTGAGCGCCAGGTCCGGGGCCGCCGCGCCATGATGGCCGTCGGTGGATACGACGTCGAGCGCGTCCACCCTCGCCGCCGCGCGGCCGGCCGCCGAAAGCGTCGCCGCGACGACCGCCGCGGCCACGCGCTCGCCGCGGGAGACGAGGACGTCGCTCGTCCGGGGCGAGAGATGGCCGAGGGCCGCCAGCGCCCGGCAGATCTCGCGGTACTCGCGGGCCGCCCGGTTGGCCTCGGACAAAAGACGGCGGCGATCCGGCCCGGGCGCGACCAGGTCCAGGACGAGCGCGCGGTGCCGGCGCAGGAACGCGGCCGCCTGGGCGCTGGCCGCGGCCACGTCTCCGGAAGCGGAGCGATGGGCGCCTTCGAGCAGCCCATCGGTGACGCCCTTGAGAGCGGAGACGACGACGACGAGGTCGCCGGGGTGCCTCTGCACGAGCCCGACGGCCCGGCGCACGGCGCTGGCGTCGGCGAGGGACGCCCCGCCGAGCTTCCAGACCTCGAGCCGCGGCCGCGCCGGCGCCGGCCGCTCGGCCGCGCGCGGCTTCCGGCCCGGCCGCGCCAAGCGCGAGACAAGTCGCCCCCTCAGCCGCCAGGCGCTCATTCACTGCCCCCCACTCTCATCTCCGCCTTGAATCACGCGCACGCACGCCTCGACTCAGGTCAGATAGGTCCCGACTTCTCCGGAGAAGAAACTCGCATCACAGTCGAGCATCTGCGCGTGCAGCGTCCGTCCCTCCAGGATCTTGCCATCGTCGAAAAGGCTCACCGCGGCGCGCTCGCGCAGCCGGAAGCCGGCGCGACGAAGCCCTTCCTTGCCCAGCGCGGTCGAGGCCCAGGCCGATACCTCGTGGACATCCTTTTCACGAGCGGCCACGGCCGCCGCGGTCCGGAAGCCGGCGCACCAGTCCTCGACCTTCGTGGAGGGCAGCCAGAGATCCGCGATGCGCGCCACGTGCGGCGCGAAAGCGAGACAGAAGTACCCGACCAGCTCGCCGCTCCTCTCCAGGCCGAACAGCTCGTGCCGAGCAGAGGGGGAATCCACGAAATACCGGTAGAAGCCCGTGTCCCGCGCGGTGACGGCGGTGGCGGGAGAAGGCTGAGGCCACAACTCCGGGGGCACCTCTTCCGGGGCCAGAGGCCGCACCGACCATCCGCGCGGAAGCGACAGCGGCGACGACAGGCGCCAGAAGGTATTCCGCAGCCATCGCGCAGGGAGTCTCCAGTTTCTCGGCTTCGTGGCCAACGCCTGCCTCAGCGGCCGCACCGGGCGGGCAAACGTGCAGAGCTCACCGTGGGGACGGAAACCGATGACGGGAAGGATGCGCCGCGTGATCCCGCTGCCGCCGGTTGCGATCATCACGGGGACCTTGGCGCCGATCTGCCGCAGGAGCCAGAAGCCGGCTCCGGGATGCCTCGGATCCGCCGCCCAGTCGATCAAATGCGCCGCCGGGACGACCTGACCGGCAATGCACACCCGCACCGGCCACGCCGCGGCGTGCGCCACGATGGCGCCGTCATGCCGGACGGTAAAACTGCGCGAACCCGCCCAGTCCGGGCGGGCCGACCAGTACTTCCATGCCATGTGAGTCTCGGCCAGGAACGAAGCCTGCGCGCGCGGAAACATCCGTCCCAGGAAGTCCGAGAGCGCCGCCGCTTCACACTGGGTGGTCGCCCGGAAGTCCATGTTCACGGCGGTGAATCCCTACCGCGGTCTCAATGGCCGGCGGTCGATGACCCGACCGCGCTCAGCACGACCTCGACGGCGTCGCGGGCCGCGCTGACCAACCGGTCGATCTCCGCCTCGCTGATGACGAGCGGGGGCGCGAAGAACAGGACGTCACCCGGTGCGGGATGGGCGCCGACCGCGGGCCTGGTCCGCGTGATCACCCCGCGCTTCATCATCTCGGCCTTGAGGCGCGCGGCGAACCGGAGGTCCTTCGCGAAGTTCTTCTTGGTGGCCCGGTCCTCCACGAACTCCACGGCCGCGAGCAGCCCCTTCCCGCTCCGGATGTCGCCTGTGTGCGGCTGATCGCCGAAGGCCGCCTCGAGACCGGCCTCAAGCCGCTCACCCATCTTCGCCGCGTGCTCCCCGAGCCGCTCGCGCTGCATGATCTCGATGTTCTTCAGCGCGACCGCGCAACAGGTCGGATGGCCCGAGTTCGTGTAAGCGTGCATCCAGCGGTCGTCGGGCTTGACGGAGTCCATGACCTCCTTGATCGCGCGGGTGACCATGATCCCGCCCAGGGGCAGATAACCGGAGGTCACTCCCTTCGCGAAGGAAAGGATGTCCGGCGTCACGTTCCAGTGCGAGAGGCCGAACCAGCGGCCGGTGCGGCCAAAGCCGGTGATGATCTCGTCGTCGATCAGCAGCACGTCATGGCGCGTGCAGATTTCGCGCACGCGCCGCCAGTAGTCGTCGGTCGGGTAGAACACGCCACCCGCGCCGTGGATCGGCTCTCCGACGAAGGCGGCCACCGTGTCGGGGCCCTCACGGAGGATGGCCTCCTCCAGCTCCCTCGCCGTGGCCTGACCCACGCTCTCGCCGGGCTTCGCCCCCTGGTACCGATAGGGATAACACGTCGGGATGTGAACGAACCCGGGCACGCGCGGCTCGAACATCTTCCAGTAGTTGGAACCCATCCCGGTGGCGCTCATGGTCTGGAGCGTGAGCCCGTGGTAGGCCTGGTCGCGCGCAATGATCTTCACCTTGTCGGGCCGGCCGAGCGCCTTCCAATAGAAGCGCGCGGTCTTGAAGGCCGACTCGTTCGCCTCGGAGCCGCCCGACGTCAGGAAGACCGCCTCCATGGTGTGGTCGCTGATTTCCAGCAGGCGCTGCGCCAGCGTGATCGACGGGATGTTCGACGAGCCGACGAAGCCGGAGAAGTAGGCGAGCTCCTTCATCTGCGCCGCCGCCGCCTCCGCCAGCTCGGCGCGACCGTGTCCCACGTTCACGTTCCAGAGGCCGGAGAGCCCGTCGATGTACTCGTGCCCGTCAATGTCCTCCACGGTGACGCCGCGCCCACGAACGTAGACGACGGTGTTCGCGCTGTCGACGGGATGGTGCAGGGGATGGATCAGATGCTCCTGATCGGCCCGGACGAGCTCGGCGGCGGTCAGCGACATTCCTTCCTCCTGCAGGCTGGCTTGCCGTCGATTCAAAAGCGGTGGCCTTGCGTGAGCGCGAGCACGGCGTAGCTCGTCGCCGCGTCACTCATGAAGCGACCGATGTTGGAGGATGGATCGCGTCGCTTGTTCAAGGAGTACGCTGGCCAGGAGCCTTCGGCCTTGTCCTGATTGCGCACCAGCCAGGAAAGACCCTTTTGAAGCTGGACGTCCTCGCGAGGCGTGCCCGTTTCCAGGAGCACGAAGGCGACGAGGCCGGTGGCATAACCGTCACTCTTCGCGTTCCCTAACCACGATCGGACATACGAACCCAGACTGGAAGCTCCCGGAGGCCGGGCCAGTGACGAGAGGCTCCAGCCTCCGTCCGATTGTTGTTCACCGAGAACGTCGTGGATGAGGGACTCTTCACGTTCTTTTTCGAGGAGCCCGGGCAGTTTCGTCGAAGCCCACAGCAGGACCACCCGATTGGACAAGGGCTGCTTGGGGTATTCGCGGCCCAGATAGGCGCGCAACCGCTCGAGGTTGTCTCGTATCGCGGCGCTCGAGCGGTAATTCTCGGGAGCGGTGCCGACGGCCAGCGCGGCCAGGGCGGCTCCATAGTACGGAGAGTCTCTCGCTTCCCAAGGGCTCAGATCGAACTGGAGCCAGGGCCACGCGCCGGCTTGATCGCCCGTCGTCTGCTGGAGGGCCCACATGCTCTCGAGTGCGGCTTGCGTATCTTCACTGAATCGGCCGCTCCGAGCGTCACGGCCGGCCAGGATCAGCGCATTGAGGACGGCTTCGGTTCCGCGAGACTCAACCGCTTTGTCAGAGTCATGATCGCCGTAGTAGGGTCCGGCCTCCTTCCGAAGGCGCACACGCGTGGTGACATTGTCCAGGAGTCTTCGTTCGTTGTTGGAAGGAGCGTCATCCGCCTGCTTACGGAGGGCAGGGCGGGAGAGGGCGTACGGCAGCGCCGTATGGCAGGAAACACAGAACGTCCCATGATCACGGGCCGCCCCCTGCCATCCCATCCACCAGTCTGCTCGCTGATCGAGGTAGGCGGCCGCGGCCTTCGGACTCCAGGTGGCGGCGACCTTGGCGTCCGGGCTCCAACCCAGCGCGGCGGCCGCGTGGGGGACCCCGGGGCGGGAACAGGCCGCGAGGAGACCGATGACGAGCAACGTCGAGACGCCCCCTGTCACCCGCGCTCCCGCTTTCACATCAATTGCCCTGCCACTTCCATCTCGCGCATGGCTTTGTGCTGCTTCTGCGCGCCGATGTACTGCAGCCAATTGCGATAGAGGCTCTCGCCGGTCGAACGCCAGGTGTTGGTGACCTTGCCCGCCGCCATCGCGGTGGGGAACTCGGCGAGCAGCTCCTCGCGCCGGTCCAGCCACGCCCGCTCCCGCAGGGCGGTGAGCGCCGCGACGGTTTCCTCGTCGAAGTAGCCGTGCGGCATGGGCGGATAAGTCTCTCTCTCGCGCCGGAGAAAGCGCCCGATGTCGCGGCGATACTCGAGCAGCAGCGTCGTGGCGTCATACTCCGGGTGACCCTGGAAGAACACGAAGAGGCTCTTTCTCTGCTTCACGAAGGAGTCTACTCCCGCACCCACCGACCGCGTCAGCACGCGATAGCCGCAGGCCAGCAGGGCTTCCTCGGATACCTCGTTCCACCGGGATTGCGGCATCTGCAGACGGCTCGGAGCGGACGCCGTGAGCGGGTGATCGGAGACGCGCACGCACTCGAAGACGCCGAAGCGCTTGTCGCCGAGCGGGCGCCGTGCGATTCCGTCGAGGTGGAGGATGCCCGCGTGCGCGGCCAGGCACGACAGGATCGTCGAGTAGGTGTGGTTCTCGGCCCATTCCAGGACGCGGGTCAGGCTTTCCCAATACGGCTCGTCCTTGAGGTCCGCCGCCCGCGGCTCCGTTCCGGTGACGATGAGGCCGTCGTGATGGCTCGTCCAGAGATCCCGCAGGTCCGAATAGCGGCTCACCTGCTCCCGGCCGAAATCCGTTCGGGGCACTTCCGGCAGCGTGTAGAGAGTCAGGTCGACAGTGACGTCGTCGGCCGCCGCACGGAGCAGCGCGCGAAACTGGCGCTGCGTGGCATCCAGTGCGGCGTCGGGCATGTTGTTGACGAGCCCGATGTCGATGCGCGTCGCGCGCGACTCACGCTGCCCGGTCGTCGCCGTCCGGGGGAGGCGTCGCGCTCTCGCGAGCGTCCCCAGGCCCATGGATCGCGCTTGTGTGGTGGTCATCGGATTGCTCCTTGAGGACTGGATTCCATCGCCGTGAGCGCCTGATCGAGATCGCCGAGGATGTCCTCGATGTGCTCGATGCCGACGCTGAGCCGGATCGTTTCCGGTCTGACCCCCGCCTTCCGTTGCTCGTCCTCCGACATCTGCCGATGCGTGGTGGACGCGGGATGGCAGGCCAATGACTTGGCATCGCCCAGATTGACGAGACGCTTGATCAACGTGAGCGCGTCGTAGAACTTCTTGCCCCCCTCCCGTCCGCCTTTGACTCCGAAGGTGAGGAGCGAACAGGCACGGCCGCCGAGATACTTGCGCGCGAGACCGTGAAAGGGGCTGTCCGGGAATCCGGCGTAGTTGACCCACTCGACGCGCGGATCCTTGCTCAGGAACTCCGCCACCCGTGCGCCGTTCTCCACGTGGCGGTCGATGCGCAAGGCCACGGTCTCGATACCTTGCAGCAGCAGGAACGCGCTGAGGGGCGACAGCACCGATCCCGTCGTCCGCTGGTACACGCTGCGGCAGCGCCCGATGTAGGCCGCCTCCTTGTAATGGTCGGTGTAGACCATGTCGTGATACGACGGGTCCGGCTGGCTGAACATCGGGAAGCGTCGCGCGTGCTCCTTCCAGGGAAAGCGGCCGCTGTCGACGATGGCGCCCCCGAGGGTCGTGCCGTGCCCGCCCATGAACTTCGTCAGCGAATGCACGACGACGTCGGCCCCGTAGTCGATCGGCCGCAGCAGGATCGGGGTGGCGACGGTGTTGTCGACGATCAGGGGAACGCCGTGGTCGTGGGCCACGCCGGCCAGGCCCTCGATGTCGCAGATGTTTCCCGCGGGATTGCCGACGCTTTCGCAGAAGACCGCCCGCGTCCGCTCGTCGATGAGCTTCTCGATCGCGTCGGGGCGCTCCGAGGCCGCGAAGCGGACGGTGACCCCCTGATTGGGCAGAAGGTGGGCGAACAGGGTGTGGGTGGTGCCGTAGAGTTGGGGAACGGAAACGATGTTGCTGCCCAGCTCGGTGACGTTGGCCGTCGCGTAGTGGACCGCGGCCTGGCCCGAGCTCACGCAGAGCGCGTCCACTCCGCCCTCGAGGGCGGCGACGCGCCGCTCCAGCACCGCGGTCGTCGGGTTGCCGATGCGGGTGTAGCGATACCCCTCGACCTCGAGATTGAACAGCGCCGCTCCGTGGTCGGCGCTGTCGAACGCGTAGGCAACCGTCTGGTAGATGGGCACGGCCACGGCCTTGGTCGTGGGATCGACCTCGTAGCCGCCGTGAATGGCGATCGTTTCGCTTCTCACGCCGGGACCTCGGACGCATGCACCGCGAGCCGGCTCATCTCGCCCACGACCCACTCGATGTCGGACTCCTTCGTCCGGAAGCTGGTGACGCACGCGCGCACGACGGGCGCCTGGTCGCCCAGGCGGACTTCCGACATCCAGGCGATCTGACGCTGGTAGAGCGCGGCGAGGAATTCGCTGGCCACGAGGCCGTCGCGGGTGAAGCACACGAGCGGCAGCGGCGTGCGGTTGACGACGCGCCACCCCGCACGCTGGACCGACTCCCGCAGGACGTCACCCATGCGCGCCTGATGCTCGATCATCTCGACGTACCCGGATTCGCCATGCTGGGCGAGGGCGAGAAACAGCTTCAAGCCGATGAACCGGCGCGACCACTGAACCGACGTGGTGTAGGGATCGACGACCGGCCCCGCCGTCCTTCCCGGCATGTAGGAGGTCTGCGCGCGGAACGCCTCGCCCACCGCGTCGGGATGCCGGCAGAAGAACATCCCGGCGCCCATCGGTACGGAGAACCATTTGTGCGCGTCGCACGTGATCGAGTCGGCCGCCTCGATGCCGGCGAGATGACCGCGGAGGCGCGGGGAGAGGATGGCGGCGCCGCCCCAGGCCGCGTCGACGTGGAACCACAGCTCCTCCGACCGGCAGAAGCGCGCGAGGTCGGGCAGGGGATCGATCGCCCCCGCCGCCGTCGTCCCCGCCGTACCGACGACCATCACGGGCGCGAGCCCGTTTCGCCGATCTTCGGACACTCGTCGGGCCAGATCCGCGAGATCCATCTTCAGATCGCCGTCGGTGGCGACCGTCCGCAGCGCGCGGCGCCCGATCCCCGTCATGTGCGCGATCTTGTTGAACGAGTGATGGGCTTCGTGGGTCAGGTAGATGGTCGGTGACGCGGCCAGGCTCCTGAGGCCCGCCTCGCCGTACTCCGGGAAGGCCCGCGTGAGCGCGACGATCACCGCCGAG
>WNFI01069687.1_pt1 | contig 16060 bp, 16 predicted proteins | sample 5400471 | NCBI WGS metagenome assembly WNFI01 (sample SAMN13153348, study PRJNA577476) | soil metagenome | isolation source: 100 cm saprolite on Douglas fir-dominated hillslope | place: USA:California | collected 2013-09-17 | reverse complement strand
TTTGTGCTTCTTCAGTATGGAAGATGAAGGACGGGGACATTTTTGGTACCGTGAGAGTATGAACGCGGTCCAGCGTAGTGATATATGGTATTCTGATGGTTTGAGATCGAGGGGATGTACTGATAGGGGCACGACCGGTGTGTGTCAGAGCGTATGGAAAATGAGATGAGTGTTGGGAGAGGTGTGTAAAAGAGGGGATACCAGAATACCTACGGCAAAAACCGTTTATGATCGCAATCTGACAATCAAAGGTTGATCAAAGGCAGAAGTGCCATCGTCGGGTTACATGAGACCACAAGTAAACGATGCAGAAGCCTGCAGAGGCCGCGAAGAATAATCATTTCACTCATCGGCAAGCTATTGATAGACATGGGGTTACAAGATGGCAGGATCTGCACATCCGGAACCCTACAACCCATTGGCATTCGCAACAGTTCGCAACATGGAGGCAGCAATGCGCATTTAAGGTGGCGAACGAGTTTCCGGAAGAAGAGGTCGTTGACCTAATTAGTACGAGATTACCTTTGTTATGAGTTCCCCCAAGGAATGTGTTAGTGCATATTCCACAAGGGGATTCTGGCGACGGGGACTGCCGCTTGCAGCTTGGGATGATTCGGGGACACTACCGTACACTACATTCTACATGGCTAACAACGACCAACAGAATCTCTCTGAGCAGTTGCTGCTCTTGCATGAGCTTAACTATTCGGACCTTGACATGCCCTATCAAAATCCTTGGACTTATAGTAATGAGAGGTCCCGCAACGTCGATGCCAATCGCGACGTTCGCTTTCTCGATACCATCGTTGCAGCACTGACCACCGGAAACCCTGGGGATGTTTTCGCAGCTGCATTCGATAAACGCAAGCGTATGGAGCTTGTTCTGGCGAAAAATGGGCCTCCGACTTCTGAGGACATAGCCGCTGCCAATGAACTCATTTCTCTCATTGGGAGTCCTACTGTTGCAAATGCAATGGACCTCTTTCCCTTCCTGATTCGACGGTGTGGGGCAAATATCGATAAGCGAATTCAAAATCTACATACCTCGATTAAAAGTGGAGAGCTCCACAGCGATTTCACGTCGGCACTACAGGCGTATGTACCAGACGCTGACATTCGGGTTGAGTTTCCCGGCATGGGTACGAGTCAGCTTCTCAGGAGGTATGGGGATGAAGTCCCTTCGTTCGCCACGATGTGGCACGATCATGTTGATACGATTACTGCCATGACCTCACATGGGTTAAATGCAGAGGACCCCCTTTCCTCGACACAGTCTTACGCAGGACTTTTTCTCCATGCGAATGCTCTTGTGTGCTCCCGTTTCCTGGAAACACTTGTTGGCGTTGGTAGTCCCTTGAATATGGTTCGCAAGGAGAGAGTAGAGAAGCTGAAGCGACGTTTGGGCAAGGTTTGCCAATACGTCAGTGGCATCTCAAACCTCATACAAAGAGCCAAGCGAATACTTCCGATCGCCTATCGCTGGGTTACGGACACCTTCCCTGGTACTGGAGAGGGAGTGTTTGGCCTTTGCGATAGCCCTTACAGTGCCGTGGCGCGTGGACTCAACACACCTTCTTTGTCGCAAAACGCTGTGGACAAACTCCACGAGCGTTTTCCCTCCATCTTCAGTAACTGGGAGAGGCGACAAACTGTGCACGCACTCGTTCATGCTGAACTTCGCATCATTCTTCACCTTGGCCCACCGCCGCCCCATGGCTCTCCGGCCTCTCTTGTCCGCCCCCACCCGATCGGGGTCAGCAAACGAAGCTGCTTATGCTGTGTGTTGTGGATCGGGTCACACAATCGGATTTTTGGAACCCAATGGATGACAAGCGGATCTCATGGTAAGCCATATGCGAACTGGGCGCTTCCAGGCGCTGTGTACGGGTATGCTGTAGAGGAAAATGGAATGAGTTCAGTCGATGCCGCCGTGTTAAATGCTGTTTCCGTATCGTTGGAAGATACTCTAGATTGGCTACTCCCAGGTCAGAGGAGGATCTCTGATGAAGATGAGAGTTTTAATGACGAACAAGGAGAACCAGAGTGGGTACAAGAAGTGTATGAGATCGCTATTTAGCTTTGTTGCGGGTAGGTGGGTTAGACGAGTGTATTAGGGACGTTCAGAGTTGCCAAAAACACAAACAAAACATGATCAAAATTGGGGCAAAACAGACCCCCAGTTTTGACCTCTGTTTCGAAGGTGTTTTGCCCTGTAAGAAAAAGAAAAGAAAAGAAAAGAAGAAATAGTGACCACAACACAAAATCAAAACAAGATCCTAGTGCTCCTTGCCAAAGTCCACTGTGTGTATCATGTAAAAAGATTATGTGATTCACAACTGTACAGTCTCCATGCTTCCAAGCCTGCACTCTCACACCGAATTAGGCATCGTCCTCGCACACAGTCCCCACGCAGATTAGGCGCTCTCATCCGCCTTATGTACTTCCCAACAGCAACATATGTTCCAGGCCAAGCTACGACCTTAACCTCATCCAGATCTGTGCTTTGTGCGCGTCAAGTAGGCATCGTCCTCACAGCCTCGCATGCGGATTTAAGTGCTCTCTCTTATGTACTTCGTTCTTTCGAGTTAGAAAGCGGCATAAGATTTTTAGCCGGTATATTATGCTATTAACCAGGTGTACCACCAGCGTGAAATACATTATGCACTTATGTACTGGTGGTATGGGGCTCATCCAATACCAGATGGATCGATAGCATGTCTGATGATTCAGTGACAGTGAGGGCTTCGACTTTGCGATGTGGACGAGAGACGGCAGGACCGGATTCCGCCCAAATAGTGGGAATTCAAACCAGAACTTGGGCACAGTCGGAATCAAGATTATCCGCGCCATCGCTCGACAAACACGCCGCAGTCTCCTCGTACCCTTTACCTGGAGGCCTCACCTAAGCTGCTATGGAACCCGGGATATTTGTAAGGCCCCTTTCGGGCGCGATCATATCGTGGGTATCAAACATATCATGCGACTTTGGTTGGATGTCCCAAACGAGAAATATTGTATACCAGGCCCTTAATATCGGTAATACGGACACGGGCTCGGCAGCGGACCGTTCGGATCGGCGTTCGATATCCGGGTAATACGTGTTCCTTTAGTCAGCATGAACAGTCTCGTGGATGTCCAAGCGACAAGGCACTGTCACATCCTCGTCGATGCTGAGTACATCGTGGCTGCGGAAGCTGCGAAGGAACTCATCTGGCTACGACGTTTGCTGTCCGAGTTGCGCAAAGATGTGGAGAAGGGTGCTGATACAATGGCCGATTGATAGCAGTCAGCTTCAAATCAATGGATTGTCATTCGACAACTCGAGACAGAATCAGTATTACTGGTGTTGTCCAAAGAAACGAATGTTCTCTGAAAGGTCCAGAACCAACGTCGTTCTCCAGGTTATAGTAATCGTAAATACTGCTGTTGTGAGCACCATTAAAGCCTTCTCCATGATTGCTTCATCGAAAACGTCTTCGGGCCCAGATGTCCTAGAATCGGAAAAACGGCACAGTCCCAATGTACTGAGCCCGACTCCTGAATACTGCAATCCTCCCGATCACGACTTGGCACAACTCGTTCGAATCGGAAACAGATGTGATGTACAAGTTTACGCCATGGGAAGGAGTCACGTCATTATCATTTCTCATGACGGAAGTGTTGACACATCGAGGTTGTTCGGGCTCAAGGGTCAGCTTAGCAAGCACGGAGACATGGAAAAGGTACGCCGTGTCGACGGAGTGTGAAAGCCTCTGCAGTGGGGAGGCATAAGGTTGAGGCGAACAGTCGAAAGGATGAATGAACGGGATGGATCGGCCTACGTTTTCGATAATGAATGATTGGGGCTCCCACACTCGCTGCTTACAGATCAATGAGTGGGGTCAGGGGAAAGAAGCTGTAGCTGCAGAAGCATAGCTGAGAACGTCCTAAAGATGCAGAGTCGGCGTTCTCCAAGCAAGACAAGCGGATATGGAATGATAATCGCGCGATCTCTCGTATTCAGATAGCGGCTTACACGGTTACGGTCGCGAACGACAACGGAGAGTGTTGCGTTACGTAGAGAACGGAAGCCATCGGCCACTGGATTGGTTGTCGGACAGGGTAGTGCGCAGTAATACCAAGGTGGCTCCGGAGTTTCGATAGGTGCTACAATAAGATATTGACTACTGCGAATTATTAATCCGTCCCTCAACTGAGTCCACCTCCTTGGGACGTGCTTGTGAACAGGACGGTCCAGAGAGTATGTCATGAGGCTACGAAGGTGCAAGATTTATCGGGGCTGAAAGATAGGTCGTTCATTGCCATTGCAGGCAGGGAGAGGGCTATTCTAGAGACCGCAAGCATAACTAGGGCATCCTTATTTCAGACTCTGTGAATGAAATTCGGCAAGATGCCGTGATGTTGATTTTACGTCCCAGTATGTGCCATCATTGACGTTCTTCAGTACAGTCCTTTCCCCTTATCCCCTTCATTCGTTCTGTTTCTCTGTCGCGTTTGCTACCTCCGTCTGTGCGTCTCCGCATCGATCAGGGATTTGCTAGGCCTTGGTGTGCAACTAGGTACTTTGTGGGTTCACTCGTGAGAAGGTGGGACTTCGCGAAGGCTCCTTCTCCTCTCTTTTCGCTGTCAGTAGTCATTAGCGAGGACTCTAAGGCTTTCATCTCATTGCTTCAAGCGGTTGTCTCTGGGTTGAACCGGCTCATCTAGCTTCTTAACCAAAACCACTCATTCTGTAATCATGGCATCTTCTCGTAAGTGCATCCTACCTGTTCTCCTTCCCTCACCATCTTTCTCTATATCGTTGTCTCTGTGCCCTCCCAAGCGCACCAATATCGACCTTCATGCGGTTCTTTGTTCCATTTCACACCATGGCTCTCATTGCGCGGGGTGATCATTCGTCGCTGATGTGCCTCATTTTCTTCTTCTATCCCCTTCGTGACTCGCGCTTTCTTCCCAATTGACTCCCTCACTCGTATGAACATCGCCAGTATCGGGATTAGGTCCCCCCGTAGATACTACCAATACTCCTACCAGTTCATCCTCGTCTCAGAGCAACACTACCCAACCCACCCAACCCCCTCAAACCACCCAAACCACCCAGGCTACCTCGCCACCGCCCACACAAAATACATCGCCCACAGTCACAACATCCCCATCACCGTCATCACCGTCTCCGAGTCCACCAAGCACAACCAATGCGCCCTCTAATCCCGCCAGCTCGTCAACGTCCTCTCCCCCTGTTACCTCTTCCTCGTCTTCCACTCCCATCCCCAGTGGCAAGTCATTGTCGCAGCCCTCGCAGAACACGACGTCCATTCCGTTGACCTCGGGGTCTACCCCTTCAAATCCAACGATCCCCATCACGACGGTGTTTGTGACGAATGGCCTGACGGTGACGAGTGATTTGCCTGCGCACTCGACGAGTAGTACGGTTGGTGCGGGAGGTGGTAGTGGAAGTGGCGGTGGCGGTGGAGGCGGAGGTGGGAGTAGCCATACAGGGGCCATCATTGGAGGTGTAATGGGTGGTATAGTAGGAGCTATAGTGTTGGGTGTACTGGCGTGGTATTTGACCCGTCGTAAGGTGCGTCCCTTGTCCTTTCCTTCCGTTCTCTCGGCAAGAGTTTCAAATCATTAAACAAAAATTGATTTTGACAGAGAAGGAGCGAATTCGATGGGAACTTTGATCCAGATGCACATCTCCCCCAACCCGCTACACTTAAACGAAAAGACCTCGACCTTGGAGGTGGTGAAGATGATCCCGATCCCGATACAGACGCTCAACCTAGGCCATGGAATTATCCAAATCTAAGTCATAGCAACATTCAAGGACCATCTTCCAATGCGGTCGCAGCAGGCGTCGGCGCAGGCACAGGCACCGCCTATTATTATGGTAATGGTGCGGGTGCGGGTGGTCCAACCGAAATGAGCCAGTACGATCCTAGCGTGACCTCTGGATCACATTACCCTACGACTGCTGCCGGTGGTGGTGATAGGTCGACGACGGCACCAAGCGAGAGTGCAAATGGTGGGTATGGACCGACTAGTTCCTTGGGGAGTAAAGCTATGGAGGTTGCTGTGTCGAGGTATGGTTCAGGGCATAATACACCTGGAGGGAGTGGTGCTGGCGCGGGTGGTTTGGGTGTTATCAACAGGGGTGAAATGGATGAGATTGAGGAAAGTGGAGAGAGGCAGGTTGTGGTTGCGAGGGATGCAGGGAGGTTGAAGGAAGTTGAGATCCCACCGGCTTATGATACCATTGCGAGAGAGGCAAGGTAGCTAGCTATAGCTGAAACGAAAGCATGGAGCGTTCGGAGCAAATTTGGATGTTTTGAGCTAGCAGATGGACAAGGCGGGATTTCTTTTCGTATATATTTACTCAACTTTCCTTCATTTCATCATTTCATGTCTCGCTATTCTTATCGATTTTTCCAGTAGTATCATCCCACTTTTTGCACCTGTATATAAGGAGTATGCTTTATTCTAAGTCTCTTGGTTGTTGAGAGAATTTGGCTCTCGGGCCCCGAGCCTGAGCTCCGGAGGCGTAACGCAAAAACTAGACAAAGACTTGCACGTTTATCACACTTTTGCTGGTCGAGTCCAAGGGCAGACAACTGGGTAAGAGTCTGAATGTAACTACAATTGACATCGGAATCTCGGTGCTGCATGAATCGAGCAGCGTGCAACGAAGACACCCCTGTATTAGTCTTGGGAGTATACGTATTAAATCATGATATATTAACAGTCCACTGACTTTATTCGCGCAGTTACCGACTTGTTCTGCCTGTAAAGCTCAACGAGCGCACGCAGATATGGTAGCCAATCTGGTGCTTCGCCATCAGAACCCTCATCACCACTCAAAAAGTGCTCATCAGAGATCCTCCTCTGACCTGGGAGGAGGCGATCCAGCGTACCTGATAACCGTGCGGAAACAGCTTTTAACATGGCAGCATCGATTGAACTCATTCCATCTTCCCCTAACGCATACCCGCACGTAGTACCTGGAAGGGCCCAGTTCACATATGACTTGCCATGAGAACCGCTTGTCAGTCACTGAGTTCCAAAAATCCGATTGTGTGACTCGATCGCCTGTCTTGTCCGCCCCCCCACCCGATTGTTCGGGCCGGATGAGGATGGTGCGCCGAATGGACTTTGTACCCATGGGTTGGGTGCATGTGATGCACTTCGAGCCAGCGGTACAGAAAAGTTGTCAACCCAATGTTGAAGCAAGAGGTTGATCCCAACAGTGCGAACTTCCTGCTTCAACATTGGGTTCAGAACTTTTTCTGTTACCGCTGGCTCGAAATGCATCACATGCACCCAGCCCATGCGGTACAAAGTCTATTGAGCGAACTATCTTCATACGGCCCGAACAATCGGGTGGGGGTGGACAAGAGAGGCTGCAGAGCCTTGGGGTGGTGAGCCAAGGTGGAGAATGATGCGAAGTTCGGCGTGAACGAATGTGTGTACAGTTCGTCATCCTTCCCAATTACTAAGGATGGAGGGAAAGCGCTCGTGGAGTTTATCCACAATCTCGGGCGACAAAGGTGTGTTGAAGTCCACGCACCATGGCATCATAAGGGCTATCACAAAGGTCAAACGCTCCCTCTCCGGTACCAGTGAAGGTGTCTGTAACCCAGTGGTGGGCGATCGGGACCCGGATGAGGTTTGAGACGCCGCTGATGTATTGGCTATTAAAAACCTAGCGTAGGACGCCTCAGTTCTGAAGTCAAGAACTGAGGGGAAAAAGACGACAAGATGTTTTTTCAGTCTTATAACTACGACTATCTGAATAGTAAGTCGTATAAAGTCCAAGATGATCCAAGAAAGGCGATACTCGCTCATCAACATGGATGACGCAAGTTGTTACAATCGTCACGTCGACCCGTATATCGATCGACTTCGAACATTGGCAAACCTTTCCCAAACGCCGCTTCAGCTTCTCTAACCTCTCTTTGCGAACCATATTCAAGGGGCTGTGATCGTTGAGGTGTGCTTTCAGGAAACGAGAGCGCATGAGAGCATCTGTGTAGACAAAAAGTCTGCGTAATCCGATGTCGAGGAAAGGGGGTCCTCTGCGTTTAACCCATGCGAGGTCCCGTCATCAACAAGATCTCGCCACACCGTGGCGAATGAAGGGGCTTCATCCCCATATGCCACAAGATGCAACTCCACACCCGGGCCGGGAAACTGTCAGCAGCCTAGGTCTGGCATTTTCCGAAATGATACAATGCTAAGGTACCGACGCTCTAAACGGCTTAACCCTTCAATAGCTGTGGCTGATCCCAGGATGGCCATGGAGACTGACAACACTCCCCCGATGGCTATGGAGACCTTGTTCCGTCATCAGGTAGGAGCCCGGCTTGCCCGCGTGCAGCTAAGAGATATCCCTTCAGCTGAGCTTACGGATGAGGACCTCATCAACGCTACAAAGTGCAGGATAATTTTGATACGTCTGTCGTGCATGACGGATACAGTAATATTGATGCCTGTCGAAGAGCGATCAGTGCCATTAGTGGACTTGCGGGTGCATCGCGAGATGCACAGCACCAGAAATCATACCAAAGCATCTTTTCCATAGGCAAATGCTTCCCTATTAGTTAATCTACGCATATTACTCCTTACACAAGAGGGACTCCGTCTACTACATCCGGTCCCATCAGACACGCGGAGAACCTTTTTTCCTGAATTGGGAATCGATGCTAAATTCATTAGTATGTATTTTGACTCAGGCCTCATCTCTGCTCACTCATTTTCGATCCAAAAATAGACGAGGGTACGCAACGACCCTGGTGACGTCGTGGATTGGTTGGTTTAAAATATCTAGCGGTTCAGTTGTTGTAGAACTCAACGTATGAACTCGACTACGACCGACTCCTTCTCGAAAATACCACTTCAATGCCTCGTTCAAAGCCATACTATTCCACAGCGTCCATCATAAAGTTCCGGTTACGGCAAATCTCGCATGGTCAATGAACTGGCCAATCTTGTTTTCACTTTGCCCTTCAATCTCCGGGATCCCCGGGAGACCAAAGGTGTTGTCAAGTCTCGATTTATCAGCAGGCCTACTGATTCTGCATATAGTCGGAGCTTATCCTCATCCTGACCCAGAAATAGTTGATTTATTGACTGAAAAATTCAGTTCATCAGCCCAACCACCTGAAGACCGTCTAGAACTTCAAGCTCAAGAGTTAACTATCCGATATTACATGTTTTTCAAACATCTCTTCGATACCGTGCGAGAGCAAGTCAGGGTTCTTGAGAGGACTAATCTCCTTCAGGCCTGGAACAGTTCGTTGTCGAAGAGTAATCGAGATGTTTTGTACCAAGGTGTTGTAGATCGAGTGAATTGTGATGATACCCTTAGAGAGGCCAAAAAGGTCGGCTCCCGTCGGTTCTGTGAAGAAATCAATCGTTGGAGTTAAATTCCTTTCCATCTAGTGTCGCAAGCTCAACCTTACTCTTCGGAAGGATGCTTTAAACCCTGCCATTGAAGCATGTCAGCAATTGACGGGACTTCTGCCACCACCAGTCGAGAGCAGCACGTCTGATACAAGTGTCAAGGGACAAATTCTCCCGATCAGTTGAGTCATATTTTGACGAGGCTCATTCTCTCACAAGTCGATCGGATATGCTTCCTAAACTCAAATCTCATTACGACATGAGTCGGGGCCTTCGTATTTTTACGATATTCCTCTCTACCAATTTCCATCCATGGCAACTTGCTCCGGCCCCTGCATTTGCCACGTCTGCCCGCGTGACAGCCCCCAGCGCCTTTATTCAGGCGCCAATTACCGAGCTTCCATTCGACTGCTCCCCCGTGCTTCCTGTAGCTCAGGATTCCTCAAGTCTATCCTCCATGGAATGCTCACCAGCTTCGGACGCCCGCTGCATATGGTTTACCCTGTATTGCCCTCTTTGTGGATACTGACTGATCGATTAGGTGGCGGACCATGGTTGAGGCTGCAAAAGAAAAGAACTTGCTTCACGACACTAAATTCGCGAAAGAACTCTTGAATCTAGCTTGTTCGAAACTCGCAGGATCAAGCAAGACTTTGAGAAGTATACTACTCATGCAAAGCCGGCCATCATCGATGTGCGGCTTCAACTCGATTACGACACAACACGTGAAGCAGCCAACAACACAGTCATGAGCCTGGTTGCGTCTCACATGCGGACTGCACTTTCTGTTCCACAGCATCGCAACTACTTGTGTTCCTGTTCCCCTTCTGAGTCGTGGCTCGCAGAAGCTGCTGCACATGAGATGAACTACTTGCATAATGGCAAATCCAGCTTCATCTTTGACTCTAAACGAGGTCCTGGACTGTGGTATCATTGGTGTTGGGGAGAGAGGCGAAGTGGTGGGACGGCTGATCCTCATGCGGGCATATGATCGTGCCGTTCAATCGGCAAACTCCATGGATCACAACCCCATATTCTTTAGCCTTTTGACGGAGTTTATAAATTGTCTGTTCTCCCCCCGAGAAGCCAACAAAGTGCTTAATTCCGTATCCGACGTTGCTCGAAATGGAGAAAAATCCCTCGAACTTGGCGAAGAATTTAAGAAGGCCTGTATTCGGTTCACCCATTTTGAGCGTCTACACGATGGCAGCGTTGTGTCCGATATGGGCTGCATAGCGGGGATCACGCGCTGTACTGCATACATAGCTATGCGTGGACAGAAACAAGTAGACCAATTATCCTGGACGCAGACAGGACTGGATCAGACCTGCTTCGGAAGGAGAACATGACGGCAATCCTTATCCAGGTCAGGAATCGTGCTAAAAAGGGCACTCTTGACGACTATAAGATTGACGCTGACACACTACACTTTTTTTCCGGCGAATCTCAGCCTTACATAGCTCTCGTGATGGAGTTAGGAGTCCTTCCTCCCCATCTCGTTGATCAAGAAATAAAGATGAACAAAGGCAAGGAAACTTCCCTGACGAAGCGTCCCAGATGGACTCGGGGGTGAAGATAGTAGAGCCGGGAAGCCGTTCTCCCGAGGAGTTCGTCAAACATCCACGCTACAGGATCTATGTATACGGCTGCTCACCAACTGTATATGACATGTCGTTGGCCAGGGGCGGTAATGAGATTGATGTCGATTCCACCGACCTCCACGTGGAGCTGTGTGGTAGTTTGTGACTGTATGCAGTGATGCCCTATAATCTGTAAATGCACCCGGAATATGAATCCCAACATGCTAGTACGACTTCCAGTATATAAGCGAAATATGAAATCAAATCCCCCTGAACTCTTCTGTATTTCAACACAGTATAGCCAATAATCCCCCCCCAGTGCTATCGGAAACTGAAAACCCCCGTTATAACGTGTTACAAGGTCGTAACGCTCCCACGCGTTACAATGCATTTCACACCTCGACGTTACAACGATGTTTAGTGTTGTAACATGTACAGAATCATGTTCTAATGTGTATCACACTTAGATCATTCCCATTTCTCCACACAAATTAATAATAATATATACGACTATGTAAGGACTCAGAGAATATTTTATTATGCCTTTCTGTGAAAATCAAATGTTGGTGCATAAAATCGAAAATACCCGTGTTGCATTACTTTTGCTCGTGACAGTATTGAGGGCCGACAGACTTCACCCTTCGTGACGCTCTTACCGGAGCCCTTGTCTCAATCCTTGACTTCGGTGAAGGCTTAATTCATGGGTAGACTGTGCTTTCTCCCAATGAATGATACTTCACCACAGCTGGTGGGAGCAGAATTATATTATGGGACATGAAAATTGCTCCACTACGCGGACCTTATCGGCCCAATCGTCCGCTGAGGGTGTAGTTGATATTTCTCACTGATTCATTCCATGTGTTCCTTCTTGCTAACTGTAACTCAGGATACTGGCTGTGATCGAACTTGGACTGCCCATGCCGGTATCCCTTTCACAAATATTCCAAGGTAGATGATGGATCTCATTTTGTTACCCCGCGTGCAGTGTGACTTTTCTCCCGCAGTTACGTGAATGTTACATGGGAACATCAGGAATGAAAATTGTATGAGTGGGAACACTTTATTGATTCGGCGTGGGAAAGTTTGGGTCGAAGCCAACTCAGGATGTGGTAATTGGCCATCTGTTTTGTAGATCTGATAGAAAATTCGTTAATTTTTGGATGAATGTGCACGGAAGAAAGGGAGGGTTTTACTAGGGATAATAAGCTTGGAGGGGGAGAGGAGCAGGGGTCTAAAGTTGGGGTTCTTCCGAGATTATATATGACTGGCCTGATGCCGAAGCGAGATCCGTAAAGATGAGCCGGAAGACTCAGAGTGATTATCTCTATGCCGAAATGTGCGAAGATCCTGTTGTATATTCATTAATTAAGATATTTCGAATGGCAGACAAGACAAAGGGATGACAGGGGATGACGACTGATGATCATTCTAATGTGATGACATGCCGCTCGGCATGCATGAGCCTGCGTGTAGTCGAATACAGAACACGCAAGAGTGACGACAATTGCATCCACGGCCGCGCAGTATGTGCGTTTTGAGTTCATCATCCCTTGGGAAAGGTTCATATAGCGCATGCACTTGCAGACTGATCCGGCCGAGAGGACGGATTTGGAAGGTGGAGGTCGAGTTGATGGACAATACCAGCAGAAGCCATGATAGGCAGCTCTGCTGTGCGGCCTGTGCCGTAGCACCGCTAACCAGGAATGAACATCAATCAACCACGCTTCCAGTGCGCCGTCCAAGGTTGAGGAGATTCACACTCAGGCCAAGTCATTTTAGCTCAACTTTGGTTTGTCATCGGGAGTTGTATTACAAAGGGGATAACGTAATGGGACTCCATTGTAATGACTCAAAGGGCTCATTTGATGGGTTCGGCACCGTTGAACAAAAATAGACACAAGTTTTCACGTTTGATTGCATTTTGAGCTTGAGAGCAGACAAGTCCATGATGCTACTCTAACTCCGGGTGATCGTCACCTAGCCAGCACTGCAATTGCATATTTTGGGAGAATGACCAAACCCCATCCTGACCTGAGGGATATCCTGACTGAGAAGGCAGCAACAGGGTGGAGAGAGACGGCTGCGCAAGTAATACCAGATCACGCAACGTCGGCAGGGCAGACTACCGGACATAAACCGCAAACACCGAACAGTCTGACAATGACACCAATTGAATTGAGGTGGTCTGTAATTAAGTAAGTGCGACCTAACACATTCCGTTCCCCTGCTTTCGCAAGCTGATCGCTCACCTTCACTCACTCACACGCGTCCTCTCTCCTTCCCTTTCCCCACCTTCTCCAAAGCAACCATGGCAAATGGGTTCAAATCCGCTATGAGCAAAGTAGATGGTCTATTCCACCACCATCGCCGTAGGGACGGCAATAGTAGTAACAGTGGTCGATCCACCTCACCCGCGGATCTTGCTAGTCAACGAAGAGCGAGGAAGAAGGACAAGGCAAGAAAGAGATCTGAGAGAGCTCTCGCGAGGAGGAATGCTGCCAAGGCGCTCGCCAGTGCGAAGCAACAGAGACTAGACCGATTTCAATCAGCTTTCGTGCGTCCTTTATTCCTCTCAATACCTTCCAAGTCTTGGTTGGGATTTGGCATTAGTGCTGATTTAGTACGCTGGGTTTATTCTAGGAACATGACCCAGCGAGGTCAAACTATGGGTATATGCCACACGATGGACGATTGAGGATGGAAGACATTCCAAGACAGGATATCTCTGCTGTTACTTCGGCCTCTATGGGCCAGGTAGTTTCATTCCGAGCTCGCGTACATTTATGTCGACCTATGAGTGAGTCCTTCCTCGTTCGGTTTGCTTTCTCCATCCCCATACCCCTGCGCTCGTTCGGAATAGATGGTCCATGATCGCCGGTGATCCGTCGGTGACACATTTAGCGCCCATTCGCTTCGTGTCTTCTCTTCTCTTCTTTTCTTTCTCACCTATACACACCAACATTGAACATGGCCTTTCTGCGGTCTCCATTTGCACTTCCTTCAACAATCGAACATGTAACACACTGACTGACACCTCATTTGATTCATCGTTCATGTGGTACAGGTTCCAAACTCGCCTTCATCGTCCTCCGTCAGCACGCTTCAACCCTCCAAGGCGTCCTCCGCGTCACATCATCCACATCTCGCCCCGCTACCTCCATTCCCGACACCACCACCAATGGTGATGACACCGAAACAAATGTGCCACCTTCAGACCAAAACAGTGTCTCGGAATTAATGATTCGTTTCGCCTCAAGGCTATCGAGAGAAACGATCGTTCTCGTTCAAGGCGTAGCTCAAAAACCGATTCAAGGTGTGAAGAGTACGCATGTACACGATGTTGAGGTGGCTATTCAGAAGGTGAGGCTTTTTTTCTTGACGAGGTATCTGGGTCTAGGCTTGGGCACGCGATACATGGCAAGGTTCGGGAGCTAAACGGGAGGACGTGCCCATGCCCGGATCCGGGTCGGAAACTATCCGGAAATGTTGACGTCAGCTTGTCTTGGTTATAGTTGTTCGTTTTGGGCGAGGTGACGGAATCTCCACCTTTCCATGTGGAGGATGCGGCACGGCCCGTCAAGGTGAGTCATCGGCTGATTGCCTTTCTCGGGATCATATCAAGTCGATATGTGTCATCCGGGGCCCTATCCATGTTCTTACTCCACATCTTGTTTACTCTTTTAGGCATCCGACGAAGGATATCCGCTCATTAGCACCCAAGCTAAGCTTGCTAATCGTGCGATCGACCTCCGTACACCCGCATCACAGTCCATCTTCCGCATCCAATCCGCAATATGTAAACTCGCTCGCTCGTACCTTGAGGAGGGCGGCTTTATGGAGATACATTCTGCTAAACTCCAGGAATCCGCTACCGAATCGGGTGCATCCGTTTTTAAAGTGGATTACTTTAAGCGATCGGCATATCTCGCTCAGAGTCCACAGACATCTAAGGAAATTGCGATTGCAGCGGATTTCGAGCGCGTATACGAGATTGGACCGGTTTTTAGAGCGGAGAACTCGAATACCCATCGGCATATGACGGAATTTACGGGTATCGACCTCGAGATGGTTATTGAACATCATTATCACGAGGCGATGAATATCATCGATGGTTTACTCAAGCATGTGTTCAAGGGGTTGAACGAGAAGTTCAAAGACGCGATCGAAAAAGTCAAGATGCAATATCCACACGAGACGTTTGTGTATCCGGAGAAAACGATCGTCCTTACGTTCAAGGAAGGTGTCAAGATGCTGCGTGAGGATGGATGGGGTCTTACACCTGACAAGGAAGTGGATGAACTCGAGGACCTTTCGACTCGTGCCGAAGTCCGACTCGGGCAGCTTGTGAAAGCCAAGTATGGAACGGATTATTATATCCTGGATAAATTCCCGAGAGCTGCAAGACCGTTCTATACGATGCCGGATGCGGACGATCCGAATGTGGCGAATGCGTTTGATATCTTTTGTCGTGGAGAGGAGATTCTTTCGGGTGGACAACGATTGCATTCGGCTACGGCGATGGAATCGTCGATGTGGGCGTCGAATATCGATCCGAAGGAAATGCAGGAGTATCTGAATGCGTATAAATGGGGGATGCCGCCTCATGCAGGTGGGGGGTTAGGACTTGAGCGATTGACGATGCTCTTTCTTGGATTGGGGAATATTCGTGCTGCGAGTATGTTCCCGCGAGATCCGAGGAGCTTTGCAAACAACCCTCTGATTACGGATGTGAGAAGGGGTGCGGGTGCGGGGAATGTGCCTGTGCCTGCTAGAGGTGTTCCGGCATTTGATGAGCCGGATAGTTTGAGTAAGGATGGGTTGTATAGGCCTGATGAACATCCGAGTTTGCCGGAGCTTATTGCTACGTATGGGGATAGTACGAATACGGGTGAGTTGGTTTTTTTTTGTCAGGTTGATCGGACTGATCATTGATGTTTTTCTCTGGTAGCTTGGCTGGATGTCATGTATGAGGTTTGGCGGCACGAACCTACGGGGGCTGCCATTGGTTTCGTTGATTCCAAGGGTACGTTGGTTTGACGTCTCCTTATGACCTTGATTGCGCTGTTGTTGATGTTTTTTCG
>WNFI01402775.1_pt2 | contig 16061 bp, 16 predicted proteins | sample 5400471 | NCBI WGS metagenome assembly WNFI01 (sample SAMN13153348, study PRJNA577476) | soil metagenome | isolation source: 100 cm saprolite on Douglas fir-dominated hillslope | place: USA:California | collected 2013-09-17 | reverse complement strand
ATGGTTCTGCGTGGCGACAGTCCTCTAAAAATGCGGATTCAGTTGCCAGGAGCCGGTGGTTGGATCGAAGCCATTGGACAGATCAAGTGGAAAAGTGGGTCCGGCAAGACGGTAGGTATAAGACTCGTCGGCTTGCCCGAGGAGACGCGTAGAGTCATCAGGAATTGGCTTGCCCTCGAAAGATCGAGGCCTGCGCCGGAGCCTGAATTGTACGCATTTCACCGCTCTGCCAGTGATGCAAAAGCAACAGCACCCGTGGTTTCCTTGCCAAACCCTTTTACTCCCCTCACCTTTGTGAACACGAGCAAACTCGCGCCGGGACCGCATGAAGAGACCAAGATCCTTACTAATCGGTCCGCTGGACCTGTGACGGAGTCTTTCCCTGAATCAATTCCCGTAAGTACCGACGAACCAGCAATCCGAGGCGCTTCGGCCCAATTTTGCGAACGACGTGTTCATCCCCGTCGCCCAATCATGCCTTTGAGTCACGTTGAAGTGGGCCCGAACAACGCCGGTATGCTCTTGAATATTAGCGAGAGCGGACTTGCCCTTATTGTAGCCGTGAGGCTGGCCAAGGATGACCTTCCCACGATTCGGATTCATTTCGCGGATTCGAAGGACTCGCTAGAAGTTTCCGGGCAGATTGCCTGGCTGAGTGAATCGAAAAGAGAGGCGGGGATACGATTCGTGAATCTGAAGGACGAGGCGCGCTCTAGGATCGCCCTGCGGATTCGTCGAGACGAATTGCCGGTTAAAGCTCAAGAAAAGGCCTTTAGGCTTCCGCAAGCGCGTATCATACACCAGGAGGGACGCGAACTGCCCAGGATGAGAATACCTATCCCGGCAGATGCCCCCTCAAACGGTGTGGTTAATGAGCACCCGGTGGCAATAGCGGCGTCCTCCTGGCCTGCGTTGACAGGCCGGGGCCCTGAAAAGACACCCAGCCCGATCGAAGCATCCCACGCCGCGTCACAGAAATCCCCGCCGAAGATCGAACCTGGATTCGCGCAAAAGCCCGTATTCGATCCACTAACTTCAGGTGCAAGAACAAGAGGATACGTCGGACCTTCTGCCATATTAACTTCGGCAGTCGTAATTGCACTTGCCATAGCAGGGATTGCGAGCCTACCTAGTGTTCACACAGAAAAGGGTGGTTACGTAGCGCAGAGCGCGCCGAATGTAGACAAGCCAAATGCAGAGAAAGCTCCCTTGTCTCCCACCAACGCCCCGGACATTCACCCGCAGAAAACGGAGGAGCGCAACCCGCGGCAGCACGAACTCGAGCTCCCGCCAACGGAGAGCCGTGCCCATCGCTCCAAGACGCGGGCGGCAATTGCGCTTCCGGTGATGCACGGCATTAAGCGCACGGCGTCAAGCCCTCGCGTCACCACTGCCGCGCCGCAAGCGGAGAATTCTCTGTCAGAGAATCTGACAACGAAGGTTCCCGAAAGCATAGCCAGCACGGAGCCGAAGCAATCCGTGGAAAGTTCCGCCAGCCAAGTGGCGGCAAATTCGCTCCCGCGACTGAAAGAAGCCGCGTCTGCTGCAACGCTTGTGAAACAGCCGGTGACAGCGGTGCAGGTGACCGGGGAAGTTTCCGTACTGACTGATCCATACCCGTCGCTTCGTGCGGATGAACGTGGTTCGAAGAAACAAAAACAGGGAGCCAGTCTGGAGCTCGGACACTTGCTCTCACGAGTGGTGCCAGTTTATCCGGAGGAAGCAAAGCGACAAGGCATTCAGGGCACGGTGAAGTTGCACGCCGTTGTGGACCGGTATGGGACAGTGAAAAGCTTGCAACCCATGAGCGGCCCGGCGATTCTTGAGGCAGCGGTCGTGAATGCGGTTCGGCAGTGGCAGTATACGCAAACCAAGCTGGCTGGCCAGCCAGTGGAAACTGAGATGGATGTAGCTGTCGTCTTCCGGCTTTCGAATTCTGCGACACCTAAGTCCTGATGCGATTTTGCGGCGGCGCAGAGAAATCTCCCGTGGGCGCTCGTTGCTGAAGAGGGCGCGAATTCAAACGCTCCGGATTTTTGTTGATACCGTTTCTTCCGCCAAATAGAGCCAAGAGCGTTGGGTGCTATGGAAGCGTCACCGTTTGGTTTCCTCCGCGGTGCGCCAACGCGACCGCAGCACCGGCCCCCGCTGCGCCTGCCAGACCGAGAAGAATCCAGCGCGTATGAGAATGCCCTTTTGATTTCAGCGTGGACGAGGATGCCAGCAGCTCAGACTTCGCCGAAACGGTCAGCGACTGCCCCGCTTGCAGAAGCTGCCCGGACTCGCCTTCCACCGTGAGAACGCCAATCCTGCCGTCCAAGCAATAAACGAGGAAAGAACCGTCCTGCGCTTTAGTGACTCTTAAGGCGGTCGCTATTGATTTAACTGAGGGGACAACAATGTAGTTCCCAATCCGCACGATCAATCCGTCCGAGCCGGGAACCGAATTCAACAGAACCGTGCCTTTCTCCAATTCGGCGGTGTACTGTTCGTTTCCGGATAGTACGACCTGACTGAGCGGACGAATCTTGAGGGTGACTTTTCCGGCCACGGCAAGTGTCGCCTCGCCTGATTCCCCGGTGCGAATTTTGGCGCCGGAAGAAACGGTGGACATGACGGAAATGGGCGAATCGTTCACATAGACTTCTCCCAGACTCGTCAAGGAGCCAAGTTTTTCTCTAGACTGCTCCTGTTGCGACGTACGCGCCCAGGTGGGGATTGAGAGCACGCACAGCAGTGCCAGAAATAGACTGACATTGAGACACGCAGCGCCGAAAATCGAAGCCTTCCGGTCTTCGCACTGGCTAGCTCTTGGTAAGTTCACCGTTTTCATCGCTTACCTGCCACCTCGCAGGGGATGGAAACGATGTTCGGCACATTTCCGTCGCTTATCCATTCGGTTTTTCCCCGAATTCCGGATAGTGAATACACTGTACAGCAGCGTTGCCTCCCGTTTCTGCGTCGCGCGTTCCACAATAATCGGCTTAGGGTGCTAATCGCATGGCTGACCGGCGATTTCAAAAGCGGCCGGCGCGGACCAGGCCTATTCAGGGCTTTACCTTACCGAGAAATCAGGAAACTCCCATCTTCCACAGGCCCCAAATCACCTATATGTTCCGAAATAAATCAACGTCGCACACCCATGAGTACGGGCCAGCCGCTGTCCTCTGGTGGAGGGGAGAAGAGTGTACTCGGAGGCGGCAAAGAGTGCTGATCATCTCCTGCGACACGCAGGACGGAGAAACAATGCGCTTGCTGCTGACGAGCATGGGTTCGAGGAAAGTTGCGCCATGAGATGCCGAATGTGGCTGGCGGGCCTGATTGTATTCTTTTCATTCGTGACTTCGGCGAGGGCAGACACCGGAGTCATCGTTCGAACGACTAACCTTTCAGCACTTCAGACTCTTTGCCTGCTTCCCACCACTTGTACAGTGGTAGGGAACCTAGACGGTAGCTTGGGGCAACTGTTTCTCGTGACGACGCCCCTTCCCCTAGCGAACCTCCTCACACTTCTAAACGGCGTGGCCGGGTTCGTTGACGCGGAGGTGGACCAAGTATTGAGTCTGGTCGGGGGGCTGAATGTAGTTCCCACTCCGCTGGATCCGACACTGATGTCGGATCGAACTCCGGTCGTCTATCCTGCAGGCTCTACAACGACCGCCTGGAATTCCTATGTAAACCAGCCTGCGGCCGGCGTTGTAGAGGTGCAGACCGCACAGAGCGACTTCAAGGTGACTGGCGCAGGCATCGTCGCCGATATTGATACCGGGGTGGACCCCAATCACCCGGTGCTGAAAAGCGTTTTGCTGCAGGGCTACGACTTCACCAGGAATCAGCCGGGCGCTTCAGAAATGAATGACTTGCCTTCGGGTTCCCCGACGCCGAGTTGCACAACGACCTGTTCTGGGCCGGCGCAGGTAAATCAAGAGAGCGCAGCGATATTGGACCAGTCCACCGCCACCTTTCTAGACACAAACCAATACGCAGCGTTCGGCCACGGCACCATGGTGATGGGAATTATCCACCTGGTAGCGCCGACTGCCGAACTTCTACCGTTGAAGACATTCAAATCGGACGGGAAAGCGAATCTGTCGGATATTTTACGCGCGATCTACTACGCGGTGCAGCAAGGCAACGCCAACGTCATCAACATGAGTTTCGATACGAAGACTTCGTCTACGGAATTGAAGAACGCACTCGACTATGCGAACCAGCTCGGCCTGACGTGCGTGGCTTCAGCCGGAAACGATGGCGCGCAGGAGATTGTGTATCCTGCGGCGCTGCAAAGCGATGTGATGGGTGTGGCTTCGGTGGGATCAACGACGTCCACCGATGGCACGCGGTCATCGTTCTCGAATTATGGAGACTCCATCGTATGGGTGGCGGCACCGGGCGAACAGATTGTCACTACCTACCCGTACAGTACGTACGCATCGGGCTGGGGCACTTCTTTCAGCGCTCCTTTTGTTTCGGGGGGCGCAGCGCTGTTGCACGCCCTCAGGACCGCCATCACCGAATCTGAGTCCGCTACAGCGACAGCAAATGCGGCGCCACTAACTCAAACGGGCATGGGCCACGGCCGCTTGGATTTGGTTCCGGCACTCCAGTCTCTATCAGGAGGCGGCGGGACTCCCGACTACACGGTTTCCGTATCCCCACTCAGCCAGACGATAGCCGCAGGACAAACAGCAACTTTTACTCTGTCTGCGGCACCGGAGAACGGATTCAATCAGACTGTGACATGGAGTTGCATGGGTGCGCCAGCGGGAGCGACTTGCAGTGTTTCACCTTCGGTGTTGACGCTGAACGGTACAAACATGGCAACGGCCACGGTCACTTTGACGACGACGGCGCGAAACATGGTATCACTACCGGACCTGCCTCGAACCTCGCCTCTGCGATTACCCTCGTACGCATGGGCATTGCGGCTGGCGTGTGTGGCCGTGCTTGCAGCGTTACTAGGATTTTTCGGGCGAAAATGGAGTTCTGAGCCGCGACTGCGTCTCGCAAAAACGGCCGCGGTGGTCGCGCTGTCGCTTTGCGCGTATTCCTGCGGCGGCCGCTACGCGGGTGGCGGGCTCGGCCCGGCGGCATTGTATTCGATAATGCTGAACCCAAGCACCATCAACGGAGGCGGAACTGCTACCGGCCAGGTCACGCTAAATCAGCTAGCTCCGAATGGCGGGGCGCCGATATCTCTTTCTAGCAACAGCGCTGCGGCGACTGTGCCTGCCAGCGTGACAGTGACGGCCGGAGAAGCCAGTGCAACGTTCACCGTAAGCACCGGGTCCGTTGCCACTTCCACGCCGGTGACCATAACTGGGTCTTACGGCGGAGTGACAAAAACGGCGATGCTCACGGTGATGCCCGTGAGTTCCGGAGGTACGCCGGCAGGAACGTATTCGCTCACGCTAACTGGCACGTCGGGTAATCTCAACCATTCGAAGACCTTTCAAGTAATTGTTAACTAGCTGCGCTGCCCCTCCGGCGTTCTTGCCGTGATGCGGAGTGGTTGTATAAACTCCACTTGCAGTGCCTGAGCAAGATGTTACTCATTTCACAACGATCGATCACACTTCCGATCCTGGGGGAAGAGCTTCGCCCTTTTGACAAAGAGCTATCATGGAAGTCGGGTTACCGGACATCTTCGTTTTAGCACTCAGACACCGAGGGATTCAGCCTGCTTTCTTGACCGTGTGCGCGCGGGTCGCTTACACTAACTGATTCGCAGAGAGCCGCGGATGCGGCTTGTGGGATGCGGCCTGAAATTTGCGAGGCTGCGATCCGTAGAATATAAGGGGGATTGCTTTGCCAAAGCGCAGGGTGCTTGCGGCACGCCGCAAGAAGGGCCGTCATCGGCTCACTCCCGAATAGCGCCGGTCGCCTGGATTTTCCGCGCGAGGCGCGGCTGGTGCGGCGCGGAGAGTTTGACGCCGTATACCGCGCCGGGAAACGCCGCTCGAATTCCCACTTCACCGTTTTTTTTCGCGCGAACCAACTGCCGCACAGCCGCTTCGGATTCAGCATCAAGAAGGCACTGGGCGGCGCGGTGGTGCGCAATCGCATCCGGCGGCGCGTGCGGGAAGTCGTGCGCTGCCATCGTCTGGAGATACCTGCAGGATGGGACATCGTCATACACCCGAAGAGCAACGTGGCGAAGGCGGAATTTGCGGCGCTGACGGCGGACTTGTTGCGATTGTTGCGGATCAATTGAAGATGCCAGGTCAACCAAACGGCAATTCCTCAGCGGCTGAAGCCGGATTTGTGCCAGCCCTGAATGCCGGAGCTAAAGCTCCGGCCCCCAAGTCGTTCGCACAAGAGTTGGCTTTGTCCGCGCTGCGATTTTACAAGGCGTATTTGTCGCTGCTCGTGGGCGGAAGCTGCCGGTTTGAGCCCACGTGCTCGATGTATGCGTACGAGGCGGTCGAGCGCTTTGGCGTAGCACGCGGGTCGTGGCTAGCGCTCAAACGGCTGCTTCGCTGCCATCCGTTATCCGGCAGATTTGGGTACGATCCCGTGCCGGAAACCTGGCGAGACTCTCAACACAGTACAGCCACTCCCAACGAGGCGCATTCGTGAGCGAACCGGAGAAGAAGTTCAAGTTAACGCACGAGCTGCGCATTGTAGTGGCCTCACTCTTGTCCCTAGTAGTGATCCTGGCCTGGGCCAAGTTTTTTGGGCCCAAACCTCCTACAGTTCCTCCGCTGGGCAAACGGCCGGTACAAACGGCGCCCGCAATCCCGGGAACCAACAATCCGAGCTCCGCCAGCTCCGCGAGCACTGGCACGGCAGCTTCCAGAGGGACAACCACAAAAGCGTCTGGCGTTGCAGAAACTGCAATTCCGACGAAGGCCGACACGCAGGAACGCACCATCGTTGTGGAGAACGACCTCTATCGCGTGGAGTTCTCTAACCGCGGCGCGGTGGTGAAGAGCTGGCAGCTCAAGAAATATACGGACGACGCGAAGCCGCCGCGCATTCTCGATTTAGTGCATCCCGACGCTGCGCAGCAGACTGGTGGATGGCCATTTGCGGTGGCCTTGAACGATGAACAGCAGGAATCCGCGGCGAACAGCGGCCTGTACCAAATTTCCACCCCGGCGAGCACTTTGCATGCGCCGGCCGATGTGCAATTCAGTTGGAGCGACGGCCACCTAGAAGTCACCAAGCACTTTCGCTTCGACCATACCTACGTCGTGCGCGTCGAAACCTCAGTGAAGTTCAACGGCGCGGCCGTGGTCGCCGGGATCAGTTGGTTGGGCGGCTTTGGCGATTTGACGGTTTTGAATCCGTCGCCAATCGATACAGTCTCGGTCTTCCACAGCGAAAACGGCAAGCTCACCAACATCATGGCCAAGAAGCTCGAAGGTCCGGAGAAATGGCCAAACGGCGTGTGGCAAGGGGGCAAGGACTGGACGGGCATCCAGGATCGCTACTTTACCGCGGCGTTTTTGCCTCCGAATGGCGCCGCGCCGGGGACGCTGGAAGCGCGCTATTGGAAGATTCCTCGCACGGTCCAAGTCGAAGGTAAAGACACGGACGACCCTGTGCCACAGATAGCGACGGGAACGTCCGCGCAGCCGGCGGCCATGCGCATTTACGTGGGCCCCAAGGACTACGACGAGCTGAAGAAAATCAATCCGCCGCTCAACGCGCTGGTTAATTTTGGGTGGTTCGAGTTCATCGCGGACCCGCTGTTTCACGCGCTGAAGTGGCTGCACAAATATATTCCCAACTGGGGCTGGGCCATCGTCGTTCTGACGCTGATCATCAACATGCTTTTGTTTCCGCTGAAATATTCCGGATACAAGACCTCGTTGAAGATGCAGCGCGTGGCGCCGGAGATCAAGCAGATCCAGGAGAAGTACAAGAAATATTCGATGCGCGATCCGCGCAAACAGGAGATGAACAAGGAAGTGATGGCAGTGTACAGCCGCGAGGGCATCAACCCGGTGGGCGGCTGCATTCCGCAGCTATTGCAGATGCCGATCTGGTTCGGGTTGTACCGAGCGCTGCAGGGCACTATTGAAATGCGGCACGCTCCCTGGTTTGGGTGGATCAAAGACCTTTCGGCAAAAGATCCTTATTTCGTGCTCCCGATTCTGATGGGGCTCTCCATGTACCTGGCTTCTAAGATGACGCCGATGACCGCGACCGACCCGCAACAGCAGGCGATGATGAAGTTCATGCCGATCGGAATGGCTGCTATGTTTGTGGTTATTCCATATCCGAGCGGTCTAGCCGTGTATATTCTTACGAGTGGCCTGGTCGGAGTGGCGCAGCAGTGGTGGCTAAACCGCAGGCATCCGCTGCCCGCGCCGCCGGCGAGCCAGGCGCAAGGCAAGAGAAGCAAAAATAAAAAGCAGTAACGCAATCGCAAACGGGCCCCGCAGCTCATTCCACGCTGTTTGATTGCTTGAGGTCATGGCTCAGGAACTTATTCAGGACGGTAAACTGAATCGGCAAGCCGCAGCGGATGCCCTGCGCGATTTTCTGGAGAACATTGTCCGCGCGGCTGGATTTCAATTGAAGGTCACCGTGAGCGTGGCTGCGCCTGAAGGCGGCAGCGACGCAGAAGTCCTCGCCGATGTGGACGGCCGGGACAAAGAAATTCTGCTCGAGCGTGGGGCGGACGTATTGAAGGCCCTCGAGCACCTGGCCTTTCGCGCTCTGCGGCTCGAGCCCGAGCATCACGAAAAGATTCACATCGATTGCGGCGGGTATCGCGCGCTGCGCTTTGAAGAACTGCGCATGACCGCAAGGGTGGCTGCGGAGCGCGTGCAGACCTCCAAGCAGCCGTTCCAGTTGAATCCGATGACCTCGCGCGAACGCCGTATCGTGCACCTGGCACTGAAAGACATGCCGGGCGTGCGGACGGAAAGCGTTGGCGTCGGCGAGCACCGCCAAGTGGTAATCCATCCCGCGGACAGCAAACCTTCACGTTGACGTTGTGCTTCCACGCATAAAGTTGCGCTCTGCGATAGGGCTGAAAGTGTGCTACCTCGGTCTGGCCCAGCCTTGCGACAGCACTGTTTGGTCGGCGGCCAGACGTACTGTGTAGGTGAAGGGTGCAGGTCGGTCGGGCTTCATTTGGGGAAAACGCAAATCGGATATTTCGACGACTGCGTCGGCGCCCTCTTTGTGGAAACGCGTCACCGGAAAGCGGGCGAACCATAGAACAGTCTGAACTTCCGGCAGGCGCTTGGCGGCTTCGATATAAGGATTAGGGGCGGCGTCGGGATAAAAACGGTAGCTCAAGGATGAATCCGCTTCAGGGCCGGTAGAGTCTGCCTGCACCTCAGTGGATTCGCCGCCGAGATCCATGCGCAGTTCGTAGACTCCGCGCGGCGTAAGGACCAGGCCGTCCCAGTGCCATAGCGATGGCGGGAACGGAAGCGCACCTCGCGATTGCACGTCGAGGCGCAAGGAAGACGAAAATTTGTCGACGCGTTGAAGCGCCACGTGATGCGCGTAAGTTGCAGCTCCGATATAGCCGAGCGCGGTCAACAAACCCGCTAAATTCCACGGCGCCAGCCGCACGCGCAGCCCCCAGTGGCGAACCGCAGGCAAAAGGAAAACAGCGGCGAGCATGACAACGGCAGCGAGAATCGCGCGCATCGAAATGGGCGCGCTAACGGACAGGGCGATCGCGGCGACTCCGAATGTGGCTACGGTGAACACAATCCAGCTACCGAGCGCGCGCCGCTGCAATCCTTCTCTTTTCGCGTAAACCCAAGCGGCAATCTGCGGTACCAGCAGAATCGCACTCAGCGTGAAATCGATGATGAAGATCAGGTCCCACGCAGGACGCGACCATTTCACCGGCGACCAGACCATCGTGCCGAACGAAGTGACCAGATCGAGAAGGATATGGCTGAGAATGCCGGCGGCATAGATGCCAACCAGTGGGCCAAAGGAAGGCGCGTCCCATTTGCGCCAGCGCACAAAACAGAGCGTCAGCACGGCAAGGGCCACCGCGAAGATGGGGAGGCAAACCAGCGAGTGCGTAATACTGCGATGCCAGGTCAAAATAAGTAGATCGTTGTGCGAGAAAGATTCCCGGAGGACGTCGGAGTCTGGGAAGATCGCGCCCAGCATCAGTGACCAAGTAATGATTCGTTCGCGATTCACCGGCTTTGCACCGAGCATGTCTTGCCCGCGGAAAGCGGCCTTCGCGATAAGGGCGCCCGCGATGCCGTGAGTGACGGTGTCCATGCCGGGAAGTTTACCGGATTGCCCTCGTGAAGAGCATTTCAGACCACCGCAAGAAGCGGAGAGCACTTGGCAACGACTCTGCCAACTCGTCGCGCGGCAACGCCGTGACGCTGCAAAGTAGCGAGAGCAGTTTCTGCCGCTTCCGGAGCGATGGCGACAAGCAGGCCGCCTGATGTTTGGGGATCGAAGAGCAAATCCTGATACACGGCAGTGACGCTCGGCGCGAAGCCGGCGCAATCGCCAACAAAGGCGCGATTGTTCTTGAGTCCGCCGGAGACATGACCTTCGCGCGCCGCTTCGACGGCACCAAGGAAATAGTCGAAAGCTTTGTGGTCAATTTCAAAGGACACCGCCGCAATTCCATGCGCCGGATCGCCGAGCGCCATCTCACGCGCATGACCCAGCAGGCTGAAACCGGTGACATCGGTGACTGCATGAACATTTGGCGCACCAGCGGACTTCTCGTCGACTTCTTGCAACGCGGCCGCCGCAGATGCGTTCAGCGTAGTCATCGCCAAAACCGCAGCCGCCAGCGATTCGTCTGTGGCGCGCTCCTTTTTCAGCGCAGTGGTGATAACGCCGGTCCCGAGCGGCTTGGTGAAGAGCAGCAGATCGCCTTCGCGTGCGCCAACATTGCGCCATACACGCTGCGGATTGATCAAGCCGGTGACCGCGTAGCCGAACAACATGTCTTCATTGCGGATTGAGTGACCGCCGATCACGCTGCAGCGCGCCTCGTTCATTTTCGCCAAACCGCCGCGAATGATTTGTTCAAGAATTGCCGGGTCGCCCTTTTCTGGAAAGCCTACGATGGACAGCGACGATATCGGCCGGCCGCCCATGGCGTACACGTCGCTGAGCGCGTTGGCCGCGGCGATTTGGCCGAACAGATAGGGGTCATCCACAATCGGCGTGAAGAAGTCTACCGTCTGCACGAGCGCCATATCTTCGGCAATCTTGTAAATTCCCGCGTCGTCGTTGGTGTCAAAACCCACCAGAACATTGGGATCCGTTTGCCGCGGTAGCTTGCGCAGCACGGCGTCCAGCGTGGCGGGATTCAGCTTTGCGGCACAGCCCGCCGCCTTCGCCATCGAGGTCAGTTTCACTTGCGTGGCCAACGGAACACCTCTCTCTTCCCCGCTAATTCTATTATGCCGATTGCATTATAAGGATGCCGCCGCTTTGTTGCTCGTGACATTCGTGCAAAGCATTGCGCCGGTAAGCCATAACGTGCTTTCATCGCGCATGCCCTGGGACATTCTGCTGATCTTCTTTGTGCTGGGTGTGATTGTGCCGTGGCGCGGCCGCGCGAAGCTGCAGCACCTTCTTGCCAAACCGCGGGTGGAACCGGCAGAGCGGATTTCGCTGTACTGTTCCACCATCGCGTTTCAGTGGCTTGCCACAGCCGTTGCCGGCTGGCGAGCCTGGGCGCACGGATTCACCGCCACGCAGCTCGGCTTGACGATTCCGGAGCGCCTCACATTCTTGATCATCACCGTAGCCGGTGCCGCGCTGATCGTGATGCTGCAATGGCTCAACCTGCGACGCATGGGGCGGTCGGCGAGACCGTTGCGACGGCCGTTTCAGGCCCTCGCGGAGCGCATTCTTCCACAAAGTAAGGCGGAGCTGATTTCCTTCTTCGCCTTGTCGGTCACCGCCGGATTGTGCGAGGAATTCTTGTATCGCGGATTTGCCATGGCGGTACTCAGTCGCATGGGTTTGCCCGTCGGAGTGGTTATACTGTTTTCTTCTGTCATTTTTGGATTGGCGCACCTCTATCAGGGCCGGGCCGGATTTGTGAGCACAATGGTGCTGGGTATTCTGTTCGGAGTTTCACGGGCTGCATTCGGTAGCTTGGTGCCCGCAGTGGTGTGGCACATGGGCGTGGACCTAGTCGCCGGAATAGCGGGACCACGGTATCTTATTGACACTAAGCCAGTTACGGAAACAGTGGCATAACTCAGCGATATTATGTTAACTAACAAACCATCCTCCTTGTCGACGGATGTTATTGACAGGGCGTTGCGGGAATTTCGGGTCCAGCCGACGCCCGAGCAACTGAGTATGATTCAACGCTACATCACGATGCTGCTGGCTTGGAATGAAAAGGTAAATCTCACTGCGATTCGCGATCCTTTGGAGATCCTGTACCGACACTTTTGTGAATCCATGTACGCGGTAACGGCCGTCCCACTCCAGGCTGGTCGGCTAGCCGACGTGGGCTCCGGCGGAGGCTTCCCCGGCTTGGCACTGAAGATCGCACGACCTGAACTCCAGGTATTCTTGATCGAATCGAACGTCAAGAAAGCTACATTTCTAGCTGAGGTCGTGCGCGAGCTGTATTTGATTGATACACCAGTGCTGGTCAGCCAATATGAAGAACTCGGAGAAGAAGTTGCCCCCTTGGATTTTGTTTGCTCTCGCGCGCTGGGGGAGTTCGACAAATTTCTGAGGTGGGCTCATTCCGAACGTATTGGCGCGACGCAGGCCATTCTCTGGGTTGGTGGCAGGGACGTGGACGCAATCAAGAAGATAGATGGATGGTTGTGGAAGGATCCAATTCCGATTCCCCGCTCGTTGCAACGATTCCTCTTGGTGGGGGCTCGCCAAGTAAACTGAGAGCGCCGCTTCGCTGAAACGTTCCACGTGGAACAAGAAGATGGATGTCCTGATCGGGTCTTTTTCGTTGCAAACTGTTCCGTTTCACATGAAGCGCCGGCGCTTCGCTGCTGGATTCGGGTTCGCGTTCCACGTGGAACACCGCATACGCTCCGACGGACTATCGATGTACCGACCAGAGAATTTCGCGGCGCCACGCACGTTCCACGTGAAACATCTTGCATCTCGTCTCGGGCTTTGCTAAGTTTTCGCCCACTGGGGGGTTTGGTGGCGCGAATTATCGCGGTGGCTAATCAAAAGGGCGGTGTGGGCAAAACCACAACCGCCGTAAACTTGGCCGCTTGCCTTGCTGCCGCGGATCAGGGCACCTTGCTGGTCGATTGTGACTCGCAAGCCAACGCAACGGCCGCGATTGGCTTTCAGAAAGATCCGTCTCGGCGTACTCTCTACCACTCTCTAATCTTGAACGAACCCTTCGATCGAATCACGCAGAAGTCGCAAGTCGAGCGCCTGGATGTAGTGCCGGCAGATAAGAACCTCGCGGGCGCTGCCGTCGAGTTGGTTTCCGCTGAGAGCCGTGAGTACAAACTCCGGTCCGTTCTGGACGGTCTTCGCGAAAAATACCGTTTCATCATCTTGGATTGCCCTCCCGCTTTGGATTTGTTGACCTTGAACGCCCTGGTTGCAGCAGATGCGGTGCTCGTTCCAATACAGTGCGAGTATTTGGCGCTAGAAGGCGTTTCAGAACTCCTCGACACGCTAATGCGCATTCGCAGGACCTTAAATCCAAGTCTCGAGATCGAAGGCATTTTGCTCACGATGTACGATGAGCGAACGACATTATCGCGCCAAGTTGCTACGGACCTACGCAGTTTCTTCGGGACGCAGATTCTTCAGAGCGTCATTCCGCGCAACGTTCGCTTGGCGGAGGCACCTAGCTTCGGTAAACCCATTATTTTTTATGACGTACACAGCAAAGGAGCCGAGGGCTATACCCAACTGGCTCAGGAGGTAATCGCCAATGCCGAGAAACGCACTGGGACGGGGGCTCGGAGCGCTCATTCGGGAGCCTGAAGCTCAGGCTCCTGCAGCCGCACCCGTCTCTGGGTCGCCCGCGACGGGTACTGCGACGGTACCAGTCCGCGAACCAATGTCGGCGGGCCCACAGGAAATTGATACGGATTTGATTCAGCCGAGTCCGTTCCAGCCTCGCACGCGATTCCGGGAGGAGGCTTTGGAAGAACTGGCTCGCTCCATCAAGGCCAGCGGCATCATTCAGCCCCTCGTCGTGCGGCCGGTTGCTGGACGCTACCAGCTTATCGCCGGCGAACGACGCTGGCGTGCCGCCCAGCGCGCCGGCCTGACCAGAGTTTCCGCAATTGTTCGTCAGGTTTCCGACGAGCTTGCGCTGGAAATGACGCTGGTCGAGAACATCCAGCGTGAGGACTTGAACGCCATCGAAACGGCCAGGGCCTTCGAGCGGCTTATGGAGGAATTTCAACTTACCCAGGAGGCTGTGGCCGAACGCACCGGCAAGGACCGCGCAACCGTCGCCAACGCGGTTCGCCTACTGAAGCTCGAGCCAACAATTCAGGAATGGATTGAGGAAGGCAAACTCAGTGCGGGGCACGGCCGCGCCCTACTGGCGGTCGCCGACGCGCAACTCCGAATGCGCTATGCGCATCGAGCTTCGCGCGGTGGTTTGACTGTCCGGCAGATCGAACGTCTCGCTGCGCGCCGCGCACGCAGCGGTAGCGCGGCAGCTGGAGTTCCGCACGACGCTAACATTCGCGCCGCTCTTGACGAACTGCAGCGGCACCTCGGCACCAAGGTTCTGCTCCGCGAAAGGACCAAGGTGCGGCCGGGGCAGCTTGTGCTGGAGTATTACGAAGACGCCCAATTGATGGGGCTATACGACCGCTTGATGAAGTAGGGTCACTGGTCAGTTCGTATTGTAATGAGCCGCCGACAGTATTTAACCGTCGCCTGATTCGACACCTGCATCGCAACGCTTCGTTGACTTGTCGGCGTGTGTCGCTAGAGTAGAGGAGTCTTTCCTGGGGGTTTGCCATGGCTTGGAAGTGGCCCGGCGCAGCAGCAAAGGGAGCAAGCAGCGAAGTGTGGACAGGTTTCATCGATCAAGGTGTAACCCTTGAAGGAACGCTGACAGTCACCGGCACGTTCCGCATTGACGGCAACGTTAAAGGAAACATTATCTCGGAGCAAACGGTCATCCTCGGAGAAAGCGCCAAAGTCGAGGGACAGATCGAAGGCAACCGCGTGGTGATTTCCGGCCGCTTCGATGGTGTGATTTTTGCCAAAGGGCGTGTTGAGATTGAGGCCAAGGGGGTTGTCACTGGCGAGGTTCACTCCCCGTGCATGGTAATCGATCCTGGCGGCATCTTCGACGGTCGCTGCCATATGCTGGCATCTTCGGACGCAGTCGCAAGCGTAACAATTCCGATTCGGGCCGCGAACACGGCCTAAGCCCGATTCTAACCTTCATAGGCGTCCACACTAGTTAGGCTAATGCTGGCATCGGTCCGCCGAGGCGCTAACCGTTATTCATTCTTGAATTGTAGCGAGGGTTAGGTCCTTGCAGCGGGAATCTCGGGTGTCGCAGACAGCGCCTTTTGCGCTTCCTGAATTCCGCTCTGGATGTTAATCGCCCAGTCCAAGTGCGGAACCGGTGAATCGGCAGCGGCTTTGTAAAAGTGCAGGGCCTCGGCGGGCCGGTTCAACTTCTTTTGCGACAGCCTTCCTGCAGCCATCAGCGCCAACAACGATTGACGTTCGGTGGGATAGGCCCGCGCCAACTTGTCGTATTCCTCCACGGCGCGCTCGAAATTCTGCTGGCCTTCTGCGGCGCGGCAAAGCTCCAGCCAAGTGGAAGCGGGCATGCGCTCGCCGCCGGAATTGAGGTATTCTCCGAAGTCCTGCCAAGCGGCATCGACATTCTGCGCTTTCAAGTGCATCTGGCAAAGCTTGATGATCGCCTGGTGATACTTCGGGATGTCATTCTTGCGCCAGTAGAGCTGAGACAGGAGCGTCCAGGCATCAATCGAGGCCGAGCCGTTCGCCGTGTGTGTTTGCAGAATCGCGATAGCTTCGTCCAAATTTCCTTGATCCATTTTTTCGGTGGCTTGCACGATGGCGGGATCGGCGGTCCAGGTAACTTTTGCTTCGATGGCTTGATTGGCCACGTGCTCCAGGCCGGAATAGCGGAG
>WNFI01386903.1_pt1 | contig 16063 bp, 18 predicted proteins | sample 5400471 | NCBI WGS metagenome assembly WNFI01 (sample SAMN13153348, study PRJNA577476) | soil metagenome | isolation source: 100 cm saprolite on Douglas fir-dominated hillslope | place: USA:California | collected 2013-09-17 | reverse complement strand
CGCGATTAGTTTAGTGAAATAAGATTTAATAATAGATAATAGCCATTGTTGGACTCATGCTTGTGTGCAGCGGCGACTCTGAGTTCACCTGGCGAGGTAATAGCGAATAGACAGCTAACGCTCAGCAGCAGTGGGCAGAGGTGGACAAAGCAGAACAGAGAGAAGGGAAATGAATATATAATATGCTCCAAGAGAGAACCAATCAAAGAAAGAAATGAGTGGGAGTCATGCAACCCAGACCATAACGCTAATATAATATTCGGGATCCTACTTGCCGAAGGTAACCGAAGATCACGAACATCTTCACCGACGGCAAGACCGAAATACTCACATTACGGTGCGACGTAAGAGCCGGTCTAGGTAGGGCGGAGGGAACCCTAGTGCACATAGATGTGAGCGGCGGACGCGGGATAGACAATCGGATTAGTATCCGTGAAGAAGATTGCACGGCAAACAAATTTAATCTCGTACCTCCATTAAATTCCAACATAACATACAATCCTGGTAAAATGTCAGACTCCTCCCTGGTCGTTTTCGAAATTTCCGATATTTAGCCGCGACTTCTCGGAGTCTGGGTATTAAATGTAGTCAACCTGTCTACCACTTCGATTCCGGCACAGTTCGGTCCTATTTTGGTTTGGCCCAACCAACCGCTGGCACCATCTGATTCGCCATCCACAACATTGAGTTCGATTCACAGAACAAGTACATGAATGAGATTGCAACTCACTGTGTCAGGGTCGAAGAGGGGATGTGATGTGGCGGGTACTAAGCAACCCAGAGGCATGTCAAGGTAGAAAATCCGAAGGCACGCCGCACGATATGAGATCGATGCGATTTCCAAATTCCCTCAGGTGTCTAATCGCATAGTTTTATACCCTCCATCAAGTCCAGAGCGTAAGTGGGAGACAAAACACTATCAGAGCAGGCGATACTTTCAAAGCGTGTATATTCAATGTGAATACCACCAGTGACCGTCGGGCCGCTAGCGCTTATTATATATGGCTGTTCACCTGCCTAGCTGGCGCCCCCTCAAGCGACGTACCTATTGCCTTCGTATTCACTCTGTCAGTCCACACATACCCAGTTTTTCGGTTTCGGCGGCGGTACATTGGCGATTCTATTACAAATTTAGACATACAAGGTTATATGATATGGGTCGCTTACATTGCGAAAGTCGAGGGTTGTACAATGTTTCTGCTGGTTGCTAAACATGGCAAAATGAAGGCGCTTCCTAGCCAAATAAGGAGAACATGATCATCGGATCCCATCGATACCGAATATATTGTGTTTATTGTGTTTACTGACAAGAAAGGCTTGGATTCGCCAGGTGCAGAAGATTTTCTTAGAAACAAACTGACCCAGATATATCTGCTCACGCTTCACTGCGAAAATGTACAACACTGGGCGACGATGGTACTCGAACCCCTTGGGAGGAGCAATGACCCAGACCAGTCAAGCTTTGGTCATAAAGCCTGGAAAGACTCTGAAAATCTACTTCAAGGGTGACCGCAAAGCGCCCTGTGCTATTAGGTAGGGCAAATCTTGACTTGATTCGGTGAACCAACTAGTCTCCATGAGTCTCACTGGTACTCTGTGCAAGTCCTCAGGGGCCAATCACCCGCTGCTCCGTGGTATATGTACTCTATGAGATTAGATTCTTACGGCAGCACCTAGATCGAGATGCAGGGAAGGAGCACTTCAAATTCCTGAACACTCATATGTGTGGCGGTTGAACGGTCTAATCACAGAGTTGCACATATATATTGGCACTTACCAACGTTGACCGCTGCTCGACAGGACATTCACTCCCAGGTTGTCACTGTCTAAAAAACCAGCCATATAAATCTCGGGCAGATCAGGGTCGGGAGCGGATTCCGCCGGATTATGTAATTCTATTCATTGGACCTGAGATCAGGAGTCCGCAAAGGTATTATTAATGCTTGGCCAACGACGCCCGTCTCAATTCAAGCGGCCCAAGCGCAATGGCATATATATCGAGAACCATTTTTCTTTGCTCGCTATCTTCCTCGTCCTCTACATACTATCTACCAAGGTGCTGAAGCCAGAACACTGAGGCTTCGGGTTCTATTATGTATGAGGCCAGTTACTTCCACAACCGAATGCCCATGTCTAATCCTTCAATCAATCAAGCATTTGAGGGCAATGACTCCTGCTAAGCACCATAAAGGGGGTTATTTCGTGGGTCTCATCTTTAATGCAGTGTAAGTAGGTCAACCCGGATATGGTGGGTCATACCAGTACTCATTGTTGCTGAAGATTACTCGGTGTAATCACAACTCAAGCCGTCACATACTTCTCCAAGTTCCCTAAAGATGGCCAAGGAACGAAGATTTTAGTATTTATCGTTGACATACTGGCTTACTAAAAGGCTCTGCATCGCTAATGATCGCTTCCTAGGTATTAGGTCTGGTGTAGGTTCTCGATCTCCGAAGACACCTGGACAAGTCTGATTTTCTCTTTTGGTTATTTCCTAGGGGGGGGCAGATCTTTAATATGTGTGTTGGCCAGCTGCCTGACCCCTTGATATCCTCTCAGTTATGTTTCCGTCAGCGTTTGCATGATAGTGTCGGAATGTGTCCGAGGGCTACACATGAAAGGTCCTAAATGGTATCTAAATGCTCCTGACCTAAAGATTCTTGGTTCTAATTATACTCTCTAGGTACTCCTCCATGCCTATATGTATAACCGTATGATTTTGCTTTTTCCCGATGACTGGCACTCTCTTCTCATACCGTTACGTGAAGGTTGTATCCTCGGTCCTGGTTCAGTTCTTCTTCGCTCACCGGATCAGGAAAAGTACAAGCCAATCGTGTCTTGCAGCTCTCTCCAGGTCTGACCGATTTACACGATAATAGCTAAACACCCTTGGCTGGCGTTGCTTGTAGTGGGTAACTTCAGTATGTCGTACAAAGTGTGTTTTTTAACAGAGTTTTCCGGCTATTCCATTCCAGAATATCTCATCTTTGTGCACACTCGGTGCGTACCAGCGACTAAGGAAGGGATCGTTGTACCGACCAGTTCACGCTCCGTACATCTACAGGATTTGGCGTAGGTGAGTCAATAGAATCCTCACTACATGGACATTGTTGAAAGAATATATATATAATCTAGGGGCTGGAGTGATGGGGTGAGTCTCTTGCAGGCCGAAGGACTCGACAACGTGATGAAACTCCTACGACCTCGGAGCAGAGAAATTTATGGGGCGGCTTTGACCAAGCACCGTCTAACGCGGATTATGATTATCGGCTGGTGTACATCTCAGGTACCTTACATAGATCTTTTCACCGAATGTTAGGGTCGGAATCACTGTTTAGATGGTTACAGATATTTTGATAGCGTTGGCTATGCTTTCTTTCCTAGTGCGTAACTTCACTGGGTTTTCTAGGTTAGTAGGACCCGTATCCTGTCGGATCGACTTAGCGCCAAGCACTTTCACCAGGACGGATAGGGCTATCACCTTGCTAGTGAAATATGCGATTAACACTGGCTTGGCCACTAGGTATAGGCATTTTTTCCTATACACACAATTTATTGATTCCTGCCAAGCCTATTGGCAGTGATAATGCTAGTATCGGTAAGCATCGTCGTCACCGAACCATTCCCCACTGAACCAGCTTTCTCTTTTACAGTTCCTTGCATATAGTTCTATTCCCTTTCTCCACTTATGCTTCAGTTTCGTGAGAATATGCCCTCTCCCGTTGTACCCGAGGTATGCTGAAAATATCACATCATAGTCGATAGGGGCGGTGTACACCGTCACTCTGCTCGCAAAGTGGGTTTCTCTTTTGTTTGTCACCGGGTAAAGAATTAAACTCTCTAGCTTACATGCTCGATCTCGGGCGACAACATACCTCGCGCCCACATCAACGGAAGAGCCAAACCAGTCTATCCATCCATCACGACTTCCGACCAGGGTAAGACTCACGGCACGGGATAATTTACGTCTGTTAATGACATCCCATTGAAAATCGTAGGTGCAGCACAGGTTGTTTCGTCGGTACGAAGCAAGCAGTCACCCTCCCGCCCCAGTGGTGGTATGAAATCAATTTCCACCGCCTTATTAGCTCCAGCTGTACATTGAAAACATCATTGGGAAGGAAGGGAGGTATATAGGCTGGAGTCTCAACGCTCAACGTCAAGAAAAGTCGTAGCATGCTGTCATATTCCTTTTCCGAGTTCCTCCTAAAACTTGAATTTATCTAACCCTCATTGTCCTATTCTGCGTTCATTTGTGTACCATGACATTATAACCAGCTGCATGATTTCTTATCCCATTTACCACCTATACCCATATTGCTTCGGTTCTTGCTTTTGGCCATGACCGGTACTGTTAGGTCTCTTTCGTGTCGTCTCCCATGTACATCCCGGGCTTCATCCGCACAAGAGATGCTTTCTAAGGGGAGAGGACCTCATTTGCCACCGTGGTGGAAGATCAAAATTTCTACTCATTTCCAATGTTTGATCTGGGAGTGATCTGCCTTCCAACCTGCGAGTCGGAGGTCTTTTCTGAAAAACCTGACAAAATCAGTCGAGCGGGGATGGAATCCGCGGTGTGCAAATTGAGTCCTACAGAACGATTCATCTCACGACAGAATTCATCGGGCTTGATACGGATAAATTAAGTTCAAGTTCCGTGCGTTACTTTGGACGAACATATCTCGGACATTCGATATTTTGAAGGTTAAGCTAGCGATTCGGAACTTTCAAAGTGAATAACAGTGTTGATTCCAATATTTATCGGGGTTTCTTAGGTCGTGTGCACTGGAGGCGCCCTTAGATAGCGATTAGGTACTTCTGAGGTCAACCGTGAGGCACCGCCATCCCGCCATCAACTGGTAAGGAAATCTGAGCTATTATTCGTGTCGTTATAAAATAGAGGGTTGATGGAGGGCTCGAGAATGACCAACATGAACCCTTACAATCACCCGTGAGTTCAGGTGAAGCTAGCCAGGAGTCACGAAGGGGAAATTGAGCCAAGAGGCACATTATTGAGGCCATTTACTGACTGAAAGCAGATAGTGTGATGGGAACTTTAAAAAAAAATGCAATTTCCTAACCTAGGGCCAAAGACTAAAATACAAATCTAGACGCTGACATATCCGCTTCGGTTACCTACTCTGTTGCTTCCCCTAACGCCAGACAGTATGCCTCTCAGGAGATCGGAAAGCAGGTGAGGGACGTCTCGCCAGAAGTCCCGATGTGGCACGAGATCCCAACCAGAAGCCCCACTGAGGTCACCCCGATAAGCAAGTCCAAATTGAAAAGTGACCTTTGACTTACTAGTTGTTATAGTTGTAGTATGCCCCTAGACCGAAATACATTGCGAAACAGAACAATAAACTAAAGCAGTTGGATTCAACCTTCAAGTGGCATGGGCACGTGTGGACCAACTACTCACAGGAAAAAGAACCATCTTACGCTACTCCCTCCCGATGGCTTCGTGCTATCCTTGTCAGGGTGTGTGGTGTTGGGTGGCGGTTTAGAATCCTGTGTCTTACAGGCAGCCTTCGTTTTCCAATGGACTTCTGTCACGCTGTGCGTATGAGAATCCTGCGCTGGTTCCTCGTCACTTGAGGAACACTGTAGTCTGATGATAAAGCGCTCTCGAGGCGAATCCGGATCCGGCCATGAGTCTCCATGCAACGTGACGGAAACTTGCTTGTACTCCGGATTCAGTGATGAGGAGCGTGCCAGAGGTATCACTTGGGTGATTCTACTTTCTCCAGATTTCTCGTTTGCAGTCGTCCAGCAAGCGTAGGTACCCGACGGACACTGCGTTGGCGAACAATGAAGATGTTTTCAAGTCATCATGCCCATTATCTTACCCTGTCCTTTTCGGGGACCTTAGTATCCTCCTTTAATGGCTCACAGAGATTGAAGAGTAGGGTGTCTGTAGTTTTCGTAGGAGGCGACAACCACGTTTTTTGGATTTTCTTTTCCCCGGATAGTGATCCGAGGTCATACTGCGTGGAGTTAATAGTAAAACGACAGTCCCACGGCCCGTCTGCTCTTGCGACGTCTAGCTGTGAAAACCAAGAGAGGAAGACGAGAGTGGGAGCCAATTGAAGTGAACTAAACATGTTGGAAGGGAGTGCCTGTAAGGCTATTCTAATGGCCTTTAGTGCGGGGAAACGTTAGCAGAGACGCTGTGGCTTGACTGATCTCCAATTCAGTTATAAGTCCTCTAACCTGCTTTGCTTCCGCGATAAGTAAAGGAGACGCGTCTCTCATATTATCCACGATGGACGCGTTGCAGCAACTTATCTACCATGAGAAGGTATTAAAAGTCGGTCTTCGAGGGCCACTCTCCATGACTTGCTAATCGGTGATTCTCTGCATTCCATCTCAGCAAGAGACGGGATCGATGATGTGTGCGCAACATGCTCTCAACACGCTCTTGCAGAATAACTATGTTCGTATGGTCACTATCGTGCTAGAATGACAATGTTCCTGATAGACATCGTTCAACATATGGCGATTGTCTTGACCGCTGCCTGTGACTTCAGTTCTCCGCCTCTGACCTGAGCGAACTCGCGCGTAGTCTTGATGAACTAGAGGCTCAATACCGGAATCGTGAAGAGCGTCGTGTTGCAAGTCCAAACATGGATGACACAGGGTTCTTTTCCGTCCAAGTCCTTGATAAGGCTTTGGAGGTGTGGGGCCTGTCGTAAGCCTATCCCTCAACGTATTGCACGAGTACGTCACAGATTTTGCGATTTCCTGGCCCAGGCTTGTAAGATGGAGGAGCCAGGAATTGACGCAATACCATGATAATCCTGAGTGAGCATCCTATGTCCTAGTTCTGGCGTGACTAGTTGGAGTTTCTTTTAAATGTACCTTGGTAGCACACAACAATCCTTCATCCTCAACCACAATCACCATTGGTTCACAATGAGGCGATTCGGGGACCCTGAGTCGATAGGGCACTGGTTCAACCTCAATTCCTCTTTCGAAAAGCCCCAACGAGTGGGAGCCACGTATTTGGGAATGGTCTTGGATCAGGCGGAGGCCGAAGGTATCCTCTTCATCGTATATAGCACCATCTCCTTGACACCTTCCCTTCAGGGTACTCAGTATTTGCGGTGCGGCCCTTGAACCCGGGGGCTAAAGGGCCCACGATACCATTGTGTGAAGCAGATGAGGTTGCAAGCACGCTCTCCGATCCTCAGCACTTCTATCCGGCATCCCAAGTGGCATCAACATCTCGTCCCACTACCCAGCCTGAATCTTTCGATACCGCAGGATTTGAAGACGAAGATATCGAATTGCAACGTGCCCTACAGGCATCCCTGCAAGATACTGGCGGCGAAAATTTGTTCACCAAGCCCTCGGCTCCCGGGGCTACCTCTGTTTCCACAACTCGACCACGCTCTGACTTTGCCCAGAGTGCTCAGATAGGTTTTGGTGACCTAACCGCTTCATCGAGCGGCGGGGACGGCCTGCGGGAACTTCACGCTTCGGCTTCACGTTCGCGAGCTTTACTGGAGAGAGCTAGATTAGACCAACAAATGGCATTCCAGGAGCAAGGTGGGTCACGTAGTTCCTCAAGCCTGAGAAGAAATCGGCCGGATGAAGATCAGGATCAGGATGAGCAGTTGCAAAGGGCCGTGGAAGAAAGCCTGAAGGAGTCGGGGGGTGTGCAAATGGAGGATAATGAACAGGAGTACCCCGATCTCACCGCTATGGATGATGATAGCGACTACTACGATGCCGAAGACGGTAGCATCCATCGACAGGCTACGCCGACTCATTATCCAAATACTCGTTCCTCAACCCGTTCATACAGTACCACCACTGAGTACATCCAATCGCGCCCTGGTGCCTCTCTACCCGGTTTCGGTCAGCAATCTGGGGCCTCAATCAGTGAGACGATTGACAGGGTCATTGATGATGAGGATGCAGAGCTCCAAGCCGCTCTCAAGGCAAGTCTTGAAGGCGTTCCTGAAGGCTTTATGATACCCGAATCACCGAAACGCACATTGATCTATCCATTACACCCAGGCCCATCCTCAAGCGGGCCGCCCGTGCAGATCAGTCGCGAACAAGGTGAAGAAGATGAGGAAGAAATCCCAAGGATGGTCTCTGAGCCTCCGGAAGAGAAGCAGTTGAGTATGGAGGAGATACGACGCCGCCGCCTGGCACGCTTCGGTGGTTGAACAGGAGTAGCCGACGATGATGCGTATTTCTGTGATACATGACTTGTGTGGTACTGCCGCTGTTCTAAGCTCATTGAAGCAGCGCTTCTAGCCCACTTTGCTATTGATGTCAAGCTTATGATATGATAAATACGGCAACTATCATGAGATAGCGTGAACCATCACCTGACGGCGATGGCTTATCCCTGACCTTTGCTTTAAAGGGCGGTTGCGATGCTGAGCCTCCTCAGTCATTTCCAAAGAGGCTTAAGTGCCTATGGCTCTAATACCATATTTCAAAACATGTTAAGCAGCACCTCAACTCGTGCGAACCGTCGGTTCTATTCCAATGGAGCCTCAGAGTTCGGGAAGACCCATGTTGCCAGAGGTGTGGGACGACTTAGCGACGCAGTCATCGAGCATGGAAAAGGCTCCTATCTCATTTTGAAGGACGATCGGGGACGATATTTGGATTTCACCACTGGGATTGGGGTCGCAGGACTAGGTATGATGCCTAGATCTAGATTCCTTGGAGCTGGCTATCGCTGATTTTGACTAATGTATTAGGTCATTGCCATCCTAAAGTCAGTAAAGCTGCTGCAGAACAATGCTTCAGCCTTGTTCATGGCCAAGTGCGTCGTCTCGAACAAGGCCTATTCTGTGTCATTGACAATATACGCAACAGATCGGCATAGCGTTTCACAAACCTTACCTGGATCTCATAGAGAGACTGCTTCCTATTATGCCCCATCCATCGTTGAATACGTTCTTTTTCTGGAATTCCGGTTCCGAAGCTGTCGAGGCTGCCGTGAAGCTGGCGCGAATCAAGACCAAGAAACAGAATATTATCGTCATGCAAGGTGAAAGATGCAGGCATTGTGGCCGTCTTCTCTCATCAACATTTTCATAGGGGGCTACCATGGTCGTACTTTTGGTGCAATGGGCCTCACACGAAGCAGGACAGTTTACAGTGTTGGAGTACATCCGCTCATGGTAATTGTCTCATAGTATCTTACATCTTTTTTTGACTATTCTCATTTTAAGTGATTAGCCTGGCGTATTTGTGACTCCATTTCCATTTTGGCATCATTTCGGGGCAAACCCGTCAACGGCTACCGAGGAACTTGTAAACCTGGCTCTGTATCAGTTGGAACTCGTCCTGCTGCAACAAACAGCTCCTTCCGATACAGCTGCCATACTCGTCGAACCCGTACTAGGGGAAGGAGGATACATTCCCACTCCACCCTCATTCTTACGCGGGCTTCGTGAGATTGCTGACAAGCATGACATCCTGCTCGTTTTTGACGAGGTCCAGTCTGGCTTCGGTCGAACGGGTAAATATTTTGCTCATGAATGGACACATGAAAATGGCGGTTATGTGCGGCCGGATATCATGGTGATGGCGAAAGGCTTGGCGAACGGCTTCCCTCTTAGCGGAATCGTCAGCAGGAAGGAGATCATGAATGCGCAGGCCCCAGGGACAATGGTAGGTCATAGTTGGTGACGGCACCACAGCCTATACTGATAACAAGTTCCAAGGGTGGTACGTATGCTGGCAACGCTGTGGGGTGTGCGGCTGCAGGGGCAGTCATCGATGTGATGAAGGAAGAGAATGTCTTGGATAGCGTGAACTCCCGGTAAACTTTCTGTGGCAGCTTGATCTCTGTAGGGTGCTAACTGTGCTAGCCTCCAGTTCGAAGGAGCTGTTTGCTTTGCTGGAGGAGCTCCGCTCCGACCGCACCGTATCCCCTTTCATCCTGGATATTCGTGGGAAGGGTTTGATGGTCGGCGTTGAGTTCGCCTCACCTCCAGGAACCCTTAGTAGGGATACCTTATCGAATCCTAAGGCGCCGAAGAACCTGGCCAGTAGAATCGCGAAGAAGTGCCAGGAGAAGGGGCTCCTCATCTTGACAACGAGTATATATCAGGTCTGTCGGTTAGTCATTGTGGATGAGTGACCCTCACCTCATCTTCCTTCAGGTTGTACGATTCATTCCACCTCTCACTATTACGAAAGAGGAACTGGCTGAGGGAATGGAAATCTTCTCGGCTGCTGTAAAAGAGGTCCTTAATGAGGGCTGAACAGCAAGAGGATGCCCGTCTTCTAAATGCATCTTTACAATGTAAACACCACAAAAGTATGGGTACTTAACCACGATAATCCTGTAATACGATCGATTCGGTAGCGTCACGGGATCGTAGCGCCATAAACAAGGGACAACATGAGGCCATGGGTTATAACAGCCGACAACAAACCACCTTCTGAGTTTCTTACGCCAACATCGAACTCGTGTCCCAAACACTTCCGCCAATGTCGACCAGACACGTTCCCAAAACACCCATTGGTCCTACCAATATGTCCAAGAAGCAAACATACGCACCACTGACGCCTCATACGCCTCTCATTACACTTTCCCCAAACATGCCCAACTCGGAAAGCCCACACAAGAGCTGTAACACGACGTTCAACTCACTCACCCCTCCTGGCTCTGTGCCCCGTACCCAGGCATATGTATCTCCGACCCCTTATGCGCATCGTCGTTTGCCCCTAGCCTCAAGGCCCTTGACACTCGAAAACTGGCGAAACACATCGGACAAGAGTGTCGAGGAGAGTGCGTCTAATTGCACTAGCGGCGAAACAGGCAGGTGTAATGCTTTTTCAGAGTCTTTGACACTGTACTCGACGGGGCAATCTTTTCGTGCTCCTGTCTCAGACCTCCTTCCTGCTGCCTTCATCTCAACCAAAAGACGCGTTCGATCTGCACCAGTAGCACGCCCTTACGTCCAAAACGAAAACTCTCTTCAACCTCATGGCCTGAGACACGTATCTGCTCAGGTATGTACACAAAAAATATCCCATAACGATAGCAGTCAGGACTAGTGGCATGTACCACCATCTGTAGAACTGGAACCGAAGCAAGCTCAGAAGTATACGAGTATGCAGCGACGCCGAGTCCCCCCCTGATTCCGAGTCATCGTTTACCGAAGCGATACCAAAAGGCGACGGAGCCGGATTCTTGGCGCCAACTGAAATATACAGTCAAAATCTGGATTTTACCGAGAACGCACCGATCAAGAATGATTTACAATTAGACGACACTACCAAGTGTGTTGCATGCACGACGTCTCGCGCTGATCTCGTAACACTCTCCTGCGACCATGTGATGTGTTCCAGTTGCTTCACCGCTTCGCTGAACATCGTCGGTGAAAAGACATTTTCCTGTGCGAAGTGTCTTAAACCAGTTGAGCACTTCGCATTTACAAAGCCTTCGGGGACGGTTGCTTTTGGTCACAGTTCGCAGCATCGATCTTCATCCAACTCGTCTGTTCTGTTCTCCAATGACGCATCTCCATCAGCTAGGCGCTCTCCTTCAGCTGCAGATGAAATGGGTTTGGCTGTTTTGAGACTTGATGACGTTCCTTGGGTATGTTTAGCACGTTTCATGCTTCTTGCTTTACTGACGGAGGCGGTTGTCTAGGACGTGACACCCAATATGCTGAGTGATTGGTCTGGGGTCCCAGCTGCTCGCGCTCATGTTCTCTTGAATCATGAAGGCAAGACACTGAGTCACGCTTACATCGAGGTCCCCTCGAAGTCGGTGCATGAAATCCTCCTGAAGTGTCGCAACAGGGTCCTCGGAAGCGGCAAGAGGGCTAGGAAGGTCACGATAACGTTTAGTTCTCAGGCTGAATTAATGGGATCTGTGGGGAAAATTCTTCGGTTTCTACCTTCCATACGTTGACTATGGTTTCTTCTGCAGCTTTTCCCCTCGTGGATGGGAGAATTCCATGGGGTTCAGCCCACGGTGGCAAATCTGGACCCGAAACATCTTCCTATCGCCATTAACCAAGGCATTCTTACTGCTAAGGATCTCGAGATTTTTCGCCGTCGTGCGTTCCACCCTGATGTGAGTCTATTGTGTCATATAGCCCGAACCGCTTCCGCTCACATCACCCTGCCAGTCACGATACGTAAAAGACCCATCGCTTCCTTTCTTCGTCATCGTCAGTGTCATCAACAAATTTCCCTCCAACGGCGACAGCCGCATCTTCTGGAATTTCTCGACAAGAGACATCCTTTTCAGTGAGTCGGCATTAGGTCTCAGAGTAGAGATGAAGCCCACACTTCGTTATAGATCTTGCCCTTACTAGCATTATCCATCTCTCGAAGCGCTCCGACGTTTGGTCTAATGGAGTTGTCACAGCATTGGCTGGCGCGATCCTCACCTGTCCTAGTAAGTAGTGTCATGAGGTCTTTCTAATTGACATCGTAACTGAGCCTTCTTGAGTCTTCACGAAGCAGCAAGTCAGTCAAGTGCATGAATTTTTCGAACCTATGCATTCTTCTTCTGAATCTTCCTTTATATCAACGCCTGCATATTCTGAGCATCGTGAACCTTCTCCGATGATCTATAATCCTCCTAATGGACAATACTACTGGTCTCCGTACGATACCATCGCCCGCGACCTCGGCTTGGAGCCTCATGTCGTCCAAGCAGTTTGCCAGCGGCTTACCCAAACTCACATATGATTCCCTAATTTCTCCTGTATTGCATCCTTCTTTCTCTGTTCGCATCACATATGTTTCACCGTTCACTCGCAAGCTCCAAAATGTTTAACATCCTGCATTCCCCTTTTGATCTCCAATTATTCACTCAAAGCACTGTTTTCACATGAGTCGCAGCTCTACTTGCAAAGCCATGACTCACAAGCATGTCATCTGCTCTCTTCTTGCTCGATAGATGCTGTGGCCTCGGTGTACATTCTAGCTCGTTTCACGTTCTTAGGCATCCGATATTATCTGAATTCCAAGACATCGCATCATGTAATCATTTGCTCATTCCAAAAGGAACCGAAAAACCCATTAACTGTACTGTAATATGATTATTTGCAGGAGATATAAGCAGAAGATTGTACCCCCGCTCATCGCTTGCGTCCCCTGCCTGGACGAGCGTTCTTCGCTCTCTTGTTGGCTGCCAAGTGGCGGGCCCTGCGGATCTGATCCACAGACTTAAGCTCGCTCTTGACCTTACCAGCACGAGAGCCGCCAATGGAATCCCTACGGCCTTTCTTGCGGCTCGGTAGCGGACGGCCGCCAGAAGAGGTCTTCCTTGGTCGCTCTGGACCATCAAATCCTTCGGTTTCGGAAGTTTTGCGTTTGAGTTGCAGCATTTTCCGTTCGTAGCCCATACTCTTGGGATCAAGGGTTTTGCCAGGGGTCATTGAGCGGTACCTGAAGTGTCGGGACCCGTTACCCGACCCGGCACCAGGACGGTTCAGTTCGGCTTCGCCTACCCGCGGCAGGCTCATTTTCGTCCTCGATTTCCACTCATCGAAACGGCCACTAACATAGGAAACCGGTAGGCGTGCTCCGCTTTCTGTTTTGACAAGTTTTACGTTGTCAGCCCCTTCGCGGCCTTTCACCCACTTCTTCTTTTTCTTGTCCCACGTAAGTTGTTTGTCGTGACGCTGCCGACCAGTGAGGGCTTCATCGGTTGTCAGGTCAAAGGTTGCAGATGCAGCTTGCTGAACAAATGAGGCTCCATCCCTCAGCGAATACCTGCAACAGTGGAGTCTAGTCGTGGTCTGAGGGAATTGCAATGTGACATACCCCTTATCTGCAGCAGCATCTTTACGGTAATGCGACATGAAGAACTCCGGATCGCGATAGTCTCGCCTGCGTACTTCCTTGGGCTGTAGCTGGAAAGCGTCCTAGGAATGCTGTCTTAATCAAGGTCCAAGAGCGACAGGAATGGACTGCGAAATTACTTGAATGTCCTTTTCATCTGCCATCTCTGTGTCTAGAGGCTTGTTTATGCTCATGAGAATCTCGGCTGGGTCATCCGCTAGGACAGATGGAAGGTGTGCGTTAGGCAAAGCTCTTTTGTTGACTTTCTCCAGTGTTTTGCGTCGATCTTTCATCAACCGGGCTGCACCAGCTCTCCCTTTCGCCCCGATCTCGAAGACGGTCTCCAATGGACGGAAGGTGTCAACAGCCCGGAGAAGGGTATTGCGTGCAGCATCAGGATTACTCGTTGATGCTTTCGATGCTGATAGTCCGAAGCTAGTTACGCCGAACAGTCCAAATACGGGATGGAAGTTGTCTGCTTCGCCAGATCCACCAGTGAGACCCCAGCTGGGACCATTTTCCGCCTCTTTTGCCATTTCCTTTGCGCGGGTGTAACTGACTTGACTAGCTTTACCCATGCTACGCTCATACATCCCATGGCCTCGATACATGACCTCCCTCAGCGTAGGCAATGATGAGTTTGTCACATCCAGTCTCGATATCGCCTCCATCTCATTATCAAGCGTGGTTCGATCAAAAGTGCCGAGAATGAGGTTTTCAACAAACGTAACTTCCGAAATATCCGACAACGAAGACGACTCAGAAGTCTCCAGTTGTTTGCGAGACATGAGAGGTCTACCAAGGAATAACTGGAGGTCGAGAAGACGTGGTAACTCATTATGAGTCACAAAGCTCCATGCCCAGCCCTTCCTTCCGGCGCGTGCCGTACGTCCAACCCGGTGCACGAATACACGGGCTCCATGAGGGAAGTCATAGTTGACGACATGCTCCAGAACTGGAATATCGATACCACGGGCGGCGACGTCCGTAACGACGAGAATGGAGGTATACCCTCTCCGGAACTGAGACATCTGTTGTGTACGAGCAGCTTGGTCCAAAGCGCCATAAATGTGCGATACCGAATACCCGACCAAAGTAAGAAGCGCCAGAAGATATTCAACGTGGTGCTTCGTTGCAACAAAGACAAGCGTTTGGTGTGGTGCCATCTGGTGAATATGGGAGAATTCCTTCCGCTTTCCCCTCCCCCTCTTAGAAAATGTACGTTCATCGTCGACCGGCATAGTACGAGCTAAGGGGTCTCGCAATGGTACCCTGATAACGTCCCGTAGTAAAGTCAACAAGCATGCATCCTTCTCAGCCTGCTTAACTGAGAAGAATGCCATACGAAGATCATTGCTAAGCTTGGTTTCAGCATCCAATCGTACCAACTTTGGGTTCTGAAGGCCAGCCTTTGCAAACTCCACAAGGGACTTGGGCAGGGTAGCAGAGAAGAGAACAGTTTGGCGAACCAAAGGAAGGCGATGAAGGATTTCTTGCAAAGCGGTCTCAAATCCCATTTCAAATAAGCGGTCAGCCTCATCGAATACGACGTATTGAATCGATTTCAGGTCAAGGCCCATTTCTACGGTCAAGTGAAGTAGACGGCCTGGAGTCGCGATTATACTATTCAGGGACAACTTGTCAACTAAAGCAATTAACATATCGAAATATATCGCTTACACATCAGGATTGTTCGTTATTACTTCGAATTGCTCGTCCAGGTTCTCCCCTCCCACGATGAGACCCCAACGAAGTGCTTGTGAGTTTTTAGACTCTGCTTGCACATCCACTTGACTATCTCCGGCATGGTCTCCACCTGAGTCACTCCAACCTCGAGCAAGGTCCTTCCCAACCCTCAAAACTTGAAGGGCAAGCTCGCGGGCCGGGACCAATACAAGTGCCCTCGCACCAAAAGTAGTAGCATGACGGCCTCCGAGGCGCTGGATCAGAGGCACCATGTATGCAAGAGTTTTCCCGGATCCAGTGCGTGCCATTCCGACAAGGTCTTGAGGTGGGGTTACAAGCAAGGAAGGGATGGATGCCCGTTGTATTGGAGTCGGAGTACGATAGCCACGAATAAGGAGGCCACGGAGCAGAGATGGATGAAGACCTAGATACAGCTGAGGATCTGCATACCGATTCGCGGAATCTATAAACTCACCCATGCTTTGGAAGCTGCCACCGCCCGTAATGCCAGTCCTCTGCTTCTTTTGGCCTCTGAGCGTCTTTTTGATAATTTCAGAGGCCAAAAGAAGCAGAGGACTGGCATTACGGG
>WNFI01069465.1_pt1 | contig 16063 bp, 15 predicted proteins | sample 5400471 | NCBI WGS metagenome assembly WNFI01 (sample SAMN13153348, study PRJNA577476) | soil metagenome | isolation source: 100 cm saprolite on Douglas fir-dominated hillslope | place: USA:California | collected 2013-09-17 | reverse complement strand
ATTCCCACTTTCCCACAGCTCCGGCGACGGCTGGTTAAGTTGTTACACCGGACCTATCATGTGCTACAAAAAGCGGACATTTTAACTTGCTACGAACACGCGGTTCTTCGGATCTGCGATCCGCAGAAAGCGCTCCATTCGCGAAACAACACTCAACAAAGGGCAACCGCCGCTTCTTACCAGTCTCCCCAATGCGTGGGCGTCGTCTGCTGAAACTTCAGCTTCCATGCATCTCCCTGCTTTACCCATACCGAGCTCCAGTGCTGGTAGCGCGGAGGCGGGCCTTGGTCCTCCGACGGCGGAATACGCATGATCAAATCGTAGGTGATGATGGCCGCCCCCTCGCCCAGCTCCACCACTGTAAGGTTGTACGGAGTCAATTCGACGGCGCCGGAGCTCAGTTCGCCGAGGACCTCCTGCCGGTCGTGCAACTGGCCGTCAACGCCGACCATGGAATAATCCTCGGTAAGCGTGCGCTTGAAATATTCCGCGTCACCCTTTTTCGCCGCCACGATAAAGCTTTTCTCATCGGCAACGAGCATCTGCTGCGAAGGACTTAGGGCCCTTGCGGGCGGAGAAGTTTGCCCGAACCCGGCGACAGAATCAGCACAACAAAATAGAATCAACAAGACCGCCAAACGGTTTTTCATGCAAGCTCCCTGTGTCTCGTATGGATTCCACCCCAGCTTTGTTGCCCTTGAACTGACCGCATGGCAATGAGCTAGGCCAGCGGTAAATCGTTAACCACCAAGGACACGAAGTAGCACGAAGGAAATACCTAGGGATTCACGCCTTAAATCACACCGGCGACTCATGCCACCGAGCAATGCCAGCAATCCGTGCCGGCAAGCTATGCTTAGCCAGCCGTGCTTTTGGGTGGCGCAGTGCCCTTCGGCTCCGCTCAGGGCAGGCTTTCCAGCGCTGCGATACCACCCTTTGAGGGACGGGCTTTAGTCCCCGAGGTATTCAACCCTCGCTTTGGATTCTCCGGGCCAATTCCCCCCGCACCACTGAGACCTGCTCGCCAGTCGCCAGGTTCTTCAACGCGAACGCATCCGCTTTCAGTTCATTCTCGCCCACAATCAAAATGTACTTCGCCCCCACCTTCGTCGCCGACTCAAACGACTTCTTCAACCGGAAGCCCTCATCTCCCAGCTCAACGACCAAGTCATGCCGGCGTAACTCCCGTGCCAGCCGCGCTGCTTCGGCATTCATGCCTGCGCCCAGTGGCGCAACATACACATCAGGCTTGTGCAGCACCGCTCCCGCTGAGGCTGATTCCTGCAGCGACATCACCAGCCGGTCTTCACCGATTGCGAACCCGATCCCCGGAGCCGCCGGCCCACCCAGCGCCTCTGACAATCCGTCATATCGCCCGCCGCCCAGAATCGCGTTCTGCGCGCCCAGCGCCCCATGCGTGAATTCAAATGCCGTGCGCGTATAGTAGTCCAGTCCGCGCACCAACCGGTCGTTCAAAGAAAACGGCACGCCAACGGCCTTAAGGATTTCCTGCACCGCCGCGAAGTGCGTGCGGCAGGGTTCATCCAGAAACTGGCTGATGCGCGGCAGCTTTTCGATGATCGGCTGATCCTCCGGCACCTTGCAGTCAAAAACCCGCAGCGGATTCGTCACCGCCCGCCGCCGGCAATCCGAGCACATCTTGCTCACTACCGGCTCCAATGCCTTGCGCAGCGCCTCGTTGAAAGCCACACGGTCGTTGGGACATCCAACCGAATTCAGTTCGAGATTCCATCCCGCAATCCCCAACCGGTCAAGCAGCGTCGCCAGCATCTCCAAAATTTCGGCATCGCGCGCCGGAGACTCGCTCCCCGCCGACGCCGGCCCAATTACCTCCGCCCCAATCTGATAAAACTGCCGGTATCGCCCCTTCTGCGGACGCTCCCGCCGAAACTGCGGCCCAATGTAGTAAAGCTTGTTCAGCCCGCGATCCCAAAGCTTGTGCTCAATGTAAGCCCGCACCACACCGGCCGTGTTCTCGGGGCGCAGCGTCAGCATGTGTCCTTTTTCACTTGCGGCCCGCCCTCGATCTTCCCAGGTGTACATCTCTTTCGAGACAATATCGGTCTCTTCCCCCACGCCGCGCGCGAACAACTCCGTCGACTCAAAAATCGGCGTGCGGATCTCCTGGAAGTTGTAAGCGCGGAACACATCGCGCACCGCCGACTCCACAAAGTTCCACAGCGCTGTCTCCGGCGGCAGCAGATCGCGCGTTCCTCGCACAGCTTTGATCATTCAGTTCTCAATCCTCAATTTGTCATCCTGAGCGAAGACTTGTCTTTCGGTTCGCGAAAGACAAGTCGCAGTCGAAGGACCCCTTGCACCTTAATTCCCCAGCGGCCTCGCAGGGAGTTCTCTCGACAGGCCTAGCATCGTCCGAAGCACAGGAAGAACGCCCTGACGCCACGCCGCCGTACATAAGTAATAGGGATCCTTCGACTCCGAAAACCGATTCACAAAGCGAATCGGTTTCCTCCGCTCAGGATGACAACTTCAAATACTCTTCCTTGTACCCCAAATAATTCCGCGCATACCGCATGATGCTCTCCTGATCGCGCTCCTCCAGCTTCCGCCGGAACTTCCCTGGAGACCCCATCCACAACGATCCCGGCTCGACCACAGTCTTCTCCGGAATCAAGGTTCCGGCCGCGATGATCGATCCCGCCCCAATCCTCGCGCCATTCAAGATGATGGACCCCATCCCGATCAAACACCGATCTTCGACGACACATCCATGCAAAGTAACCGAATGCCCGACAGTCACATACTCGCCGAGAAAGACGCCATACTGTTCTTTCATCCCGTGCAGCACGCTGCAATCCTGCACATTCGAATGCGCCCCGATCCGGATCGAATGTACATCCCCTCGAAGCACCGCATTCATCCACACTGACGCATGCTCGCCCAGCACTACGTCGCCAATAACCTGCGCCGACTCGTCCACGTAACACGTGGATGGAATTGTGGGCGTAACACCTTTATAAGAGCGAATCATTTTGTATAAGAGCGAATCATCTTGCTTTTGGGTGGCGCAGCGTTTCAACGCTGCGATTAAGCCCTTCTTTTCTGTACGGGCTTTAGCCCCTGAGGCACTCCCCGGCAACCCCAACCAGAAAAGAAACCATAGCACGCACCTACACCACATTCCCACTCTGGGAACAAATGCCTAAAAAGCCCGCGACGTCACTGACCTCCTCACTCGCTCCATGCTATACAAAAACCTGGGTTCTCCTTTTTCGCGGAGGAGGCTTCCGGCCACGCGTCGCTTTATACGCAATCCGGCTCTCCTCCGCATTTTTGCCCCAACCGGCGTCCGGTAACGCCGCTGGGTCTGCCCTCCGAGCCTCATTTCGACCACAGGTGGAATTCCTATGTCGCGCGGCTCGAATTGTGCCCTTCGCACCCTCTTCTCGTCCTTACTATTACTGTTTATTGTCGTCACCACTGCCCGCGCTCAGGACGCCGCCACCGGCGCCATCCGCGGCACCGTTCTCGATCCTCTGGGTGGCCTCGTCCCGCAGGCCACGATCGTGCTCGTCAACATCGCCACTGGCTCGCGCCACTCTGCGACCAGCGACGCCGATGGGCACTTCGCGTTCGACATTCTGCCGCCCGGTGACTACTCCGCCCGGGCCGTAGCGCAAGGCATGTCACCGCAAGTCACGCCACAACTCCACGTCGATGTCGGCGGATCCGCTGAACTTACATTCCATCTCACAATCGCCGGCGCGCAAGAGAACGTCACAGTCTCTGCCGCACCGGGATTGGTCGAAAGCACGCCCAGCGGAGTGTCCACTCTTCTCGACGAGCGTGCCATTGCGGATTTCCCGCTCAACGGCCGCCGCTTCTCTGACCTCGCTTTGTTCTCACCCGGCGTCACCCAGGATCCACGCAGCCTGACCTCCGCAACCAACGGCGATCTCTCGTTCGGTGGACTACGCGGCTTCCACAACAGCTTCCTGGTTGATGGCGGCGACTACAATAACGCCTTCTTCGCCCAGGCTCGCGGCCGTTACCGCGCACCTTACCAGTTCTCCACCGAAGTGGTGCAGGAGTTCCGCGTCTCCTCCAACTCCTACGGGGCCGAACTGGGACGCTCCGGAGGAGCCGTCGTCAACGTCATCACTAAGTCGGGATCCAACCATATGCACGGCACCGCTTTCTATTTTCTGCGCGACAGTTCGTTCGGCGCCGCCAATCGTTTCATGGCCTTCAAGCCGCACAGCCGCCAGCAGCAGATGGGCGGCACCATCGGAGGCCCACTCAAGCGCAACAAAGTTTTCTTCTTTGCCGGATTCGATCAGCACATTTTTCACGTTCCCAACGTCGTCCAGTTTCTAAACGGCACCACGCAAGTCCTGCCCCTGGCCGGCGCTGGGCCAGCAACCCCCGGCGACTACGAAGCCAGCGACCAGGCACTCGTCTTCGCCTCCGCGGCGCAGCTGACGTCGCTCGCCGGCACTTACCCCGCCGCCCAGATCGGCAACTCTTCGTTCGCCAAACTCGACATCAACCTCAGCCCGCGTCATCAACTTACCCTGCGCGTCGCCACTTCCCGCTATTGGGGATCGAACAACGTCTTCCTCGACCCGGCCAGCCCCGTCACCAACGATTCCATCAGCAACAACGGTCAGGAAACCGTCACCACTGAGACTGCCTCAGTGGCGCTTACCAGTGCCTTTTCGTCCCACCTGATCAGCCATCTGCGCGCGCAGTTCTCTCGCGACCGTCAGCAATCCTTCACCAACACCGGCGACGTGCTGGTAAAAATCCCTACCATCCTCGATGGCGTAGGACGCTCCACCCTGTTGCCACGCCAAACTCGCGAGCACCGCCTGCATCTCGCCGAAACCCTGCACATTGAAGGCCGCCGTCATTCCTGGAAGTTCGGAGGTGACTTGCTCACCACCTGGATCTACGATTTTTTTCCCAGCCGGCAAAGCGGCGAGTACCTTTTCTATCCCATCAAGGTCAACCCTTTCACCTTCGAACCCATGGAGGCCGGACTCCTCCTTACGCCCCTCCGCTCCTATGCCCACGAGGTCCCGCATTACTACCTGCAGAATTTCGGGAGCGCCGTCTCGTCTCCAGACACCAAGGAGTACGCCGCCTTTGCCCAGGACTCTGTCCGCGTCACCAATCGCCTCGCCCTGACTCTTGGGGTGCGCTGGGACTTGCAAACCTTCTCGACCGCCGGCCTCGTCTCGAATCCGCTGTTTCCGCCCTCGGGCAAAGTGCCTTTCCAGCCCAGCAACTTCGCTCCCCGCGTTGGACTTGCCTACTCCATTGGAAACTCGCGTCCGCTCGTCGTCCGCGCCGGCTGGGGATTATTCTTCGTGCGCATTCCGCAGATCTATAACTCAATCATCGCCACAGAAAACGGCATCACCAATGCCAGCGTCTTCCTCAACAACACCCACTATTACGACCACCAGGTCTTTCCCGCCTATCCCAATCCGCTTGTGAGCTGTCCATTGATCGCCGCTTCCTGCTCCCTACCCCCCGGCTTCACCACTGGCGTTACTAACACTGTCTCCGCTTTTGCGCCCAATTTTGTGACTCCGCGGGTGCAGCAGGCCAGTATCGCCCTCGAGAAAGAAGTCGTCGAGCACACGACTGTTGCGCTCTCTTATCTGTACGTCCACGGCGAACACCTCATCCGCGCCCTCGACGTCAACCTGCCTCAGCCCGTTAACGCGACCTATCCCATCTTCGACTCGACCGGCTCCATTTTCACGGGTGGCTACTACACCGTCTCCTCTTTTGCGACCTGGCAGTTCGGCCGCACGCTCGACTGTCCCCTCCCGCCCTGCATCAACCCCCTTGGACGCCCGATCGCCCAACTCGGAGCGATTAACGAATTCCAAAGCGCCGCCTCCAGCCTCTACAACGGAGCCACGCTATCAGTGAATCGCCGCATGGCTCGCGGAGTTTACCTGCGCCTTGCCTACACCTATGCCCATGCCATCGACGATGGACAGGACGCCCTCGTTGCCGGCCAGCCCGCCACAGTGCAGAATTCCTACTTCCCCAGCACCGAGCGCGGTCCCAGTGTGACCGACCAGCGCCATCGCTTGGTGGCGGGATTGTCCGCCGAACCGCGCTTCTTCCATCGCGGCCACGAACTTCTCGGTCACTTCTTTAACGAATGGAAAATCTCCTCAGTGCTGAACATCGGCAGCGGACGTCCGGTCAATGCCACCGTTTCCGGCGATCCCAACCAGGACGGCAACAGCCTCAACGACCGGCTCCCCGGCTACGGCCGTAACGCCTTCACCGGACCCGACTATGCCACCACCGACCTCCGCCTCACTCGCAAAATCCGCCTCACGGAGCGCTGCAAACTGGATCTCATCGCCGAGTCCTTCAACCTTTTCAACCGCGATAACCAGCGTCTCATCATTACTTCAAACGGCCTGATCGCAAACGCTACGACCTTCGTACAGAGCTCTACCAAAGTCCGCAATGCTCCCTACCCGGGCTACTACCAGCAACCACAAAACTTCATGAAGCCCAACGCCGCCTACGCCCCCAGACAGATCCAACTTGCCCTGAAATTGGTCTTTTGATTGTGTGGCGCGGGCACTCCTGCCCGCGTGCTTGGAGCACGCAGGAACCTGCGAGAGGGCTTGTCCCCGCTCCCTCAAGAACAAAACGGCGGAACTCAGACAAGCCGGAAGCAGCGAAGAAGCCACGAAAGCGCCGAGGCAATTTGCCCCCACAGGCGCAGAAGCGACTGCGGAGTAGTCCGGTCCCCGCATGTCTCAAAATGAATCCACTCTTCGTGCCAAATTGCGCCACGCCGTCGTCTTGTCAAGAAATTACACCCTCCCTCTTGACTTAGGGTCAAATCCTTGTAATAACTATCGGGTCCTACCGGACGAGTTTGGGGGTGTGTCAGTTTGGCGGAAGTACGACTTCAAGAGGGCGAATCCCTCGAAAATGCATTGCGCCGGTTTAAGCGTAAGGTGCAACAGGAAGACATCATTAAGGAGGTCAAGCGCCACTCCTTTTACCTGAAGCCCGGCGAGAAGAAGCGCGTGAAGGCTGCATTAGCCCGCAAGCGCGCCCGCAAAAAGACGCGCAAGGAACAGGACTAGAGCATTGAAGGGCCGCCCTTCCCGGGGTGGCCCTGCTCGGTTTGGCCCCCACCAAGACCGAGTTGCAATACGGGATCATTCATACTCATCGTCCATCCGGCATTCAAGCACGAAAAGCTGTACCCGCGCATCGTCCTAGGTGCGTGGCGGGCCGAGTCCAAGGGGCAATTCGAGGGGGACGTACACAACCTGTGTTTTCTCTGTACCACCGCCTTCCCCGCGAGTGGAGCGAGAAAACAGGCTGAAGGGAGCCATCCTCAAAATGGAATTTCAGGACAAGATGCTGAAGTGTATCGACTGCGGGGCGGATTTCGTCTTCACCGCCGGGGAACAACTGTTTTTTCATGACAAGCAATTCAAGAATGAGCCCAAGCGTTGCAAAACGTGCAAGTCAAAGCGTACGGCGGTACTCAGCTCCAACACACCGCCACCGGGACAGAATTACCACTACAGCAAAGTAGAGACCAGGGCCATCTGCTCGGGCTGCGGCAAGGAAACTACGGTTCCTTTCCGTCCCACGCAGGGACGCCCTGTGTTCTGTCGCGAATGCTTCCAGCAGCGGAGGCCAGCAGCGTCCGCATAAGCGCAGCTTTTGTTGGCGGCTGAACGCAGCAGCAAGCCTCCGGCATCGGCAATCGTGTGTTCCAGCAGATTCGGAATTCGAAAACTGATAGCGTGCTCGCATCTGCCGTCGGTTGGAACGACGCTGGACGGTGCTAATGTCACTTGTGCGGCCGGTTTCCCCACAACGAAGCGGCGTACGCTACCATAGTTCTGTGGCCAGCTATTACGTGGAGAATTTCGGTTGCCGTGCGACGCAAGCCGACGGCGCTGCTCTTGAACGCCAGTTCGAGGAAAGCGGCCTGGCCCGCGCCTCCACGGCCACACAAGCCGACGTGGTCATCTTGAATTCGTGCACGGTCACTGCCGCCGCCGACCAGGATGCCCGCGCAGCCATTCGTCGGGTGCGGCGCCAGAATCCCAAGGCGAAGATCGTTGTCACCGGATGCTATGCCCAGCGTGCCCCCGAAGAAATCGCTGCCTTGCCCGGCGTAGCTTGCGTAGTGGGAAATTCGCACAAACATCAACTTGCTGAGATCGCCCTGCGCGGCCGTCCGGACGCGCGGGTTCGGGAACGATGTGACTTCTCCAGCAGCGAGGCAGCCTCTGGCGCCCAGGTCGGCGGTGATTTGGAGTTCCGCGATGCTTCCGCTACGGCGACAAATGGTTTTGGGTGGCGCAGCGCTTCCGGCGCTGCGAAAAGCGCCTCTTCGTTAGAAAGGGCTTTAGCCCCCGACGGCTCCGCTTTCATCCCACTGACTAATCTCACCGCGGAAGCCCGAAGCCCGATCTTCGTCTCCGACATCTTCGCGCATACGGAACTCGTGGCTGCTCCTGTCTTCGACGCCGCGAACGAGCGTACTCGTCCCAACCTCAAAGTGCAGGATGGCTGCGACAACCGCTGTTCTTTTTGCGTGATACCGTACGTGCGAGGGCAGAGCCGGTCGTTGCCGTTGGATGAGATCGTTCGCGAGGTGAATACGCTGGTCGAGGCGGGTTACCGCGAAGTCGTTATCAGCGGGATCAATCTCGGACGCTGGGGCCGCGATCTGAACGGCGACCGGCTCCCGGCGACCGGCTCCCGGAATTCCGACTTGGCCTTCCCGGTCCCCGAAAGCCGGAAGCCGGAAGCCGCTTTCGAAGATTTAGTCCGCGCCATCCTTGCCGAGACTGCTCTCGAAAAACTTCGCATCTCCTCGGTCGAGCCCATGGATTGGTCCGACGAACTCATCGCCCTCGTCGCTGAATCTCCGCGCATCGCCAAGCATGCGCACGTCCCCATGCAATCGGGCAGTGACGCGGTTCTCCGCCGCATGCACCGCAAATATCGGCCCTGGCACTATCGGGAGAAAATCGAAAAGATTCGCTCCGCCATGCCCACCGCCGCGATCGGAGCCGACGTCATGGCCGGTTTCCCCGGCGAAACCGACGCTGAATTCGAGGCCACGCGCCGCATGATCGAGGACCTGCCCTTCACCTATCTCCACGTCTTCACTTACTCGGCACGCCCCGGCACTCCAGCCGCGACCATGCGCGATCAAGTTCCCGTCCACGTAGCCCGCGAGCGCAACCGAATCCTGCGCGAACTAGGCGCGGGGAAAAAACAAGCCTTCATGCGCAGCTTCATTGGTAAAACGGTCGAAGCCATCACATTGAGTTCCACCCACTCCTTGTCATCCCGAGTGGAGTCCGTTGATTTGCCCGCAAATCAATCGGGCACAGTCGAGGGACCTGCTGTTCTTGCAGATACGATCTTCACCGAAGCCCTAACCGACAATTACCTGAAGCTTCGCCTGACGGGACGCCATCAGCCCAACCTCTGGCTGCGTGCACAGGTTGACGATGTTCAGGGAGAAACACTGGCCGGCAGCCCTGCCCGCACAGCTCAAGGAGTCGTAGGTAACTCCAAGCAGGATACGATCGTGGAATCCCACCCTTGACACAGAACGTCAAGGATGGGGCACCCGGCGGCGAGCGCGGTTGCGGAGGAGGTCCCAGGCTTCTTTGTAGCGCTCGTGCTTGTGCCCTTTGCGGTGCTGGGTGAGGACCACAGCGGATTGGCCGAGGAGTCTGCTGACGGGGAAGATGTACCAAATGTCGTCGGGGACGATGTAGATGGCGAAGTAGTCGATCTGGTTTGCGGTGTAGGCACGCTGATGGAAGGCATAGAGGGGACAGCAGTAGGCCATTCCGGCCCAGCGATTCGTGGACTTGATCTGGACGCGCAGGAATCTTCCGTTATGCTCGAGGCAGACGTCGTAGCGGGCAGAGTCTCCCCAGGGTTTGGAAACGTTGAATCCGCGCCTGGCGGCGCAGGTCATGAACAGTAGCTCGACCCATTCGCCGCGCTGCTTGTAAGTCTGAAAACCTTCGTTTCGCTTCACTATACCTGGCCCCAAAAACACAAAAGGCGCAAGCCTGTTGGCCGCGCCTTTGGTTCTTTTCTCAGAATTTTTGCTCTATATTTTTAGTATAGCATTTTGATATAAGGCAACTGGACATTTTTGCGGAAATATATTCGCCTTGCCCTCAGTAAGTTGAGCCTGATCGTGTGGTTCCTGCCTATTGACAAGATTTCTTGTCCGCACGCGGGCAGCAAGAGTTAGGGCTGGTGCCGGGAGGGGGAGTCGAACGCTGTCGCGAACCGATACTGACCGCCGCGTTCTTGGAGCAGGACAACCGCACGATTGATCACTGTGCGGGGCTACCCGCCTCCGTCGGCACTGGCGCCACGGACTTCAACTGGTCCAGCGACATCAGGACACTCTGCCACCGAACCGGATCCCTTTTCGTCTCGATCGCAGCCGAGAGGTCGGAATAAAACTGCAGGATGTTGTCTCGCAGCTCGAGCGACGTCAGATCGAACTTCCGCTCTGACAACCGGGACAACAACCTTGCATAGGTGTCGTCAGTCAGGGAGTATTCCGCTGCCTTAGTAGCTTGGCCGGTATCAAAATCGCAGTTGGGCAGAACCAACGTGTCCGTGCCCACTTCTTTAAGAAACGCACGGTATTGATCTACAGTGGTATTGATGCTCTTGATATACAGGTCCTCAGTTTGCGGCGTCGGGTTATTAAACGCTAACCCTTTGAAGGGGCCGACTTTCGGCATGTAGCGCAGGAGGGTTGATAAGATCCGCGTGCCCACACCCGGCTTCACGTAGTCCTTTCCCCACTCTTTCTCATAACCGGAACGTGAAAGACGATAGAGGAACTTCCGTTTCGCAAAATTCGGCGTTTCGCGCATCAGGTCCTTCTTGTGGGTTTGCAGCGCAACCTGGGTCATTCGCGGAATCAGCCGGCTGACTGCGAAGCGATACGAGCCCACGGCTAGATCCTCATGGGTCAGTACGTCTTTCAACTCGACTCCGTACACCACTGGAAAGACTCGCTCCAGAAGGGATTTGGACACTTGAAATCCGATGAAGTCGTGTATTGCTCCGAGGCATAGCGATTCTTCGCGACCTGCACCGTGTCGAAGCCGAACTCTGTCTTCAAATGTGCCACTTTGTCTTCTGAATACCGGACGGACATGCCGAACTTCGCCCGTAACTTCGGATATTGGATGGCGACGGCCTGGTTGACCGCCGGGTGGCCGGCGATATCCGATGCATAGTGCGACAGAGCGCCCAAGGCGAAGGCGTACTCATTGGCATCCTGACTTTCGAGCAGCAGCTCACGAACAAAGTCTCCGCTGCGAACGTAATGCACCAGGTTGCTGAATTCCCTGCTGCCGAATGGGTAGTAGCCAAGATCCTGGATGACAGCGCCTCCATACGCATACGCGTGGGCCTCTTTGATCTGATCCTCCGACAATCCCGGATATCGCTTGAGCAACAGGGGACGGATCGCGTCGGTCCACAACAGGTCTACGATTTCCTCATGGGTCAGAACAGAGTATGCAGACAAGCAGCCACTGCACATCAGCATGACGAGAAGAAGAGCCGCCGCACGGATGGAAAGCATGCGCCAACCGCCGGCCGTAGCGCTCAAATGCGCCCCAGAACCAGGAGGATCACAATGACGAAAAGGATGAATCCCACCCCTCCGGTCGGATAATAGCCCCAGTCTCGACTATGCGACCACCGTGGCAGCGCCCCAAGAAGTGCTAAAACTAAAATCACGATCAGTATAGTTCCAAGCATGTTTTGCTCCTTTCCATTCCCATCCATTCGCGAGGGTGCAGCCTCTCCCGAAGCCGCACCGCGTAGATCCGCTAAAACGAGAGACTGATCGCAACTCCGGCGCGGGGATACCTGCGGTTGTACAGGTAATAGCCGTTGTCGACGTAGGTGACATAGACGTCGTCGTTGTCGTACCAATTGTCGCCCCAGTATTCCGGCCAAGGATCAACGGCACTTACCCAATAGCCGCCGTATTGAAAGCGCGGGTATCCGCCAACAACCAGGAAGGGGAGACCGTGGACCCGGAATCCATGCTCCGGCCCAAAGTATCCGCGGAATCGGTCGTCAGGGATGCGGTAGCCGCGGTAGCCGCCACGTTGTTGCCACGTGCGGTGGTCGGCGTCCCAGTGCTGCGAGCGATGCTGCTGCCAGGAACTCCGCTCGATACGATCCCGTTCCTGTGTGCGCCGTGGTTGTTCGTTGCCTCGCTGTTGGGCGTGCTGTGGCTGCCTGCTCTGGTTCTGCAAATGCTGTCGTTGAGAGTGCTCTTCCGGCTTGTTCTGATTCTGCCGTTGCTGTTGCTGGGCGTGCTGTGGTTGCCGTTGCCTTGCCTCTGGCTGCCCTTGTGGCTGAGCATGCTGCTGTTCAGGCTTGGCTTGTTCATGCTTGCTCTGTTGCTGCTGGGGCTGGTCTTGCGTTTTACCCTTGTCGTGCTTTTCGCCCTGCTGCTCATGCTGTGCGTAGACCGGAGCAGCCATTCCGAGGAGTAACCCCAGAACGGCTGTGCTAGTGATGCCAAGTACTTTCACAGTTGCTACCTCCATTACAGCCGGTTAGGTGCGCTCGCCCTAGCGCAAGCTTCCTGTCGTCGCATTGACTGGGCTGCCGATGGCTTCGCCGGACACGAGAAGCTCCACTCTCCGATTCTGCTGCCGGCCGGCGGAATTACCGTTCGACGATACCGGCAAGGTGTTGCCGAAGCCTCTGGCTGAAACCGAATTTGTCGCCACCCCCTGTTGCACCAGATAATCGCGCACTGAGCCGGCTCGATTTTCAGACAGTGTCTGATTCATCGCATCGCCGCCAACATTGTCCGTATAGCCGCCGACTTCAATGTTGAGTCCAGGATAGGCGAGCAGAATACCGGCGACTTTCGCCAGCTTCTCCCGTGCGCCGGGCTTCAACGAGTATTTTCCGGTGTCAAACAAAACATCGGACATGCTGACGATCAGGCCGCGCGCGGTGTCGCGAGTTTGCAGGATTTTATTCAACTGCTCTGACAACTTCGTGCGCATGGCCACTTTGTCGGCTTCCGCCTGTTGGGCAGCCAAGCGAGATTTTTCCGCGTCAGCCTGGGCTGCGGAGAGCGCGGTCGCTGATGCAGCCTGGCTGTCCGCCATATCGGCTCTAGCCTTGGCGGTCGCGGATTGTGCATCAGCAGCTTCGGTCCGTGCTCTAGCCGCATCAGACTCTGCCTGAGCCTTCGAGGCCTGGGCATTTGCCGCATCAGATTCTGCCTGAGTCTTTGCGGCTTGAGCTCTCACCGTGTCGGACTGGGCTTGCTCCTTCTGCCGAGTCGCGTCATCCGCCTGCCCCTGCGACTTCGCCTGTGCATCCGCGGAAGCCTGGCGTTCAGTCTCCTGGCGCTCGTCGTCCATCTTCTTGACTGAGATCGCGCGTGCATCTTCGGCGGTTTGCACTGCCTCGCGGGCTACTGCGATAAGCGGTTTTCTCGGAACGTTCTTTTCGGTGGCATAGACATCCGCGTTATTCATCAGCTTGAGGGCATGCTGATAGCTGTCGCTGGCGTACCTCTCAGCTCCTTCGGATTGAGCGATGCGCAGTGCATTACGCGCCTCAAAGAATTCCAACGGCAACTTGGCATTCGAGACCACAGGGTCGAACTTGTAGCCGGTCGGAATGTAGCCGCCGCGCTCCATCAGTTCGTACTTTGCATTGACCGCCTCGGTGGTTCCCTTGGTGTCCTGGCGGACCACATTCTCAAGCACAACCACATTGCTAGGTTGCCGCACGGCATAATAGGGTTCCGCGGTAACGATGAGCGCGAAAGCCTGAAGATCCGTGGTCACCTGCAGTTTGCTGCGATGGTTGTCGCCCACTAGCACTTCGCCCAGGTTCACTGCCCGGCCTTCAGGTGAGATCGCCCACAAGATGTAAGTCAAGTACTCATTGCCGAAAGTCGTGGGCTTGTCCAGGTTGCCAAATTCCGCTTCGATCTCAATCGCTCCCCGCTTGCTGTTTACTTCCGCTACGCCATTCGCTGAGCGCATCAAATCCGTGCCCGCAAAATCCACCTTCGTCGCCCCGCTGCGATGCTTATAGTTAACAGCTTGGACACTCCGGCTGACTACGGTTACCCGGAATACAGGTGCCGGACTCAAAGGCTCGACGGCAAGTCTGGTTTGACCATTGGTTTGAGCTTGAGCTACGACAGGCAAGCTCAGTGCGATTGCGGCAACTAAGAACAGCTTTATCTTCACAATATCTCCTTCAGGCAGATGTCTGCCATGTTGCGTTTTATCGATGTTGCGTTGCGTTCCGCCTTCTTGACTGGTTTCCCTTGCGTCACCCTTCACGTTCCAACATGGAGCCGCGAAAGCGCATGAAACAGTCCAAAGACATTCAGCAGCCACAGAACCACGGCGATAACCACGACGCCGTTCAAAATTGACTTGATGGATCCCTGCATTGGAATGAAGCGATTCACCAGCCACAGAAGAACACCGACCACGATGAGAACTTCCAGGAGTTGGATTAAAGGCATGACCTTTGACCTTTCTTCTTTGCGCGGGCTAACGCCTCTCATCCGCCTGGAGGTGTAGCCCTGATTTCAATGTTCGAGAGCTTTTAGTGTCGAATTGTGTTCGCCGTAGATGTCGCGGCATACACGGATGAAGAATGCCGATTTGGCTGGATGTGGCCGCTTCCTCGTGACTTGATCAGGCCCCAACTCGCAGCGACCTAGGGCAGCGACCTAAGTAATGAGAGCTACGAATCAGCAGTCGTTGCTCCCTCAACACACTCAGGAGAGTAAAGAATGACAGGTACGCGCTGTTGTGTCTGAGCAAGATAGCTCACATGCGAAGATTAAGCGAGACCAGTAATAAAAACGGGGCGATTCTTCACTCGCGGATTTATTTCAAGCCAAGCTGGCCATTGTACTGTTGCGTAATCCCGTAGCACTCACAGGCAGAGTCTTGAAGTTTATTGCGGTTCACGATCTTCACCGCGCCCCGGGTGTACTCGATGACCTTCTTCCTCTGCAAAACGCCAGCTGCCAAGCTCACGCTGGGCCTATCTGTCCCCAGCATCGTTGCGAGAAAATCATGGGTGATGGGCAGCGACTTTGAATCCACTCTATCCTGAGTCATTAGCAACCAGCGCGAAAGGCGCTGCTGAATATCGTGCAGCCGATTACACCCGGCTGTCTGTGCAACCTGCATTCCTTGAACTACTGCGTAGCGGCTCAACATCATCTGAAGGTGTGGAGTGGATTCCAAAGTCTCCTGCAGAGCTTCAACTTTGACCCGGAATCCATCCCCCGAGATTTGTACTATCGCCCGAAGCGGGCTCCTGCTCAGGCCAACAGACGCCGGTGTTCCTGTAAAGCCCTCATTTCCAACTATGCCCGCTTCGGCGGTTTGTCCATCCTCCATTACAACTACAAGAGAAATCAAACCTCGATTCGGGAAATACGCAAATTCCAGCCTTCCACCTGCCTCGTGAAGGACGAGATGGTTTGGCAAGCTGACGTATTCGAGATGAGGACGAAGTGAGCTGAAGTCGACGTCGGAGATCGATAGAAGGATTATGTTGCTGACAGGTTTCCCTTCGGTATTCGTCCGCTCGCCAGACTGCACGACTTGGAGCCCTTTGCTTTCCATAAACGATCCTCAAGAGACTAGGGTCACAGCCGAAAACCCGGTGGTGGGCTGTTTCGAATTTCTCAGGTGGGTAGTGGCGTCTTACGCTTAATCGGCAGCGAGAGGCCTAGACTCATTCCGCTGCCAGGGCTTCAGTTTGCGCTCATCTAATGCGTGGCAAAGCTCGCCAACCAGGCCCATCAACTTCGCTGGATCCATTTCCTTGCTGGCTTTTTCTGCAATAGCTCGCCAATCTCCATCTCCAAAGTGCGGGGCCATAGCCTACTTAATTCATGATCTCTGAGAATTACGTGGGGAAGTGAGATCAAATCGTTGCAAATCGGAGGGTGAGGGCGTAGAGGTGTGGGCCGGGAATC
>WNFI01204392.1_pt1 | contig 16066 bp, 15 predicted proteins | sample 5400471 | NCBI WGS metagenome assembly WNFI01 (sample SAMN13153348, study PRJNA577476) | soil metagenome | isolation source: 100 cm saprolite on Douglas fir-dominated hillslope | place: USA:California | collected 2013-09-17 | reverse complement strand
AAGGGGGTGTTCCGAGTGACCAGGGTTCGCATGAAGGTCGCCCTCGCTCGCAAGACCGTGTTGTCGTTGATCAGCAGATTCATGTTGCCCGCGGCGTCGGCCTGGGCGGCCTCCGCAGGAAACGCGTCCCGGAAGAGCTTGACAAAGGCCGCGACCTTCTGAATTTCGGCGGACTCAAAATCCTGCATCCGGTGAGCGTCGAGTAATAATTGCGCCACGTTTTCCTGCGCTGGAAAATTGAACGGGTTGAGGGCGCCGGGCAACGCGTCGAGCTCGCCTGCGAACCCGCCCAACAATTGGCGGTTGTTAAAGGCGACTCCGACCATATTTGGTACATTTCGCCCTACGCTGTCCAAGGCATCGAGCCGACCGGTCGCTAGTAGCTGAAGAGGGGTTGGCAGCTTTTCGCCCCGGGCAGGATTGTCCACCTCATCGTGGCCCGGTGGGGGGGGCACCAGGTAGACGTCCGTGAGCGTGGGGAGCGCGTCCACCAGCGCGTCACCAGGGAAGAGAGGGGTGTCCCGCAGGCGCGGGAGGATGTCGACCCGGGCCCGCCGCCGTGGAATGAAGTTCCCCGAGGCGTCCGTGTAGCCCCGACCCTCGCCGCCCACGTTCATGTTGATGAGCGTGCCGGATTTCCCCGCCACCTCGCCCAGGTGACAGCTACCGCAGGAGCCGGTTTGCCTAGTAGCGAGGACGCCGCCGAACTGCGGAATAATGCGGGCCGTTGTAACGGGATCGAAGAAGGTCAATTTCCCGAGATAGCGCTTGGCCTCGGTGGTCTGGAAACGCGGGTCGGACGTCAGAGTTCCATCAGGGAGCCGCGCCTGGGGAAGGTGGTCATTGTCCGGCACCGTCAATTTTTGAATTCCACCGACCGTCTCGTCAATGAACTGGCGCAACTGGGTGGGGCTAATTCCTGAGCGTTCATCCTGCGCGGGGGCGGCTCCGCAGCACAAAAGGAAAAAAATGGCCAAGACACCGGCCACCAGGACCAGGAGGCCATGGCGATTGACTGGCTTCGACGCCGCTGCGCCTCCTTGTCGATTCCAAGTCTCTCGGACCTGCAGTTCCGATTTGTTTTTCATTTCGTGCACCTCAAGAGGTCAGATTAGGACACCGCTCTAATGCCAGACTCCGCCGATGGATGTGGCGACGCTGTTGAAACTTGCGTCTGTCCACGCGACAACGGAGACCGGCATCAGATGCGCACGCATCCTCGGAACATCAAAACGCGAAACTTCTTATTTCGTTCTACTCCAGGCACGCATCAAATCCGGGCTCGCACCAAACAATCAGACTCACAAGTTTCGAAAAGGTTTCAATAAACATCTTTTGAACTTAAGCCAGCCACATTTAATGAGCGGCAGCGAAGTAGTAGCGCGCTACTTGGAGAACGGTAAACTTGCGGTGCTAAGGCGTCAAATCAAGATGTTCTTAAATATAAATTACGCAGACCTATACAGTGGGGCCCTTCTCTAAAGTTGCTTGTTCCCTTCTCCGGTGGGTGAGCGGCGCAATGCACTATAAAGTTGAATGACGGTTACGATGATGGGATCGTATTTGAGAAGCCAGCGCGCGCGCAATTTGCTGGGAAACATCTTGTTGCACATTGAGGATGTCGCCCAGCACACGATCGTACGTTGCCGACCAAAGGTGGGTCTCGTCTTTTGCCCCGACCAACTGTGTCGTGATGCGGACGCGCGTTTGTTCCCGCCGAACACTTCCTTGGATCACATAGTCGGCTTTTAATTCTCTCGAGATCTCGCGAATGGATTTCTTTGTACCCCAGTGGCGACTTGCAGACGTTCTGGCGATCACCCCGAGGCGTTTGGGATTCAGTTGCGTAAGCGCCGAGATCAGATCCTCAATTAAGCCCTCAGCGAAATATCGTTGATCGGCAGATCTCCCGAAATTCTCGAAAGGAAGGACGGCCAAGATTGCTTTCCTGATGGCCGATGACGTTGGCTTCGTCCTTTCCACGAGCGCGACGAATCGGTATCCGCGGCCTGGCAGTGTCTCTATGAATCGGGGCCTTCGCGCCGGATCTTGCAGCAGTACCCGTAGCTTGTTTACGGCGGTATTGAGGTTTTGTTCATAGACTACGGTGGTGTTCGGCCAAAGTTTCCCGCAGAGAGCTTTTCGGCTGACGACCTCGCCGGGATTCTTCACCAGCAGTTCCAAAAGCTTCAATGGCTTTTCTTCGGCTTTTAGACGCACGCCGTTTCTGTGCAGCTCCCTGGCATGAAAATCCACCTGAAAGTCCCCGAAACGGGCAATTCGTGTGCGGTTATTTCCCACTGTTCATTTCCCGGCAGACCACAGCCACAGTGAGATGATTACACTCAACAAAGGTTTCACGGGATTCTCGAGCAGCCATGGAGGACGATGCGTCAGTTTGCCTTGCGTGTTCTCTGGATTAATGAAGTGCGGCGAGTGCGGCCCTAATATTGGCGTGTCTCTGGGCGATGGAGCGGGCACAGCGATGTCGTGTCCGGCTGCCCGCAGAATACCTTTCACGGTGAGAGTGCTTCAGGAACAGAGCGCGGTTGACGACGGCTTCGCGCTCCTCCAAGCATTTCATTCGCCTGAACTCGAAATCCTTGGTGTGAGTATCGTCTTCGGAAATGCACCTCGGCCGAAAGCCTGGCAGATCGGAACAGAGATTGTTGAGAAGTTCGGCCCCAAGCGGCTCCGTGTCTACCGGGGAGCGGCCAGCAGTGAAGACATGGGCAAAGACACCGATGCCTCTACGGCCTTCGCACAATCCTTACAGCACGGACCGGTGAATATCCTCGCTATAGGACCTGTGACAAACGTCGCCACGGTGCTGAAGTTGCATCCCGAGTTGGCCAAGAACGTGGTTCAGATCATCGCCGTGGCAGGCAGGAGGCCAGGGCAGCGTTTCCTCTCGGGTCCAAATCAAGCGCACGGTTTTCGAGACCTCAATTTCGAACTCGACCCTGCGGCCTTTCAGGTCCTCCTCGATGCAAAGGTCCCCATCGTCTTGGCTCCGTGGGAACTGTCCTCAAAGGTATGGATTAAGCCTGAAGATCTCGAGCGTCTCGAGCACGGCGGGCCGGATGTGCAGTATCTGGTGCCGCCGGCGATGGATTGGCTGGCCTGGTGGCACCACAACGTGGGTACGGCTGGCTTTAATCCGTTTGACACACTTGTCATTGGCTATCTTACATGCCCGCTTTGTTCCAATGCACGAAGCTAACAGCAATTATCGACACTACCCCTGATGATACAGGCTCGGAGACAGCATCCGGGACCAAGCCTTTTCTGATTGTTTCTGAAAGTCACAATTCGTCTCATACAGTTACTTATTGCTTTGACGTCAATTCCCGATTTAAGGAAGACATGCTCGGACGGTTGCTGAGCCATTAGCTTGCCGCAGCCACGCCTGCGCAGAGACGCACTGCTCAAAAGAGAGTATGTCTCCTGGTTTCTGTGCTCATCTCTTGGATGCGGGAGAATGAGTATCCAGGGAATTCAGCGACCAGTCGTATTCGAAATAGTGCAAAGTCGGCGGATTCCGCTTGATGCGATCCGCTACATCAGCCGGGGCGTACTTCGAGATAAAATTCAGCAGTTCGTTGCCTGATACGGCCGCTTTGACCAGCGCCCACATTCTCTCGCTGCCGCCCGACGCTCCTGTGAAATCTCCTGCGTACCACTTCAAGATGGACGAGACGTACAGTTCATTCTTTTCGGAATCGAAACGAAGGCCCCGATTCTGGTCCCCGAAAAACTGTCGCGCCGCTTGCTCCAATTGGCTATTCAGGACCTCTCTCCTATAGGCAAACCCTTGTAGCTTGGGGCAACTTGTCGAAGCGCAAACAATGGCGAAGTGGATTCGCGGGTCGTGCAGGTTCCGACCTCGCGTCTCGATCTCATCCAGAGTCAGGTGCTCGCCCGCGACGAGATGCTTGCGACCATTGAAGAAACCTTCCACCTTCTGAACACCTTGGTGCTTGCCATAAACCAAATCCAAGACATCGGCCAGAGTAAAGGCGTTGTAAGAGTTGATCCAGAAGGCGAGCCGCTCCGCATCGTCCCTAAAACTGTTTGGTGGAGTCGAGCCCAACGAATCCAGAAACTTCTTCAACGCGTCACGTTCGCGGGCCAGTCCACCGTAATCCACCCAGCCATCATCGGTAACATACGTGTGCAAAAGACGATCGTAGTCCTCCATGTCCAAGCCCGGCAGCGGATTTAGCCCACTCGTCGCTCGCGGTGCCCCTGATGTCGCGTAAGCTATGTTCCGCTCATCGCCCCGCGTCAGCCCTGCCCGCCACGACGGAAGCAGGACCACCGCAATCGCCACGCAAAAAACAAACAATTGTTTACACGTTCTCAATCGAATCCTCCGAGACACCATGAATACTCCTGATTTTTCAGGGTCCGTACTCAAACACTGGTGCCGCCGCCATCGATGGCCACGCGTCCCAAGGCCGCGAATCGAGCAGTAGCAGTGCTCATTCGGCAAAATTGCGCTGCATACCAGTCGATGAAAGCTCAACCTCCTGCGGACCCGGAGATAGTTTCGCCCTGCGCGCGGCCCAGCAATAGTAGGCCAGCCAAACGTAGACGGGACCGTATTCGAGCGACAACATCAGAAGAGAGTTCTTGAGTGGTTCCCCCGCGCCATAGCTGATTGCAGGAGTGTAGCCCAGGACGCTCGTGACGCTCATGAGCAACCATGCGCCGCTTGGGTAAAAGCACAAGAACGGGATCGCCCAAGTGAAGTACCAGGGATAGGCGGTCGGCGACAGCAGAAGCACTCCTCCCGTAAGAACGAGACTCGACAACAGAGGCGCCGCCCGTTTTTTCGTCAAGTAGCCAACGGCAGCTAACAGCATCAGGGCCGCAATCAGTTCCCCACCAGCCCTGGACCCCGCGACAAAACGCAGCAGGTGGAAGAGGCTGCCGTTGTTCACCCAATCTCGAGCATAATTTTTCGCCCCGTCCAAGAGATGCAAGCCGGCCCCCAAGAACGGAACATAGAATGCGAAAATCACCGATACGAAGAGACCTACATGAGCGAGTCGCACGCGCTTCAGGAAGGTAAGCAAGAGCAAAACCGGGAAGAACTTGGAAAGAAATGAGAGCGCAAGCGCACCCATCGAAAGCGCAGGGCGATTCGTCACCAGGAAAAAGAGGGCCGTCAATAATGTAACGATGGCGAGCGAATCAAAATGACCGGACATCGCAAACGAAATGAGCACAGTGGGATTCCACGCATAGGCAAGAACACGATGCAGAGGCTGTTTCATCGCGGCCAGCAGGAGCATCAGCACAGCAACGCTCGCCAGATCGAGGATCGTCGAGACCCGTTTGTATCCGGGTACCGTTTCGATCAGCCTGTAGGTCAATTCGCTCAAAGGCGGGTAAATGGTCGGACTCTCCTCAGCAGGTGGTTCGGGGTGCTCAGGATTCTGAAGCCAATCCAGCCCTGGAGAATTGGGGAACACGACGTAAGGATTTAGGTGTGCTCGCTGCGCTCGGCCATCCCATTGATAGCGATACACATCGTCGGAAGGTGTCGATCGGGATGGCAGCAGCGTGGCGCGAAACAAAATTGTGCCTGCCAAGATGATGAGAAGGGCGGCCGTTCCGAGCCGATACCTCTCGACCCAAAACACACCGATCACGTAGAGGATCCCCGCCAGCAAAATGAGCCCGATGAATTCCGGCATCCGCGCGTCCAGGTCTTGCTGCCGCTCGACGCACCGGAAGATGCCTGTCAATCCTGCCGCCAGGACTGCAAGCCCTAGCGTGACGATGCCGCGGGGCGAACGAGTCCTAAGGCCTTGGATATAGCCCCGCAAGACCGGAACTATCTCCCCCATTGAGACCCTTCATTGAAACCCTTCATTCGCGCCCCTCACTTGCCCGCTCGAAAAGCCATTTAGCCGTCCTTGGCGCTTTCCCCGGTATGCGTTTCAGATCGTCCGCTAGTTGGCTAAGATCCGCGGCCACGTCGATGTCGTAGAACGGATCGGTCAGATGTACCGAAAGCCCCAGGGCACCGGCGCGCCTCAACAGCGTTTCCAGCGCACTCCCTGTTCCCATTCCATCGCTGGTGAACAGCCCCGGATAAGACGCTCTCGCACCGACCAAATAATAGCCGCCATCATAGGTTGGCCCCACAATGAGGTCGTCAGACTCGAGTGAGTCGAATGCGGCCACCAGTACTGAAGCCGGCAGGTGCGGACTATCGCTGTTGAAGGCAATGACTCGCTGGTGGCCACGAGTTGTAAAGTGCGCGAAAACGGAGGTAAGGCCCGCGGCCAGTCCTTGACCCGTCTGAGCTACGATGGGCACTGTACTGCCCACCGCGCGCGATAGCTCTTCAACGTCGGGCACAGGGCACATGATGACAACTTCCACCGGATCGAGACTCTGCGCGAGCGCAATGGTGTCGCTTAAAAGGCATCGGTACAATTCGGTGACCGATTGCAGAGAAAGGCTCTGGGCCAATCTGGTTTTCACCGAGCCTGGTCTGGGTGCTTTGGCCATGATGACCAGTAGGCGGTTCGTTAGTGTCATCGAAACTTGTTACCCTTCGCTCGAAGTTCCATACGTATTGCCGCGTAAACTCTCACATCGGCCGCGGAATGCTGTTTTTTCGCTGGCGGAAATAGTAGCGTGCGATTCGGCTCAGTATGAACCAAGCCGCTCCGACGGAACCTTTGAATGTGCCGGTGATCTTCGATTTCCCAATTCGTGGGTGATAGCTGACCGGCACTTCGACGACCCGGAAACCCTGCTTGGCTCCCTTCAGGATTAACTCCACAGCCCATCCGTACGTGGTCTCTTCCAGTTCAACCGCGTGCAACGCATCGGCGCGGGCAGCGCGGAACGGACCGAGGTCGCTGATCTTTACTCCATAGAGGCTCGTGATCAAGCTGGCTGCAAGCCAATTGCCGAACACGGAGTGCCAGGGAAGCGCTCCGGGCGTGCGCGGACCCGCGAGACGCGAACCGATACTGATGTCAGCGCGCCCCTCGGCAATCGGAGCGAGGAGAAGCGGAAGCTCGGCCGGCCGGTCGCTGTAGTCGCCGTCAAGAAATACGACGACATCGGGCGCACTCGCGCCGGCGATCCCGGTCAGGCAGGCCTGGCCATACCCGCGCCGCGGCTCCGTCATGACTCGGGCACCCATCCGCGCGGCAATCTCAGGCGTCCCGTCTGTCGAATTGTTGTCGACGACAATCACCTCCGTGACGAGATCGGCGGGAAGATCCCCGATGACGCGGCCGATCGCCTGCGCCTCATTGCGTGTCGGAATAATGACTGAAACTCGCACTCAACCTCCGTTTGGTTACCACCAGAGAGCTCTTGGTCGCCTGCGCGCCAAAAAGAAATCAATACCCCACGTCCGGCCCGCGGCCCCTACGGCCAACGCAAGCGAGGCTAGAACGGGAACCAGCAACTCCCATATCCACGCCGTCCCCCACTCCGAAACCCACAGGCTCGCAAGGAACCCAAATGCGACGAGTGCGACCGGGCGCGTAAAGAGGCCGAGCACGAGCAACACTCCAACCGAAATTTCCGTTAGTCCCTGGAGTGGTGCGGCCATGGATGCGTGCCTCGCCGCGAGCTCCATCACACTCTTCCACACGGCGGGAGCCTGGCCGTTATCAATGTAATCACGAATGAGATCCGCGTAATGTGAGGGCGTGTATAGGCCCTTCCCCAGATTTTCGAAGAAAACCCAAACAAACATTGCGCCAATGGTCAGCCGTAGGATGGCCAAACCGATGCGCGCATGCGGCTGTTCAGCTACTTGGGACGTATTGGTTAGTGCGGTGGGGCTAGTCGTCATGATTTCCTCTCAATCTTCGTAGTCGGAATTTCATTTTTTGTGCTTCGCCGCTGACTGCCTTTCCCCGCTGGCGAAACGCACTGCTAATCGCGGGCGATTACGATGGTGGTACACGCGCTCTCCCCCTTGGGCAGCTCGCGCGCAGGAGCCATGCGTACATCCAGCTTTTCGGTTTTCCCCCGCACGATCGGGCAATAGAAGTCCGGCTCGTGCAGGGCGTTCTGCAGGCGTCGGCGGCCCGCACAACCCCCGTGGCAAGCCGCAAAGTGCGCGCACGAATGGCATGCCTCTGGCGCGGTGCGCGCCTTCAGAAAGGGCGAAGTCTCCAGGATTTTCGAACCAAGCGAGGCCAGCAGCGAAAGCGGCTCGCCGATGCCAGGCCAATAAACGCACGGCTGCGTGGTGGCGCGAGGCGTGACACGAACAGTGCTGGCTCCGCAGCCGCCCGTTCCTGGGGGCAGGCCTGCCATGGCGCGAACCAACGGCTCCCCGATGGCAATGACATCGGTTTCCGCAAACAACGCGCGAAAGCCTTGCCAGTATTCCTCATATGTCAGAGCGTAAAGATCGGAACGCACGGCTTGATAGACGTTCACGCGCAGCGGTGCGCCGTAGCGCTTCGCGATGCGCGCCACGTTGGCCAACCCTAAATAGTTGGCCTTCATCATCACCGCGATGAAAGTGACCGGAACTCCCAGTCGCACGCAACGCTCCGCCTGCTCGTGGACCAGCGCCCAATTCCCCGCGCCGCGCTGGGCATCCTGTTTTGCTTCGCTGGAATAATCCAGGGAAAATTCGATATCGTGGAAAGCACGCAACTCCTCGTCGGTGAGCACCGCGACACTGTGCCCGTTAGAAGTGATGGTGAGCTTCACGGGCAAGGTTCGGAGGTACGCAAGGATTTCGCGGAACTCCGGGTGCATTCCGTTTTCACCCGTACCAAGATTTACGGAACGCACGGGAAGACTTTCCATCGCGGAGCGCACTTGCTCGAGGCTCAAGCGGTCAACCCGGGATGGATCGCGGTAGCAGAACGAGCAGGAGAGATTGCATTCGTTGGTCAAGCCCAGCCCGATGGCGAAACTCGGCGACGGTGGGAGGCGGACCAACCCATCTTCCACATTCGGTTCTCCGAAGTATTGACTCATTCGTGCGCTCCTCTCCTGCGGCGCGCGTGGATCCCCCCGGCAATTACATGCATATCATGGCCCATGGGCGGAAATTGCGTTTGCGTTCCGAGAGCGAACTGGTACGCGGCATCGTTATCGACGTGTTCGAACCGTGCTGTGTATAGTGTGCGCATCTCAATTGGCCGCGGAACGCCGGAATACCGTATCGCCGATGCGATCGGAGACCATCACTAGTGCGTAGATAACCAGCAACAAGGTACCCAACCTGGAATAGAAACCGAGTTGCACGTTGTTGTAGATGGCTTGTCCCAACCCGCCGCCCCCTACAAGACCGAGGATGGCTGAGACGCGGAGGTTCGTTTCCCAGCGCACTATGGTATAGCTGGCCAGCATTCGCTTGGCTTGCGGCCAGAGTCCCCACCATAAGAGCTGAAAAGGCCCGGCACCGAGCGCGCGAAGCGCCTCCACCGGTTTACGAGGTACTTCCTCCAGCGTTTCTGCGTACAGCTTTCCTAAAACTCCCGCGGTATGCAGACCGATCGCCACAGTCCCCGCAAAAGGACCGATTCCAATGACGACGATACAGATCAATACCCAAACCAGATCGGGGATAGAGCGCAACACGTTTAGCAGCAGGCGTGTTGCCAGGAAAATGCTCCAGCGCAGACCGCGGTCGGACACGGATCGCGCACCAGGCGAGTCGGGTTGAGCCAGGATCAAACTCGAAGTTGCAGGAATTGCCAGAAGGCCACCGATTGCGATTCCGATCAACGTACCCAAAATTGAAATCGCCAGCGTTTGCAGCACCAACGATCCCAGGCCAAGCACAAAATCCTTCCCAAAGTCTGGCGGAAACAGCCCCCGACAAAACCGCAACATATTGCCAACGATATGCCCGCCCTCAAAAGGCTCGCGAGTGAATCCCGCCAAATAAAAACTCCCGGTTAATACCGCCGCCACTACGACGTAGCGAGCCGGTCTTAAGACTGGTCGAAAACTTCCTCGACTTGAGGCCGAATTTCCTTGCGGGAGCCATGGATTCTCCGCTCGGCCTGCATTGGGCTGCAGGCTTTGCCGTAAACGCTGGCTCACCACATCGGTCGAGGCCAGCAACAGCACGAACGCCAGGATTAACGTCATGGCTTGTCCGTACTCGAATAACCGCATGGAAAGGCTGATCTCGTACCCGATACCTCCAGCACCAACGAAGCCCAAAACCGAAGCGGCGCGGACACAGCACTCAAAAGAATAAAGGGTGTACGCCGTGACAGTGGGACGAGCCTGTGGCCAGATACCGAGCAGGAAGATCTGGCCACGCGTTGCTCCGATGGCCTGCAACGCCTCGAGCGGACGCGGATCCACATCGGCGAAAGCGTCGGCATAGACCCGGCCCAACACGCCAGTGTAGGAGACCACTAGAGCCAACGTGCCAGCGAGAGACCCCAGGCCCACTGCGGTTACGAACAACAGACCCCAGACCAAGTCCGGAATTGCCCGCAGGAAACCGAGAAACGCGAGCACCGCACGGCTCGCGGCCGCTCGCAAAGTCGAACCCGGATTTCCTTCGTCAGCCGAGAACAGCGTTCCGCGCCGCCATAAGATGGGGGTCGATAATGCCGCGAGCGGAATTGCAATCAGCACCGAAAGAAATGTTCCAGCGATCCCGGTTGCCAGCGTCGAGAGCAACGCCCGGCACACAATGCGCAAGAATCCAAACGAGAGGTCCGGAGGGAGAAGTCCGCACAACAACGTCCACAAAGCGCTGGACGTGGAGCGTTGGAAAATCGTACCGAGCCGCACTTCGTCTATCTGCCAACAAATGACCAGCACAAAAACAGTGGCAACAAGGGCGGCGCCGCGGCGCGGCGTCCAGACACGGCTGCTCAAGAAGGGTTGGTTATCGAGAGCAGCCGAATTGGCGTTGGAAAGGGTCTTCATCCTGAACCCGCTTTATCTCCCGTCTATCTTCTGTGTAAAGGTCCCGCAGAACATCTTCGTGCACGGTATTGGACGGCAAGTCAAAACGCATCCTGCCCTCACCCAGCCCGATGACGCGCGGAAAATGCTGCAAAGCCAACTCAACTGTATGCAGCGCCACGACTAGCGTCCGCTTCCCTTCCGAACCAACCCGTACCAGTAAAGAAATAATTTCGTCGGATAATGCACGGTCGAGCGACGCTATCGGCTCATCCGCCAGGATTACTTCCGGCTTCTGCATGAGCACCCGCGCGATGGCCAAGCGTTGTTGCTGCCCGCCGGAAAGTTCGTCAGCTCGCGAGAATCGCTTGTCCGCCAAGCCGACGAGTTCGAGAGCGTGCATCGCCTCCTGCACATCGGTTGCCCCAGGACGGAAAATGCCGAGCACAGTTTGTGCCATCGACCAACGTCCCAGGCAGCCACAAAGCGTGTTTTGCAAGGACGTGAGGGAGGGAACAAGATTGTGTTGCTGGTAGATCGTGCCGATGCGCCGTCGAGCGCCACGCAATTCGGCGCTGGACATCGCGCCGAAATCGCACCCATCCACCCGGACCGATCCTCTGGTAGGACGCAGTGTAGCGTTAAGCAGCCGGAACAATGTACTCTTGCCGGCGCCGGAGCTGCCTAAAACGGACAGATGCTCGCCCGCCGGCACAGCCAAAGAAACGCCATCGAGTGCGGGCGTGCTGCTGCGGCCCACAATAAAATCTTTACTGACGTTCTCGACTGAATAATTCACTTCAACAGTCCGGCATCTTTCGCCGCTTGCCGCAGCGGCCCGTAGCTGGAATCCTGGGCTTTCACGTACTTAGAAGCACCCAACAAGTCCAGTATTGTCTTCTGCTCAGCGTTTCCTGCATCGAGAGCAAGCATGGCATCTGCGAACGATTTGGCGATGGCTGGATCGAGTCCCTTGCGCGCAGCCCAAACATAATCGTAGAACGGAGGGGTGGTGTAAAATACCCGCACTTGGGATTCACTCAACTTACCACCCTTGATCATCCGCTCATAAACTAGTTCATCCATGGCTCCGGCATCGACCTTGCCGTTGGCCACAGCCAATGCGGTAGCATCGTGCCCCCCGGTGTAGATGGCTTTTTCGATCACCGACTCGTCCACGCCGTGTTGTTGCATGAAGTACGCCGGCATCAAGTGGCCGGAGGTAGAATTCACATCTCCAAAGGCGAAGCTGTGCCCGTTCAAGTCATTCAGCGAATAAACCGAGCTCTTCGGCTGGGTGATAAATAGGCTGTGAAAATTCTGGTCGCGCTCCCGTTGAACCAATGGCAGTGCCCCTGCTCGTGCGGAAGCCTGCACATAGGTGAAGCCTCCCAAATACGCAATATCCACGCGGTCGCTCGATACCGCCTCCACAACCGCGGCATAGTTTGTCGGAACGGTTAGCTCGACTCTTGCGCCGGTTTGTTTTTCCAGGTAGCCGATAAAAGGTTGGCTGTCGCGGAGAATCTTTCCGGGATCGCTCGTCGGGATCATGCTGATGCGCAGTGTCTTGTGAGATGCATTCTCCGTTGGCGAGCAGCCGGTCAACAGCATAAGCAGGACAGCAAGAATGGGATAAATGATCCCTCTTTTAGGCCAAATCGCCAGACCACTCGTAACCCTCACGGTCTGCCCTCCCCAAAAATTAAGATGCCGAAGGCATGGAAACCAGCCCCTCAAAATCGCCGCCACAAGATAGGGAATTCCGGATCAGAACCTTCGTTCGAGAAACCTGGCCTTCATCTGATTGACGGGCCGGGTCGCCCAAGCTTCTCCCGCAAGGGATATAGAGTCGCATCAGCCTAAAAGGTTTCAAATATCGACCATATTTTGATCATGGTGAGGGTCGTTTCGCGTGTGGCGATCGGCGAAGAATACGCATGAATTTCAGCTAACCAGTGAAATCCTGCCCGGCCGGAAATTTGTTCGTTTCGTGAAACCTATGGTTGATTTTTGAATCTGACTGGAGAAGGCATTTGGGCACGAACGAGTTCGCGGACGATTTGGTTTACCGGGCGTTTCGGTGGATCGAATGCGACCAATCTAACCGACGCCCATGGAATAGGCCTATGAAAACACTCGCACCGATACGTCTCACGGCTTCCGTGAAGTCAGCAGGTTGAGCGTCCAAGTTAAGTCCGGCGGCGCTGGACTCCATACTTGGAAAATTGCCAAGGCAGCACGACCCAAATGTTCTAGTCGGTTTTGATACGGCCGACGACGCTGGCGTATATAAACTCTCGCCCGATCTCGCCCTGGTTCAGACGGTGGATTTTTTCACTCCCATCGTCGACGATCCCTTCACTTTCGGACAGATCGCTGCCGTCAACGCCCTTAGTGACGTCTACGCCATGGGAGGACGCCCCATTAGTTCGCTGGCCATGGTATGTTTCCCTGAAAAGGAAGATCTGCAGACTCTCGGGCAAATCCTGGCCGGCGGCCTCTCAAAAATGATCGAAGCCGGGTGCACGGTCATTGGCGGCCACAGTATTCGCGATGAAGAAATCAAGTTCGGTTATGCGGTCACCGGTTCCGTTCATCCAAACAGAATTCTGGCGAATGGCGGAGCGAAAGCCGGTGATGTGCTCGTCCTCACCAAAGCTCTAGGCACAGGGGTCATCTCCACTGCTATCAAGCAAGGCAAAGCGAAACCAGCGTGGATCGAGGCTGCGACAAAATCCATGACCACTCTCAACAAGCTTGCAGCCGAGGCGGCGGAAGTGGGTGGCGATGTCCACGCCGCGACCGACATAACTGGTTTCGGCTTCCTCGGTCACGCGCGCGAAATCGCTGTGGCCAGCAAAGTCAGCCTGCGAATCAATTCCGCAAAGATACCCATGCTCGCAGGCGCCGTGGAAAGTGTGCGGGCAGCATGCGTGCCTGCTGGCCTGAAAGCCAATCGCGAATTCGCCGGATGTGTGGTGGAGTTCGGGCCAAACCTGGACGAAATAACCAAGACCTTGCTATTCGATCCGCAAACTGCGGGCGGTTTGTTGCTTGCGATCTCGGCGAGCGCGTCCGACCGGTTCCTTCGCGCCTTTCAGGATCGGGGCGGAGATGCGAAGCTTGTAGGCGAGGTTTTGCCCCAGACCGACCCGCTGATCATGATAGTGTGATCGCGCAGCTGTTATTCTTTTTGCTTTCCGAACCGCTATGGCCTCATGCACCTCCGGCAGCGCTCAAGAACACTACGAGAACTTATTGGCAGACCACTATGAGTGGATGTTCGGGTTACCGTTTGAAGCCAAAGTCGCGGAACAAAAAACCACCCTGGACGAATTTGCCGGACCGGACGTTTCCGGCGGCCTCGCCGTGGATCTTGGATGCGGTTCGGGGTTCCAGTGCATTGCCCTGTCCGATCGCGGATATAAAGTAATCGCGCTCGATACCAGTGAGAAGCTGCTCCGCAACCTTTCCACCCGAATTGGCTCGCGCAATATCGTCGCGAAGCACGCCGACCTTCGCGATCTAGATTCCCTTGTGGGTCCAGCCTCGGTGGAGATTGTGGTCTGCATGGGTGATACGCTGACTCACCTGTCCAGCCGGTCAGAGGTCTCCAAATTATTCCAGTCTGTGGCTCGGGCGCTCAAGCCTGGAGGAAGGTTTGTGGCCACCTATCGGGACCTCGCAAGAGCCGAATTATTCGGCCTCGAACGCTTTATTCCGATACGTAGCGACGACCACCGGGTGATGATTTGCTTTCTGGAATACGAAACGGCCGAGACCGTCGTCGTACGCGATCTCATAAACCTTCGCGACGACAATGGGAATTGGACACTCCACAAAAGCAGCTACAAGAAACTTCGGCTTCCTGCCCAGTGGGTCACGGCTGAACTCCTGGCCGCCGGGTTATCGATTTCAGGGCTCAGCGAAGGCCGCATGGTAACAATCGCCGCGACTAGAAAAGTCTGATTACGATCAGCGCACACCTGGCTTGCCCCACTGCTTCTTTCGCCCCCTCCACCGACCCTCTGCAGAATGCTCCCGCGCTGTGAGATTGTCGGGTCCGAAGAAAGTTACAGAGGCTCCTGTGTGAGTCACTTCGGTTACTACAAATATTGCGAATTAAAATTTAGCGAGGACAATTTCGCAGGCATGCAAATCTATTTTGGTTTTACTGTAGCCGGGGACCGCTCGGCAGTGATAGTTGCCAAAACAATTGTAGCCATCCTTGAAGAGATGCACCATGAAGTGCTGACACGGCATTTGGTCGAAGACAACGCGTGGGAAGCGGACCGGAGTATCACGCCCAAAGAAGTATACCTGCGGGACATGAAGTGGCTTCAGCAGTGCGATATGTTTCTTGCCGAGGTTTCCGGTTCCTCGTTCGGCCTGGGCTTCGAGACTGGCTACCTTCTGGGGGCAACCTCAAAGAAAGTAGTCTTATTCTTTCGGCGAGACGTCGAAAGCAAAATATCCCTCCTGATCACGGGAATCACCCATCCGAATTGCAGGCTGGTGCCCTATTCGGAACTTCACGAGGTAGAGGATTGGATCAGGAACAATCTGGCTCAATAAGAGAGCTTCTCAATCATCGGCCAATTTAGGATGAATGTCTTTCTTCTCAAATCGAAAGAGGTCAGGACGCGCATAATGACCTGAGACATCAAAGGCCATCATTTCCCGGTCAATTTGAGTCAGATCCAGATCCGCAACCAGGAGTTCCTCCCGATCGAACACCGGATCAAGTACATAGCGCGAGTCCGGTCCTATGATCGCGCTGCCACCGCGCTCGATCCATTGGCCTTCACCGAGGGGCAATATGAGTTCTTCACGACACTCACGAGGCAAATCTTCAGCCGGCATCATCAGACCAACTGCCAGGACAAAACACCTGCCTTCGAAAGCATAGTGCCGGCTGGCCAGTTGATGTAATTCATGGACCGTTGGCCACCCCGCGACGTGGATGTGTTCGCCGGAATTGTGCATGGCCATGCGCGCGAGTGGCATCCAATGCTCCCAGCAGATCAATCCACCCACGCGCCCGGCGGAAGTAGGCACTGCTTCCAACCCGCGGCCATCACCGTTTCCCCACACGAGGCGTTCCGTGTAGGTCGGGACGAGCTTCCTATGGTGGTTTCCGAGCTGTCCATCTTCTGAAATAGTGAGAAGCGAATTGTAG
>WNFI01069353.1_pt1 | contig 16066 bp, 15 predicted proteins | sample 5400471 | NCBI WGS metagenome assembly WNFI01 (sample SAMN13153348, study PRJNA577476) | soil metagenome | isolation source: 100 cm saprolite on Douglas fir-dominated hillslope | place: USA:California | collected 2013-09-17 | reverse complement strand
GCCGCAGCGTCGCGTTGAGCAGGCGGAAGAGCGTGGTCTTGCCCGCGCCCGAGGGCCCGATCAAGGCCACCCGTTCGCCGCGCGCCACCGAGAAGGTGACCGCCTCCAGCGAGCTCACCTTGCCCGAGCGGCTGGGATAGACCTTGCTGGCGCGGTCCAGCTGGTAGGTCATGGCCTCACTTGAGCAGCCCGGCCTGCCGCGCGACCGCGCGCAGCCGGTCGTAGCTCTTGTCCTCGGCCTTGAGATAGTGCGTGGCCGAGAACAGATCCAGCACGGCCTTGTCGGCCGGCTTTGCGGCGTCGAGGTTGAGGAACGCGGCGGCGAAGGTCTGCTGCAGCCGAGGATCGAGCCCCTTGCGCGCCACCCAGACGTAATCGAAGAACGGCGCGGTGCGGTGGAACACGCGCACCTTGTCGGCCGGGACCTTGCCCTCGTTGGTCATGCGCTGGAACACCGTCTCGTCGAGCGCCCCCGCATCCACCTTTCCGTTCGCCACCGCGAGCAGCGTCGCGTCGTGGCCGCCGGTGTAGAGGGCCCTGGCGATCACCTGGGGGTCTACCTTCGCCTCGCGGAGGTCGTACTCCGGCATCAGGTGGCCAGAGGTGGAGTTGACGTCGCCGAAGGCGAAGGTCTTGCCCTGCAGATCGGCGAGCGACTTGACCGCCGAATCAGGCTGGGTCACGAACACGCTGTGGAAGTTCTGGTCGCGCTCGCGCTGCACCAGCGGCACCACTCCCGCCCGCGCCGACGCCTGCACGTAGGTGAAGCCGCCCAGGTACGCGATGTCGACCTGGTCGTTCGCGACCGCCTCCACCACCGCGGCGTAGTTGGTGGGGACGGTCAGCTCCACCCGGGCGCCGGTCTGTTTCGCGAGGTAGTCGACCAGGGGCTGGTTTTCGCGCAGCGCCCGGGAGGGATCGGTGGTCGGGATCATCGAGACGCGGAGCACGGCGCCGGCCGGCTGCTGCCGCGAGCAAGCGGCAAGAATCGCGAGGGCGCAGAACAGAGCCAGGGGCGGATTCGGTCGCATCGGGGGTCGTATACACCAGGAGCGATGCGCGGCGTTCACGCCGAAGGCCGCAGGCCCTCCTGCTCGGGCGAACGGACGGCGCCTCGCGCCGGCATCCTGGGCACCAGGGTGCGGGCGGCCACCGCCAGAAGCGCCGTCACCACCGCCAGCACGGCCAGCGCGCCTCCGAGGACGAGCTGGGATACCGACGACCCGAGCGCCGCGTACACCGACGACTCCGGCAGCTCGCAGATCACGGTCCAATGGTTCTCGTTCAGGCGGCGCGCGAGGCTGAGCTTGGGACCCGCCTTGCCGTTGGACTGTTCGCGGCGGAAGACCCTTTGGCCGGCCCGTGCCTGCTCGAAGTCGACGAAGGCCAGCGGCGACTCGAGCAGCTTGCGCGTATCGGGGCCGAAACGGGACTCGGCGGCCATCGCCGAGACCAGCGCCGGGTCGAGCCGGCCGATCGGCCGCCAGAGGAAGTCCGCGCGCTGCGAGGAACCGATGCGGATGCCGTGGCGGTCGAAAAGCACGCTGAAGCTATCCTCCCCCGCCTTGCCGTTCGCCTCGCGCAGCACGCGCCAGAACTCCTGCGCGCGGACGAAGAGCACGGCCACGCCGATCACCGCGCCGCTCGCGGCCAGCACCGGCGCCGCGTAGGCCATCGAGGGCACGCCGCCCGGCTCGGAAAGGTAGATGTCCGAGGACGAGATCACCCCCGAGCGCGCGCGCTGGAAGTACGAGCGGTCGGCCGGGGTCAGGCCGCGCACCCGCGGCTCGGTGGTGGCGAGCACCGCGCCGTCGAGATCCAAGAGAGCGAGCCCGCGGATGTCGCTGTCCGAGCCGGCGAAGCGCAGCAGCCGCTCGAGCATGCGCGGTTGGGCGCGCCTGCGGTGGGGACTCTCGAACCAACCCGCCACGTCCTGCGCCGAGGCCAGCCGCCGCACCGAGCGGCGGTACTCGACATCGAGGACCTCGAGCCGCTCCGCCACCTGGTCCGCGCGCCCTTCCAGCCGATCGATGGCCGCTTTCCAGGCCAGCGCGCGCGCTTGGCGCACCGCCAGCCACAGCGTCGCCGACAGGGGCAGCGCGGCGGCGGCCACCAGCAGCAGCGCAATCTTCCTGCGCGGGGATGGTTCGCGCGCGAAGCCCGGGAAGCGCATCGGTGGCGCAGGATTGCGCCAAAGGGCACCAAGGGGCAAGTTGGCGCGCGAAGTCGGCTTGGTGGCGGACTCGTCGCCCGGCCTTGAGGAGGAGAACATGGCCTTGGATCGCTACCTCTCGCCGCGCCCCGAGGGACAGCCCGCCGCGCTGGTGTGCGGCACGATGAACTTCGGCAAGCGGACGCCCGCCGCCGAGTCGGAGCAGATCATCGCCCGCGCGCTCGAGCACGGGATCGCGTTCTTCGACACAGCCAACGCGTACAACGGCGGCGAATCGGAGCGCATCGTCGGCAAGGCGCTGCGCGGAAAGAAGGCCCGCATCGCCACCAAGTGCGGGATCGGGCCTGACTTGAAGAAGGCCGAGGGTCTGGCAAAGGCCACCGTCCAGCGCGCCTGCGAGGAGAGCCTCGGGCGGCTGGGCGTTGAGCGAATCGATCTCTACTACTTGCACAAACCCGACCCGGCGACGCCTTTGTCCGAGACCGTCGACGCCCTGGTCCGGCTGCGTGAGCAGGGGAAGATCGATCGCTGGGCCGTTTCCAACTTCGCCTCCTGGCAGATCGGCGACTTGCAGCAGCTCTGCGACGCGCGCGGATTCGAGCGGCCCGCTGCCTCGCAGGTCATCTACAACCTCCTCATCCGGCAGCTCGACTTGGAATACTTCCGCTTCACGCGTGCGCACGCCGTCCACACCACCGTCTACAACCCGCTCGCCGGCGGGCTGCTCGCGGGCAAGGGGCTTCCGGGCCAGAAGCTCGAGAAGGGTTCGCGGTTCGAGAGCAACCCGATGTACCGCTCGCGCTACCTCTCGCAGCGTTTCTTCGAACTAGCGGAAGCCTACGCTGCGCTCGCGGCATCCGCGGGGTTCACGCTGGTCGACCTCTCCTACGCCTGGGTCGCGTCGCGGCCTGGGGTCGATTCCGTCCTGCTCGGGCCCGCGACCGTCGAGCAGCTCGACGCCGCGGTCCGCGCCCATGCGCGTCCGCTGCCCGAGGGCCTGGCGGCGAAGATCGACGACCTGTACCGCGCCTTCGCGGGAACCGACATCAGCTACGCGCGATGATCGAGCTCTTGCCCGACTCCGCCCGGCCTCCCCTCGAGGAGGCGCTGGCCGGCTACCGGCTCCACGGGTGCGCGCGCCTGGGCCCGGTGCTGGGCGAAGGCGCGCTTGCGCTCCTGCGCGACCGCTGCGACCGCATCCTGCGCGGGGAGACGGACCGGAGTGGGCTCTTCTTCCAGGCCGACTCGGAGACGGGCCGGTACGAGGACCTGCCCCGCGGGCTGGGCTGGCAGGGGCCCTCGTTCGCCTACCGCAAGATCGAGAAGCTGGAGCGCGACCCGCTCTTCCGCGCCTTCCTCGAGAACGACCTGTTCCGCCGGATCGCGCAGGCGGTCCATGACGGCCCTCTCGCGCTCTGCCGCGCGGCGTTGTTCAACAAGTCGGCCGCGGGCGGCACGCACCTGCCCTGGCACCAAGATGGGGGCAGCTTCTGGGGCCTCAGCCGCGACCCGGTGCTGCAGATCTGGACCGCCCTCGACGACGCGCCCGTCGAGGCCGGCTGCGTGCAGGTGGTGCCGGACAGCCACACGCGCCTCGCCACGCCGCTCGGCGGCGTCATCCCCGACGACGTGGCCGAGCGCGCCGGCGCGGCGTCGCGGGCCGTCGATTTCCCGGCGCGGGCGGGCGAGGGGCTGCTCCTGCACAACTACGCCTGGCATCGCTCCGGCCTGAACCGCAGCGGAAGGCCGCGGCGCGCCCTCACGGTCTGCTACATGAGCGCCGAGACCCGCTGCACGCGCACCAAGCGGGCGCCGCGGCAGTTCCCGCGCGTCTTCGAGTGAGCCACGATGCCTCCTTCCTCCTTCGCCGCGCTGTGGACGCTCGATCCCGGCCTCGAGTTCCTCAACCATGGCTCCTTCGGCGCGGCCCCGCGGGCGGTGCTGGAGGCGCAGGCCGAGTGGCGCAGGAGGCTGGAGCGCCAGCCGGTGCAGTTCTTCCGCGAGCTGGAGCCGCACCTCGACGCGGCGCGGGCCGCTGTGGGCGCTTTCGTCGGCGCCGACCCGGACGACCTCGCCTTGGTCAGCAACGCGACCAGCGGCGTGAACACGGTGGTGCGCTCGCTGCAGTTTCAGCCCGGCGACGAGCTGCTCACCACCGACCACGTCTACAACGCCTGCCGCAACGCCCTCCGACTGCACGAGCCGCGCGGCGTGCGGGTGGTCGTGGCGCAGGTGCCGTTTCCCCTGCGCTCGCCGGCGCAGGTCATCGAGGCGGTGCTGGCAAAGGCGACGCCGCGCACGCGGCTCGTGCTGCTCGATCACGTCACCAGCCCCACCGGCCTGGTCTTCCCCGTGGCAGAGCTGGTGCGGGCGCTCGGCGAACGCGGCATCGACACGCTGGTCGACGGCGCGCACGCGCCGGGGATGGTCGCGCTCGACCTGCGCGCGCTGGGCGCTGCGTACTACACCGGCAACTGCCACAAGTGGCTCTGCGCGCCGAAGGGCTCGGCGTTCCTGTACGTGCGGCGCGACCGCCAGGACGGCATCTTGCCGCTCACCATCGGGCACGGGTTCAACTCGACGCGCACCGACCGGTCGCGCTTCCGCCTGCTCTTCGACTGGACCGGCACCGCCGACCCGACGCCGTTTCTGTGCATTCCGGTCGCTCTGGAGTTCCTCGGTTCGCTGCTCCCGGGCGGCTGGCCGGAGCTGATGCGCCGCAACCGCGCGCTTGCGCTCTCGGCGCAGGGCATCCTCAGCGAGGCGCTGGACATCGGGCGGCCGGCGCCTTCGGAGATGATCGGCTCCCTCGCTGCGGTGCCGTTGCCGCCGCTTGCGCGCCCCGATGTCGCCGCCCCGCCGTCCCCACCCGATCCGGTGCAGCGGGCGCTGCTCTCTCGCCACCGCATCGAGGTGCCGGTGATGGCATTCTCGGCGGCGCCCGCGCGCGTGCTGCGCGTGGCCGCCCAGGTCTACAACTCGGAGGAGCAGGTGCACGCCCTCGCGGCGGCGCTGCGCGCGCTCCTCGCCGAGACGCCGCGTGGATGAGCGGCCCCGGGGCCGGGTGCGTGCCGCGCGCTTGCTCGCGCTTGCGGCGGACTCGGTGCAAATCCTCTTCTTCCCTGTCTTCGGCGAAGGGTTCGCCTCGCCCGCCGACGCGCTGCTCGACATGGGCGTCGCGGTGGCGCTGGTGAAGCTCGTCGGTTTCCACTGGGCCTTCCTGCCCGGCGTGATCGCAGAGGCGCTGCCCGGGCTCGACCTTGCGCCCACCTGGACCGCGGCGGTCCTGCTTGCGACCACGGGCAGCGGCGGTCCCTGGTCGCGCCCGCACAGGCTGCTCGTCATCGCCCTCGCGCTCGCGCTCGCCGTGCTGCTCGCCATCGCGCTCCTCTTCTGGCTCGGCCGGCGCGGGCGCGTGGGGTAGAGAAGCGCGATGGCTTTCTCGTTCCGGACGCTGGCGCGGGACCCCGGATCCCGCGCCCGGCGCGGCACCATGGTGACGGCGCACGGCGTGGTCGAGACGCCCGCGTTCATGCCGGTGGGCACCCGCGCCACCGTCACCGGCATGACGCCGGCCGACCTGCGCGAGCTGCGCGCGCAGATCATCCTCGGCAACACGTATCACCTCATGTTGCGCCCCGGCCCCGAGGTCTTCCGGCGCACCGGCGGAATCCACGGCTTCATGCGCTGGCCGGGGCCGGTGCTCACCGACTCGGGCGGCTTCCAGATCTTCTCGCTGTCGCACGACCGCCTCATCGCCGAGGAGGGTGCGCGCTTCCGCAGCTACGTCGACGGAAGCGCGCAGCTCCTCTCGCCCGAGCGCTCGATCGAGGTGCAGGAGGCGATCGGCGCTGACGTGATGATGGTCCTCGACGTCTGCCTCCCCTCCACCTCGGCGCCGGAGGAGATCCGCGCCGCGATGGACCGCACCCACCGCTGGGCGTTGCGCAGCCTGGCCGCGCGGACGCCCCAGGGCGGCGCGCTCTTCGCCATCGTGCAGGGAGGGCTCGACCCCGCGCTGCGGCTCGAGTCGGCGCGCTTCCTCACCTCGCACCCGTTCGACGGGTTCGCCATCGGCGGCCTCGCCGTCGGCGACACGCGCGGCGAGCGAGGCGAGGTGATCGCGCTCGCCGCGGAAGCCCTTCCCGCTGCGATGCCGCGTTATTTGATGGGCGTGGGGACGCCCCCCGACATCGTCGAGGCGATCGGCCGCGGCGTGGACCTGTTCGACTGCGTGCTCCCGACCACCATGGCCTGGCAGGGCACCGCGTTCACCTCGCGCGGCCGGGTGAAGGTGAGCCGCACGGAGTATCGGCTGTCCGACGAGCCGCTCGACGCCGCCTGCGGCTGCAGCACCTGCACCGGCTACAGCCGCGGCTACCTCTTCCATCTGCTGAAGTGCAAGGAGCCGCTGGCGCCGCGCCTGCTCTCCTTCCACAACCTGCACCATTACTTGGACCTGGCGCGCGCCGCCCGCGAGGCGATCGAGCAGGGGCGCTACGCGGCCTTCGCCCGCGAGACGCTTCAGGCGATCGATCGGCACGAGCACGCCGAGGGGACGCCCGGCCGCAAGCGCGCGGCGCCGCCGCAGGCAGCGGAGGTGACCTACGGGCCCGGTCCAAACGTCGCGCCAGCGCCGCCCAGCCGCTACCGCGTCGTCCGCACGCGCTCGGGCGCGGCCGCGGTGCGCGACGAGGTGTTGGGTGAAGTGATGCACCCGGTGGTCGGCGCGCTCCGCGAGGCGGTACAGCTCTATGCAACGCAATCGAGGCTGCGGGAGCGGCTGCTCGAGCCCGCGGAGGCCCCGCTGGTGCTCTTCGACGTGGGTCTGGGAGCGGGCTCCAACGCGCTGGCGGCGCGGCGGATCTCCGAGTCGTTGCCCGCGGCGGGTCGCCGGCTGGAGATCGTCTCGTTCGAGCGCGACACCGAGGCGCTGCAGCTCGCGCTCGATCCTTCGCACGCCGCGGAGCTCGAGCTGGCCGGCGAGCCGGGCCGGGCCGCGCGGTCCTTGCTCGCGCTCGGCCGCCACGAGACGCAGCGCACGCGCTGGAGGCTGCTTCGCGGAGACGCGCTCGCGGCTCTCGAGAGGGGCGCTGCAGAGACCGCCTGCGACGTGGTCTTCTGGGACCCCTTCTCGCCCAAGGCGAATCCGGAGCTGTGGACCGTGCGCGCCTTTTCGGCCCTGCGCAGTGTTTGCAACCCGCGCGCGACACTCTTCACCTACTCCGGCTCGACCACAGTCCGGGCAGCGCTGCTGCTCGCCGGGTTCGCGGTCGGCTCGGGCGAGCCCAGCGGCGCTCAAAAAGAAAGCACGTGCGCGGCGGTGGACCCATCCGACCTGTTCCGGCCCCTCGACGAGCGGTGGCTTGCGCGGCTCTCGCGCTCGGCGGCGCCGCTGCCGAAGGACGCGCCGGCCGGCTCCCTCGATCGCATCCGCGCGCTCCCGCAGTTCGCCCGCGGCGCGACGACTTCGGATATCCTGACCCGATGAGAATTCCCCATCTCGCTCTCGGGCTGAAGTATTCGCCGCTGTTCGTCGGCCTGGTTTCCCTCTCCATCACCGCCCTGGCGATCAACACCACCCGCTTGCGGAACAAACTGAACATCTGGGCCGGCGACGGCGGCAACGACGCCCTGCGCCGCGCTGCGCGCGCGCACGGCAACGCGGTCGAGCACGGCATCCTCGCGATCGATCCAAAGCTTTGGCGCTGGCCTTGCCTACTTCAGCGAGGTGGTGCTCTCGCTGTGGGTGGTCATCAACGCGCTGCGCGCGATCTGAGCCTTCACTCCATCAGCTTCTGCATCGTCTCTTCGGTGCGCTGGACGCCCGCCTGGGCGAGCACTTCCTTCGCGCGCGGGTGATCGCGCAGCACCGCTTGCACCGCGGCGAAGGGGAACACCACGAGCTCGACGTCCCCCAGCGCGGTCACGGTCGCGGTGCGCCGCTGGCCGTTGAGTGCCGCCATCTCGCCGAAGAAAGTGCCGGCGCTCAGGATGGAGAGCTCCTTTTCCTGGCCCAGATCGTCGGCGGTCACCCGCACCTCGCCGCTGGCGATGACGTAGAAGTCGACGCCGATCTCGCCCTCGCGGCAGATGACCTCGCCGTCGATGCAGAGGCGATGGGTGGACGAGGAGAGCAGCGCGTGGCGACCCTCCGCGTCGAGCGCCTCGAAGAGGCGCGATACCTTCGCCAGGCCTTCGTGGTCGAGCGACACGCTCCCAAGGCTCATGGGGCCCGACGCTAGCAAAGGCCGGGGCGCTGCGCGAGCCCACGCCGGATTTCGCGTCTACCCAGGTGTTGAAAACACTCTGCTAGAGCGGCCGGCGGCAGAAGCCTGCTCAGGGCAGCAGCAGCACCTTGCCGGTGGTCTTTCGGCCCGCGAGCATCTCGTGCGCCTGGACCGCCTGTGCGAGCGGGAGGGTGGCGCCGATGCGCACCGACAGCTTGCCGTCGCGGATGAGGCCGAACAGCTCGCCCGACCGCGCCAGCAGCTCCGGGCGCGAGGAGTAGTTGGCGAGCGTTGGCCGGGTGAAGTAAAGCGACCCGTACTGCGCGAGGAGCTGCGGGTTGAACGGCGGCACCGCTCCGCTCGACTGCCCGAAGAGGACCAGCATCCCGCGGGGCCGCAGAGAGCGCAGGGACCGCTCCCAGGTGTCCTTGCCGACCGAGTCGTAGACGACGTCGACCCCCTTGCCGGAGGTGAGCTTGCGCGCCACCTCCTCGAAGTCGTCGCGCGTGTAGAGGATCGTCTCGTCGGCGCCGGCCCCGCGCGCGAGCTTCGCCTTTTCCTCGGTGCCCACGGTGGCGAGCACCCGCGCGCCCTTGCGCTTTGCGAGCTGGCAGAGGAGCAACCCGACGCCGCCGGCCGCCGCGTGCACCAGGCAGGTCTGGCTCTTTTGGAGCGGCCAGGTGTCATTGACGAGGTAGTGCGCGGTCATGCCCTGGACCAGCGTGGCCGCGGCGACCTGCGAGGAGACGCCGTCGGGCAGCACCACCAGCTTCTCTTCAGGCGCGACCAGGTGCGTGGCGTACGACCCCGGCACGCCGGCCCAGGCCACCCGCGTTCCCTTCTTGAGCTCCTTCACGCCCTCGCCGACCTCCTCGACGACGCCCGCGCCCTCGGCGCCCGGCACCATCGGCAGCTTCATCGGATACGCACCGCTGCGCTGATAGGTGTCGATGAAGTTGACGCCTGCAGCTTCGACCCGGACCAGCACCTGGCCGGGACCGGGCTTCGGAGTCGGCAGGTCTGCGAGCTGCATCACTTCGGGCCCGCCCTGCTTCTCCACGCGGATGGCTTTCATGGTCGCCTTTTTGGCGGCCCGCGGCCCGGACGTCAAGCGGACGGAAAGCCTTTCCGCAAGACCGATTCCCCGTTACTCTGCGCACCCTCCGCCTCCCCGAAAGGACGCCTACGAAGATGGCCGCCCAGAAACACCCCGATCGCTTCGTCCATCGCCACATCGGCCCCGACGCCTCCGACGTCGCGAAGATGATCGAGGTCCTCGGCCTCCCCTCCTTGGACGCGCTGATCGACCGCACGGTCCCGCAATCGATCCGCCTGCAGCGGCCGCTCGATCTGCCGCCGGGGCGGTCCGAGCACGGGCTGCTTCAAGAGACCGCGGCGATCGCGGCCAAGAACCAGGTTTTCCGCTCGTACATCGGGATGGGCTACTCGGACTGCGTCACGCCGCCCGTCATCCTCCGCAACATCCTCGAGAACCCCGGCTGGTACACGCAGTACACGCCCTACCAGCCGGAGATCGCGCAGGGCCGCCTCGAGGCGCTGCTCAACTACCAGACCATGGTCATCGACCTCACCGGGCTGCCGGTGGCCAACGCCTCTCTGCTCGACGAGGCCACCGCGGCGGCCGAGGCGATGGCCATGGTGCGCGCGGTGGGCGGAAACGGGAACGCGAACGGCTTCTTCGTCGCCCAGGACTGCCACCCGCAGACCATCGCCGTGCTCAAGACCCGCGCGGCGCCGCTCGGCATCGAGCTGATCGTCGGCGACCCGGACAGCTTCGACTTCCAGCGCCCGATCTTCGGCGCCCTGCTCCAGTACCCCGCCACCGACGGCCGCGTTCGCGATCCGCGCGCGTTCATCGAGAAGGTGCACCGGCATGGCGCGCTGGCGGTGCTCGCGGCGGACCTGCTCTCGCTGGCGCTGCTCACCCCGCCCGGCGAGCTGGGAGCGGACGTGGCGGTGGGCTCCTCGCAGCGCTTCGGCGTGCCGCTCGGCTACGGCGGCCCGCACGCGGCCTACTTCGCCTGCAAGGACGATCACGTTCGCCACCTGCCCGGCCGCATCATCGGCGTCTCGCAGGACGCGCAGGGCAATCGGGCGCTACGGATGGCGCTGCAGACCCGCGAGCAGCACATCCGCCGCGAGAAGGCGACCAGCAACATCTGCACCGCGCAGGCGCTGCTCGCGATCATCTCCGGGATGTACGCCGTCTATCACGGCCCCAAGGGCATCCGCGCCATCGCCCAGCACGTGCACGGGCTGACCGCGCTGCTCGCCCGCGCGCTCGCGTCCTCCGGCTTCAAGCCGGCGTACGAGCACTACTTCGACACCCTGCGCATCGAGGCCACCGCCCCGCAGGTCAAGGCGCTCCTCGCCGCCGCCGAAACCCGACAGATCAACTTCCGCCGCATCGACGAGAAGACGCTGGGCATCTCGCTCGACGAGACCTGCTCGCGCGAAGACGTGGAGAACATCGTCTCCGTCTTCCTCGGCGGCCGCGCCCCCCACGTCGGCCTCGACGATCTGGGGGAGGCGGCCGCGCTGCCGCCCGCGCTGGTGCGCAAGAGCGACTACCTGCAGCACCCCGTCTTCAACACCCACCACTCCGAGACGGAGATGCTGCGGTATATGCGGCTGCTCGAGTCGCGCGACCTGTCGCTCACGCGCTCGATGATCCCGCTAGGCTCCTGCACGATGAAGCTCAACGCGACCGCCGAGATGCTGCCGGTCACCTGGCCGCAGTTCGGACGCATCCACCCCTTCGCGCCCAAGTCGCAGACGCAGGGCTACGCGCAGATCTTCTCCGAGCTGGAGGCGATGCTGCGCGAGATCACGGGCTTCGACGGCATCTCGCTGCAGCCCAACGCCGGCGCACAGGGAGAGTACACAGGCCTTCTGGTCATCCGCGCCTACCACGAGTCGCGCGGCGAGGGTCGCCGCAAGGTCTGCCTGATCCCCGCGTCCGCGCACGGGACCAACCCAGCCTCCGCCGCGATGGCCGGCTACGAGGTGGTGGTCACCCGCACCGACGAAAACGGCAACGTCGACCTCGCCGATCTGGAGGAGAAGGCGAGGCTGCACAAGGACCGGCTCGCCGCGCTGATGGTGACGTATCCCTCCACCCACGGCGTGTTCGAGGAGGACATCCGCCGCATCTGCGACGTCATCCACCAGTACGGCGGCCAGGTCTACATGGACGGCGCCAACATGAACGCGCAGGTGGGCCTGTGCCGGCCGGGCGACTTCGGGCCCGACGTCTGCCATCTCAACCTGCACAAAACTTTTTGTATCCCGCACGGCGGCGGCGGACCGGGCATGGGACCGATCGCGGTGGCGAAGCACCTCACCCGTTTTCTGCCCGGCCACCCCGTGGTGAAGGTGGGCGGCGACGACGCGATCGGCGCAGTCTCGGCCGCGCCGTGGGGCAGCGCGAGCATCCTGCTCATCAGCTGGGCGTACATCCGGTTGATGGGCGGCGAGGGGCTGACCGAGGCCACCAAGCACGCCATCCTCAACGCCAACTACGTGGCCGCGCGGCTGGAGCCGCACTTCCCCGTGCTCTACCGGGGCAAGAACCGCACCGTGGCCCACGAGTGCATCCTCGACCTGCGCAAGGTGAAGAAGAGCGCCGGCATCGAGGTGGACGACGTGGCCAAGCGGCTGATGGACTACGGCTTCCATGCGCCCACCACCTCGTTCCCGGTGATCGGCACCGTGATGGTCGAGCCCACCGAGAGCGAATCGAAGGCCGAGTTGGACCGCTTCTGCGAGGCGATGATCGGCATCCGCAGCGAGATCCGCGAGATCGAGGAAGGCAAGGCGGCAAAGGACAAGAACGTGCTCAAGGGCGCGCCACACACCGCCGAGGTGGTGATCTCCGACGAGTGGAATCGCCCCTACGCGCGCGAGCGCGCCGCCTACCCGGTGAAAAGCCTGCGCACCAACAAGGTGTGGCCGGCGGTGGGGCGGCTCAACCACGTGCTCGGGGATCGAAACCTCATCTGCTCGTGCCCGCCGATCGCCGACTACAGCGAATGAGCCGAGGCGCGTAGCAGGGGCTGCGGCCGCAGGCGTGTCGGCCGGAGCGGCGCCCGGCTGCCCGCTCACCGGACGGCTCACCCGCACAGCGTGCAGATCGGGCATCATCCGCAGTCTGCCACCGAGGCCGGGGACGCGGCCGCGACAAGCCCGTCACGGGCGTTTCCGGAACGAAGGGAGATCGCGATGAAGACCCTCACACTGGCGTTGGCGCTCTCGCTCCTCGCCGCCCCCGCGTTCGCAAAGGGCGCGAAGAAGGCGCACTGCACGAAGGACGGCAGCGAGGTGACCGCAAAGAACAAGAAGGCCTGTACGAAGGCCGGGGGTAAATGGGAGAAGATTTCCTCGCCCTCCGACACCGCCCCGGCGGACAGCAGCACCGGCACATCCGACGCCGACAAGAAGTAGGCGGCATTGCAGGGTGTTGAGGACCCTGCTCAGGTCCCGGCAGGCTCTTTCGCGGCGCGGCTTTACATCTGCGCCCCGGCCCGGCTTTGATTGCGGCGTCGCACGGTAGATCCGCGCTCACTGCCACCTCGCAGGGGAGGAGGACGCCATGCTCGGGACCATGCAGGAATATCCGCTGACGGTTTCCAGCCTGTTCCGCCACGGACGACAGGTCTACGGCGCGAGCCGCGTGGTGACGCTGGAAGCGAAGGGAACGCGCAGCAAGACCTTTGCCGAGGTGGCCGAGCGCGCAGAGCGGCTGGCGAGCGCACTCCGCTCGCTCGACATCTGCCAGGGCGATCGGGTCGGCACCTTCTGCTGGAACACGCAGGAGCACCTCGAGGCGTACCTGGCGGTGCCCTCGATGGGCGCGGTGCTGCACACGCTGAACATCCGGCTGTTCCCCGAGCAGCTCGCGTACGTCATCAACCACGCCGAGGACAAGGTGGTGCTGGTGGAGGATTGCTTGGTGCCGCTCCTCGCGAAGGTGCTGCCCGAGCTGCGCACGGTGCGCAAGTTCGTGGTGATCGGCAGCGGCGACGCCTCGGCGCTGGGCAAGGAGGTCCTGCGCTACGACGAGCTGCTTGCGGCGCAGAAGCCGGGCTTCGATTGGCCCGAGCTGGACGAACGGCAGGCCGCCGCGATGTGCTACACGAGCGGCACCACCGGCAACCCCAAGGGCGTCGTCTACAGCCACCGCTCCACCTGGCTGCACTCGTTCGGCATCACCAGCGCGGCCATCTTCGGCATCACCGAGCGAGACCGGCTCCTGCCGATCGTGCCCATGTTCCACGCCAACGCCTGGGGCACGCCCTACGCGTGCTGGCTCGCGGGGACCGACCTGCTCATGCCCGGCCGCTTCCTGCAGCCGGACCCCTTATGTCGATTTATCGCGCAGGAGAAGCCCACGGTCTCGGCGGCTGTGCCGACGGTGTGGACGGCGGTGCTCAACCACGCGGAGAAGAACCCGGTCCAGCTCTCCTCGCTCCGACTGGTGATCTGCGGAGGCTCGGCGGTGCCGCAGTCGCTGATCGAGGCGTTCCAGGTGCGGCACAACGTGCGCATCGTGCAAGCGTGGGGAATGACCGAGATGAGCCCGCTCGGTTCCATCGCCCACCCGCCGCGCGACACCCCCGCTTCCGAGGACGTGGCGTTCCGCGCGAAGACCGGGCGCATTGCGCCGGGCGTCGAGATGCGGCTCATCGACGGCGCGGGCAAGGTGGTTCCCTGGGACGGCGAATCGGTCGGCGAGATCGAGGTGAAGGGCCCGTGGGTTTGCGCCTCCTACGCCAACGACCCCGCGCCGGAGAAGTTTCACGACGGCTGGCTGCGCACGGGCGACGTGGGGAGCATCGATTCCCGTGGCTTCATGCAGATCACCGACCGCGCCAAGGACGTGATCAAGTCGGGCGGCGAGTGGATCTCCTCGGTCGAGCTCGAGAACACGCTAATGGCGCATCCGTCGGTGCTGGAGGCCGCGGTGATCGCGGTGCCCGACGATCGCTGGGTGGAGCGGCCGCTCGCGTGCGTGGTGAAGAAGCCTGGCGCGGTCGTCGAGGCCAAGGCGCTGCGCGACTTCCTCGAGGGCCGGGTGGCGAAGTTCTGGCTACCGGAGCGCTGGGCCTTCATCCCCGAGGTGCCGAAGACCAGCGTGGGCAAGTTCGACAAGAAGGCGCTGCGCGCGCGCTACGCCGACGGCAAGCTCGAGGTGCAGATGCTGGGCGGGCCGCAGTGGCCGAGCTGATCGCGCAGGTCCTGTAGCGGGCACGGCGCTCGGGGTTTCGGGACGAAGACCTGAGCCGAGCGGAGCCGCGCTCAGCTGCCCCGCATCCCAGCGTCGGCACGAGACGGTACACCGGGGCGCTGGCACAGAACGGTGCAGCGCGGCGCCGGCACAGAACAGTGCAGCACGGCGCCGGCGCAGTGCAGCACGGTACAGAACAGCGCGCGTCATAGCGGGGACAGGACAGCGAGCACAGGGGAGCCCCGGGCTGAAGCCCGGGGCTAGAACTGCCTGCAAAAGCCTCCTTCGGAGGCTACTAGCGGCAGCTGGGCCTCGCGGGCTTCCGCAGGACTTTTGTTCCTCTTGGAGCCTCCGAAGGAGGCTTCTGCAGTTCTAGCCCCCGGCTTCAGCCGGGGGCTCCCATTAGTGGGACGACAATCAGGACTGCGCGACAGTCAGGGGCTCGAGCAACGCGCCCTGGCCGGGAGCCCGAATGCGTCAGCCGATCAAGATCGCAGTGCAACTGCGCGCGCCGTGGGCGCCGATCACCAGCGACTGCTCGATGTCGGCCGTCTTGGAGGGACCGGAGAGGAACAGGCTGAACCCTGGGGCGCCGAGCGAAATGCGCTCGTAGGCCTCGTGCAGGTTGTGCACCAGCGCGGCCGTGGGGAGCACCACCGCGATGTGCTGCGCGAGGAACATACCCGCGCGGGGATGGACCTTCTCCTCGCGCACCCAGATGGCGCCGTTCTCCGCCACCCCCAGCTCGCCGGGGAGCACGGCGAAGTCGAGGTCGGCGAGCAGGTGCGGATCGGCGATCTGCGACAGCACCACGTTGCTCTTGCCGATGCCGGGCACGTGGGCGGCCACCTTCTTCGCGTCGCGGTAGGCGGGGATTTCAAGCAGCGTCGCCTCCAACTGGCCGACGCTGGGGATGCGCACGCAGGCGCCGCCCACCTCGGTCATCGAAAGCATGAAGCGCGCTATCGGATCCTCGAAGCGGAGGCCGGTCTGCGGCAGGTCGGGGAGCGGCACCTCCCGCGGCTTCGAGGCGCGCAGCGCCCGCAGCACCTCCGCGCGGCCGTCACCTGCCGCCACGGCGCGCCCTCCACTCCTCGCGAAAGCTGCGCGCGGGCAAGGGGGGCAGCTCGCGCTGGAGGCCCCATTTGTTGAGGCGCGAGTAGACCAGCGCGCGCGGCAGCCGCGGAAGCAGCCAGCGCGCGAGCTTTCCGAAGGACCGGTACGCCCAGGTGCGGGCCAGCACCCAGCCGCCGACGCGGTTCGCCACCCGCTTGCCCAGCGGCACGAGCTGCAGCCGCGCCAGCTCGGCGCGCCAGGTAAGGAGCTGGTGGTGCAGGTCGATCTTCACCGGGCAGACGTCGCTGCAGCTGCCGCACAGGCTGGAGGCGAACGGCAGGCTGGCGTGCTTTTGGGGAT
>WNFI01541329.1_pt1 | contig 16067 bp, 17 predicted proteins | sample 5400471 | NCBI WGS metagenome assembly WNFI01 (sample SAMN13153348, study PRJNA577476) | soil metagenome | isolation source: 100 cm saprolite on Douglas fir-dominated hillslope | place: USA:California | collected 2013-09-17 | reverse complement strand
GGCTGTCTACGAGCGCACCACTTTGGAACGAGGGCCGGGCGAAGTGTTGCTGTTGACGCAGAAAATTAAGGCGGATGGCAAGGTGTACGAGAACGGCTCACGGCAAACGATTGCGGCGATCGACGGAGAGGAAATGCGCTTCGAGTCAGGACTCGAGCTGCCGCTCGATGATGGCCGCGTCCGTCAAGGCGACGCCGTGACGACCTACAAAGCGCAAGGGGCAAGCAAAACGGAGATGATTCGGGTCGAAGACAATCGGTCCTTGTTGGCGATGGCGAATCGGGAAGATCTACATGTGGCCTTTACCCGGCATCGGGCCAATGCCCGGATGTTTGTGCAAGACATCTCCGTTTTCCAGCAAGTCGCTAACCGATCGCTTATTAAGGATCTTACGGCACGCGATCTCGAAACGCGAAAGATCGCGACGGTCGTAGAACGGATCGAAGAAGCGCTGACCCAGGCAACTCGCCTTGCAAAGAAACTTTGCACTGCGGCTCGAAGGCGTGTCGAGCGAATCCGCGAGTTGCGGATTAAGAGACAGCGCGAGAACGCGCGGTCTCAGTGGCACGAGCGAACTCGCGCTGCAGAGATGGCCCTTTAGCCAATAGTCCCAGCTTCCTTGAAGCTGAAATATCCCTGCCGACCGTTCATCGGTTGACCGATGATGACGTGGTCAAGCATCTGGATTTGAAGAATCCGGGAAGCTTCGCTGAGCCGACGCGTTAGGCGGAGATCAGCTCAAGAGGCTTGGCGTACACCAACATCTTTCCGAAGCGCTCGGTCGGCAGGTGGAGAAAAAAGCGCTCATTGTTGACACCCGCTGTAATCCGGGCGGCAACATGCATGACGCGCTGGAAACGTTCCTCAGCGGAAAAGCCTACATCAAATATGTCCCGCGAGGTCAGTTTCTCGGCCGGGAACCCCGCCGGAAGTGGTCCAAAAAAACGGTTTTACTGATCAACGAAGGAAATTATTCCGACGGCTTGATATTCCCTTGGACCTACAAGCATTTTCAGGTGGGGAAGTTGATCGGTATGCCGGTTTCCGACAGCGGCTCGTTTGTCTGGTGGGAGACCCTGCAGGATCCAACGCTCTTTTTCGGGATCCCGGAAGTAGGTCTCCAGGATGAACAGGGCCAATTCCTGGAAAAAATGCAAGTGGACCCGGACATTCAAGTGATGAATGATCCGAAAAGCACGGCTGAGGGGCGCGATCTGCAACTCGAACGCGCAGTTGCAGAGCTGATGAGCGAGAATTGATGATGTTGGGACGGCTGCGCTGCCGGTCGATGTCGTTCAAGCATCGGGGATGAGGTTGGGAGAAGAAACATCTGCAAAGGCGAGTATCGTCGCACTTCCATCAGTCGCTCGTTCACGTCGATGCTGGCTCATTGGGAACACTAGCCAATGCATCGCACAAGACCGGAAGACCGAAATCAGCTTTGAACTTGTGGACGTCAGCCTAGAGCGGTACGAACGGACCAAGCCGACCATTCTATGGGGAGCCATAGGCGATAGCCTTCGTCGCCATTTTCAACCGATAGCGTCTTGCCCGTCCTTGAGATGAAAAACCATTTTGTTCAAGCTTTTGGCAGGTGAATCGAGTTATAATCAGCTGCGGTGGAGGCGGTCATGCAGTCCAAAGTCTTTTTTAGACATAACAATGTGGTAGCGACGATTCCAAGGGATGTCGTTCTCAGCGTGGTAGAAGAGTCATCCCTGGAGGAGGATTAGAGCTCACTCCCGTCGAACGTCTTCGTATTCGCGCTTCGAGATCTCATGCACCTCGAAGTTATCTCTCGGTAGGCCGGTGATCTCGCTGGCGTCAGCAAGTACTCGGGCCGCGCTTTGGCTCACGGCGACGGGCTGGGCCTCTCGGTCGCCTTTCCGGCAGGCTTTGTAGTAGTACTACCGACCTGACAGTCTGCTTTTAAGCAGTGATCGACGTTTTAAAAATGTGCTTGGGCGTCAATACGTAATCTTACGTATTTCCTTCAAAGCTAGAGTCTGATAGCGGGGGTCAATGCAAGAGCCCATGGCGCAGAGATTAATTGCCGCTCCGCCAAAGGCAGAACTTACTTTTTGTATTGCCGAATGGGATGCATCGGCCAATTACACCTTTCCCGATGCGCTTCGTTTGGACGCTTTTGCTGGACTGATGTTGGCAGGAATCATTCGCTATCCTGCGGCAGATCCGCCGAAAACGAGAGTGGTCACCTATTGGTCTTCCTCTAGCGCGCATGATGCACAGGGTGCTGAATTTCGTAAAGCCGCTGGCTTCACGAACGGCACGACGGCGACCGTTGGAGTGCAAGGCGACGTGCGAAACCGAAAGCGTCCGCGTTGGAATAACCCGGGATTCTGGTTCGGTGCTATCAGTGCTTTCACTGGTTTCGCGGTGTTCGTAATTGGCACGCTAGCAGGGTTTCTAGGGGACGCCGAAAAGCTCGGGCAGGGTTTCGTGCAAGTAAGCACCGATCCCAGTTGTGTCGCCACGGTTCAGGAAGGTAAATTTCAAATACTAGGTACCGGCGAGGTTTTTGTTAAGGAAATCCCATGGAACAACCAGAAGGAACTCGAGACCATAGTGGAGCTCTCGGATCCTCACTTGGACCCGCCTACGCAGAACGTGAAGCTCCGGCTACAAGACACATCGTTAAGCCTTTCAAAGTATGAACATAAGAGTTCTCGGATAGAGATTTCGGCGACGGAGGGCGGTTCATACACGCTGACGCTCAGCGGGACCGAGAGGGCTGCCTACTTGTGGGGTCACTCGAAGCGACTCGAACAGATGGTTTCGCTCGAAGTATTTCCTGTTCGCGAAATGCGCAAAAGCTCTATCGAAACGATTGACCGAAAGACCGCTGTGCTTCACGGCGAGATCCTGTTCGGTAAAGCGGCGCCCGGCGGAGTCAGATGCTCGCTCTGGTTAATCGGCGTGCCGGAGGTGAGCTTCGAGCGGGATGGGCTGGTTTACCTTAAAAACCCGGACGACATAGCGGACATCACGATAACAGACTCCGACGACTCAAAAACTCAAGCCAGGCGCACATTGGTCGCATGGACTACAATGGCATCCGAACCGTTCACACGGAGACCCTTTACGCTAACTCTAAAGTCTTCCGTCGATAAAACCCCCGAACTATGGGCAAGCATTCTCAAACAAATTGACGCGGAGCCTTTAAAATGAAGTCCAAACTCGCCATGTTAGTACTCGCCGTAGTGTCGCTACGGTGTCCTTTGTTAGCGGAGGAAGACCAGCACGTGAATATCTCAGGTAAAGTGACATCTGCGGTAGATCATACGCCACTGGACAAAGTCAAAATTCTGGCGGAGGTGAAGCATGAGAAGGTCCCAGACCCACTCGCAATCACCGACGGGAATGGGCATTACAAAGCTTCGGTCCCGCCGGGCGAGATTCTTCTCTTTATCGCCTCCGGGTACCGAGCAGCCCGGCGCCCGGTACAAACGGCCAGTACCGCGATCACGCTGGACCAGGAGCTCTATCCCAATAGCCGAGTGTCTCAAGCATATTGGGAAGAAATGGCTAAGGAGGTGGCAGTACGCGATCCTGAAGCGATTCGCGACTTCTGGTCAGACCTTGAACTCAAGCAGGTGAATGCGGTCGAAAAGGTGGAGTTTGCACAGGCACTCTTGAACGTTAATCCCGAGCTGGCGAAGCAGTTGCCCGAGGTGAAGACGTTTGCTGATGCCGACACCACGGCACTGGCCGAAGTTAGTCAGAATCTGGGCGCATGGTTACAAGACACGAGCAACTCGCGATATGAGCTCTTTAATGAGCTCTTGTCTGGCAAGCTGCCAACACCCGTCACGGCAAATGTCATTAGTGAGCAGATGGCTAAGGTTCCGAACGATCATTTGATAACACTGTTTGGCAAAGTTACCGTCACAATCGCGGCGAAGAATCCTGATCTTGCATCGTGGGCAGCCGCTGGTGCCGCGACACGAATTGTCACCAACGAAGTGGCGTCTGGGAAGCCCGAAGCCGTGCAAAAAGGCGTGCGATGGCTCCAGGAGGGCAACCGAGCCGGCAAGGACGTCTTCAGTATGACGGGCGACGAGTTAAGGTCAGATTGGGGTTCGGTAAAGCAAATTCAGGATAGCATCGCCTGGGTGCCCGCCGGAGGAGTATTCAAATAGATGCACCTGCAAAATCTGCCCCGTCGTGACCGACGAAAGTCTTCGATCAAGACGACGATTTTCTGTTTGAGCCTACAGCATTGTGATGTTGGGTGCGCAATCAGAAGAGTAAAGGTCGCCCCTTCGTTTGCGGGGACGCAGACAGTCATAAAAATTCCGTGCTATTTTCGTGTTATTTAAGGTATTTTCCTAGGATAGTGCACGCCCTTTGGAGGCGTTATTTCTGGTTTGAATCCATGCGCGGTCGCCATTCGACGCGCTTTACGATTGCTCATGGCAGCCAGTTGACTCCCCGATCGAGAATCCTGGACCGTCCCAGTGCTTGAGGCAGATTGAATTTACGGGCTCTTGGGGGTGCACTGGCGAATCAAGTAGCACCGCGATTTTCCTTCACGCCCGGTTTGCAGTTGCCGGAGTTTGTGACTGAGTGCCAGCTGTCATTTTATGACCGCGTCCTCGCATCGCATCTTCAACCTGAGCGCCGCTATCGCTTTAAGCTTCCACTGGTGGGTATGGCTACTCTTTTTCCTTGCTGCATCCCTGCCTGACCAACTCGAACCAGCGACCTCGGAGCGATCACGCTTTCGATCCCACCGAGGATTCTTTCATACTTATGCAGTCTGGATCCTATTGGGACTGACAATCTTTTGGCTGCCGGCGACAGTTTTCACGGTTAGGGGCATTCCCCTCCTTAACGCCGCTGTCAAGTGCTGGTCTGGATCTTTCTGGCCGGAGTGCTGTGTCACCTCGTGGCCGACGCTGCCAGTCGCCAAGGGTGCTCTATCTTGCTACCGTGCTACTGTGGGAAATTGGGATACTGCTGTTGCCCTTGGTATGCCCGTCGGCTATCGCTCAAATGGTATCGTACAGGAGAATTTTCTGAGCTAGTCTGTCTCTTTCTGTTCTGTGGTGTCTGTGCGGCGATAGCCGGCTGGCGGTGGAAGAACCATTGGGATTTTCCTCTTCCGCTAAACCCAAAAGGGTAAAATAGTTGTGGGCTTAGATTATCATTTTGGCTGCGTCAGAACGCTACTCTCTGCAGTGATATCGGCGCGCGCTAAAGCTACTGGCGGCATGAACGGTTGAGAGTTCAGTGCGTCATAGATATGGTCAGCACTCCGAACGTCTGGTGGGAGAACGAGCCTACTTAGAACAGATGCCGGTAAGAGCAACAACCATCGGCACGATTGCCGACTTTATTCTTGGATACTCTGCGCCGACTCCGCGGGACCGAATGCTCTGCTGGATCGTGTCCGGAATGCTAAGATCTAAATGAGCTTTTCCCAACCCTCTTTCTTGGACCATCTGTAAACGAGCTTTTGATTCATATTGCAGAGGTAAACAGCGGCGTAATCGCACCCGCGCAGCAGTGGCGAAAGGTATGAATCCAGCTTGGCCTCAACCAGTTTGGGGCCCCAAATGAATGTTGAGACGATCCCGGGTAGGTCCGGAATCGACGCTGCAATCAATAAGTTCACTTCTGGGAAATCCTTCTTGGACCAGCGCTTCTTTAATTTGTCCTTGATGCGCTGCACTAGCCCCGGAATCGGATCCGGATTGACGTAGGATAAGGCAGGCAGCCCTTGCTTGACTCTTTGGCTTTCCCAACGCCGTAGTTCACTCCCGCCTTGCGCCGATTCGCATCCTTCGTCGGAGTGAAAGTCTGTAACCTGAAACCCTATTCCTTTACCCTTGAGTTCGGTAATAACGTCGATGCCGGTCTCCTCTTCCAGATTGGGATTAAAAGACTTGAAATTCTTATGAGCGAGCAGCGTCAAGAGATTCTCGACTTTGAATTTTTCGACCTCAAATTTACCCGGCCTCAGCTTTCGTGAATCTGGCGCCGGTATGCCCAAAACCGGAGGCAAGTCCGAGATGCCCCACGCGAATCGGTCCTTCTTACTGGCTAAATCCGAGCGCGCGATTCTAACAACAGGATTTCCCTGGATGACCGTATAGTCGCCGGACGCGAACAGACTGTTCGCTAGTTCCTCAAGCGCGTCTTTGTTAGTCTGTCTTATGCTCGCACGCTCGCGGAGAAGCTCGTTGCATGCCTCGCGGATGCCGAACTCCCCGCGGATAGCTTCGCACGAAACCATAGCGTATACGACCTGATGCGAGGCCGGATCGCTTGCGACCAAAACAATACTGGTCGAGTCTTTGCTTAGCGTAGGCCGAACCGCAAATTGCATAAAAATAGCAGACCTGAAAAAGGACGATAGCCAGCGTATCACCTGTCTTCGCCATTGCCAAAAAATCTTCAGCGTCTTCGGACGATGCGGCGGTTGGTTCCGAGTTTTCGCGGCGTGAAACGAAGCGAGACTCTTAGGTGCGCTCTTCGTGTCGCTGGCGTAGTCTGGCTACTAGGTCTGCAAAAATCTCGCCTGCTTTCTTTCGAACCTCGTATTTTAGCCTTTGAAAATCCTTTGACGGACCGGTGTAGTAGGGTTCGGGGACCGTTTGGACAAGTACGAAGTTTACGTAATCATAGCAGGCTTCGACGTAGGGGAGCTCGCCGACGGTGGCTCGATTAGGGCCAACTAATCTAATCCAATGTGAGACATCGACCCATATGCGATCTGACTGGCGGGACTGAAGTAGAAAACGAATTGTCTGCCCCGGCACGGTCGAGTTATGCCACAAGTTATAATTTGTGGCTAGATGTTTAAGCTCATTCAAAAGCAGGTTGGAAGCCTGGTTGATACTTTGCTGGATCGCGTCATCGGCGGCAATTTCGGCCCGATTATAGAAATCTCGGAGCTTGGCAATCTCCTCTTTCGCTCGATCTTCCTCAGTATTTTCTTGCTCGATCGGGTGCGACGCGTGCTTTAGTGCATTCAGCAGGTCATCGGCTGATTGAAACCTTTGGCGCAGCGCCAGGAGAAAAGCCGACATCGAAAATTGATCGGACGAAAGGCCATCGAGTATCTGAAACAATTTTCTCTGGTAATAGGCTCTCCATTCTTCGGTGCGGGGGATTGGGCTCCGCATTAAGCAATTGAGCGGGCTTCTTTTGAGTTAGTAGCCAAAAGAGGATTCCTACCACAAACGTAAGATCGGAACGGGGATCGTCTTTTGTTTCCGTTCCTGACGTGAACTCCGGTAACCGCAGAAATCGATTTCCGAGTTCTGCGTTTATATCTGTTTCAAGAGAGGGAATTTGATCCTCATTCCAAGCTTCTCCAAAATCGATCAGCGATACGTTGCCGGTAATTCGTTCGATTATGATGTTATCAGGTTTGATGTCTCTGTGTGTCACGTTGCACCGATGACAGCGGAAAACTAGCTCACAAATTTTTATCGTAAGCTTTAGGCTTTCGTCGAGATTTAGGGGCGTACGAAACTCCTTGCTTAACGTCACGCCTTCGATTCGCTCGATAACCAGATAGAGCGGTATCTCCTTTTCTCCTAATGAGGTAGTATTGTGATCCAGTATGCGTGGAATTCCTTCAGTGTCGCGTAGCTTTTCTAAAGCTTGAACCTCCCTCGCCAATCGGTATCGGCGGACCGAATCGCGAGGGTTCTTCAATATCTTTAGAACTCCGCTAGTGTTTCCGTCCGCTGATTGAACCATTCTCACCATCGACTGTGAGTCCTGCTTTATGATATCGCCGAGCGCCCACCTATTTGCCCACGGTCCGTTCGGAGGCGTTTCTGCAGGTAATTCGATAGGCGAACTCATTCGAGAAGAAAGCGCCTCATCACAAGGATCTCCCTTGCGAAAACACTCATAGAACCGGTTGAGCTCTTAGCCATAGTTCTTCGAAACGTTTTTTGTGCGGATCTAGCTGCGCAGAATCAATCAGTGAATCACTCCGCCCTAGGTCTTTGATCGATGCGCCAAGGTGCAATGCTTTGGCTCCGTCTAACACTATAAACCGATCGTGAAGTCGATCAGTGTTGCGATCGCAAAGGCGAAACTCGGTACGGTTATTGAATTGCTGAATGAATTGTTTGTATGCGAGTTTTGTCGGATTATCGGCCTGGTTGCTTATAAGCCGGATCCGAACAGTCGGGGCCGAAACCTCCAGCATGTCGAAAACAGTCGCTCCGAAATAGGTATCAATTATATCCAGAGATTTTCTTGCGGCGGTGAAGATTGCCCTCGCCGCGCGGTTCCCGGCGAATACCTCACCTGCATTCAAGAATAACCTTGGCGCTTGAGTGTCGTGGAGCCGGGTACAGAAGAGTTCAATCTCTCCGAACCATTTTGGCTTCAGGCTTTCTACGTGTTCCGACAAAGCGGTTTCTGAGAGGAGACCCGGATCGGGATTTTGAGGCCTTGCGATTTTGGATGATGCAACGCTCGCCACTCTTGTCATGCGGTGGCTCCATTCGGATTTAAGTGCCTCCACAAGCACGTCCAAATCGGAAACGTATGCCCCATCCAACACACGTACTATTTCCGAAAACACCCTCTTTGCTCGCTCGGTGAGCTCATCCCGAAATGCTTCGAAAAGCAAAACCGTTGTGGAAGAATCCCAGAGCCTTCCGCTGGCAGCCGACTTGGCGAGAACCTTCTGCTGGAGATTGCGGAAAAAGGTTTGATCGTCGCGCTCTAAATCGTCCAGAATCGGTTTTAATTGTTCGCTTCGTTCGAAATTCATTGATGGATAAAATGCGAGCGGCGCAATTCTGCGGAAAAATCTAAAGGCTTTCGAGAGAAATCACCCCTCAGTAAATCGCCAACCGGGGTTTCTGTGGTAACAATGCTTTCCGGGGCAACCTGGGTTCTTGTTAACGTGTTCAACCGTAGAACATCACCGGAGAAGGGTAATTTCTGGGATTTCGCCCATTTTGCGGTCCACGAATCCTTTATTTATCGGGCTCTGAGGGCGGGGATATGTCAGGGTTTCCGAAGGGATTCTAAGCTTGTTCGAAAGAAAAATGCCTCTCTCTTTAAAACATCTTACGTAGAATTCGCTGGCTGGATAATTTCGATAATCCGTGGCTGGTTTTATTTCGATCGGTGACATCCCTTGTCTTATCCCCACAGGCTTTCGTTTGGAGAGCCGACTCACGAAGGGCATTTTTCTACGGTCGTTGCTACGGCTGATTTCTCCAGCTTTGCTAGCTCGGATGTAAGTATCTCGATACAACACCTTCGGTAATGCCTCCGACTGTCGCGTCCATTAAGATCGACGGGTGACGCGCAAAACGTCCGACCGCAAGTCAATACGCTAAATGACGTATTGTCCGGCCTTCGGTTCAGCCCAAATTGATCGCAATAATACCGGTGGCGGAGAACCGGAGAGGCCCGCGCGGCTCAGCGCGAGTAAGTAGTTCCAGACTGTCCTCGGCAAAAGAAGTTAAATCCTAAACTACCAAAAACAATGACACAGCCTTTTAATCCTCCGAAGTTCACCAAGTATACTGTCGACCTCATGATAAAAGTGGAGAGAGGACAGGTCGGGGTTCATTTTTCGAAAAGCCAGGAACCAAACTACCCGAAGGCAGATAAGACCGGAATCACTATAACTCCAATCAAAAGGGATTTTTATAAAATCTGGTCAAGGGACGATGACAATAGCCGATTGCGCGGTCCGGAAACAGTACATCCGGCGTTAGAGGCCTATGGGCCCGGGGAGTTCATATTGGATTTTTCAGACTGGGTAAACGATCCCAAGGTCGAAGTAAAGCTGGTGGTGGGCAAGGAAACGTACTTTGAGGCATCCGGCTCTTCAGAAAACATCCGAAACTGGAAGTTTGATCAGGCTAAAACTAAGGTGTCTTTCAGAGAACGAGTCGATCGACTCTCTGTCGATGAGGCGAACCCCACGCTGTGCTCCCTCTTGTGACCTTACGCATATCGATCGGATTCTTCCGTCGGAAAGCAACTCGTAGAGTTTAGAGCGAGAGAGGCCCGAATACTTAACGGCCCCTGGGACTCGAAGCCATCGTGGGGCCAACGTTACGGGTCCGCTGTGAGTGTCCAACTGGATTTCTCTGGAAAACATGAACCGAAAATAGCAAATCGCAGTAGGTCATTTTCGGCCGTTTTTTCCTTCCTCGGAGATTGCTTATGAGTATTTGTGCACCTCCGTGAGCTTATGATTTGTCCGAAAATCAGCGGGAAAGGCTGTCAAATGGAAATTCACTATTGCCATGCAAAAATTGCGAACTCCTCTCGTCCTTCTCCGGAAGCTTCGTCAAATCTGGCCTCCGAGCACAGCGGCGATAGCGGCACTCAATTCTCGCGATTCCACAATTTCCATCGGGTGGCCGGATTGCATTCGAGCAGCCCATGCGGGTGCCGATCTGAAATTGGTCTGATTCTGCCGGTCTAAAAGTGGACTTTTGGCGTCCATTCTGCCGGTGAATATTCTTTGGGGATTTTCTTCTCCTGATCTTGCAGACAAGAAGTTCTCCTTCGTGCTGGGTTTTAGTTGTCTCCCGGGGGCAGCAGGGCTTAGCGGAAGACCGGCTCGGCGGAGCAACTCGAGCGCAGGATCTGGCTAGAGTGGCGGCTTTGCCGCCGCGTTCACTAGAATACACCACCAAGAGATTTTTCTGGTCACCTTTTCTGTTTACGCGCGGTTGATCGTTTTTGATCAAGCGGTGTAATGGCGGCCAATCAAGATGCATTTTCTTTTGCAAAACTGAGAGAAAGGCGTTTCAGAAGTTGATTCCGCCAGTCGGCAAACCCTAAGGTTCGCGTCCATACTCGATACCGGTAGTAACGCTCCGCTTACCAGGTTCATCTGGTCGAGTCGATCGGGCTCGACCTCTCGCTGTGAGCCGTTGGCACAACTAGTGCTTTTCCAGTTGCCATCAAAAAATGCCCCCGTCGATGAAAACAGAGCCGATTCCTGTTACAATTATCACAGGCTACTTAGGATCGGGTAAAACGACCCTGCTCAACAACATTTTGTCGTCAGAGCACGGTAAAAGAGTCGCTGTAATCGTAAATGAATTCGGTCAGATCGGTATCGACGGGCAGCTCGTGATCGACGCTGAGGAGGAAATTGTCGAAATGAATAACGGGTGCATCTGCTGCACCGTCCGAGGTGATCTGATTCGCATCGTCGGAAATTTGATCGAGAGGCGCGAAAGGTTCGACCACCTGGTCATTGAGACGACCGGCTTGGCAGATCCGGCTCCCGTGATCCAGTCCTTTTTTGTAGATGAAAATATGAGGAACCAGACCGTGCCGGACGCGGTCGTGACGGTCGTGGATTCGAGGCACATCTGGCACCACTGGGAGAGCAGCGAAGTCCAAGAGCAGATTGCCTTTGCCGATGTGCTTCTCTTGAACAAGAAGGACTTAGTCTCCTCGGCCCAAATGGAGGAGCTCAAGAGGCGGGTCCGAGGGATGAATGCGTTCGCGAAGATTTACTGCACTGAAAGTAGTCAGATCAGCATCGGCGAGATTTTGGGGATTCACGCGTTTGATCTGAAAAACGCTTTGTCAATTGATCCGGCTTTCCTCGATGAAGACGCCCACGAACATGATCAATCAGTCTATTCTGTTTCGATTGCTGACGCTGGCACTGTAAACAATCACAGGCTCACCGCTTGGTTAAACCGACTAGTCCAAGAAAAGGGCCGCGACATCTTCCGGATAAAAGGCATTCTTAATGTGGACGCCGAAGACCGGCGCTTTGTGTTTCAGGGCGTGCATATGCTGCTCGAGGGTCGCCCGGGTCGTCCCTGGCAATTGGGGGAGTGCCGCAGAAACGAGATTGTCTTCATCGGTCGAGGCCTAGAGGAACAAAAACTCCGTCAGGCTTTTCGTGAGTGTCTCGTTTGAAAGCTGTCTCAGATGAAAAAGCTAGAAGCATACAGTATCAGCATTGGAGTGTTGGGGGCAGTCGATACCTACCTTACAGCAACTATTATCCCTCTGCCGGTGTGGGTTACCTTCATCGCGTGGGCTTCGTTCTTCATTTTAGGCGGCAAGGCTTCGGGTCTCGCACAAAGCATCGCTTCGAACCTGACAGGAGTAGTTATATCGTCTTTGACACTGCTAACGATCGCTGTCGCGGGCTCACATCCGATAGTCGCCGCCGTTTGTGTTGGGGTCGGAAGTGCCGCCATGGTTCAGGCCTCCAAGCTTCCGCTGCTAAGCGCGATTCCCGCTATCGTGTGGGGATTCGCCTCGACGGTCGGTACTACTGTCGCCACGGGTAAGCCGATCACTACCATCAGCCTGGCTAATCCGGCGATCGTGGCAGGAGCTGCTATGGTATTGGGAGGCGTTTTTGGGTATCTATCGGAGATTTGGGGAGATGCTCTCTGTGGCGAAAGCAGATCCGTGGAATCCAAATCAGCAGCCGGAGGCACAACTTCGTAGTGCTCAAAGGACCCTTTGCCTAACCGAAAAGGAATTAATGAAACTGCAACATAATCTTGGAGGTTTGGAAGGATTAGGACCCGTTGATTTCGAAAAGCGGGTATTCGTTGAACCGTGGGAGACGCGAATCTTTGGGATTCACGTCGCCATGATGGCCTTAAGCCAGCATCTGAAAGAAGCGATCCCAAAATATCATATTGATCAGGTGCCAACCAACTTCAAGAGTACCTGGACCTGGGCGGATCTGCGAAAAGGAGCTGAGGCGATGCATCCGTTCGATTACTTCAAGTACCGATATTATGAGAAATGGCTAGGTGGGATTTCCGGCTTCTTTGTATCTCAAGGGTATATCTCCCAGGAAGAGTTGGATGCCAAAACTTCTGCCTATTTGAAAGGGAAAGGTTCAATCCCCGAGTCCCGGAATGAGCCTATCGATAATCAAATAATCGAATACTTGCGGGTTGGTGATCCGGGCGGAAGAGAAGTGGCAGGCGAGCCGAAGTTTAGCAAAAACGATACTATCAGGGTAAAAAATGTTCCTCCGGTTGATCATACTCGTCTTCCTGGCCATTTGAGAGGAAAGACTGGGATCGTAGATAAGGTCTACAGCGGCTTTTATGTGTATTTCTGCTCCACCGGTCCGGATGGTTTAGGCGAACCAATGCCGGTTTACCGCGTACGCTTTGATCCTAAGGAAATATGGGGGGAACTGGCTGAAGAGAAGTCTGTGGTCTATGCAGACCTCTATGAGACGTATTTGGAATCGTGATAAACAACGCCAATACAGGAGACTTTTTTTCGTGAGTGAACGTTTTCAATACCCGCAAGATCGGGAAGTCTATAGCGCTGCTAAAGTCAAAGCGCTCGAGTCCCTTCTCGTTGAGAAAGGAATTATAACCAGCGAGACCGTCGATAAGGTTCTGAACTACTTTGAAAAGGAGATGGGACCGTTTAACGGCGCTAAACTTGTAGCGAAGGCTTGGGTGGACCTAGAATTCAAGGCGCGGCTCCTGAAGGATACCCCGTCAGCAATCGCTGAGATGAATTTTCCTCGCGGTATGGCTGGAGCGGAAGGGGAAAATATGGAGGCGGTAGAGAACACGCCGACGGTTCACAATCTGATTGTGTGTACACTCTGCTCCTGTTATCCCTGGCCGATTCTCGGACTACCTCCCTATTGGTACAAAGATCCGACCTTCCGCGCGAGAGCCATCAGAGAGCCAAGAAAGATATTACAAGAGTTCGGACTGACATTTAATGACGATGTCGAGATCCGTGTCTGGGACAGCAGCGCGCAGATTCGCTGGTTCGTTATTCCAGAGAGACCCGCCGGGACCGAAGGAATGTCGGAAGCTCAGCTTGCTACGCTTGTTACCCCAGAATCGATGATGGGCTCTGCGAAAGCCAAATCTTCGTCTTCTTTTTAGCTCACCTAGTTTACGTGTTTACTACTTTCGAGCAGTTTGCAGCGGCAAGTATGGTAGGAAGTGAAGACGCGCCGCCGCGCAGCAATGGCGAGTTGTTTTTCCAACGGCTTTGGGAAGGCAGAGCATTTGGTATGGCGATCGCGCTATCGAAAAAAGGCCACTACGAATGGGAAGAGTTCCGGCAGAAACTGATCGCCTCCATCGCCGAGTGGGAAGCTGAACACTATAAGGATGATCCAGATTGGGACTATTACGATCGTTGGTTATTCGCTTTGGAGAAGATGGTTCTCGAGACAGGATTGCTGACCCGTCAAGAAATAGAGGAGCGAACTGCTGAAACCAGCGTTCAAATCGGAGGCAAACTAACGAAAGCTGATTGAGCGGATGAACAGACTTGATTCCGGTAATTTTCGACACCGAGTAATCGGGCTATCCGGAACGTTGCTATCAGTGAATATTGCCGCTTGGATCTGGGCCTATCTGGCGTTTCGCGATCAGCCTATTTTGCTTGGAACCGCATTCCTGGCGTACACATTTGGGCTTCGGCACGCCCTGGATGCAGACCATATCGCTGCAATCGATAACGTTATCCGGAAGTTAGTGCAGGACGGTGACCGACCGGTGTCGGTAGGTCTGCATTTTGCTCTCGGACATTCTACGGTCGTCATTATTGCCGCACTGATCGCATACTGGACAGCATCTATCGCGAGTGAACGCTTCAAACAGTGGCAAGACCTGGGAGTAATAGTTAGCACGTGTGTATCGGCATGCTTCCTGTTCGTAATCGCGCTCTTAAACCTGATGATTATGCGCGACACGTACCGGACACTCCGGAAGACGAGGCGAGAATCCAGTCCTGAGCTAGAATCAGTCGATTTTTCGGCGGGTGGCGGCATAATCAGCCGGCTGCTTCGCCCACTGATGAAAACGCTCTCAAGACCGAGCCATATGTACCCAATCGGATTCTTGTTCGGGTTAGGTTTCGAAACCGCGACAGAGGTCGTTTTGCTTGGGGTCTCAGCGTCTTCAGGAGCCAAAGGTATGTCGCTCGCAAACGTAATGGTGCTCCCAGTTCTTTTCACCGCGGGCATGACGTTGGTCGATACTGCGGACGGAATGATGATGGTTGGAGCCTATAACTGGGCCCTTTTGAATCCGGTGCGCAAGCTGTACTACAATTTGACGATTACCTTTGTTTCCGTGGTGGTTGCCGTCATCGTCGGCGGCATTGAGGTTACCGGTTTGCTCAAGGAACAGCTGAATCTCTCTGGCGGATTTTGGATCGTGGTTGAGAACTTAAATGGTAATTTTGGGATGCTCGGAATCGTGATCGTCGGCGTATTCGTGTTGACCTGGATTGTGTCTGCGATCGCGTACCAGGTGAAAGGGCCGGATTTGTTGAAGTAGGGTATTGGGAGCAAGGATTAGTGGATCAGCTAGCGGCACGACGGAAGCGCTAGATTTTAGACCGCAGTCTTTGGCCAACGACTTGTGCCGATGATGAACTCGGCTACCTCCCCCTCGATAAGCGAGGTGCTGAGCTGTTGTTCCAGGTCATCTCCAAACGCTACGAGCACGGCTCCATCGTCATTACCACCAATATCGCCTTCAAGGACTGGCCCCGAATCTTCACCAGTGATACCACCATGACTTCCGCCTTGCTGGACCGTCTTCTGCACCACGCTCAAACCGTCCTTATCGAAGGTGACAGTTACCGAAGCGCTAAACGTGAATGACCGGCACACCCCCCTTATCTCGTAGTGGCCTAGCGAACTAAAAACTGTCCATTTTTTAAACCGGCGGAATCAGACCATTTTCGCGTCGGCGCTCGCAGCCCAAGACGATTATCGCTGAAGACCAATCCCTGGCTAGGCTTGGCGAGGTCCGATTTCTTACATCGATTAACTAAGGTGATTCAACAGAATCGGCCGAATTCTGCAGGCGTTGATTGGACAAGCGCGTGCTTATCCCGTTCGTGACCCAGATTGCTATGATGAGATTAGATCAAGCTAGGACCGATGAAGACTGGCTTACAGTTCCAGAGGCCGCGAGACGCGCCCGCTGCAGCCGGTCCTTGCTACGTTTTGCTGGCGCGGGCAACAGGCTGGACAAACCAGCGATAGCTTTTGTCTGTAGCGAAAGATCCAAATGAACGTAGCGCCTGTGAATATCGTCGCTTGAGTGTCC
>WNFI01225942.1_pt3 | contig 16067 bp, 12 predicted proteins | sample 5400471 | NCBI WGS metagenome assembly WNFI01 (sample SAMN13153348, study PRJNA577476) | soil metagenome | isolation source: 100 cm saprolite on Douglas fir-dominated hillslope | place: USA:California | collected 2013-09-17 | reverse complement strand
CAGCGCCGCCTCGAGATCGCCCGGGCGCTGGCGAGCGAGCCGAGCCTGCTTCTTCTCGACGAGCCGGCTGCCGGCCTCAACCCAGCCGAGAAGACCGGGCTCGGCGAGCTGATATTCAAGATCCGCGACCGTGGCATCACCGTGTTCTTGATCGAGCACGACATGAAGGTCGTGATGAACATCTCGGATGAGATCGTGGTCCTGGACCACGGCGCCAAGATCGCGGAGGGCACGCCGGCCGTGGTTCGGGCCAACCCGCAGGTCATCGAGGCCTACCTGGGCAAGAGCGCCGCAGCTTGATGGTCGTCTGATGGCCCTGCTCGAGGTCGAAGGGCTCTCCGTCGTCTACGGCCGGGTGGAGGCTCTCCACGGCATCGACCTGTCGGTCGACGAGGGCGAGGTGGTCACCCTGATCGGCTCCAACGGCGCCGGCAAGACGACCACGGTGCGAACCATCTCGGGGCTGGTCCCAGCTAGCGGCGGCAAGATCAAGCTGGCCGGCAAGGAGATCACCGGTCTGCCCGCTCCTGAGATCGTCAAGCTGGGCGTCGGCCACTCGCCCGAAGGCCGCCACGTCTTTCCCCGCCTGTCGGTGCGGGACAACCTCGAGATGGGAGCATTCCTACGGCGCGACAAGGAAGTCAAGAAGGACATGGAGCGAGTCTTCAACCTCTTCCCCCGGCTGCTGGAGCGCGAGCACCAGCTGGCCGGCACTCTGTCGGGCGGCGAGCAGCAGATGCTGGCGATGGGCCGAGCCATGATGACCCATCCGCGCGTGCTTCTCCTTGACGAGCCTTCGCTGGGGCTTTCGCCGGTGCTGGTCGAGACGATCTTCCAGGTCATCGGCGAGCTCCACGACGAGGGCACCACGATTCTCCTGATCGAGCAGAACGCCCTCCTGGCACTGAACACGGCCAGCCGTGGATACGTGATGGAAACCGGCAGCATCGTGATGTCGGACGCGGCCGATGTTCTGCTGGAGTCACCCGATGTCAGGCGGGCCTATCTCGGCATCTAGCGCCCGGCGCAGCGCCGGGGTCGCCGCCGCCGGGCTGCTGCTGGCGGCCTGCTCGGGCTCGTCGCCTGGCCCGTACAGCAACCCCTACCCGATGCCGAGCGGGCCCGGTTGGAGGGTCACGGCGGTCACCCAGGTCGCCCCCCGGGAGGGTGCCCCGGTGGTTGCCGGCCGCCTGGTCTGGGTGCCCGACATGTCCGGCGGCGAGGTCGTGGCGGTGGACGTGCGCAGCGGCGCCGTTCAGCGGCGCGTCCGCGTCGGCGACCCGGGAGTCCTGCTGCGGCAGGGTTGCGGCACCAGCTCGGTGCACGCGACCCCCCACGGGTCCTTCGACATCCGCCGCTGCGACGTCCCCAATGCCATCGCCTACGACGGCAAATCGCTGTGGCTCCCGCTCAACGACGCCCGCGTGCTGGTCCGGCTGGACCCCGTGAGCGGCCGGAACCTGGCCACGATCCCGCTGGGAGTCGAGGCATTCGGCGTGGCCGCCGGGCCAACCGGGATCTGGGTCACCGATTTCCAGCACGACTCGGTCGTCCACTTCGCCGGCAACGGCGCCGAGGCCGCCAGCATCACCAACCTGCCGCCCGGCCCTTCGGGCGTCGCGGTGGGCTCCGACGCGGTCTGGATCGCGTGCGCTCGCGCCGGATCGATCGTCCGCGTCGACCCCAGCACCAACAAGGTGGTCGCCGAGGTCCCACTGTTCAAGAGCCCGCTGGCGGTGACCATCGCGTTTGGCAGCGTGTGGGTCCGCAGCGAGGAGGGTGACATCCTGACCCGGATCGATCCGGCCACCAACGCGGTGCTGGCCAACATCCCGGTGGGGGCCGCGGAGGGGCTGGACGGGCTGGACCAGTTCGGGGTCGACGCCACGGGGCTGTGGCTGGGCGGCCTCCAAATCGCCCACGTCTCGGCCACCACCAACACCATCGATCGCAAACTCAGCATCGATGGTGAGGCTCTCGACTATGGCGCGGGCTACCTCTGGGCGGTCGGTCTGATCGGGCGCCTCACCAGAGTCGCGGTCAGTTGACGGCGCCCTCCGACAGACCCCACCGCCTCAGCAGGCTCTTGTAGGCGCCCTTCTGGCGGAGGCGGTCAAAGGCCTTGGCAACCGCGTCGTGAAGGGCGCTGTTGGTGAGCGAGAAGAGAAAGACCTCCGGGGTACGGTCGAAATGGTTGGGGACCAGCCGGATGTTGGAGTAGATGGTGGCGAATGCCGTCGCCACGGTGTAGTCGTCGACGTAGGCGGCGAGCTTCCCCGACTGCAGGTCGTGGATGCCGGTGACGTCGTTGTCGTAAAGCGTCAGGCTGATCGGGCGGGAGCTGCAGGCACCCTCGTTCTGACGCAGCACCGCGGTCTCGCCGGCGGTGCCACGATTGGCGCCAAGCCGCAGCCCGCAGAGGTCGCCGAGCGCCTTGACCGCGCCCTGGCCCTGGCCCGCCAGGATCGCCTGGCCCCCGATCAGGTAGTTGAGCGTCAGCGCGCTGGTGTTGGTGTCCGTGGTCGCCGGTTGGCTGGCAACCCCGATGTCGTACCTGTGCTGAACATCGGCCAGCCCCGGCACGATCTGGCTGGTGTCGATATTGATGGGGTTGAGCTTGAGCGCCATCTCGCTGGCGATCTCACCGAGGAGCTCCACACTGAAGCCGGCGAACCGGTTGTTGTGGTCGTAGTACACCAAGGGCGCCTCGGTCGGGTCGGCCGCAACCGTGAGCTTGCCGGAGTTTGCCAGCCCTGTCGGCGCGGGGACGGGCTGCCCCGAGAGCGCCGGCTGGCTGGTGGTGACGGGAAGGTGTCCAGCGCTGCCGGTCGACGAGCCGCAGGCGCCGAGCACCACCGCCAGCAGGAGGACGGACGCGGATCGGCGGCGGCTCAATGGGTCAGTATCGCGGTCGCCACCAGGCCGACGCAGATGAGGATGCCGACCAGATATTCGAGGAAGACGTTGCGGGTCATGGTTCCCTCGAGGAGATAGAAGACCATCCCCGTGTTGACGTACCAGGCGACCAGCAGGATGGTCGCCAGCCGGCCGAGATCGAGGAATTGCGCCGAGATCAGGCCAAAGGCGATCGCGGTGGCCACCAGGCTGACGATGAACCCGCCGGCCAGAGCGCGTCCCTGCTCGGCGGCAACGCTGGAGAGCTGGATGTAGGCGGCCGTGAAGCTGGCCACGAATATCAGGATCACCCGGCCGCCCAGGCTCTGCACGCCCGCCAGCAGGGAGACGTAGGCGCCCAGCAGCACCAGTATCAGGGCCGCATTCTCGAGGAACTCGTGGCCGGGCCGGCGCCGGCCGCGGACCCGCTCGACGGTGACATAGCCGGCGCCGAAGATGGCCACCGCCATCAGCGCCTGGTCGGCGACGTGGAGCCGCCAATCCACCACCTGCTGGGACACCGCCGCCGCCACGATGACCGCCATCGCGGGCAGCAAGAACTGGCTCGGCGTGACCGGCGCGCCCTCACTCCCGGGCAGCTGCACCGCCGCCGTCAGGCCGGCGGCGCCGACCACGACCATGATGGCGACAAGCAGCGCCACCGCCTGCGGTGACAGCATCTCGGACGGCTCAAAGGGCACGGCGGCGGCGCTAGCCCGCGGTCGTGCCTTCCCTGCCATACCTGTCCTCGAGGCGGACGACGTCGTCGATTTCGGGCGAGGAGACCTCGAAGAACTCGCAGTCCTCCACCGCGACCATTCGGTGGGTGCGGCCCGGGACGATGCGGACGCACTCCCCCTCTGACATGTGATGGGTGACCATCACACCATCCGGGCCGGCGAGCTCCAGGTCCATGGCGCCTTCGGTCACCAGCAGCGTCTCATCCTTCTGGTTGTGGTACTGGAGCGACAGAGATTCCCCCTTGTTGACGTGGATGACTTTGCCGAGATAGCGGTCGGTGATCGCGAAGCGCAGCTCATAGCCCCACGGCTTGTCGACCTTGACGTCCTGGAGCCGGCGTACGGTGCCGGGCGCCGGGGTGGACTGGCTCATCTCTCGACCTCCAATTTCTCGATCAGCGCGCTGATCAGCTCTTCGACCTGGTCCTGGCTGGATGCCTCGGAGTAAACCCGGATCAGAGGCTCGGTGCCGCTGAAACGCACCAGCGCCCAGGCCCCGCCCTCGAGGTAGAACTTGAACCCGTCGTCGTCGCGTATCCGTTCGACGGCTTTGCCCGCCAGCTGGTCTGGAGGGTTGGCCGCGAAACGCCGGTAGATCGACGCCTTGAGCTCGTCGTAGCCCTCGCGGGCGACGCTGATGTCGCGACGGTTGTAGGCGTGCGGGCCGACCTTCTCGAAGAGGGCGGCCAGGATCGCGGAGAGCGGCTTTTCCTGTTTGACGATCATGTCGGCGAAGTACAGGCCCGCGAGCACCCCATCGCGCTCGGGGATGTGCCCACGAAAGCCGAAGCCACCCGACTCCTCACCGCCCATAACGGCGCCGGTCGACGTCATCAGCGGACCCACATACTTGAAGCCGACCCGGACCTCGTGACACTCGACCCCGTAGATCTCGGCCAGGCGGTCGGCCATCGACGTGCTGGTGAGGGTTCTCACCACCGGGCCTCGCTCTCCCCTGGTGCCGAGCATGTAGTCCATCAGCAACGCGTAGACCTCGAGCTGGTTGATGAACCGGCCCGTCTCATCGATGATGCCCACCCGGTCGGCGTCGCCGTCGGTGCAGATGCAGAGGTCGTATCCGCCGGCCGCCATCAACTGCAAGGTTGACTCGAGGTTCTGGGGTATGGGCTCCGGGTGGATGCCGCCGAAGCCCGGGTTGCGCTCGCCACGCACCTGTTCCGCGGCCGTCTTGCCGCCGGCCAGCAGCTCTACCACATAGCCGGCGCCGGAGCCGTACATGGGGTCGTGAAGGACCCTGAGCCCGGCGTCTCGCAACCCCGGCAGGTCAACCATGCGCTCGATCTGAGCCTTGTAGGCGGGCCTCGGGTCGATCACCTCGACCAGCCCTGAAGCGGTGGCCTCCTCCAGGTCGGCCAGCTCGACCCGATCGTCGTCGATCACCGCGGCGATCTCCTTCTCCAGCTCGGCGACCACCTCGGGTGAGGCTGAGCCCGCGTACTCGGGCTTGTACTTGATGCCGCAGAACTCGGCCGGGTTATGGCTGGCGGTGACGACGACGGCGCCGTCGGCGTGCTTGTCGAGGATGGTCCAGGAGCTGACCTGGGTCGGCGACGGGGCGTCGGTGAGGTACGTGTGGACACCGGCGGCGGCCATCACCCGCGCCACCTCGTTGGCAAAGCGGTCGGCTGAGAAGCGGCAGTCGTAGCCGACGACGACGTTCGGGGCCGGCTTGCGGCGCAGGTAGTTGGCGATCCCCTGGGCCGCGTAGCGAACGTTTTCGACAGTGAAATCGTCGGCGATGATCCCCCGCCAGCCGTCAGTGCCGAACTTGATCGATGGCTTCTGGTGCGTTGCCGGAGCCGTCGGAACAGACATCGCGGCTACTCTACCAACCGATCTCGCCGGGGAGCGCTCCGATCAGAGGATCTTGGAGAGGAACTGCTGGGTACGAGGGTGGGCAGGGGCGCCGAAAAAGGCAGCCGGGGGCCCATCCTCGACGATCACCCCGCCGTCCATGAGCACGGCACGGTCGGCCACCTCCCTGGCAAAGCCAACCTCGTGGGTCACGCAAACCATCGTCATGTGCGTGTCCACGGCCAGGCGCTTCATGGTGTCGAGCACCTCGCCAACCAGCTCTGGGTCAAGAGCAGAGGTTGGTTCGTCGAAGAGCATCACCTTGGGATCCATCGCCAGGGCGCGCGCGATGGCCACCCGCTGCTGCTGCCCGCCAGAAAGCCGGCTGGGGTAGGCGTCGGCCTTCTCGGGCAGGCCCACCTGGGTGAGCAACGCCCGCGCCCTGAGACGGGCCTCGTCGGCCCGCATCCGTTTGACTCGCACGGGCGCCTCCATGACGTTCTCGAGCGTTGTCATGTGCGGGAACAGGTTGAAGCGCTGGAACACCATCCCGATCTCGGCGCGCTGCCTGGCGACCACCCTGTCGCTATCTTCCTTGAGGCGGCCATCGGGCCGCTCTCGGTAGCCGATCAGGTGGCCGTTGATCTCGATCCGGCCGCTGTCGATCTTCTCGAGGTGGTTGAGGCAGCGCAGGAAGGTCGACTTCCCACCGCCCGATGGACCCATGATCACCACCACCTCGCCCCGGGCGACGGTCAGGCTGACGCCTTTGAGGACTTCGGCGTCATGGAAGCGCTTGTGGACGTCAGTGGCACGGATGACGGGCGCCGCGATGCCCTCAGACCCGGGACCGCCCGACATCTGGACTAACGCTGACATCTACGGGCTGCTGGCCTCACTGATCCGCTGGCCGACAAACGCACGCCTCATGAAGCCGGGCTGGCCCCCACGGCCAGGATCCCTCCTCTCGCCGAACCTGTCCTCGATGCGCTTCTGGATCTGGGTCAACACAGAGGTGATCACCAGGTACCAGATCGCGGCCCCCAGCAGCGCCTCGAAGTAGCGGAAGTTGGAGGAGTAGAAGTTCGAGGCCTGCTGCATCAGCTCGTGCACCGAGATGAACAGCAGCAGGGAGGTGTTCTTGCTCATGTTGATGTACTCGTTGGTGGTGGGCGGCACCACCACCCGCAGCGCCTGGGGCAGCACGACGCGCCGAAGAGCCTGGCCTCGGGTCATCCCCAGCGCCTTGGCGGCGTCGAGCTGCCCCGGATCGACCGCCTGCAGGCCGGAGCGAATGATCTCGGTCATATAGGCGGCTTCGTTGAGGGCCAGCGTGACGGCGCCGGCGACGAAGGGATTGTGGTTGAGGGGGGCCAGCCAGGCGGAATTGTTGGTCAGCTGGGCGGTACCGTCGTAGACGAAAAGGATCTGGAGCAACAGCGGAGTGCCGCGGAATATCCAGAGGTAGAAATCGACGGGCGTCTTTATGAGCCGGTTGCGCGAGATCCGCCCCAGCGCCAGCGGCAGTCCCAGGATCACCCCGGCGGTCTGAGAAACCACGGTGATCACCAGCACCGTGAGCGCCGGTCCAAACCAGACATCGCTGAAGAACATCGTCTGGAAGCACGAGAAATCGAAGCCCTGGACCACCTCCGGGCAGTGAACGGCGGCCAGCAGCACAGCCGAGATCATTCAGCCGTGCCGCCCTGGATCAGGATTTGTTGTTGGCGATGTCTCCGTCAGCCACGCCCCATTTGGAGAGAAGGCTCTTGTAGGTCCCGTCGTCCTGGAGGGCCTTGAACGCGGCCTTGATCGCCTTCAGCATGGCGCTGTCTCCCTTGCGGACCGCGATCCCCTCAGGGGCGACCTCGATGGCAGACCCTGAGACGGCCAGGCTGGTGTCCTTCTTGACCTCATAGTCGGCCACCGGCGAGTCGGTGAAATGAGCGTCCACCGCCCCCTTCTTGATCTGGGCCAGGGCCTCCGTGTCGACGGTGAAGACCTGGACGGTCACCTTGTTACTGGCGCATGGCTTGCCCGCGTCGTTGAGACCGTTGGCCTCGTCCTTCTCGGCAGTGCCATCCTCAACGGCGATCTTGTGGCCGCAGAGATCCTCCAGCTTGGTCGGCTTGTAGGTGGCCCCGTTCTTGATGACGAAGGACTCGCCGGCAACGAAGTAGGACACGAAATCGACTTTCGGGGTGCGGTCGGAGTTGATCGTCATCGCCGATACGATGGCGTCGTACTTCTTGGCATCGAGTGCGGGGATGATTCCGGCGAAGGCCTGGTTTACGATGGCGAACTTCAGTCCCATCTTGCCGGCGATCGCCTTGGCCAGGTCCACGTCGAAGCCGGTGGCGTTGGTGGAACCCGCCGGGTCGTAGTACTCCTGCGGTGGATAGGAGATGTCGGAACCGAAGGTGATTGTGCCTGCGGTGAAGAGCTCGCTGTCCGGCGGAGGCGCGATCGTCCCGGTATTCGCGGTCGAGCTAGAGCTGCCGCATGCCGTGACCAGCATGGCAGCCAGGGGCACGAGCACGGTCGATCTCAACTTCACTTTGATTCACCCTCCGTCGATTGCGGTTGCGCGCGCCCCAGACCGTCCGGAATTACCGCGGCGGGGACATTGTAGGCAATCGGCGCGCATCGCGACATTGTGAGGATGTCTGGTTTGTCGCCTTGGAGCCAGAGACAGGCTAGACGAGGTTGTCCCGGCCCCGGCGAGGATCAGCGCGTCACCTTCGACGGCGTTGCCGTCGGCGTCGGACGGGAGCACGTCGCGGAGGTCGATCCAGCTGCCGACGTCGCTCCAGGCGAAGTTCGCCTCAACCACCAGCAGGTCCCTGGTCCTTTCCATGACGGCATGGTCGACCGCCATCTCCGGAACCCCCAGGTAGAGACGCTGGTAGTCGTCCCAGCGCCCTTCGGAGCGCGCCAAGGCAGCCGCCTCCGCTCCCACCGCGACCTCAGGCGCATTGGCGGCAATCTCGCGCAGGAACACGTCGTTGCGCCAGGCGAAGATGCCGGTATTCCAGAGGTACTCGCCGGACTGGACCATCGCCTCGGCCTCCGAGGTCGGTGGTTTCTCCACGAAGCCCGTGGCGCGGAAGGCGTCACCGCGACCCGCGCCTGCAAGCCGCTCCCCCATCCGGATGTACCCGAAGCCCGTTGCCGCGCTCCTCGGCGTCAGGCCCAGCGTCACCAGCGAGCCGGAGTCCTGGGCCCACCCCACGGCGTCGCCGACCGAGGCCGCGAAGGCATCGACATCCGTGATCAGGTGGTCGGCGTGGAGAGAGACCATCACCTCAGACGGCGGCAGTACCCGCGCCGCCAGCGCCAGGCAGGCGGCCGTTCCCCGCCTTCCGGGCTCGACGATCCAGTCGTCATCCCCCAACTCGGGCAGCTCGGCCCGAGCCGCCTCGAGCTGCGACTCCTCGGTCACCACCACCACTCGGTTGGCGACGCGGATCGCCCTCTCGTAGGTCGTGCGCAGCAGCGACTTATCGCCCAGCAGCTTCAGCAGGTGCTTGGGGGTCGCCGATCGGGACAGCGGCCACAGCCTGGTGCCCGCCCCCCCGGCCAGGATGATGGCGTCAGCCAGCGGTCACCCCTGCCGGCGCCACTCCGTCCTGGCTGTCGAGCTTGATCCCGGCGTCCTCGGCCAGCGCGGCCGCCCGGTCGGTGCGCTCCCAGGGCAGGTCGAGGTCGCTGCGGCCAAAGTGGCCGTAGGCCGCTGTCTGCCTGAAGATGGGGCGGCGGAGATCGAGGTCCTTCATGATCCCGTACGGCGAAAGATCGAAGTGGTGATCGACCAGGTCGTGGATCTTGTCGCGATCGATGGTCTCGGTACCGTAGGTGTCGACGATGATCTTGCGCCCGGTGAGGCCGGCGTCGGCCTGGGGCCCGCCCAGAACGAAGCGGCCTGTGGGGTTGACGTGAAAGATGGTGCCCTTGTCGATCAGGTTGCCCGGGATCGCCTCCTCGACCACGACCTCGCGGATGTCGTCGGCGATCTTCTCGTGGTCGACGTCTTCGCTGTGCTGGGCGCTGACCACCACACAGGACACGCGCTTGACCACGCCGTCGTCGCCGTATTCCACCGTGACCTGGCTCTTGCCGTCGGGCCGCAGGTACTTGAGAGTCCCGTCCTTGCGGACCTGGGCCAGGCGCCGGGTGATGTTGTGGGCGTACTGGATCGGCGCCGGCATCAGCTCCGGCGTCTCGTTGCAGGCGAAGCCGAACATCATGCCCTGGTCGCCGGCGCCGCCGATGTTGACGCCCTGGGCGATGTCGGGCGACTGCTCGTCGACGCTGACCATCACGCCGCAGGTCTCCCAGTCGATGCCGAAATGCGCCCGCGTGTAGCCGGCGTCCTTGATGGTGGTGCGGGCGACGCGAGCCATGTCGACGTAGCAGTCGGTGGTGATCTCCCCCACCACGACGGCGAGCCCGGTGCTGAGAACCGTCTCGCAGGCCACCCGGCCCAGCGGATCCTTGCTCAGGATCTCGTCGAGGATGGCGTCGGAAATCTGATCGGCGAGCTTGTCGGGGTGGCCTTCGGTGACCGACTCCGAGGTGAAAAGACGCGCGTGCGCCATGCGACCCTCCTATCCCTGCCGGGGACCACGACGCGGCCCGTGCCGTTCGCTCCCTCCTGCCCAGGGCGTTTTCTTGAGTTGCCCGGATTCTACTTCAAGCCGCAGCGCGGCAGGGACCTACTCCCGTTGCCACCGTTCGGCATTTGGCCGGAATCGAAGCCGCAGAACGGTGGTCAGGCCACGCCAGATCTCCGACCGCGAGACCTTTGACTCCCCCAGCACGCGATCCGTGAAGGTGATCGGCACTTCGGCGATCGAATATCCGGCTCGCTGGCACATCCAAATCAGCTCGATAAGGGACGAATATCCGTGAGAGAGAAGCGTCTCGCGGAGCAGACCCTCAAGAACGCCACGCGAGTACGCGCGATACGCTCCAGTGTTGTCTCGAGACTTCAGGCGCAGCACAAACCGGGCGAAAGCGTTGGCTCCGAAGCTCAGCACGCGACGGTAGATAGGCCAGCCGACAATTCCGCCGCCCTTGACGTACCGCGACCCCACCACGATGTCGACTCCGGGGTCGGCGGCACGGCGCAGGATCTGGGGCAGGTAGCGCGGGGGGTGTGAGAAATCCGCGTCCATCGTCAGGACGCGGTCGTATCCCCGCGCCAACCCGTGGCGGAAGCCGGCCTGGTAGGCGGTCCCCAGGCCCAGCTTCGATGGCCGCTCCAGCAGTTCGATGCGGCCGTCGCCGGCGGCCATCCTCCTGACCTCAGCACCGGTGCCGTCTGGCGAGTTGTCGTCCACCACCAGCACATGACAGCCGGGGGCGAAACTGAGGATCTCGGTCAGGAGCAGACCGATGTTTTCCAGCTCGTCGTAAGTCGCGACAACCACGAGGGTGCCGGCACCGACCTCCGGCAACGTGTCGCTGGCCACGTCGGCCAACGGTAGCAAAGCCCACCGACCGGTCGGTGGCATCCGAATCCCGGCCCGGCAGACACCGCCGGGCAGCCCTTAAAGCGGGCTGTGAAGTAGCCCCGCTCGGAACGCTGACGATTGAGCACCCACTGAGTCCGTTATTACGTTACTCTATGCGCCTTGGGAGGACTGATATGACGTCAGGTATTGCCCGTGGTGGCGGTTTCGTGAAGCGTTTTATGCATCCCCGTACTCTGCTGGTGCTGGGTGTGCCGGCGGCGCTCCTACAGTGACAGCAGTATCTCCGTCTGGAGGGCCGATCGCGGGCGGCACCACCGTGACGATAACGGGCACCAACTTCCTGACTGCTATTGGCGCAGACTTTGGCGGGACGGCCGGCACGGCGTTTCTCGCCGTAAACGACACCACGGCAACCGTCACAAGCCCTGCTCACGCAATTGGAACGGTGGACGTGCACGTCACGAACCCATTTGGAACGTCACCCGCCAACCCCACACAGGACCAATTCACGTTCTTCGGCATCCCCGTCGTGCAAGCAGTAACTCCTGCCACCGGACCGGCCACGGGCGGTACCTCGGGCGGCTCCTGGGCGATCACCGGGCAGAACCTGGCGGGCGCCACGTCGGTCAAGTTCGGCTCATCGGTCGCGGCCGCCGGCTATAGCGTGTCTGACACGCAGATAACGGTCACCAACCTGCCCGCGTTCACAACCGGTGACTCCCCTACCGGCCTGGTGGATGTCGTGGTCACGACCCCGGGGGGCGTCTCCGCCACGAGTTCGGCCGACCACTTCACCTATAGCTTCGCCACACCCACTGTCACCCTGGTCAGCCCCAACGCAGGGCCGCTCGCGGGTTCCAGCGGCATAACGATCACAGGTTCAGGCTTTATAGGGGCGTCGGCCGTCAACTTCGGCCTGACCGGCGCAACCACCTTCACGATCACAGTCAACATCGCCGGGTGCCCGACGTCCAACTGCGACCAGTTCCGGTACACTGCCGCGCCGACAGTGACCAGCCTGAGCGTGACTCGCGGCCCGGCTGCCGGTGGGACGGTGCTGACCGTGCATGGAAGCGGCTTCTGGGGTGGAACGGGGGCCTGCGACATCCTCACCAACGGGGGGAAGTTCGCTGCCACCGCCGGCACCGGCCTGGCCAATTGCACGAACACCACGGTCGACATCACAAGCCCCGCCCACGCCGCCGGCCTGGTTGACGTGACCGTGACGACGGATGGGGGCACGTCCGCCACCAGCGCCTCGGACAACTTCACCTTCGTCACCGCCCCGACGGTCACCAGCATCAGCACCAACCGGGGACCGACCGGGGGCGGGACGGTCGTCACGGTCACCGGCACCGGTTTCTTCGGCGGCACCATCTCCTGCAACATCGTCACCAACGGCGTGAAGTTTGGAGCCACGGCGGGAACGGGCCAGACCGCGTGCTCGAACACCTCGGTTCAGATCACCAGCCCGGCGGAGTCGGGCGGCACAGTTGACCTCACCGTGACGACCGACGGAGGCACCTCAGCCGCGAGCAACGCGGACAAGTTCCAATTCGTGGCCGACCCGACGGTCACCAGCCTCAGCGTGACCCGGGGTCCGACCGGTGGCGGTACGGTCGTGACGGTCAACGGAACCGACTTCTTTGGCGGGACCAACAGCTGCGATATCAGCGCTATCAAGTTCGGAAACACGGCGGGGACCAGCATGGTCGCGTGCACCAACACCTCAGTTCAGATCACGAGCCCCGCTCACACCGTGGGCACGGTGGACGTGACGGTGCAGACAACCATCGGCACCTCAGCCACGGGTCCGAATGACCTGTTCACTTTCGTCACGCCTCCCACGGTCACGTCGGTGACGCCCGACCATGGTCCGACAGGTGGCGGGACCAGCGTCGCTTTGACCGGAACCGGATTTGAAGGTGGCACCGGCGTCTGCAACATCAGCTCGATCACCTTCGGCGGAGTTGCCGGCAGCGCCATGAGCGCCTGCAACGACACGTCGGTGACGATAAGCGATCCGTCCCACACCGCCGGCCAGGTGGACGTGCAGGTGACTACCGATGGTGGACAATCACCGGCGAATGACGGCGGTTGCCCGGCGCCCGGTCTGCCGTGCACGCACTTCAACTACGTCCAGGCCCGCCCAGTTGTCACCGCGGTCAGCCCCAAAGCCGGGCCTGTAGCCGGCGGCACAGTCGTCACCATCACCGGCAGCAACTTCTTTGGGGCCGGCAGTGTAGCGTTCGGCGCCAGCGCGCTGACGTGCCCGTCAGCCTCCTGCACCGTCAATAGTGATACCCAGATCACCGCGACCAGTCCCCCACATGCGGCCGGGGTCGTCGACGTCACGGTGACCGCGTCGGGGCTGACCTCGACGACAAGCGCGAGCGATCAGTTCTCCTATAGCGCCGCGCCGACGGTTACCGCCGTCGCGCCGGCGCGCGGACCGGCCGCGGGCGGGAACCAAGTTGTCATCACCGGCACCGGCTTCTTTGCCGGCACCGGCTCCAACGACGTCACAGCTGTGAAGTTCGGCACCACCGCTGTTGGCGGTGGTAACTACACAGTCGACTCCGATACCCAGATCACCGTCACCTCGGCGCCCGCACATGCCGCTGGCCTGGTCGACGTCACCGTCGCCACCGACGCCGGCACCTCAGCCACCAGCGTCGCGGACAACTACACGTTCGTGGCCGCACCTACGGTCACCGCCGTGGCGCCGGCACGCGGACCGGCCGCGGGCTCCAACCAGGTGGTCATCACCGGTACCGGCTTTTTCGGCGGCACCCTCGCCTCCAACGTGAGTGCCGTCAAGTTCGGCACCACCGTGGTCGGGGGCGGTAACTTTAGCGTCGATTCCGATACGCAGATCACAGTTACCTCCGTTCCGGCGCACGCTGGGGGATTGGTGGACGTCACGGTCGTCACTGACGGCGGGACATCGGCCACGAGCTCAGCCGACAACTACACCTTCGTCGCGACGCCAACCGTCACAGGCGTCGCGCCCAGCCGGGGACCAACAACCGGAGCTAACCAGGTGGTCATCACCGGGACCGGGTTCTTCGGCGGAACCCTCGCCTCCAACGTAACGGCGGTCAAGTTCGGGACCACCGCGGTGGGCGGTGGTAGCTACACAGTCGACTCGAACACGCAGATCACCGTGACTTCAGCGCCAGCGCACGCGGCGGGACTGGTGGACGTCACCGTCACCACCGACGGCGGCACCTCGGCCACCAGCGCCGCCGACAACTACACCTTCGTCACGGCCCCAACCGTGACCGGCATCGCGCCCGCACGCGGACCTGCAGCCGGTGGCAACCAGGTTGTCATCACCGGCACCGGTTTCTTCGGTGGCACCCTTGCCTCCAACGTAACCGCGGTCAAGTTCGGGACTACCGCGGTCGGAGGCGGTAATTACACCGTCGACTCCGATACCCAGATCACCGTGACTTCAGCGCCAGCGCACGCCGCCGGACTGGTGGACGTCACTGTCGCCACCGACGGCGGTACCTCAGCCACCAGCTCCGCCGACAACTACACCTTCGTCGCGGCGCCAACCGTGAGTGCCGTGGCGCCAAATCGTGGACCGGTCGCCGGCGGTAACCAGGTTGTCATCACCGGGACCGGCTTCTTCGGTGGCACCGGCGCATCTACGGTCAGCGCCGTCAAATTCGGCACCACCGCGGTCGCCGGCGGCAGCTACACCGTCGATTCCAATACCCAGATCACCGTCACCGCAGCGCCCGCTCACAGCGCGGGCCTCGTGGACGTGACGGTGGCCACCGACGGCGGCACCTCGGCCACAAATTCGGGCGACCACTACAGCTATGTGACGTTGCCGACCGTCACCGGCGTTGCGCCCGCTCGCGGGCCGGCCGCCGGCGGCAACCAGGTGATCATCACCGGCACCGGTTTCTTCGGTGGGACGCTCGCCTCTAACGTGAGTTCGGTCAATTTCGGGCCGACAGCGGCCGCCGGTGGCAACTACACCGTCAACTCGGATACGCAGATCACAGTGAGCTCAGCGCCGAAGGAGAACCCGGCAACAGTGGACGTCACGGTTACGACCGACGCCGGCACCTCGGCAACCAGCTCTCAAGACCATTACACCTATACCCGTCCTCCCGGCCAGCAAATGATGCTCTCCAACGCTGACGCTCGTCTCGAGAGCTTCGGACTTGGAGCCAACAATCAGATCTACCACTCCTGGCAGAGCGCGCCCAACGGCAGCTTCGGTAGCTGGTACTCGCTCGGCGGGCCCCCCGCCGGCCATTTCATCAGTGATCCAGCGGCGGGCCGTAACAAGGACGGCCGGATCGAAGTCTTCGCCGTCGGCGACGATGGCAACCTCTACCACATCTGGCAAAGCTCGCCGGGTGGAAGCTGGACCTCGTTCTACTCACTCGGCCACCCCAGTGCCGGGCCCTTGACAGGCGTCCCCACCATCGCCACCAACACCGACGGCCGCCTGGAAATCTTCTTCGTCGGCGCGGATGGCTCGGTCTGGCATGTGTGGCAGACCTCGGCCGGCGCTGGCTGGGGCAGCTGGTACTCACTGGGGGCGCCAGGCGGCGGCCAGTTCGTTAGCAACGTGGCTGCGGGCCGCAACGGGGATGGACGCTTGGAGATCGCTGCCGTCGACGGGACTGGTGCGATGTGGCACTCCTGGCAGTGGTCGCCAAGCGGCGGTTGGTCGTCCTTCTACAGTCTCGGCCATCCGTCTGGAGCCACAGTCGTGGGCACGCCGGGCGAGGGAACCAACGGCGACGGCCGCCTTGAGATCTTCGCCCACGGCAGTGATGGCACTGTCTGGCATCTGTGGCAGTCGGTGCCGAGTGGTGGCTGGGGCACGTTCTACTCTCTCGGCGGAGACGACGCAGGTGACCCTAATGTCGCTCGCAACGGCGACGGTCGCTTGGAGACCTTTTTCATGACCAGCACCAGCCAGGTCAGCCACACCTGGCAGACGTCGCCGGGTGGAGGGTGGATAGGCCCATTCGCCCTGGCCAGCAATGGCACGGTGCTCTCGGGAACACCCCAGGTTGGCACCAACCTCGACGGCCGACTCGAAGTCCAGGCCCTGAACCAGGACCAGACCATCCAGGACACCCACCAGAACGTACCCAGTGGCGGG